>Ga0070706_100005086_pt1 | contig 12556 bp, 10 predicted proteins | sample KBSK5501metaG_FD_65476 | JGI IMG/M metagenome (GOLD analysis project Ga0070706, IMG submission 65476) | Corn, switchgrass and miscanthus rhizosphere microbial communities from Kellogg Biological Station, Michigan, USA - KBS K5-50-1 metaG | ecosystem: Host-associated > Plants > Roots >...
AATTGGATGTTGGATTGCATCTTAACTTTGCCGAGGCGTTCACGGGAAAGAATTATCCCGCCGAACTGGGCGAGTATCACGGAAGGATTGTCCGCTATCTCATGGGGAACAAGTACGCGCAGCTTTTATATAATCCTTTTTTGCGGAAAGAATTCGCCTATTCATACGAAGCACAGGCCAGGGAGTTTTCTCGTTTATTCGGAAAGCCCCCGTCCCACGTCGACGGGCATCATCACATGCACCTTTGCGTTAACATTCTTATGAGCAACGTGATTCCAGCTGGTATGAAAATGCGCCGGAATTTCTCGTTCTGGCCCGGCGAAAAGAGCTGGTTGAACCGGACCTATCGAGCGCTTGTCGATGGCTGGCTCTCTCGAAGATACCAGCTTCCGGACTATTTCTTTGACTTATCGGATAGCATTCGGGAGAAGAAATTAGATCGGGTTGTAGCCTTGGCGAAGTCAAGCAAAGTTGAACTGATGACGCATCCGATCGTTCGGATGGAATCGGAATATCTGATGAGCAATCAGTTCCAGGCTATGCTGAAGCGTGTTGAGGCCGGTGGTTATGCGATGGTTTGATTGTGACCGCAACCTGCCCGCCTGGCGGGCCCTCTGATTTGTCTTTTATTCGACGTTGGACGTTTTCCTTCTCTTCCCGCCTTATTTTACCATTGTAACCGTCTAACGTTTTAACAATTTAACGGAACCTAAATCATGGGTCTCCACACACCGCCAACGGTCGCACTGCTTTTCACCGTTGCCTTTATCGTCTTCCTTTTCCGGCGGGACACTCGCGAAAAGCCGAATGTGACTGGCGCGCTTTGGCTTCCGCTCCTGTGGATGTTGCTCATCGGATCGAGGACCCCGACCCAATGGCTCAGTCTGGGCGGGTATATGCAAGGTTCATCGATGGAAGAAGGGAATCCGCTCGATGCGTTTGTGTTCTTCACATTGATCGCTGCGGGCTTTTACGTCCTTAATAGGAGGCAAGTCAGCCTTTCGGAAATATTTCGAAACAATGGATGGCTCATGGCATTTCTTCTCTACTGTTTCGTTTCCATTTTATGGTCGGACTCTCCTTTTGTGGCGTTCAAGCGATGGATCAAAATACTTGGTCATCCGATCATGGTCCTGATTCTTTTCACGGAACCGGACCCCCAGGAAGCTCTGGTGAGACTAATGAAACGAAGCGCTTACGTTCTACTTCCCATGTCCATTCTGTTCATCAAATACTATCCGGAGTTGGGCCGGGGATTTGACGATTGGACCGGCGCGCCCATGAACAATGGAATCAACACCAACAAGAACGAACTGGGCTGGATGTGCATGATCCTAGGCTTCTTTTTCTTCTGGCATTTGCTGCAAACCTTAAAGACTGAGAAGAGCAAAGCACGGCGAAACGAACTTCTTCTGACGGCGGGTTTGATCTATGTGATCTGGTGGCTTCTTTCGAAGGCTGGCAGTGCGACTTCTCTGTTGTCGCTGTTGATCGGCGCGCTGACGGTGATGCTTATCGGCCTTCGATCCCTGAACAAACGGTTTATCGGCGTATATACAGTACTGGTCGTGACCATGTTGGTGGTGGCGGACTCCACCTTAGGGATTTTTCAACGCGTGGTAGATTTTACTGGGCACGGTGAAACTCTCGCGGGAAGAGGCGACCTCTGGCGTGAGTTATTGGCATTCCGTACCAACCCCATCTTCGGAGCGGGGTTTGAAAGTTTCTGGTTGGGAGAGCGGCTGCAAACGCTATGGGGGAAGCACTGGTGGCAACCCACCGAGGCTCACAATGGCTATCTTGAAACCTATTTGAACCTGGGATTGGTCGGGCTCGCCATGTTGATAGGGTTGATCATTGCAACTTTTCGAAAAATACGCCTGGAGCTTTTGACGAATCTCCAATTTGGCCGGTTCCGATTGGGCTTTCTTGCCGCAGTAGTGGTGTTCAACTGGACGGAGGCTTCCTTCAAGGGGCTTAGTCCAATCTGGTTCGTGTTTTACATCATTGCTATGGATTATCCGAAGCCTCAATTTGCTCCAGCTGAAGAGTCTTCCCAGATCATCAGCTCGAACGAGGAGATGGAGCTGGCTTATTTCCCGCACGGGATTCAGAGTCGGTAGTATTCCGGGCGGTCGGGGTCCGGAACCAAGATTGCGCTCGTGCAGCGGGAGGATTCTAACATTCTTGACATTTTCCCTTGGCACAGGTATTGCTAGAATTTTCATAACCCCCGAAACGTTGCTAAATAAATGTCCCGGATAAGAACCATATTTGTGTCCAGCTACGGTTGGGCTGCGCTCGCTGCGAGTTTATTTTTGATTGTTCCTGGCCAGGCCGAAGCCGGCGCCACCATTAGGGCCAGAACTGCATCTTTGGTGGACGTAAGTTCGGCCGTCGCTCTGGCTGCGGACGGGGACACCGTAATTATTCCTGCGGGCACGGTCAGCTGGTTATCGAAGCTGACCATAACTAAAGGCATAACGTTACAGGGAGCGACTACGGTCGACACCACCGGCGCGGGTGGGCCTAACGTCACTGGCTCCGCCAACGATCAAACAATCATTCTGGATAACGTTGTGAGGGACTCTGGCGGGAACGCGCCTATCGTAGATATTACTTCGACTCCGACTCAGTCCTTTCGCTTATCTGGAATAACTTTTCGCGCTGGTTCACTAACAACGGGCACCAACAACGGGGCGATTCGTCTTCATGGACTCTCTACCTCGGTCAGACTTGACCATCTTCATTTAGATGGATTGTATCAGGATGCCATAACTAACTTTGACGGAGCCACTGGAGTAATTGATCACTGTCTCTTTGATGAAAAACAGCGATCCCTCTCAGTTGTCAATGGAGCAGGCACTTGGGGCGGAGCCTCAAACGGCGACGGATCGTGGGCTGATGACGCGCACTGGGGAACCGATAAGTTCATGTTTATAGAGGATTGTATTGTTAATAATTACCTTTCTGTTCAGACCAACGGCGCTATAGATACTATTGCGGGGGCTCGCTACGTAGCTCGGTATAACACTTTGCATAACACCTTTGCTTATTCCCACGGGACTGAAAGCGGTGGGAGACGGAGAGGCTCCAGAGCAATTGAGATGTACAGGAATACATTCCAGCTCACGTTCTCTGCTCCGGCAGGTTCGCTCAGAGCTGGAGGACTACTCCTTCATGACAACAATTACGTGGGCTCTGTTACCAACCCGATATCAGTTAGAGTTTACCGAGAGTTCGACACTTTCGCTGTTTGGGGCGGTGCAAGTGGGGTGAATGGATGGGACAACAACGATCCGGCCAATCCCTATGTTACCGGAACCGTGACGAGCGCGACCGCTGAAACAATGACAGATACGAGCAAAAACTGGGCACCTAATCAATGGGCCGGATACATTCTCTACAACAGCACCACGACGGCCGTCAATCGCTCTTCTTACATCAAATCAAACACCAGCAACACGATCACCTACGCATACGACACCACTTTTGGCGTCAACCTGCATTTTAATGCGGGAGACGGCTATGCAATTAACAAAGTTTTGGCCGCGCTTGACCAACCGGGTAGGGGAAAAGGAGATTTACTTACGGGATACACTCCCGTTAACTCCGTTACCGGTACCGTATCGTGGCCTCATCAAGCGCTCGAGCCAATTTACTATTGGAATAATAAACTCAACGGGTCGAATTTCCCTTTAACCGCCGCAGACCCTACTGTTCGCGAGGGCATCGAGTTTTACAACACCCCCATGCCAGGTTACACGCCGTTTACTTATCCGCATCCCTTAGTAAGCGGTGCGTCCACCGCACCGGCCCCCCCTCAAAACCTTAGAACTGTGCCCTAGGCTTCTTTGCACGGAGCTTGAGCCGCGCAGTCGACGTCTGAAGCGGCGATTTTCATCGCAGTAAGTAGAGCTTAGTAAAACACTTCCACCGTTACCGCTCCGTTTCTCAAGTTCCGTAATGAATTTGGCGTATATCGCCTCATCTGGTGACCGCATTTTGGTCACTGGATCGAACGGTTTCATCGGCGTAAAAGTCGTGGAGATCCTCCTCGAATATGGCTTCTCCAACCTGCGTTGCTTTGTTCGGCCGTCTAGCCGCTTGAACCGTTTGAACGAGGTGCTGGCCCGATTTCCGGCGGGAAAGAATGCGGAGTTGGTCGCGGGCGATCTCGTTTCAGATGATGACTGCAAGAAAGCAGCCGAAGGGGTTTCGATCATCTACCATCTCGCCGCTGGAATCGAAAAATCTTTTGCCGGGGCGTTCATGAACTCGGCGTTGGCCACTCGCAACCTGATGGACGCCTTTCTCGAATTTGGCCACCCGAAACGCTTTGTGAATGTCAGTTCCTTTGCGGTTTACTCAAACTTGAGCTTGAAACGTGGCGCCCTGCTCGACGAGACCTGCGCGTTGGAGGACGCGCCGCAGGAGCGATTCGACGCTTATTGTTTCGGGAAACTCAAACAGGAGGAACTGGTCAAAGAATACGGTAAACGGTGCAAATTGCCTTACGTGATTATCCGGCCGGGAGCTGTTTTCGGACCCGGCAAACGAGAACTGAGCGGCCGCGTCGGGATCGATACTTTTGGGTTCTTCATCCACCTGGGTGGATCAAACCGCCTGCCGCTGACTTTTGTCGATAACTGCGCGGAAGCCATCGTTTTGGCAGGTCTCAAACCCGGGGTAGAAGGGGAGGTTTTCAACGTGGTTGACGATGAGGCCCTGACTAGCAAACAGTTCCTGGGAGCTTACAAACAGAAGGTTAAGCCCTTCTTTTCAGTTCGAATACCATACCATTTTGCCTACGCAATGTGCCTGCTTTGGGAGAAGTACTCCGAATGGTCAAAGGGCCAGCTGCCTCCAGCTTTTAACCGCCGCCGCTGTGCGGCTGACTGGAAGGGAAATCGGTTTTCCAATGAGAAGCTTCGCCGGCGCGTGGGCTGGAAGCCAAGGGTCAATATGGAACAGGCCATGGCCTCCTTTCTTAATCAATTTGAATCTAACCGCGGATGACGCGGGTGGCGCGGATGAAATTGCAACAATTCACCATTCACGATTCACTGCGCTTTGCCACGCCGCCTGCTCGTGAAAAATTTCGGAGTAGCCTAGCGTAGGCGGGCCCTCAGCTCTATCAACCCTCAACTCTCAAGCGTCTCGTTCGATAAAACGCTTCGCGATAGCTGGCTGTCGCAAGCTCGTCGGTCAGCATGCAGTGACACGATGTCTGCACTTTGAAGTCTTGCTCGATATGAGCTCGCAAGAATTGGCTGAAAGTTATGACGAGAAGTACCACCAATCGAACTACTTTCGATATCGGCTCTGGCTGTATCGGCCATTTGTGAAGGCGCTGGTCGGGAGAGTCGGACTGAGAAGTGGTGACCGCCTTCTTGACGCTGGGTGTGGACAGGGCTTTTTCACGCGGTTGTTCGCCGAACATGGGATCAATGCTGTTGGAGTGGATATCAGCACCGTTGGCGTCTCTGCCGCAAGGCAAGCGTCTCGCTCCTCAGGGGCCACATTTGAGGTTGGGGATGTCCTTGAACTGACATGGAGAAACGAGTTCGACTGCGTTTTTTCCCGGTCATGTTCATTGTACAATTCAGAAAACTTTGAGACGAAACATGAAATTACGGACCGACTTCTCACCTACGTCCGACCGGGAGGGATTTTGATTTTTGACTACTACAGCAAGCTCGGTGGGAAGAAAAAACCGCAACAATGGATTTATCATTCCCTCACAAGCGTGCGGAACCATTTTTCGCGTTACCCAGGTGCAGAAGTCTACTTTTCGCTGCGGTTTGACACAATGCTTTTCCGAAGGTTTACACTCACGCCCAGTGTCACGTGCGTCTCCGCGCGTCTAAGTCATCGGATGGGAATTGGGGGCGAGTTGATCGCTTTAGTGCGAAAGACACCGGCTGTAATTGACAGCACGGTTTAGACTGCCACGGATTTGGACGAGGAATTGGCTATAAGGACAACATGTGCAGTTTCGTTAGCCGGCAGTAATCCGAAAGTGAAATATGAACAGGCCATGGCCGCCTTTTGGCCCAACTTTAATCTAGTTCTAACCGCGGACAGCGGGGATTGACGGCCCATTCACTTTTCACCATTTACTATGTTGAAAATCGCCATCGTCGGTTGCGGTAAGGTCGCAGACCAGCACGTGCAGGCGATTCATCGAATTCCGGATTGCCGGATTGTGGGTCTGTGCGATCGGGAACTGCTAATGGCCAAACAGCTCGGCGAGCGCTCCGGGGTTGCCGAATGTTTTTCGGATTTGCAGGAGCTGCTGCAAGCGAGTTCCCCAGACGTCGTTCACATCACAACTCCACCGCAGGGCCATTTTTCGCTGGCCCGACAATGTCTTGAGTACGGATGCCATGTTTATCTGGAAAAACCTTTCACGGTCACAGCCAATGAGGCGGAGTCTTTAATCGAACTTGCCCAAGCCCGCGGTTTTAAAATGACCGCAGGTCATAATTACCAATTCACGCTCGAGATGCTTGAAATGCGGCGCTTGGTTGAGCGGGGATTTCTGAGTGGAAAGCCCGTTCACCTGGAAAGCTATTGGTCGTACGATTTAGGAGACATAAGTTACGCGGGCGCAGTTCTGGGAAATCGCAGCCACTGGGTGCGCCAACTTCCTGGGCAATTGTTTCACAATATTATCAGCCATGGAATCGCTAAGCTAAGCGAATTTCTCGATGACGAACTGACCGAAATCATGGCCACAGCTGATCAAAGCCCGCGACTCCGGAGTCTCGGCGGAGCTGGAGTTCTGGATGAGTTAAGGGTCCTAATTCGAGACAAGGTTGGAACGACGGCGTTTTTTTGTTTTTCGACTCAAATCAAAGGCGTAAATCAATTGCGAATTTATGGCCAGGCGAATTCAATCACCGCGGACATTATCACTGGAAGTCTTGTCCGACACGAAAGCCGCTCCTATAGGAGTTATCTCACTTATTTTGTTCCGCCGCTGAAAATTGCCCTGCAACATCTTAGAAATGCCCGGATTAACCTAACCGGTTTCCTACGCCGGCGGCTTTATCAGGATTTCGGGATGAAAGAATTGATCCAACGCTTTTATAATAGCGTTCGGGACGAAAGCCCTGTTCCCATTCCGTATCGCGAAATCATTTTAACGGCCCGAATCATGGATGAAATCTTTGCCCAAATCTATGGGGCCGAAGCCAGGAAACCGCTATTTCCGATGAATCGCGAAGTCGGGAAAGAGATGTTTCCCTCGCCACAGATTAACACAGGTTTCCACAGATAGGTCTGCCGGGTTGATTTCTTAATCAGTGCATCCCGCGCTTTAATATTTAACGATTTGACGGTACGAATGTCTTCCGACCTCTGTCCTCGTCTCTTAATTGAGCGTTGGATGTTGGACGTTGAGCGTTGGGCGTTTGCTTGATGCTGCGTTCTGACTCATGAAATACGTCCTCATTACTCCGGTGAGAAACGAGGAAAGGTTTATTTCCAAAACACTTGACTCTATGGTCGCGCAGACATTTTTGCCTGAACGTTGGGTCATCGTCGATGATGGCTCGACCGATCGAACCGCGGAAATCATCGAGAAATACGCGACGCGTTATCCGTGGATCGAGGTCATCCATCGCTCACAGCGTTTGGACCGCAGTTTTGCTGGCAAAGTACAAGCGTTTAACGCTGGATTGGAGCGCGTCCAGTCGCTTCAATTCGATATAATCGGCAACTTGGACGCGGATCTTTCATTCGATCCGGATTATTTAGAATTTCTGGTGCAAAAATTCTCCGAAAATTCAAACCTCGGCGTGGCCGGAACTCCGTTTCTCGAAAACGGATATGACTCTGCGATAGATAGTTTTGAGGGCGAAAATCATGTTGCGGGCGGATGTCAGCTTTTCCGCCGTCAGTGCTTTAAAGACATCGGCGGCTATGCTCCAAATCGTGCCGGCGGAATTGACTGGATTGCTGTTACCACCGCTCGAATGAAAGGATGGAAGACCCGGTCGTTTCGAGAAAAACGTTTTCATCATTATCGCGCGCTCGGAACAGCTGAACGCAACATGATCGCCGCGCTTTTTTCGTATGGAGAGAAAGATTACTACCTGGGTAACTCACCGGTCTGGGAACTGTTTCGCGTATGCTACCGAATGACGAAGCGACCATTTTGTATTGGCGGAGTGGCTCTCCTGTCAGGCTACCTCTGGGCGGCGTTGCGGCGGATGCAAAGACCCGTCTCACGTGAGCTGATTCGGTTTCACCGGCGCGAGGAAATGAAAAAGTTAAGAGCAATTTTTCGCACACTGTTGAGGCGTCAAAAGGTCGACAGCTTTCGCGTTGCGACCGAGCAGTAGCTTTTTACTGGCGATCGCGGTCTGCGATGTCACTGATCGAGCAATCAGAAACAGTTTTGAGATGAAATTGCGGGCGCAATTTGGGGGTCTCATTCTCGCTTTCGCCCGAGAGGCGAAGAACTGTCCTCCTCTTCTTCTCTGCTTGGGAGAAGACTTGAAGCTGGGAGCAAGGGATGCGATTGGAGAAGATCCATATCAGCCTAACCAGTTTGTGAAAGCATTTCCACCAATTGGCAGCTCCCGCAAGCACACGGTCGCTTCCGGTTAGACCATATTAGATGAGACACGAAGCGTTACTACTGACGAGAGACAGCTTGTCGGGCCCAGACTGTAAAATCGCCAAACTGTTGGAATTCTTCGGCGTCCGCTGGCATGCCGAGACGACAGCGCAGTTTCTCGGTCGCAACTGCACGAAGCATTCCAAAATGACGCAACTATTCTGTTCGTCCAAGATTTTCCTCGAACTTCTAACGGAGTTCGCACCTGACGGGGACCGCGGTCAGGACTGGCGCGAACATGTGCACTCAGTGTTCGTCTATGGGGGAGATGATCCTACCCAACTGGAGACGTTGCTGAGACATGTTACCGGAAATGATACAACCACAGTTAATGAGCCTAATGGTTGGGCCCGAAATTTCTTCGTCGCGAAGGATACCGAATTATGCGGAGCGATGGCTGGTGTCCAGGTTACGGCCTCCAGTGTGAGCAATGCCCCCGTTGTTGTTAGGTCGAGGAGCTCCCAGTCTGGAACAAGGGAGCTAGTTTCGGACGAACATGGCGGGATTTTCCTAAAGGTTGAGTATCGAGGGGTCTTCGTATTCCTTTCCACTTCTGGGCAAATAATTGACCTCGATAGCGAACTTGCGACCGGCGTCTTCGACATTCGCGATCACGTTCCGGCCGCGCTACCAATCGTGCTCTATATCAAATGGGCGTTTGCAGATGTTTGTTGGGAGCCGGCGGAAGCGAATGCTTGTCTAGTTATCGACGATCCTTTGCTCAAACCAAGCTATGGTTGCGTTAACTTCGAGGAACTGCTGGCGTTGATGGAACGCCACCGCTTCTCAACCAATATCGCGTTCATCCCGTGGAACTGGCGCAGAAGCAATTCAAGAGTCGTCGGCTTGTTCAATCAGAAGCCGGAGCATTACTCACTTTCCATTCACGGCTGCGATCATACGGCGGCAGAGTTTGGAAGTCACGACCGGGAACGCCTTCGCCGGATGACCAGAGAGGCAGTTGACCGCATGTCCAGTCACGAAACGCAGACGGGAATTCATCACGATAGGATCATGGTGTTCCCTCAGGGTGTCTTTTCAGAAGCTGCCATGGATGTGCTTAAGCGCTCCAACTTCACTGCCGCCGTCAACAACGACGTCATGAGCGCCGATCCGCACCCGCAGGCAGTCACGATTTCCGACGTCTGGGACATTGCTGTGATGCGCTATAAAGGTTTCCCCATGTTTACGCGGCGCGATCCTTGCGAAGGAATCGAAAACTTCGCCTTTGACATTCTGCTTGGAAAACCCTGCGTAGTCTCTATCCACCACGATTTCTGCCGCGATCATTACACGCATCTGCTGGACTTCATCGATCGCCTCAATGCCCTCAATTGCCCGCTGTCTTGGCGCAGCCTGGGCGAAGTGGTGAGACGTGGTTGCCGGCAGCGGCAACTGTCACCCGGCGTGCGGCAAACTGAGATGTACGGCGCTGAGTTGCGACTTGAGAATCGCTCTGGCCAGCGGGAGCGGTATTTGATTCGAAGACGCGAGTGTGAGCCTTCAGCTATCAAAGAAATCTGTGACGGATCGGGTCCGATAGCTTGGAACTGCGTGAATGACCACATTAATTTTGAAACGGAGTTGGGCTCTGGCCAGAGTAAGACGATCGGCATAAGATTTCATGAGTTCGCGGGGAACGGATATAGCGGCGAGAATGTGTCCTACAGGTTTAAGGCGATGCTGCGGCGCTACCTCTCGGAGGTGCGCGATAACTACATCGTGAAAAACAACCTGCATCTTCCAGACTTGTTTGGATAATTTGGCGACGAGCGAAGAAGATCGATGCAAGCAGTAATGACAGCCAACCCAATGGCGGACCGCGTGTCTAGTGTTGTGACCAATTTCACCGAATGGCTGGATGGCTTTGGTGAGACTTCCTGGGATCACCAGAGCTTCTTCGCCGGTCGGGTCGGCAGGTGGGCCAAATCGCTCTATTACCGGAACCGGATTATTGGAACTGGCGCGGTCGCCCCCATGATTCTTTGCGAGGCATTCCTGCCTTCGGCACGCCGGCTGTTTCATCATCGCATCCGATTCCCCATTGCGGACGCGCATTACGCGATGGGTTTCGCGTTCCTTTACGAAACAACTGGAAATCCCGCTCATCTCGAAAAGGCGATTCATTTTCTGAATGAGCTAACAGCGTCGCGCTGCCGCGATTTCAAGGAGTATTGTTGGGGCTATCCGTTTGATTGGGTTTGGCGCGGGGGGATCGTCAAAGAGCAAACGCCTTTGATCACCACCACGCCTTACATTTATGAGGCCTTTCTTCAGGTTTTTGAGGTTGACCGGCGAGAAGAGTGGAGACGGATACTCGAGTCGATTGTTCGACATGTCTGTACCGATATCAAGGATTTCAGGACATCGGAAACTGCCAGCAGTTGTTCCTACAGTCCGTTCGGTGAGGGAGGAGTTATCAACGCCGCTGCTTACCGCGCCTTTCTCCTGACTAGTGCTTCTCGCCTTTTCTCCAACCATGATTACTGGAGAATTGCCGAGCGAAATTTGAATTTTGTTTTGGAGAATCAGAACCGCGACGGTTCATGGTATTACGCGGTCGATGGAGTGCGCGATTTTGTCGACCACTACCACACCTGTTTCGTCATGAAAGCGTTGGCCAAGATTCATGCCCTGACCAAGCATGAGACTTGTCTGGAAGCGCTTTCGAAAGGTGTTGAATATTACCTGACGAACCTATTTGACGATGACGGCCTTCCGAAGCCGTTTTCCAAAGCTCCGCGTCTGACTGTTTACCAGCGTGAACTTTATGACTGTGCGGAATGCGTCAACTTATGCCTGCTGCTTCGGGACCAGTTCCCGCAGCTGGAAACGACGCTGGAAACGGTCACAGAAGGGATTCTGAAAGACTGGATCAAACCGGACGGTTCCTTCCGTTCACGTCGATTGCATTTTAGTTGGGATAATCTTCCGATGCACCGCTGGGGCCAATCGCAAATGTTTCGCAGTTTGGCCTACTACCTGGCTGAAGCGCATTCAGAGGACAGAAGGCAGAGGACAGAGCGCGGAAGTCAGAAAATGGAGGACCAAAGAGAGACGACAGTCGTCGGATCAGGGAGCAGCTGAAATTGCGGAACAGAGGTAATAATGAGTGAAAAGATATCGAGCTTTAAGGATCTGCGGGTCTATAAACTGGCGTTTGAACTTCAACAGGAGATCTTCGAAACCTCCAAACGGTTTCCAGATGAAGAGCGCTATGCTCTGACTGATCAAATCCGACGAACATCAAGGTCAATCGGCGCCAACCTTGCTGAAGCCTGGCAAAAGCGCCGCTATATAGCCCATTTCGTAAGCAAGCTGACAGACGCAGATGGAGAACAGGCTGAAACACAGCATTGGTTGGACACGGCCACAGTCTGCAATTACGTCTCCGAAAAAGAACAAGAGGTCTTGCTCGGGAAATGCGCGAGGATTGGTCCTCGGCCATCAGTCCTCTGTCCTCAGCCCTCCGACCTTTGAACTCTGATTTCTGACCCCATGAAACCTTTGGTGTCCATTCTCATACCGGCTTTCAATGCCCAAGAGTGGATCGGAGACACGATCAAGTCGGCGATGGACCAGACATGGCCAAGGAAAGAGATTATCGTCGTTGACGATGGTTCTCGCGATCAGACGCTGCCGATCGCTCGTCAGTTTACTTCCAAGGAGGTATCCGTTGTCACCCAGGCCAACCTGGGCCCGTCAGCGGCCAGAAACCGAGCCTTTTCGATCTGTCAGGGCGATTACGTCCAGTGGTTGGATGCCGATGATCTCATGACGCCTGACAAGATCACCAGGCAAATGGAGGCACTGGATCATGATGCTGGCAAGCGAATGCTCCTCTCTTCAGCGTGGGGAGAGTTTATGTATCGTCCCTATAGGGCCAAGTTTATTCCGACCGCGCTCTGGTGTGATCTGTCTCCGGTT
>Ga0070706_100005088_pt1 | contig 12555 bp, 13 predicted proteins | sample KBSK5501metaG_FD_65476 | JGI IMG/M metagenome (GOLD analysis project Ga0070706, IMG submission 65476) | Corn, switchgrass and miscanthus rhizosphere microbial communities from Kellogg Biological Station, Michigan, USA - KBS K5-50-1 metaG | ecosystem: Host-associated > Plants > Roots >...
GGACGCGGTCAGCATCCCGATGATTCGTGCTGCTGGCTGGATTGGCCCGGCTCTCCTGGCGGGTCAGGGAACGGGCCAATCCAGCCGCAGCTGCGATCGGCCTGCTTTCCCCGCAGGGCGTTCCATATGTCGGACGCGACCGGGTCATCAGCTGGCTCACCGGCGCGGCCGAGGATCTCCGCAGCACGGACGACACGCACCCGCCCCGCGTCCAGCAGCCCGCTCAGGGCGTGCAGCGGGCCACCGCCGCTCGACCGCACCAGCGCCTCATTGCCGATCAGGTACAGGCGCCGGCGAGCGCGGGTGACCCCGACGTTGAACAGCCGGAGGCCGTCCAGGTAGTACCGGTCGGCGCCCAGGCGGCCTGCCGCCACCCAGCCATGACCGTCCTCCGCAAGGTCGAAAATCACGGTATCGAACCAGCGGTCCTGGAACCGGCGCGAGGTGCCGACCTCGATCTTCGGCGGGGCCCCCGAATCGCTGATCTGGCTGCGAATGAGCACTTCCCGGCGCTGGTAAGGCGTGACGATGCCGACCGGTTTCCCCGACTGAACCAGCCGATCGGCCAGCGCCGCGGAGATGACGGCGCCGGTTGGCCACCACATGTCAGGATCACCGCGGTTCTGCCGCACCGCCGCCAATTCGTCACCCAGGCCGTCAACATCGACGAGGACGATCTCCTGATCGGCTCCGTCGGCAGTGTTCCCGTCGGCAGTGCTCCCGTCGGCAGTGCTCCCGTCGGCAGTGCTCCCGTCGGCAGTGCTCCCGTCGGCAGTGTTCCCGTCGGCAGTGCTCCCGTCGGCTGAGTTCGCGTCCGCGACACGCAGCAGGCCACCGTAGGCCACGGCGTTCGCGAGGTCGTTGATGGCGGGCCCGAAACGGTACTGCTGGGTAAGGGTCACACATCCCTGGCTGGCCTGGGCGGACCCGGGGTCGTGGATGCCGAAGAGCGCGAAACAGTCCTGATGGAGCCAGCGCCGGATCGCCGGGTCGGGTGACTTCTCGAATTCAGGGGGGACGGCGGGACCGTTTTGCAGGAAGTCACCGAGCACGGTGGCACCTTCGGTGGCACGGCTGACGGCGTACACGATCTCGGGCAGGCGAGCGGCTGCGGCCTCGTCGATGAGGACGTGGTCGTAGTCGCGCCCGTTCAGTTCCGGCGTGTCGCGCAGCATGGCCAGCGTCGTCGCGACGACCTTGGCCTGGCGGAGGATCTCGCGGCGGATAGTCCGGCTTTCCTGGACGAGCTGGCCCACGAGTTCCTCATGCCGTTCTTCCAGCCGCCGTATCTCGCCCCGCACATCGTCGGCCTGTCTTTCCAGTTCCAGGAGCCCAGCCAGCTTCCGGCCCAGTTCCTGCTCGTCTGCCCAGGCCACTAGGTCGACGTCGGCCGGGGTCGGCTGCGGCTGGCTCTCCGCGTGGGCGATCTGCCCGTCGATTGCCCGGGCCTGCTGGATACATTCCTGCTGGTCGTCCCAGGCCTGCCTGAACTGCTTTTCTGCCGCGCCGTAGGCGATGCGCAGCCGGGCCGCCGCATCATGGGTGATGGGCTCCGCGGTGCGCAGATGCGCCTCGATCTGCGCGTTCACCTGCCGTGAGAACGAGGCAAGCGCCCGTTCGGCCTCCTGCCTGCGGGCTTCTGCCGCGTAGAGTTGCTGGTTCGCCTGGTCGGCCAGTCGCTTGAGTTCGCGGCGCCGGCCCAGGCCCGCGATTCCGCCCGGCCGGGCGGAGGGTTCGCTGTTCATGCGTTCGCGCTCCGCCTGTAGCCGCATTACTTCAGCGATGGTCCAGTCACAGTCCCGCGCGACATTGCCAAGTTCTATCTCCAGTTCCGTGGCCGCCTTGAGGTGCTGGCGCGCCAGCGCGGTTTCCTCCCAGGCGCCCTTGGCCCGGTGATACTCCGCTTGCGCCGCGGCCAGTGCCACCAGTGACGCGGCCCCCTGCTCCCGAAGCTGCCGCATCTGCGCGCGCAGCGCCGCGAGCCGGGTGTCGTTCTCGATGCGCTGCCTGGCCACGCGATAAGCGGCGTCGAAGTCGGCCAGCCCGCGTTTCACGTCATCGAGGCGGGCAAGATCCGGGTGGCGGCGCAGGCTGATTATCCGCGTCGCTCCCTCGGCCCGCTCCCGGTCGATCGCCTCAAGCCGATCGAGGACCATCCGTTGCAGGCAGATCCGCGGATCCGTCGCGACGTCGGCCAGGTGGGGCGTCCCGACTCGCACCATTACGCCGGGCGCTGGATCGATATCCTTGGCGGCCTGGCCAATGGCGTCATCGACCGCGATATTGGTCGCTGAGACCAGCAGCACGTTCTTGCCGCGCGCGATCAGGTCGGCCAACGCCGCCGCTATTAGCCTGGTCTTGCCCGTTGCCGGCGGGCCCCAGATCAGCTGCACACCGGGCGCGAGGCAGGCCGCGTGGCCGCGGGCTTGATCAGCGTTGAGCCCGCCTGACGCCGCGACCGGCGGCGGCGCGGGGTCAGCCCGGCCCCGACCCAAGCGATCTGCCAGGTCGAACCGGCCGATCTGCGTCAAGCCATCGAGCAGGGCCTTGTCCGGCTGCGCGCTGCCCCGGCGTGGCACCCACAAGAAGAGCCCGTCCGAGGGCGCGAACGAAGCTACCTTGACCTTCAGGATGTCGCCGGCCTGCACCGCCTCCATCACCTGGAAGCGGCTCTGCTTCGATCCTTCCGCCTGCGCGAGGAATGCGGTCTCCAGCTGATCGGATTCCGCGGCCTGGTCCCCGAGATCCACCCAGTACCAGCCAGGAGCCGATTCAAGATCCCGGTTCGCCCTTCCGAGCCGCTTCGGCTCCCAGCCCTCAGGTAACCCCGTGTCCCCGCCGCCGACCTCATACAGCTGGCGCGTGACCTCAATGAGCCCCGTCAGCCACACGGGACGCGCCCCGTCCGTCATACGACCCCCGTCATGCAGTCATAGCTCCCCGTATTCATAACAGCACAGCCTGAAACAGACATCAAGACATAAATGACGCACTGCGCGCCTAGCTACTGGATCGTTAACTGCGAATCCGCGGCGGGGATCCGGAGTTCGGCGGAGACCTGTCTGCCGGATCCCGGAGTCTGGCCAAGACCGGAGGGCCTCAGAGTCCAGGGGTGACCCGGAGCCCGGGGACCCGGAGCCCGGGGGACCCGGAGCCCGGGGGACCCGGAGCCCGGGGGACCCGGCCGCCGTGGCGTTCCAGGCTCCGCAGCGGAGGCCCCTTACCCTCGGCACCTCACTGAGGTAACTTGTCCGGTAATTGGATATTGGTACCCCTTTGCGCAGGTGGCTAGCGTGCGGAAATGGAAGAACGGATCCACGCCCGGCTCGCGAGGTCTTGCCCGTGCCAGGCGAAGTGAGGCCAGCCGGGATTTCGGCCGCCGCCACCCGGTTCTGGTGCTGACGGGTGGCGCGATCGTCTTCATATGGTTGACCACGGGCAGCATCCTGGCCCTGATAAATTCCCGCGGCACCGTGGCCTCGGGCTGGACCATCGCCACCATCATCGGCGTCACCTGCTGCCTGGCGCTGGTGGCGCTGGCGACCATGACCTACCGGCGTCGCCGGTCCCTGTGGCCCCTGTACCTCACAGTGGGACTCTGGCTTACCGGGTTCATACTTTCCATGCCGCAGACCTTGCGGTCAGTCGGCACACCTGGCCCGGTCACCAGCGCGTTCGAGGCCGGGGTAATCGCATTCTGCGTACCCCTGGATACCGGGGTCACTGTCTTGTTCTTGTGGGCCATACTGGGCCGGTGGCGCCTGTCCGCCTCCGGCCGCATCGCGGGCGAGCTGCACATATCCCGGGCTGAGCGCTGGTCCGACAGCGCCAAGAATCCCATCTCGCTCGCCGAGTGGGAGGACTTCGCGCAGAGCAGGCCGGATATAACGAGGGTCGAGGAGATCGATATCCGGACGAGAATGGCGCATCGCATATCGGAGCTCTCCGAGCGCCAATCGCCCGAAGACCAGAAGCGGCTAGCACGAGCCAGGAAGGACCTGGCGAAGTTCGATGCAATGGCCAGAAAGCAACCGGATTTCGCCCAGAGCCTCATTGAGGCCACCGGCGCCCCATACTTCACGTACCCGAGTCCTTACGGCACACCGATTGGATTGTCCTGGCGCGACGAGCAGATCACTGTTTTCGGGGTCACGGACGAGATGGCCGCCACTGACGTGTCCCGGCTCGCCGCGGCGCTCAACGCCAGCCTCACCAACGATCAGGGCAAGCGCTACGTGCCGCCCGAGGATTCCGCAGCCCATCGGTGACCAGCAGCGCGGAGCGGATCACCCGCTCTTGCGTCACGTGACCGGGACGATCTCGGCGCTGAGCAGGCGGCCGCCGCTGATGTCCAGGAGACCGACGGTGCCCTGGGGCTGACGCCGGCGGTCGGTGGGCGATCCTGGGTTGAAGATCCGCAGGCCGTCCGCGGTGTGATCGAGCGGAATGTGGGAGTGGCCGAAGATCACTAGGTTCGCGGCCGGGAACCGGCGGCGCAGCCGGGCGGGCCGCCCCGCGGCCGGGCCGGCGTCGTGCACCATCGCCAGGCGCAGCCCGCCCGCGTCCAGTTCCAGCGTGTCCGGGGCGCCCCAGGCGGCCACATCCGCGCCGTCGTTGTTGCCCCGGACGGCCCAGACCGGGGCATAGCCCCCCAGTTCGTCGAGAACGGCGGGGATGCACACGTCGCCTGCATGCAGGATCAGGTCCACGCCACGCAACAGCTCGGCCACCGGCGCCGGGCAGGACCGCCAGCGCCGCGGCGCGTGCGTGTCCGCCAGCACCATTACCCTCACGCCACTATCGTGCCTCCTATCCGCTGAGCAGCCGCCTGAAAGCGGAAGGACACGACCAGCGGCGTCCGGACTGGAAGACGTCCGGTAGATCAAACGGGACTCATGGTGGAGGGCGCGTGCGGCATGGCGCCGGCCGGGCCGCCCGCGCGTTACGGACCTCCGGGACGGCGGATGCGCCGGGACGGGCGAGGCTCCGGCCAGGGGACACGGGGCAGGCTTTCGTATCGCTTCCCTCAGCTTGTTCCAGCTGCTCAGTGGCGTCGGCCGGGATCGTCACGCCGGCCAGGTCATCGAGAAGGGCTCGTCAGCATCGGGCCAGGGCTCTTTGTCGAGCGTGCTCATGTATGCGCCTACTGGGTCGATCGCCGGGAAAACGTTCAGGCCGCGCAGCATCATGCAGGCGCCTGTCTGGACCAGCTGGCTGTCGATACGCTGCGGGTTCAGGCCGTAGCTGCGCAGAAGTTCCTGAACTTCGCTGATGAGCGTATGGGGATCGTAGAACTGCATGCTCAGCCTTCCGGCCAGGTTGCCCGCGTGATGCGCTCATATACCTCGACATACCTTGCCCGGGTGGCATTGACGACATGCTCGGGGATCGGTGGTCCGGGTGGTGTGCGGTCCCAGTTGGTGATGGTGCTGGACCAGTCACGGACAAACTGCTTGTCGAGATACCGCTGTGGCCGGCCAGGATGCCAGTCCTCCGCTGCCCAGAACCGCGACGAGTCGGAGGTCAGCACCTCGTCGGCCAGCACGACGGAGCCATCAGGCGCGCGGCCGAATTCGAGCTTCGTGTCGGCAATGATGACCCCGCGCCCGGCGGCCAGGTCCGCGCCGCGGCGGTATACCTCAAGCGTGATCCGGCGCAGCTCAGCCGCGGTCTCGGCGCCGACCTGGGACTCGACGTCATCGAAGGTCAGGAACTCGTCGTGACCGGTTGTCGCCTTGGTGGTCGGCGTGAAGATCGGTTCAGGCAGTTTCGAGCCCTCGGCCAGACCCTCCGGGAGCGGCACGCCCGATACGGTGCCGGTCGCCCGGTAGGAGCCCAGGCCAAGACCGGCGAGGTAACCGCGGGCGATGCACTCGACCGGGATCATGTCCAGACGCTGGCAGCGGATGGCCCGGCCGGCCCATTCGGCCGGGACATCCGTGGCCGAGATGACGTGATTCGGCACGACGTCGGCTAGGCGCTCGAACCACCACAGCGACAGCTGAGTAAGGATCTTGCCCTTCCCCGGTATCGGGGTGGGCAGCACGACGTCGTACACGCTGACCTTGTCCGAAGCGACCAAGATCAAGTCCTCGCCATCGGCGTACAAGTCGCGGATCTTGCCTGAGTGCAGGTGTTTCATTGTCGTGTGCCCTCGTCCCGGGCGATCTCATAATGGTGCGCTGACCAGCGGCCGGGAATTGAGGCTCGTTCGCCGTACTCGACGATGTCACCATCGGCGTCGTACCACCAGTTCCGCCCGCATGCGACCGGGGAGCCGATGGGCACCCCGAGCTCGTCGGCGTCTTGCCGGCCTGCGGCCCGGGCGGACTCTTGGTCAAGGCCCCGCACCACGGTGCGCCCGGTGACATGCTCGATGTAGCCAGTGGTGCCCTCTATGATCCGCTCCGTGCTGAGCAGCCGCGGGGCGGTTGCGGCCATCTCTCCTGGGAGCCACGAAGTGGACGCCGAGACGGGGACGTCGTCGCGGTAGGTGATCCTGTGCCGCCGGATCACCTCAGCGCCAATGTCCAAGCCGAGCGCGTCGGCTATGGCGTCTGGTGCGGATACAAGCTCGGCTGACGTGATCGTGGCGTACTCGTTGGGTGGGTAAATCCGCCCGGTCTGAGCAATGGCCCGGAGGCGGTCACCGCCGGCGTAGTGCATGGTTGCGCTCGCGCACACGATCGTGCCCGTTCCAGGGATGCCGCGCACGTAGCCCTCCGAGCGCAACGTCGTGAGCGCCTTGGCGGCGGTAGGAGCCGAGACCTTCCACTCGCGGGCGAGCTGGCGGGTCGATGGCACTAGATCGCCGTCGCTGAACTGGCCAGATCTGATCTGCCGCCGTATGTGGTCCACGATCTGCATATACGGCGGGTCGGGGCGCCGCACGGCTGGTGCCATCACCTGTTGCTCTCCCTCAAAGATCAATGTCAGCGTACTAAGACACTTACAACGACGTGCCGCTATGTCTGGCCGGGATTGACGGAAGGTTGATGTCATTAGACACTAACAGTGTACAAATACCGGTGTGCGCGCCGGCAGGCGGGCCCACCAGCAGGGCAAACGGGAGAGGTCAGGAAGCATGCCCGGTACAGACACCGCCGACCTGGAGAAGCTGGCCGCCGAGCTCGGCGCCCGCGGATTCGCGGCCACGATCACCATCTCGGACGGCCGTCCGCCGTACTTAACCGCCTGGAACCCCGATGCGTCAGCGCTGACCGAGATGATTCTCGTGGACCAGGGCTTCTACTGGTGGTCGTGGGCTGAGCGGATCGGCCCCGCCAGTGAGGCCGCCGCGGCGGCGAGCCGCGTTGCCAACGTGCTGGCCGACGTGCCGGATGGCGCGGCGTGACCGGCCCCGCTGCGGCAGGCCGCCCGGCCCGCACGCTGTCCGAGACGCGGAAGCGGTTCCCGCAGTGGCGCATCTCGCAGGCCGCCGAAGGCTGGCAGGCGGTCCCCCGCGCCACCTGGACAGTAGACGCATCGACTCTGGACGGGCTGTACGAGCGCCTGGAACGTGAGGAAGCCAGGCACGAAGCTGCCGCGCGCCGCTGAACGGCGTGGCTCAGGTTCCAGTGGCCGAGAAGCCGTCGATGCCGATGCCCAGCGACTCACCCGCGCCGACCAGGGTGCCGGAAGAGTACTGGCCCGACGATCGTTCGCCGTGCAGGAGGTAGCAGGGGACCCCGTGCCGGTCGTCCCCGCGCAGTTCCTCGAGGTGGGGTAGGCCCGCGGCCCGGGGGCCCGGCAGCCCGAGGGTTGTCCCCCGGGCTAGCACAGTTGAACGTGTTCAATGTCACATAGACATGGCTGGCCGCCGCGACGAGACTTGAACATGTTCAAGTACTTCCGCGAGCCGAGGGGAACCGCCATGGGTGTTGTCGTCACCTACGTCGCGTATCTGGCCATCAGCGTCGCCCTCACGGTGTTCGTGGGCTCGGCCCTGTCGCGCAGCGGCCGGGTCTTCCTGCAGGATGTGTTCGCCGGCCAGGCAGCGCCCGCCCAGGCCGTCAGCCGCCTGCTCGTGGTCGGGTTCTACCTGCTCAACCTGGGCTTCGTCACCCTCACGATGCGCATGTCCGGTGAGATAGGCAGTGCCCGCCAGGTGATCCAGGTGCTCTCGCTCAAGATCGGCGAGGTGCTCCTGGTGCTGGGTGCCCTGTACCTGGCGAACATCAGTTTCCTCACCCGGCTCCGGCGCCGCACGCAGGCTCAGGCCTTCCAGCGGGTCCCGCCGGCACCGGAGCGGCCTGGGCATGGCTTGCCGCAGCCCCGCCTGCCGGAGACGGTCCCGCCGCTGCCTGCCGCGACCGCGCCGCCGGGGGCCGGCACGCGAGACGCACGGGCGGCGGCCGACACCACGACGGCGGATGGGCAGGCCAACTGGCCTGGCCAGGCTGGCCAGGCCGACCAGGCCGACCAGGCCGGTCAGGCCGGCCAGGCCAGCCCACGGGACCAGGGGCTATGGCGGCCCCGGCCACGGCAGGCCCTACATTGACCTATGTGGCCGAGCCCGATCTCACCCCCCGCGCCGAGCAGACCAGGACCGCCATCACCGAGGCGGCGCTGCGGTTGTTCCGGGAGAACGGCTACGAGGCGACCACCATGCGTGCCATCGCCCAGCAGGCCGGGGTCTCGACCGGCAACGCCTACTACTACTTCGGCTCCAAGGAGGAGCTAGTCCAGCAGTTCTACGAGCACAGCCACGCCGACCACGTGGCGGCCTGCCGCGCCATCCTGGAGACCGAGACCGAGTTCGCGCCACGGCTGCGCGGCACATTGCGCGCCATGATCGACGTGTCGGGGCCCTACCACGGATTCGCGGCCCGGTTCTTCAAGCATGCGGCCGAACCCAGCAGCCCGCTGAGTCCGTTCAGTAAAGAATCGAGCCCGGCCCGTGAGGCGGCGATCGCGCTGTTCCGCGAGGTTGTTGACGGCTCAAGTACCAGGATCGACCGTGAGCTGCGCGGCCAGCTGCCCGAGTTGCTCTGGCTGTATTCGCTGGGCGTCATCTTGTTCTGGGTCCACGACACCTCGCCGGGCTGCGCGAAGACCTACCAGTTGATCGACCGGACGGTGCCGCTCGCCGACCGGCTGGTCGCGCTGTCCCGGGTGCGGATCCTGCGCTCGACCATCCGTGAGATCATCTCGATCGTCGCGGACATGCGCAGCTGAACCAGCCGCAAGCCGGCTGAGAACGGCCGGGCGCCCGAGGCCGGACCCGGACCAGGCGGCCAGGCTATGGACAGCGGGCACGCCGGGCCGGTCACGCTGGCCTGGTCAGCGCCCCTGGGTCCAGGCCCGCCACGCGTCCTGCCAGCTCGGCAGGAGATCCTCGTGCAGGTCCCAGAGGGTCTGCGGATACTCTTCCTCCTCGGCCGAGATGAGGGAGAGGTGCCTGTTCCAATAGCGGCGCCAGGCCCGTTGCGCCGCCCGGCTCGGGACATCCTCGCCCAGCACCGAGTAACGCAGCGTCTCGTCGATGGCGGCTTCGCGCAGCGCCCGATCCGCCGCGAACCACAGGAATCGCTCGGCCAGGTGGCCGACGTGGTTGACCACCAGCGTGACGACGTCATCGGCCTCCCGCCGGGTGGAACCGGACAGGCGGGCCTGCTCCCCCACCGCGCGCTGCCACATCGCGTCCTGGACCGCGCCCTCGTCCGCCGTGTGGCGCGGAGTACGGTCGGCCTGAAGGGCGGCCAGCAACCGCGCCTGAGAGCCCAGCATCTGGTCGATCAGCGCGCGGTAGGCGGCCAGGCCTTCGGCGGGCGGCAGCACGGGAGGCGGCCGCCGCCCGTGGGCCTCGGCCAGCCGGCCGATCATCTCGTTGCGGGCCCGCAGGTACGGGGCAAGATCATCCACGGGGGCCAGCTGCACCGAACCGGGACCGACGCCCCGGCCGACCAGCGTCACGGTGCGGCCGTCAGCCGGCAGCCAGGCCGCCCAGGCCGCGCCGTGCCGGCACAGCAGGGCCGGGACGGCGCGGCCATCGACGATGAAAGCCGTCTCGGAGAAGGCCGGCGGCTCGGCAGGCTCGTCCTCGTCGACCCCCGCATGATCGGCAATACGGTTGCGCTCCTGGTCGAGCGCGTCAAGCAGGCTCGCCCGCGGGCCGCGATCAGGTGCGTCAGGATCCGGTGCCACGGTCGTGACGCAGACCCACGGGCCGGATAGCGCCTCCCAGTCGCCGAAGGCCAGGCCGATCGTCCACGCGCCGTTGACCTGGCCTGCCTCGGCCAGGGCGCCCTGGCCGAGACCCGGCACTAGGAGGCCATAGACCGGGAACGGCGGGCGCGGCACCAGCTCCTCGGCGTCCAGCCGGGCGCGCTCACGCAGCCGGGCGACCCACTCCTCCCGCTCCGGCTCTGGAATCTCCCGCATGAGCCCAGCCTGGCATCGTGCCCGGCCCCGGGCAACAGCGAGCCAGCCCACGCCTGACCACGGCCCGGAGCCAGCCCACGCCTGACCACGGCCCGGAGCCAGCCCACGCCGGGCCGCGGCCCGGAGCCAGCCACAGCGCAGGCGGACGCCGGCTGCTGCCCAGCTATCGTGGCTGCATGCCGGATCGCAAGGAGACCCTGGAGGTGGCGGGCGTCACGGTCACGGTCTCGAACCCGGACAAGGTCTACTTCCCACGCACCGGGCACACCAAGCTCGACCTGGTCCGCTACTACCTGAGCGTGGCGGACGGCGCGCTGCGCGGCGTCGCAGGCAGGCCCATGATCCTCAAGCGGTTCGTGCACGGCGCGGACGGCGAGCCGTTCTTCCAGAAGCGGGCACCGCAGCGCCGCCCCGACTGGATCGAGACGATCGAGCTGAGCTTCCCTTCGGGGCGTACCGCGGAGGAGCTCGTCGTCCGCGACGCCGCTCAGCTGACGTGGGTCGTGAACCTCGGCTGCATCGACCTCAACCCCCATCCGGTGCGTGCGGATGATCTCGATCACCCTGATGAACTCCGGGTCGACCTCGACCCGGTTCCCGGGGTCGACTGGCCGCAGATCCTGCAGGTAGCCCTGGTGGCGAAGGACGTCCTGGAGGACTTCGGCCTTACCGGCTGGCCGAAGACTTCCGGCTCCCGCGGTTTTCACATCTACGCCCGCATCGCGCCGCGCTGGAGCTTCACCGAGGTCCGGCGCGCCGCGGTCGCGCTGGCCCGCGAGGTCGAGCGCCGCGCACCAGAGGTGGCCACCGCCCGCTGGTGGAAGGAGGAACGGCACGGGGTCTTCGTCGACTACAACCAGAATGCGAAAGACCGAACGGTAGCCTCCGCCTACTCGGTCCGTCCCACTCCCGACGCCCGCGTCTCGACCCCCCTGACCTGGCCGGAAGTACCGGGCTGCCGGCCGGAGGAGTTCACCATCGACACGGCGGCGGCCCGGTTCGCCGCCGTCGGGGACGTGTGGGAAGGGATCGATTCGGCGGTGGGCTCGCTGGAACCGCTGCTGGGCCTGGCGGCCCAGCACGAGGCCGCCGGGCTTCCCGACGCGCCGTGGCCGCCGCATTTCGACAAGCAGGCTGGCGAGCCTCCCCGGGTGCAGCCCTCGAAACGGCGGGCCGACGGCCCCGCGGTTCCCCCGCCCGCGCCGGGCCGGGCCAGCGGGCCGACCGGGCGCCGCCGGAGCACAATGCCGCTTATCGAAGTGGCCCGGGCGGCCAGCCAGGCCGAGGCCATGGCCGGGCTCGACCGGTGGAAGCAGCGGCACCAGGAGGTATGGCCCCACCTGGAGCCGTCCGACGTGCTGGTGGACTCCATGCGCGGGCGCAGTTCCACCTGGACCCGGATCCGGCTGAACCTGCGCAACGTCCCCGAAGCCGAGCGTCCGCCGCAGGAGCCGCTGGAAGTCGACTACGACCCCTGGGCGTCAGGCGGCGGCCCGCCCGGCCGTTAGAGGTGGCCGGGCTGACCGGCCCGGAGCGATACCATCGAGCCCGCCGCGATCGGGCCGGTCAGGGGGCCGGCGGCGCGAACCAGGCGCTGCCCGTACCGAACAGGTACCGGTCAGCGATGTGGTTCAGCACCCGGCGCGCCTGCCGGAACCTGTCAGCCACCTCGCCGACGACGTCGAGCCGCGCCGTGCGCAGGGGCGCCAGGCGGCAGGCGGCCCGGTACCATCGCGCGCCGACGTACTCGAGCAGTTCGATCGCGGGCGCCTCGGCCAGGCGGTCGCGCTGCCCGGCGGGCACCTGAGCCGCGCGGAGCAGCGCGGCCGCGCCGACCGGCGCGAAGGCGTACGCCGCCGCGTAGTCGGGAAAGACGCCCGCCAGGAACAGCGAGACGTCACCCAGCCTCCGGTAGACGCCGGGACGCTCGGCGTCCGGGACGCCGTCGAGCAGACCGGCCAGCCGGACCGGGTCGAGTTCGCTGAACCGCCGCGTCCGCGGCCTGCCACCGCCCCGGACCCGGTACCGTCCGCTGGCCACGCGGGTAAACGACGCGAGGAGTTCCGCCAGGAACAGACGGCGGGCCTGGGAGCCAAGGAAGTCCCTGAGGTCAGGGACATCGAACAGGGGCACCCGCTGGCGGGTGCCGCCGGAGCGCTACGCGACGTGGTC
>Ga0070706_100005089_pt1 | contig 12554 bp, 13 predicted proteins | sample KBSK5501metaG_FD_65476 | JGI IMG/M metagenome (GOLD analysis project Ga0070706, IMG submission 65476) | Corn, switchgrass and miscanthus rhizosphere microbial communities from Kellogg Biological Station, Michigan, USA - KBS K5-50-1 metaG | ecosystem: Host-associated > Plants > Roots >...
GGATTGCGACAGAGAAGGCAGCCCGAAGATGTCGGCGTACGCGGCGCCCAGCATGCACCCGGCAACGGCCACTCCAACAGCTCCTCCTATCATCATCCCGCTCATCACTCCCATCAATATGCCCAGACTGATCGTCAGGCCCGTTGCAGGTAATACAAGGGGCAACTCATCCAGGTTCACCTCAGGGAAAAACCCTGAAAGGCCGTAGCCGATGGGCAGGCCGAGCCCCACAGCGCCGACCACCACCGCTCCGACCATAACGATCACCATCACCAGAACCAAACCCAGGACACCCCACCAGTGTTTGTTCACCACCCGGCGGCTTCCCTCAAGCGCCTGCCAGACCCCTGTCCCACGGTCCACGATCAGCAAATAGGAGAAAGTGTAGGCGACCGTTAAGTAGATGCCGGGGATCACCAACAGGAAAAACCCCACGGCAATGAAGAGGAGCCCGACGACGGTGCAGAGAAACACCTGCGCGGTCGTCTGCCAGCCAGGGAAGAAATCGCCCCAGGTGGAGCGTTGGTTTCTCAATTGCCGCCACGTGACCATCGCGATGCCGGCCAGCATGAGCATCTGAATCGCAAGGCTCAGGAGTTGCCCCACGAAAGGAGCCAGGAGCGGAATCGCCTGAGAGGTGAGCGTCAGCACGAGGGTAAATCCGAGGAATCCAACCGGATTATCCGTAAAAGCCTTCCACCCTTCGCGGAGATACGCAACAGTCCTGAGGGTATAGCCTTGCGCAATGATGTCGTCGAGGGAGCGGGATGCGGGTGGGTTGTTGGCGAAGGCTTCGGTCATTTAGAGGTATCCTCGTGCCTGCGCTTCGGCCTTGCTCTGCTCGGCTTCCGCCTTGCGCTCCGATTCCTTCTTCTTGACCCAGGCCTCCCAGGATTTCCCCGAGGCGGTGTCCTCACCGGTAAAAGCGATCGTCGCAATGTCGGCGTAAGGGACCACCCGCGTGCCGGCCTGATCCTTGGGGAAAAGCTGCAGGACAGGAAGAGAGGCCGAGGCGTTCCGATTGAAAATGTAGCCTTCAATCTTTTCCCCGGACGTCAGCTCCAGGGTCACATCACCGCGGTAGTCAAACGCAACATCCACGGCCTGACGTCGCTCAGCGTCGTTCGACGGCCGGAACTCCCGACCCTCCAGGTTTTGCGGTTCGGAAGAAGGAGGCTTGTCGGCAGTCACGACTCGCGGGCTATCGGGCGGTCGGCATCAGCGTCGTCACGACCGTCCGGCCGAACCCCCGCAGGGAGCCGAACGTATCGTTCACGGCCGACGCTTCGTACCCACAATGCACCATGCAATCGGCGCATTTCTCGTTCCGTCCGGTCCCGTACTTGTCCCAGTTGGTCTGATCCAGAAGTTCCCGGAACGTCGTGGTATAGCCGTCCTGGAGCAGATAGCAGGGCTTCTGCCAGCCGAAAATATTATAGGTGGGATTGCCCCAAGGCGTGCATTGGTAGTCCACCTTGCCCATGAGGAAGTCGAGGAAGAGCGGCGACTGGTTGAACCGCCAACCGCGCTTGGGCTTGTGCAGGATGTGCGAGAACAATTCCCGCGTCCGCTGCCGCCTGAGGAAGTTTTTCTGGTCGGGCGCCTTCTCGTAGCTGTATCCGGGCGAGAGCATCATCCCTTCGACGCCCAACTCCATCATAGCATCGAAAAACTTCCGGACGCGCTCGGGGTTGGCGTCGTCAAACAGCGTGGTGTTGGTCGTAACCCGGAACCCCCGCTTAAGGGCCTGCTTGATCGCTTTGACGGCCACGTTATAGACGCCGTCGCGGCAGACGGCTATGTCGTGCTCTTCCTGCAGCCCGTCCATGTGGATGCTGAACGTCAGGTATTTCGAAGGCTGGAAGTCGTTGAGCTTGCGTTCCAGCAAGATCGCGTTGGTGCAGAGATAGACGTACTTCTTCCGCTCGACCAATCCCCGAACGATCGTCGGCATTTCAGGATGGATCAGTGGCTCGCCCCCCGGGATGCTCACGATCGGGGCTCCGCATTCCTCGGCGGCCGCCCAGCATTGCTCCGGCGTCAGGCGTTTGTCCAGGACGTGGTCGGGGTACTGGATCTTGCCGCATCCCGCGCAGGCGAGGTTGCAGCGAAACAGCGGTTCCAACATCAGCACGAGCGGATAGCGCTTGACCCCCTTGAGCTTCTGGGTCACGACGTACTTGGTGACGGTGAACATCTGAGAGACTGGAACGGCCACTCGCGGTCCTCCTCGTGACGCTGGAAAAAGACTCTATCATCACAGAGGCCTCAGCGTCAATGCCGGCTTCTCGGAACCAGGGCAGAGGTGTGCTAGACTCTCCCCCTATGATCGATCCCAAAACCGTGCCAGCGGGTTCCGAGTTGGACACCCTCATCGCGCAAACGGTGATGGGGCAAAGGCTCGGAGGCCCTGTGCCGCCCTACTCCATCGACATTGCGGCCGCTTGGACCGTGGCCGAGGCCATGATTCACAAGGACGGCGTGTATTTCGGCTGTCCGCACTTCAAGCACAAGCATCAAAACCTCGCCTCATTGGGCTATCCCGAAGGCACCGAGTGCTGGTATTGCGTCATCAACACCAAGCTTCTCAATAAAGTCGTGATCTGCGCCGAGACCGCGCCGCTCGCCATCTGCCGCGTGGCCTTGCTGTGGGCCATCACGCACGGCCCTGACGCCCATCCGACGTAGTTTTTCAGTGAGAATAGTTTAAGTGTGACTTGAATTATTGAATGCTCTCGACATAAGGGTTTGGTCCCAGCTTGACAGGTCTCGAAGGGTAGCCTAGCCTTGCCGCTGAACCTAGACGATTTCAGTCGTGGGAAGAGCATCCTGACGAAGGGAAAGTGACGTTGCACATAAACAATACAAAAAGGAGTGTGTGCGATGAGAAATGTGGGTTCTAAGCGCACGATGATAGCCCGAATCGGGGCCACGCTCGGCTTTGTGTGTTGGACGCTCGGTCTTTTGGCCGGGCTTACGGGCCATATCTGGAAATTGGGTCCGAAAGGATGGTTTGAGGTCGGAATCCTGCTCACGTTGATTGCGATGTTCGTGCTCTTAGACGGCACGTTCGCATTCCAAAAGGACCGGATGGCCCGGCCTTGACTGCTGGATGCTCATGTCCCAGCTGAGCCGCGCTGACTAGTCCCCTAACTATTGGTGGTACGCTCTGACAGGAGGAAACCGGAAATGACTCATAAAGTCTCTGCGGCAATACTCGCGGCAAGCGTTTGCTTCATCCTAGTCCCGAATGTTTTCCCGATCACCGCGTTCGAAACAACCGTTGCGGAGATCGTCAAAAATCCGGACAAGTTCAACCAGGGACAGGTCATCGTTCAAGGAAAAGCGGTCCAGATTCAACAACAGACCACGCAACAAGGGAGCCCCTATACTTCTTTTTCCCTCCTGGATGCCAATACGGGTGACAAGATCGCCGTTGAGTACCTGCAGGGCACGCTGGATCTGAAAGAATCCACCCTCGTTACGGTCCAAGGCGATTTCTACAAGAAGCCAACAAAGGCCGGGTTTGTGAACGTGATCCAGGCCATACTCGTGCAAGAATAAAATTGAAATCAAAAATGGCCCAACATGGGGTCAGACTCCATTTATCCGAAGAAATCGAGTCTGCCCTATTTTTCGTTAGCGTTAGCGATAAAAATGCGGATTCAGCAGAAGGAGATCGTTATGCCAGCGCGTAATCCTGAGGAGATTCACCGACTCTTTGCCGAAGCTTTCTCCACTGGGCATCTCGATTCGCTGATGGCACTCTATGAACCGACTGCCTTGTTAATCCCTCAACCCGGACAGGTACCAATCACTGGCGAAGCCATTCGGGGAACTCTGCAAGAGTTCCTCGCACTCAAGCCGACCATCACGCTTGAAACGGCGAGCGTGGTCAAGACTGACGACCTCGCCCTCTTGCGGTCCAATTGGAAGCTGACCGGTACTGCACCTGATGGTCAGCGGATTGAGATGTCTCATCGCGGGATGGAAGTCGTTCGGCGCCAGTCAGACGGGACCTGGCGCTTTGTCATTGATCATCCCTTTGGGGCGGATTAGCTTGTTGGCTATCTCGGCCTATTTGATCGAGAGAGGGTGAGGGGATTAGGGGACAGTAGTCCGGGGAGGTATCGAGCGGGCAATCGGCTTTTTCTTCACCCCATTCGCGCCGGGCTTGGCTTTCATCTCGTCCGTTTGGGCACCCGCCCTCACTGGTTCAGATTCCACTTTCGCTCCAACCGTCGTCTCAGGCGCCCCGTCCAGAACGATCTGTTCCGAGAGGAACACGTGGCTTACGATCTTACGCGCGCCACTCGTGCGGGCGAGCGCGATCACCTGATCGAGTTCGGCCCGGCTTTTGGCTATACCCAGGACGTAGACGACACCGTTCCATGCCCGCATTTGGTAGTCGATCGAACTCACATCCGGCGCCAACACCATTTGGGCCGCCAGCACATTCTCGATCAACAGGTCCTTGGGGAGGGTCTTCAACCAATTCTGATCCGTGACCTGGATCTCATTGTAAAGCTCCCGGACGCCATCAACCTCGCGGGCCAGATCTTCTGCCTTCTGCCGGGTCGCTGCGTCCTTGACTGACCCCGTCAGCATCACCCTGCCCTGATAGACGTCGGTGCTGATGTTCAGTAGGAGCGCTTTGTCAAAAAGGGCGTTGTTGATTGTGTTCTTGATGCTCAAATCATCCAGAACGTTGAAAACCGAGCGGTCGGCAGACATCGACCGGCCGATGTTGATGCCGTTGCTCGCGATCGTCGGGATCCACGAGCTGCACCCGACGAGCACGCCGCACATCGCTACCAAGCCGACAGCGCCAAGTTTCATACCAGCCCCCAAGCTAGAGGAAGACACTATAGCACATTTTGTACGAAAAGGCACAGATTCCCCCGCCCGCCCCTGGCCACCCGTCAGTCCACTTGAGGGAGTTGGTATCCCGCCAAACTTTCTACCCCTAAAATGGATAATCAAGGCCGACGAAGACGTTGGTGCCGTCTTTCCCGTAGGCCGCGTCAATGCGCCCCACAACATTGGGACGTGAGAGGACGCGGATACCTGCTCCGGGGTTGAATTGCGTCCGCGTGAGGCGCCTGAGGAACTGATTGTTCACTCGCCCAATGTCCAGAAACGGCGCCGCCTCCAGCTCGATCGGATTGTCGAAGATCCGCTTTTCGTACACACGAACACGTTCTTCGAGATTGATCAGATACAAGTTGGCGTTGATGAACCGGTTGAGGCCGAAACCCCGAAGCGTGTTCTCCCCGCCCAGCATCGGCTGCTCATAGAACGGGATATCATGGCTGAAGACCTTGTCGATCAGGAGGCGGGCGACGAAGACGCCGCGTTCGTCCGCGTGTGGAGCCAGATGCCGCGCATCCAACGCGAACCGAACCCACCGATCGGACTCGCGCGTATGGAGGTTGTTAGCCAGTTCCCAGTAGTGGGACACATAGGTTCCTTTCCGCGGAGTGAGCAGATTGTCCCGATTGTCGTATAAGAACGTCAGACGGTGTCCGAAGATCTGTGCGCCATCAATGCCCTCGACCGTGGGAAAGCGCAGTTTGGTCTGAGGCAGATTGGGAATCACCCCGTCTTCTACTCGCACATCACGGTAGCGCTCCGTCCACAGGATTGAGAAATCCTGCCACAGATTGATTCCAGCACTCAGCCGGACGTTCGCTTCGCGATCCGTATAGGTGGATTCGTTCTGCTCGGGCGTGCTGTTGCCGATGCCAAAAAACCGGGTGAAGGCGTCCTTGAACCAGTTGCCCTCGGCCGCCAGGATATAACGCCCCCCGCCAGCCCCCGTGTTGCGAAACCCCAGCTCGAAATGGCGCTCGACCTTCGTAGCAAAGGCAGCGATTGCGCGGTACTGAATGGTTTCGTTGCGGTATCCGTAATAGTTAAGGGAGAAAGTCTCGCCGACGAACCTATTATGCAGGTATTGCGGCGCGAAGATGTCCTCCAGCTCTTCCTTGTCATTCGCTCTGAGGATCGGCACCAGCGCGCCGACCCAGTAGCTTTCGTTGCGTGTGTAGGAAAAGGCCGGGAGCGGGATCACCGTATACCCGCCTTTTACCGGTAGTGACTTGAGCACTTCACCCTTAGCGACTTCCGGTTCATCAGGCGATTCGATGGCCGCCAGAAAGCGCTCCTCTGTCCGGAGCTCTGGCCCCTCAAGCCCCTTTCGGTTCTGGCCGGCCACCGGCCCGGGAGACAAATGAAGGAACACGATGAGGATACCGACAATCCATCGTACGCGGCTCAGCATCTAAAGGGAGAACATAGTCTCATGCGGGAAACAATACAACCGGCAGGCTCCTGAAGTGCAATGAAAAAGCTTAGGGCGCCTCCTCTAAATTGCGCCGGTTCCAGATGCGGTTCCGCTCGAGCAAAATATTGGACGAGACATGCAATGCCACCATGCGAGTGTACCGGGCGTTGACGTCCGGTTCGTGTAACAACTGTCGGGAGCCTTGTCCGGTCAGCGAGAGATCCGCATGGACCAGCACTCTCTCTCTGAGCAAATACAGCCACAGCCCTTCATTGTCCGCCAATCCGATCAGGTCGTCGTAGACGCTGCTGAGGAAGGCCCAGTTGCTGTCCTCACAATCCGCCGACCAGGTGCAACTGAGGTCACGGCCCATGAAGGGAGCCACCTCAGGGAGGAGCCCGTTGACGGCGAGGAGCGTGGGGACGAGGTCCACCTGACTGGCAATGGTCTTCACGACGCGCGGGCGGTAGACCTCGGAAGAGCGAAGCGATTCATCCAACCAAATCACGAGCGGCGACATGAAGTGCCCGGCCTGGCGTTCGGTTTCGGTTCGGCCGACCGACTCATGGCGGCCATGATCACCGAGGACAACCACAATGGTGTTCTTTAACAGCCCCTGCTCCCGCAACCCGGTGAAGACGCGCTCGAACTCAAGATCGAAATATCTCAATGCCGCGAGATAGCCGTCCGATTGCATCGCAAGATCGGCGACCTCGGGATGCCGGCTGGGCACTAGAAACGGATGGTGCGTACCGGAGGTCAGGGCCGCCAGAAAAAACGGTTTGCCGCCGCGTTGCATGGTCTCAATTCGTCCCCGTACAAAATCAAGTAACGCTCCATCGGTCATCCCAATGCCGAGACGCTCCGCCTCTTTCGGGAAATCGGCTTCACTGAAGAACCGGTCTACGCCGTTGCGCCCGAAGAAACGGCTAAGATTGTTGACGTCTGCACCCTGGCTGACGATCATCTCGGTCCTGTAGCCACCGTCGCGCAAGACTGAAGGGAGGCAAAGAAAGTCGTTTGTAGACCTCGTCTTGATCATCGCCGTCCCGTACCGGGGGTAGGACGAACACAATGTCGCGAACAGGCCGCGGGAGGTTTGGACTCCATTCGTGAAAAAATTCTCGTAATAGAGGCTGTCCTGCTTGAGCCGATCAAAAAAAGGCGTGAGCGCGATGCCGGTCGATGACCCGGAGCGGACACCGGTTGTTTGTACCGTACGCCCCACATACCGCCTGTCGAGGCCTTCCACGAAAATCACGACCACGTTCACCGGACGCACGAAATGAACGCCGGTAGACCTCCCCGACTCCCGAACGAGCGGGTAGTTCAGATAGGGAAACACACTCTTCGCTCCGAGCGCCCGTTGGGCCTCTTCGATCGCGTTCTCCGCCGGCATCAGTCCGAGCGTGGAAGACGAGGACCACCAATTCCATCGGGACAGAACCACTGCGCGAAAAGGTTCACGCGCGAAGAGAAGCGTATTCTGCGCGAGAGTGTCGTAGTCAGAGCTGGCGATCTCCATTCCCTTAATAGCATACGGACCCTGCGGATGGAATCCCGCGGCGCTCGCCGCCAATCCAATCACAAATACCATTCCGGTGTGAGTGGGAAGCGCCGTCTTCCATCGGAGAAGAGCAGGAGCCACCTTCCGCCGATAGGCTTCCCACCAAACAACCAACGCCGCCGCTTCAAAGAGCAGGAATGCGAGCAACCGCCCCAGCCATTTGTCACGGTCGTTGACTTCAGCGCTGGCCTGTTCGGCCGCTTGGCCGGCTTGCGAGGCTATGCTGAAGAAATCGTCCAGAAACTCAAAGAACACGAGGTCCAGTCGCCGTTGACCAAAACCGTAGTAAATCGTGTCCACGGTGAGAATCGCTAACAACACTACGCCAACCGAGATTGAGGCGACGATAAAAGCCCGACGATATGCGTTCGCGGTGAGGCCACGGTGGCAGCACTTCGCGACTACGAGCGCGCCGAGGATGTATGCGCCGGCGAGAAGACACGCCAGAACGACCCCCAGCGTGGCGGTCAGGAGATCGGCAAGAAAGCCGGTGGCCAGCGTCTTGGCCAGCACGGCGGGAGACGGCGGTTCGATAGCCCATGCGTCCCGCAGCAGAAACAGCCGTTGCACCTGTTGGAGCACGACCAGCGCGGTCCATGCGAAAACAAGGCTACGTTTTAACGACCAGAAACGAGTGGTGGCGCTCGGCTCGTTCATCGAGAAGTCCTTGATTGATGCCCTATGTCACTTACCCCATTTACTACGAAACCATTCCACGGTCGTTCGAAGGCCATCCTCGAACGCGACCTGAGGATGCCAGCCCAACTCGCGTCGCGCTTTTTCAGCAGTGACTTCCTTCCCGCCGAAATCTCCCGGACGCTGCGGAACAAATTCGATTTTGACCGTTTCCCCGATGCACTTTCGGATGCCTTCCGCAACTTCCAGGACCGTGACTTTGCGGGCCCCTTCCAGGTTGTACGTCTGATTCACCGCCGTGTCCTTCATGGCGAGCAGGTGCGCTTCCGCCATGTCACGGACGTAGACGAAGTTCCGGTACTGCTCGCCTTTTCCCGACACGGTCAGCGGCTCGCCGGCCAGCGCTTTTTTGATGAAGATCGGAATCAGCAACTCTTCGCGCATCCGCGGCCCATACGGAATGCCGTAACGCAGGACCGTAAAGGGCACGTTGTACAACTGACGATAGTTGTGGCAGAGCATCTCGCTCGTCATCTTTGTCGAGGTATAAATGTGCCCGGCTCCGTCGAGATAAAACGGCACGGTTTCGTCGAGAAACTTGCCATCCGGCGAGCCGTTGTAGACCCAGACCGTCGAGGCGAGATGCACGCGTTGCACGCCGTTGATCCTCGCGGCTTCCAGGACATGGACGGTTCCCATCACATTGAGAGCGGTGGAATAGACCGGGTACTTGTAGGCATAGTTGACGTTCGATATGGCCGCCAGATGGAAAACATGGTCGGCGCCCTTGGTCGCTGCTAGGACGGACGACATCTCCATCAGATCCACATCTTCAAAATTGACGTCGTCGCGATGCGGCCGGACACGGTGATCAATGACCGTGACCTGATGTCCCGCCTCCACAAGCACGTCTACGACGTGCGAGCCGATAAAACCGCTACCTCCTGTCACCACTACTTTAGCCATTTTCTTCTCCTTATTATCCGATGGTTGCTCGTAGCGCCTCGAGGACGTGCTTCACATCCTGTTCTTCCATGCCGGAAAAGATCGGCAGACAGACATGGCGGGCGCAATAATCGACGGCGACCGGAAGGGAACCGGTCACATATGGCTCGAAAACCGGCTGCCTGTGAAGCGGCTCTTCATAGACTTCCCCAGCCAGGGAAACTCCGTACTGTTCGCGCAACAGCGTTTTCAATGCTTTCCGGTCGCGCGCTTCGCGAAGGACGGCGATGTATTTGTAGTAATTGCATCGGCCCCCAGAAGGAACGGTGACAGCCTTGAGGTTCTTGAAACTTTTCAACTCACGGTCATACATCAATGCCATCTTTTGCCGGTCCGCGATCATGGATGGAAGACGTTCGAGATGTTTCAGGCCGATGATGGCGTGAGGCTCCGACATCCGCCAGTTATAGCCCATGCGAACGTGCGCGTTCTGAGTGAAGCTAGCCTTCCCCTGATCCCGATAGATCCGGGCCTCCTCATTGATGCGGTTGTCGGCGGTGACGATCATTCCCCCCTCGCCAGACGTCATGACTTTCGTGGGATAGAAGCTAAAGGAACTCGCGATGCCGAACGCCCCGGCCTTTACATTGTTGAAGGACGAGCCGTGCGCATGTGCCGCATCTTCCACAAGCCACAGGCCCTTCCGCCGCGCCAACTCCTGTAGTTCGACTATCCGCCTGGAAACGATCCCGCCGATGTGTACCACGATGATGCCGACAGTCTTAGGCGTCAGACTCTCTTCAATATCTTCCGGCTTGATTCCGAAGGATTCCGGGTCCATGTCCACGAGCACTGGACGTCCGCCCGCATGCACGACGGCCGCCGCCGTAGCGAAGAACGTATTCGTCGGCACCAGCACGTCCTTCCCTTCGACGCCCAGAGCGCGCAGAATGATCTCGAGCGAGCTCGTGCCGCTGTTGACCGCAATGGCATGAGGGACGCCGCAGAACTTCGCGAACTGCCGCTCGAATTCCACGCCGTACTTGCCGAGCGTTAATTGCCCGCTCGCCAAGACCTCTTGAATGCGCTCGGCGATCCAAGCGCGATCCTCGGCTGAAAATTGAATTTTCGTGGCCGGCACTGTCCGCTGGTCCACCTCTGTTTTCTGCATGTTCATTCAAACATCTTTCCCCATCATCGGAACAGCCGATGGCGCCGGCGTTTCCCCACCTCCCATGCTGATCAAGATCACGCCGAGCACCACGAGCAGGATCCCGGCCCATCGAAGCGGCGAGACGACTTCTTTGAGAATCACAACCGCCAGCACGGCGGCAAAGCCGTATTCGATGGCGGTCATGGGAAGCGCGACCGTCACATCCGTCCAGGACAACGCCGCGAGGAACAAGACGTAAAAGACCGTGTTGAGCACCGTTCCACCGATGACGAGCGGATTGCTGACAGTGTGCCAGAAATAGACGGCCAGATCCGCCGGGATGTAGCTCTCCAACGACCCGACTTGCTGCATTCCCCTCCGGACCAGTATCTGGCCGAAAGCGGCGGAACCCGATGCGACGGTCATGGCGATCAGGACTCGGAGCATGTTCTCCCTCCTTAGCGTCTACAGATCACTGAAGGCGATCCGTTGTATCTGCGACGTGAGAAGGACTTCCTTCACAGCCGCACTGGTCAAGGTCTCCAATTCCGCTTGGTGCTGGTATTCGGACATGGTCCGGTCAATCTCGGGACAGCGCCGAGTCGCGGGATGGAAATACATCTCCGTTACGCCGTCAGGAAGCTGACTGAGTATTCGGAGAACCACGTCGAGGCGCATCTTCCCGCTCTCGTGCAAACCGAAGATGAACTCATTCGAGCGCAGATTCGCCCGCCTGATGCGCCACCGTAACAAGCTCAACCATGGCCCAAGGACCAGCGAGGAGGCCAGCTTTCCGGCGAACCCCTTCCGCGATGCCTGCCACGCCAGCCAGGGAGGCTCATACGGCACCCGGATTGCCTTGAGTCCGAAGTCCCGTCCGATCTTCAGGATCAGACCCAAGATGGTCGGGTGCAGATGCATGTGATTGTGGCCGTTCACGTGATCCAGCGGCAGTCCCGTTTTTTGGAAGGCCTCGAATTGCGCGCGGATCTCTAATGCTAATTGCCGCCTTACCGCCGGTCTAAAGAAAAACTTGAAGCCGGCTCGGACCAAGTGCGAAGAGAATTCCCCCCGGCGATCCACCAGATCCGGCACGGCTTGAGGCCGCATGATGGGACGTCCTTCCACCAGCACCAGATGCAGTCCCACTTTTAGAGAAGGGCAGCGCGTGGCTCGGGACACCGCATCTTCCACGGCCGTAGCGCCGACCATCAAACTGGCGGTCGTGAGAATGCCCTTCCGATGGGCCTCCTCGATCGCTTCGTTGACCGGCAGGGCCAATCCGAAATCGTCTCCGGTCACGATCAATCGTTTCATGGCCGCCGAACCATACGTCCGTCGCGGTAGAGAATGAATTCTTCTCCCCTCCAAATCACGGTTCGCTTCATGAAAGCGAGGCCCCAGAACACCAGCCCCGCCACATCCCGAATAGGCAAAAGCATCAAGCTCTTGATCCCTTCCCGATCCTTGAATCCCCATCCCAGAATTACCGCGGCGGTTGAAAGACGGATCAACACGGCCCCTGCCAGAACAGCGACCCCGAACAGATCTAGGTGGAGGGCCGCGAACAGCAGTGCGAAGGGGATGGCGCGCAGGATGACGGTTCCGAAGAATGACGCCGGCACAACGACTCGGATGTTTTGATCCCAGTACAGTTGGTGCGTCCACCACTGTCGAACGGATTTGAGGTCCACGATCGTCTCTGTCAGGTGGAAGACAAGCACGTTCTTCTTCCCGGTTTTCAGGATTCGTTGGGCCATCTCATAATCTTCCACCAGATAATCGCCTAACGCTTCAAGTCCGCCGATTCCCTTGAGCATGGAACGATGAAACGCCGTGGATGCTCCCAGGCACGGCTTAGCAACTCCCGAAACATGGCCAAACACGATGTTGATCATGACATCCGCATTGATCGTCAACAGTTCCAGTTTCTCGAACCAGGTGTCTGCGTGGCTCGCCTTATAGAG
>Ga0070706_100005090_pt1 | contig 12553 bp, 8 predicted proteins | sample KBSK5501metaG_FD_65476 | JGI IMG/M metagenome (GOLD analysis project Ga0070706, IMG submission 65476) | Corn, switchgrass and miscanthus rhizosphere microbial communities from Kellogg Biological Station, Michigan, USA - KBS K5-50-1 metaG | ecosystem: Host-associated > Plants > Roots >...
CTGCTGGCCATCGACAAGTTCCCCGGTGCGAACACCCTCGAGGTCACCCGGGGCATCGAGGCCGCGCTGGACGACATGGCACCCGGCCTCAAGGGCATCACGATCGACTCGAACGTCTACCGCCCGGCGAGCTACATCGAGACGGCCCTGGGCAACGTCGGGACCGCCGCGCTGATCGCCCTCGCCGCCGCGCTCGTGCTAATGCTCCTGCTGCTGGCGTCCTGGCGGGCGGCCGTTGTCGCCCTCATCGTGGTACCGGTCGCGCTCATGGTGGCGATCGGCGTCCTGCTCGTGACGAGAACCACCTTCACGGCCATCACACTGCTCGGGCTCGCCTGCGCCCTGTCCCTCATGATCGACGACGTGGTCACCGACCTGGACACCGTCCGCCGCCGACTGGCCGGGCGCGGCACAGCGTCGGCGGCGCCCGGCGCACTGGCGGGCGGCGGCACCGCGCTGGCGGCCGATGGCAGCGGGAACGGGGCCAGGAGCGACGGGACGGGACGGGCCCAGGGCTCGATGCTGGAGGCGTTCGCCGCGGCCCGCCGGCCGCTGGGATACGCCACCTTCGCGATCCTGCTGGCGCTGACGCCGTTCCTGTTCCTGAACACGCTTGCCACCGCCTTCAGCCGCCCGCTCGTGCTCACCTACGCCTTGGCGCTGCTCGCGTCCATGCTCGTGGCCTTCACCCTGACGCCCGCGCTCGCCACCTTGCTGCTGCGCGGGAACGCCGCCGGCCGGGAGGGATCGTTCGGCAGGCAGGTAAAGCGGTTCTTCGACCACAGGATCGCGGGGTCGCTCTCCCGGCCCCGCCGTGGCTGGGCGCTCGCCGGGGTACTCGCCGTGGCCGCCCTGGTCTGCGTGCCCCAGATCGGCGGGCGCTCGCTGCTGCCGACCCTGCAGGACCGCAACCTGCTGCTGCAACTGCAGACCGTTCCCGGCACCTCGCTGCCGGAGATGGACCGGATCACCGCCGCCGCAAGCCGGGAACTGCGGGCGCTGCCGGGCGTCAGCAGCGTGGGCGCACACGTCGGCCGGGCCATCAGCTCGGATCAGCTGGTCAACGTCAACTCCGCCGAGATCTGGGTCACCCTGGACGGCACCGCCGGCTACAACCGCAGCAAGACCGCGATCGCAGCGGCGATGCACGGCTACCCCGGTGTCCGGACGCACCTGGTCGACTACCCGTCCACCCGGATCGCTCAGGTGGCCTCCGGTCAGGCGGACGACCTTGTGGTCCGGGTCTACGGGCCCGACCTGGACGTGCTCCAGCACAAGGCCCAGGAGGTGCGGGCCATGCTGGCGAACGTGTCCGGGCTGGCCGCGCCGGTGGTCCGGTTGACCCCGCGCCAGCCCACCGTGGACGTCCGGGTCAAGCTGGCGGCCGCGCAGAAGTACGGGCTCCGTCCCGGTGATGTCCGGCGCGAGGCAACCACCCTGACGTCGGGCCTGATCGTGGGCAACCTGTATGAGCAGTCGAAGATCTTCGACGTGGTGGTCTGGGGGGCTCCGGGCAGCCGCAGCGACCTGACCGAGCTGGGGAACCTGCTCATCGGCACGCCCTCGGGGCGGATGGTGCCGCTGAAGACCGTGGCCACGGTCGGCATCCGCCCCGAGCCGACCGCCATCACCCACGACGACGTCCTCCGCGATGTCGAGGTGGCCGCGAAGGTCACCGGTGACCCGGGGGCGGCGGTGGACGCGGTGAACCAGCGGCTGGCGGCGGTGCCGATGCCGTACGAGTACCACGCGGAGGTGTTCGGTAACGCGGCCGCCGCGCAGGCCGGCCTGCTGCGCGCGCTGGGGTACACGGCCGCTGCCCTCATCGGCATCTTCCTGCTGCTCCAGGCGGCGGTGGCCAGTTGGCGCCGGGCCGGGCTGCTGATGCTGTCGCTGCCCCTGTCGGTGGCGGGCGGGGTCCTCGCCGCCCCACTGGCCGGGGGCATGTGGAGCGTCGGCGCCCTGGGCGGCCTCGTCGCCGTGCTGGCGCTCGCGATCCGCAGCAGCGTCGTGCTCGGTTACCGGATCCGGGCACGGGAGCAGGCAGGCATAACCAGCCCGCGGGCGGTGCTGGAGGTGGCCAGGGAACGCACGGTGCCGGTCCTCCAGGCGGTGCTGATCACCGCGGCCGTGCTGGCGCCGCTGGCCATCCTCGGCGACCAGCCGGGCCTGGAGTTCCTGCACCCGATGGCGGTCACGATGCTAGGCGGGCTGGTGAGCCTGCTGCTGGTCCAGCTGTTCGTGCTCCCCGCGCTGCTGCTCAGCACCGCCGGCCGGGCGGCGCCGGAGGAGCGGGGGCCAGATCAGCCAGGCCTCCGGCCCGGCCAGCCGGAACCGCATCCGGAACAGCCGGCCGGCCGGCCGGGGCAGCCGGATCCCCGGCCTCATGCACCGGAGGTCACGACCCCCCGGCCGGCCACAGGTGCCGCGCCAAGCTGACGACGCCGCGAAGAACCCGAAGGGAATCCGACCATGCTCACCAAGAGTCCCGCCTCCCTCGCTTCCGTCGCCGCGGCCGCCGCCCTGTTCCTGACCGGCTGCAGCGTGGCGAGTGCCCACGAGGACCCGCCGCCGGCCGTTGTCCAGTCCATCCCGGGCTCCGCCGTCAAGCAGCTCCGGCTGACCGAGCAGGCCATCCACCGGCTTGGCATCACGACCGCGGCGGTGCGGCCGGGGCAGGCGAAGGTCGATGGCCGGCGCGGGACCTACAAGCTCATCCCCTACTCGGCGGTGGTCTACGACAACGACGGTTCCACCTGGACGTTCGTGAGCACCGCGCCGCGGACCTTCGTCCGCCAGCGGATCACCGTGGGGGCGATCCAGGGCAACACGGCCGTGCTCGCCGCGGGACCGGCACCTGGTGCCGCGGTGGTGACGGTGGGAGCGCCCGAGCTGCTCGGCACCGAGTACGACATCAGCGGTGAGGAATGAGCGCCGGCGAGCCCCGCAACGCCGGGCCCCCGGCCGGTGAGCCCGGCGGCCCCGAGCCTGGTAGCCCTGGGCACCGCAGCACCGGGCCAGACCCGGCCGAGCCAAGGACCCTCATGCGCTGGATCGTCGGCTCCAGCCTGAGGTTCCGCTACCTGGTCGTCGCCCTGGCGGCCGGCATGATCGCACTGGGCATCACGGTCCTGCCGAACATGCACGTGGATGTGTTCCCCGAGTTCGCCCCGCCGCGGGTGCTGATCCAGACGGCGTGCGTCGGCTTGTCCACCTCCGACGTCGAGCAACTGGTCACCGTACCGATCGAGGCGTCGCTGAACGGCATTCAGGGCCTGGACGACATGCGGTCCAAGTCGGTGCCCCAGCTTTCCTCGATCGAGGTGCTCTTCAAGCCGGGCACCGACGTGCTGCTGGCCCGGAAGCTTGTGCAGGAACGGCTGGCGACGGTGGCGCCCAGCCTGCCCACCTGGGCGGCGCCGCCGGTCATGCTGGCGCCGGTGTCCGCGACCGGGCGGGCCATGCAGATCGGCATGACATCCAGCACGCACTCGCTCATCGATATGTCCATGACGGCGTACTGGACGATCCGCGCCCGGCTGCTGCGGGTTCCCGGGGTAGCCAACGTCGCGATCTGGAACGAGCGCCTGCACCTTATGGCGGTGCAGGCGGTGCCGTCGAAGATGCGGACGGCGGGGGTCTCGCTGGACCAGGTGATGCAGACGACCTCGGACGCGGTGGACTCGGGGCTGCTGCGGTTCTCCACCGGCGCGGTGATCGGCACCGGTGGCGCGGTGGAGACGCCGAACCAGCGGATCGGCGTCCGGAACGTCCTGCCCGTGGTGACCGCCGCCGACCTGGCGCAGACCCCCGTCGCCGAGACCAAGCCCGGCACCGTCCGGCTCGGTGACGTCGCGACCGTCTCGGTCCAGCACCAGCCGCTGATCGGCGACGCGGTCATCGACGGCAAGCCGGGCCTGCTGCTGGTGGTGGAGAAGCTCCCCTGGGCCAACAGCCTGCAGATGACGGCGGGGGTCGAGCAGGCCCTCAAGCAGCTGCAGCCCGGCCTGCCCGGGATCAATTTCGACACCCATGTGTTCCAGCAGGCCGACTTCGTCAAGCTGGCCATCTCCAACCTGACCCAGGCCCTGGTGCTGGGCTTCCTGCTGGTCGTGGTGATCCTCGCGCTGTTCCTGTTCGAGTGGCGGGGCGCCCTGATCAGCCTGCTGACCATCCCGCTGTCCCTGATCGCGACGATGCTCGTGCTCTACTGGCGCGGCGCGACCATCAACACGATGACCCTGGCCGGGCTCGTCATCGCGCTCGGCGTGGTAGTGGACGACGCGATCATCGGCGTGGAGAACATCACCAGACGGCTGCGCGAGGAACGGCTCAGCGGGGGCAAGACACCGACCGCGGTGGTGATCCTCCGCGCCTGCCTGGAGGTGCGCGGCCCCATCGGGTACGCCACGTTCATCGTGGTGGCGGCGTCGATCCCGGTGTTCCTGCTGACCGGGCTCACCGGGGCGTTCTTCCAGCCGCTGGCCGTCTCCTACACGCTGGCCATCGTCGCGTCGATGGCCGTGGCGCTCACCGTCACCCCGGCGCTGTCCCTGCTGCTGCTCCGCAACGCCCACATCGAGCGGCGCAAGTCCCCGCTGGTCACCTGGCTGCAGAAGGTCTATACCGCCGGGCTGCGGCGGATCGTCGTGCGCCCGGTGGCCGCCTACCTCACGTTCGCGCTGGTGACGGTCGTCGGCATCGGCCTCTACCCGCAACTCGGCCAGTCCTTGTTCCCCGGTTTCAAGGAACGTGACTTTCTCATCCACTGGGTGGCCCCGCCGGGGACCTCGACGGCGGAGATGGAGCGGTCCACCACGACGATCAGCAAGGAACTGCTGGCCATCCCCGGGGTCCGGAGCGCAGGCGCGCACATCGGCCAGGCCCTGCTGGGCGAGGAGGTCGCCGGGGTGAACCTCGGCGAGATCTGGATCAGCCTCTCCCCCGGGGCCGACTACACGGCCACCCTGGACCGCATCCAGCGGGTCACCAACGGGTATCCCGGCTTGTTCCGCGAGGTCCAAACCTACCTCGACGAACGGATCCAGGAGGTGCTCACCGGCGCCAAGGAGCCGATCATCGTGCGCACCTACGGCGAGGATCTGGCGACCCTGCGCAAGACATCCGACCAGGTACTCGCGCTGGTGCAGTCCGTGCCGGGCGTGGTGGGCGCGCACCGGGACATCTCCAGCGACGTCCCGCAGATGAACGTGACCGTCAACCTCGCCAAGGCGGAACGGTACGGCCTCAAACCGGGCGACGTCCGCCGGGACGCCGCCACCCTGGTGGCCGGCGAGGAGGTCGGCGACATCTTCCGCGACGGCAAGGCCTATGACGTGGTGGTGTGGAGCCCGGACTCGGTCCGGCACAGCCTCACCGACGTGGAGAACCTGCCCATCGACACCCCGTCGGCCGGGAGAGTCAGGCTCGGCTCGGTCGCGACCGTATCGCTGCAGCCCAACCCCAACGCCGTCGACCGGCAAGGCGACTCCCGGTACCTGGACGTGGGCGCGGCCGTGTCCGGGCGCGACCTGGGCGCGGTGGTCAGCGACATCAACCGCAAGCTGGCCGCCGTCCACCTGAACCGCGGCTACCACATCGAGATGCTCGGCGAGTACCAGGAACGGCAGGCCGCGCAGTCGCGGCTGCTGCAGTCCTCGCTCATCGCTGGGATAGTGATCCTCCTGCTGTTGCAGGCTTCCTTCCGCAGGTGGCGGCTGGCCGTGCTGGCCTTCGTGACGCTGCCGATGGCGCTGGTCGGCGGGATCCTCGCCGCCTGGGCCGGGGGCGGGATCATCTCCCTCGGGTCGCTGGTGGGCTTCTTCACCGTGTTCGGCATCGCGGCGCGGAACGCCATCCTGCTGATCAACCACTGGCAGCACCTCGAACAGGACGAGGGCATGGAGTTCGGATCGGCGCTGGTGATCCGCGGTGCCCGCGAGCGGCTGTCACCGATCCTGATGACGTCGCTGGCGACCGGCCTCGCCCTGGTACCGCTCGTGCTGCTGGGCGAGCGGCCGGGGCACGAGATCGAGCACCCGCTGGCGGTGGTCGTGCTCGGCGGGCTCGCCACGTCCACCCTGCTCAACCTGCTCGTGCTCCCCTCCCTGTACCTGCGGTTCGGCCGGAGCCGCCGGGAGCGGGAAGGCGGCGGGCGCCGCGCTGACATGGTTCAGCCCGAAGGGAGCCAGTGATGTTCTCGGTACCGCGCGCAGGGGCGCTCGCAGTGATCGGTGCTCTCAGCGCGCTGCCGCTGGCCGCGTGCGGCTCCTCGGGCACCGGCCAGCAGGCCGCGTCGCCGCAGCCCAGCACGGCCGCCGCGGCGGCGAAGGCCAGCCCGGCGGCGGCACAGGGCGGGCGGAACCGGTTCTCGGCGCCGACCCGGGTGGACAACCCGATGTTCCCGCTGGTGCCGGGGACCGAGTTCAGCTACACCGGGAGAATCTTCGAGGGCGGCCACAACACGCCGCACACGGTGGTGTTCACCGTCAGCAGCCTCACCAAGGTGATCCACGGCGTGAACACGGTGGTCGCCTGGGACCGCGACTTCCTCAAGGGCAAGCTGCAGGAGCAGGAACTCGCCTTCTTCGCCCAGGACGACCAGGGGAACGTGTGGAACTTCGGCGAATACCCCGAGGAGTACTCCCGCGGCAAGTTCGCCGGGGCACCCAGCACCTGGATCCGGGGCACCGGTGACGCCTACGGGGGAATCCACATGCTGGCCCGGCCCGTGGACGGTGCCAAGTACCGCGAGGGGCTGGTGCCGCCGATCGACTTCGATGACGTCTCCACGGTCTCGCTCACCGGCCAGACGACCTGCATGCGCCCGGGATGCTTCCGGGACGTCCTGGTGGTCGACGAGACGAGCCCCAACGACCCGGTCAGCGGGCACCAGATCAAGTACTACTCCCCGGGAGTCGGGCTGGTCCGGGTCGGCGCCCGCGGTGGAGACTCGCAGGAGTTCCTCACCTTGGCCCGCGTTCGCCACCTGGGCCAGTCAGCGATGGCCTCCGTATCTGAGGAAGTAATCGCCATGGATCACCGGGCCTACGGTGTCGCCAAGGTGTACCGGGTCACCGAGCCAGCCGTTCCTGGCGGGTAACACGGCTTGCTCAGCGGGCCAGGCCGAGCCGGTAGGCATAGGCGACGAGCTGCGCCCGGTCCCGCATCCCGGTCTTCACCAGCAGGTGGTTGACGTGGGTCTTCACCGTGGTGTCGGAGATGAACAGCTTGGCCGCGATCTCCCCGTTGGACAGCCCGGCCGCGATCTCGGCCAGCACCTCGGCCTCGCGCCGGGTCAGCCCGCCGGCCGGCCCGGCGCCGGCCGGCGGTGGGCCAGCGCCTCGGCGCTCGGGCATCTCGCCGCTGAGGATGGCCTCGACCAGGCGCCGCTGAATCCCGGGATCCAGCAGGGCCTTGCCCTCGGACACCGCCGACACCGCCTGGAGGATGTCCGTGGCCCCGGCGTCCTTGGTGAGGAAGCCGCGGGCGCCGGCGCGCAGCGCGGCGAGCACGGACTCGTCGTCGGAATAGCTGGTGAGCACCACGATGTGCACGCCCGGCTGCACCTGCACCAGCCGGCGGGTGGCCTCCACCCCATCGCACCTGGGCATGTGGAGGTCCATGAGAACCACATCCGGCTCCAGTTCCAGCGCTTGCCGGACCGCGTCGTCGCCGTCCACGGCCGCGCCCGCCACCTCGATTCCCGGCAGCATCCCCAGCAGCAGGACCAGCCCGTCGCGGACCACCTTCTGGTCCTCGGCCACCAGCACCCGCAGCGGCGGCCCGGAAGCCCTCATGACGGCTCTCCGGGCAGCGAAGCGTGCAGCGGCAGCCTGAGCCGGACCGTGAAGCCGTCGCCGGAGGGGCCGGCCGCCAGTTGCCCGCCGTGCAGCGCGGCCCGTTCCGCCATGCCAGCCAGCCCGAAGCCGCCCGGCACGCCCGCGGCGGCCGCGCCGTCACCACCGGTGTCGGCCACCGAGATGTCGAGGCTTTCCGCCGCCCACGACAGCACGATCGACGCCCTGGCCCCCCGTCCCGCGTGCTTGGCCACGTTGGTGAGGGCTTCCTGCACGGTGCGGTACGCGGTCAGCGCCGCCTCCGGGGCCAGCGAGCGCGGGACGCCGTCGACCCGCACCGTGACCGGCACGCCCAGCGCCGAGGCGGTACTAGCTACCAGTTGCGGTAGCTGGCCCGGCCCGGGAACCTCCTCACCCCGCAGCGCGCGCACGGCGCGCCGCGCGTTGAGCATCCCGTCGCGGGCCAGTTCCCGGGCGCAGGCGATCTGGCTGGCCAGCAGGGCATCGGCCGCCGTTTCGGCGGCGCGCAGTTGCGCCCCTTCCAGTTGCACCGACAGGCCGGACAGGCAGTGCGCCAGGATGTCGTGCAGTTCCCGGGCGAGCCGCGACCTTTCGGCCATCGTCGCCATCTGCTCCCGGACCTCGCGGATGGTCGCCTCCTGGGCGAGCAGCGCCTCGGCCCGGTGCTGCCCGTCCCGGCTCAGCGCGGCCAGCGCGGACGTCACGAACAGGAACGCGGCCGCCAGGGCGACGGTCAGCACGGTGCTCGCCGGGTTCACCGCCTCATGCGCGTCGGAGATGGCGATGGCCACGACCACGGGCATGGCGGCCAGCAACGCGATCATGCGCGGGACGCGCAGGGCCAGGCCGGCCAAGGCCATGAACCCGACCACCAGGCCGGGGCCGTCGGAGTGCGGCCAGTCCAGTCCTGCGCCGCAGAGCCCGAGCCCGATGAGCGCGGACACGACCAGCCGCGGGCCGCGGACCCGCTCGCTCAGCCCGACCGCCCAGCACGCGGACGCGAGGACCAGCACCGCGGCCGACGCCGGGAAGGCCGCGCCGGCCGGTCGTTCGTCCAGCAACATCCCCGTGCCGACCAGCAGGATCGTGAGCGCGCCGACCGGGACCAACCACGACCTGATATGCCGGTTCATCGTGCCCGCGAGCGGGCTGGAAATCGGGACCGCCGCGGGCCCGGCCAGGCCCGGCCGTGCCACGCTCAGTTGAGTACCGGCACCGCTCGCGCGGCCCCAGGCACGCGGCAGCCTCCCACCATGCAGTTGGCCCTGCTTCCGGGCCACCCCGTCCACCCTCGATCCGACCTTCCTGGCCCAGCGGCGGCGGATCCCCGGTCCGCCCCCGCCCCGCTCGTTCAGCCGTTACGGTCGCCGTAGGTCAATTCTGCCCCGAGTGTCCGGGAATGACCAGGTACCGCCTATATAGCGGCAAAGTCAGAACAAAGAAAAAAAGTGATGCCACCCGCGCGGCCCCCTGCGCGCGGGTGGCAGGCCCAGGCTGGTCAGCCCACAGGAACTGCTACTTCGCGACTGCGGTTACAGCCGGGCGTGCAGTCGCGTCCGCCGCGAGCGCGGCGTCCTGATGGCGTTCGTCCTCCGTGGCCACCTGCCTGGTACTGGCGTCCAGCCCATCCGGGCAGGGTGCAGGCCCGGCGCAGCCGGTGTGCAGATCGTGTGGACGCGCGGCCGGCTCCGCCGGGCGGCGCCGCTGCCAGGCGCTCAGCAGCACCGCCGTGGCCATGATCGCGACGATTACGCCGAGGCTGAACGTGGCCGGGATATGCACCACACCCGCGAGGAGCATTTTCACTCCGATGAAGGCAAGCAGGGCGGTCAGGCCCTGGGTAAGGTAGCCGAACCGCGCCATCGCGCCGGCCAGCACGAAGTACAGGGCGCGCAGCCCGAGCACCGCGAACGCGTTGGACGTGAAGACCAGGAACATGTCGGTCGTCACCCCGAGCGCCGCCGGGATCGAATCGGCCGCGAAAATCACGTCGGTCGTCTCGATGACCACCAGCACGGCCAGCAGCGGGGTCGCGGCGAGCCTGCCGTCCAGCCGGGTCAGGAACCGCCCGCCGTCGTAGTCCTCGCTGACCGGCATGACCCGGCGCAGCGCACGCAGGATGAGGCCGTGCCTGGCATCGACGTGCACGCCGCCCCGCGCCATCCGCAGCGCCGCGACGATCAGCAGCCCGCCGAACACGTAGCCGGCCCAGCTCAGGTGCTCCAGCAGCGTGGCGCCGGCCGCGATGAAGCCGGCCCGCAGCACGAGGGCGCCGAGGACGCCGGCGAACAGCACCCGGTGCTGGTAGGCGGCGGGCACGGCGAACGCCTGGAACAGCAGCGCGAACACGAAGACGTTGTCGATGCTGAGCGCCTTCTCGACCAGGTAGGCGGTGAAGTACTCCTGCCCCGCCACGCCGCCGCGCCAGGCGAGCAGGATGCCGCCGAACGCGGCGGCCGCGGCCACCCACCCGGCGCTGACCAGCGCCGCCCGCCGCATCGTCGGCTGGCCCCGGCTCATCGCCAGGTCAACGGCCAGCAGGCCGAGGATCACGCCCACGGCCGCCGCCCACGCCCATCCCGGTGTGCCCGTCATCGGCCGTCTCTTTGCTCCGTCAGGCCCAGCGCGGCCGTTGGGTGCACCGGGGCGCGGGGGTGTTCCTCCGCACCGGTGTGCCCCGGGGTCCGGGCGCGCTGTTGCCTGCTGCGGCGCCAGACCCAGGCGCGCCGTGCCGCCTCGATCAGCACGCTGATCACGACGGTGAGCCCCAGCGCGAGCAGCAGCCCCACCCACGGCCGGTCCTCGAACGCCTTGCCGCCCAGCCGGCCGATGAAGAAGGCATAGCTCGCCCAGATCACCGCGGCGAAGGCGGTCGCCACGATGAAGCGGCGCCGCGGATAGCCGACCAGGCCGCAGGTCAGCGTGATGGCGGTGCGCCCGCCGGGGATGAAGCGGCAGCCGATGATGATGCGCGCGCCGAACCGGTGCAGCGAGCGCTCCGCCCACGCCCGCCTGCGCCCGCCGCGCTCCCCGGCGAAGACCCGCGGTGCGGCGGCCGGGCCGAAGCGCCGGCCGAGCAGATAGGCCGCGTTGTCCCCGAGGAACGCGCCGAACGCAGCCAGCGCGACGAGCACGGCGGCCCTGGGATCCGCGCTGCCCGCGGTGGCGACGCCGAGCGCGATCACCGCGGTCTCGCTGGGCAACAGCGGGATCAGCGCGTCGAACGCCGGCAGCAGGACGGCGATGAAGTAGGAGATCAGGGACGAAACGCCCAGATGCGAGAGCCCGGTCACCGCAGCGCCCTCCCCTCCAGGGCTGGACGCTGGTTGTCCGGGCGGGACGCCGGCTGTCCCTGACGGGCAGCGCGGGCGCCCGCCACAAGATGATCTTGATTAGCTGAGCTACGAATCGCCGGGGTGCCCGCGTACCTGCCGAGCACCGTGATTCCGCCGATAGCCGCCGCGGCGCCGGCCAGTTGCACCGCGATCCCCGCGGGGGAGGCGGCGAGGCGCTCGCCGAAGAGCAGGGTGCCGAGCAGTACCCCGCACGCGGGCTCGATCGTGTCCATGACCGGCAGGCTGGCGGCCAGCGCCCCGGCCTGGAAGGCGTTCGCCGACAACACCAGCCCTGCCAGGCCGAGCGCCAACAAGGCCCAGGGCTGCCAGTGCGCCAGCGTGACGCCGGGGCCGACGGCGCGCACCAGCCGGGTGAGGCTCAGCGTCACCGCGGCGGTCAGGCCGAACACCGCGCCGGCGGCGGTGGCCGTCAGGGCCGCGCGGGCAGGCCCACTGGCCAGCCGGCCCACGCTCAGCGCCAGCACGCAGACCAGTGCCACGCTGGCGAAGGCCAGCAGCCAGTCCCGCGGCGGGGCATCGGACCGGCCGGACGACGGTGGCGCGGCAGCCAGGAACGCGGCTATCCCACCGGCCGCGAGCACGCAGCCGAGCCAGTCCCCCGCGCGCAGCGGCCGTGAGTATCTCGCCGCGACCGGCAGCGCGAACAGCAGATCCGTCGCCACGATCGGGGCGACCAGCGAGAGCGGGCCGAACGCCAGGGCCAAGGCCTGCAGGCCGTAGGCGACGGCGGCGAGCACGATGCCGACCAGCCAGAGCGGGCGGCCGACCAGCCGGGCGAGCAGCCGGAAAGACAGGTCCCCCGATTTCGGCGCGAGCTGGGCCTGCCGGTGCTGCAGCGCCGCGGCCACGCCGAACGAGCCTGCGGCGCCCAGCGCCGCGAGCACCGCTATCGCGGTGCTCGCGGGATCGCTCATGACGCGGCCCCAGGCCGGCCGCGCTCCGGGCGCCGCAGGCGCCGACGGCGCCGGGCGCGGGACCTGCTCACGTACAGCCGGGCGCAGATGGCGCCCAGCCCGGCCCCGAAGATGATCCACGGGGCGAGGACGATCAGGTCACTTCCGGTCACTGCTGCCGTCCTTTTCTCCCGTTACCAGCCTCCACTTCATGGCACAGCCGTGCCGGGCGGGTGAAACTGTCGTGGTGACGGTATGGAGATGCCGGGCCGGAGCCCGGCCGGGCCGGCCCGGAAGGGAAGCGTGAGCGTGATGGCCGCTACGGTGCTGCTGGTCGAGGACGAGCGCAAGCTGCGGGACCTGGTGCGCTCCTACCTGGAGCGGGCCGGGTTTACCGTGCTGTCCACCGGTTCCGGGGCGGAGGCGCTCAGCCTCGCCGCGTCCGCGTCTCCCGACCTGGTCGTCCTGGACCTCGGCCTGCCCG
>Ga0070706_100005092_pt1 | contig 12549 bp, 12 predicted proteins | sample KBSK5501metaG_FD_65476 | JGI IMG/M metagenome (GOLD analysis project Ga0070706, IMG submission 65476) | Corn, switchgrass and miscanthus rhizosphere microbial communities from Kellogg Biological Station, Michigan, USA - KBS K5-50-1 metaG | ecosystem: Host-associated > Plants > Roots >...
CAGTACCACCACGCTGAACAATCTGGCTCCCGGCAGCTACAGTACCAGCGCCTCTCCGGTGACGAGCGGGCCGGCGACCTACAACGGCGTTGTGTCGGGCTCGCCTGCCACGGTTTCATCAGGGACGGTCGCGCAGTCGCCAGTGACGTACACCGTTGTATCGGGCAGCCTCCAGATCGCTGTCAGCGGTCTGCCGGCTGGAGTGAGCGCGGGAATCACCGTCGCCGGGCCCAACGGTTTCGGCATGGCGGTGACGAGTACCACCACGCTAAACGACCTGCCTCCGGGCAGCTACAGTATCAGCGCCTCTCCGGTGACGAGCGGGCTGGCGACCTACAACGGGGCTGTGACGGGCTCGCCTGCCACGGTTTCATCGGGGACGGTCGCGCAGTCGTCGGTCACGTACACCGTCGTTTCGGGCAATTTACAGATCACCGTCTCGGGGCCGCCGAGCCCGCTCAGCCCGGACATCACCGTGAGCGGACCGAATGGGTACAGCCAAGCTGTCACCGGTACGGTGACGCTGACCTCGCTGACTCCCGGAAACTACGCCGTGGCAGCGAACGATGTCCGCGGAGCGACCTACTCTTACGGGGCCACGGTGAGCGGATCCCCGGCCGCGGTGTCGTCCTCGAGCACGGCGGTTGCTACGGTGAGTTACGCGCCGATCACCGGCGCTCTGGCAATCACCATCACCGGGCTGCCGAGCACAGCCAACGCAAACATCGTGGTGACTGGGCCGGGTGGATTCAACCAACACGTCACCGCCAGCGGCACGCTGACAAATCTGCTACCGGGGACGTACACGGTTTCTGCGGATTCAGCCCGGGACCCGGGGGCGATTGTGGACCAGGTCTTCACCGGAACTGGAGGCAGCCTTACCGTCTCCGCCGGCGTCACGGCATCCATCTCGATCGGGTACAGCCCGAGACCCGGGGCAGGGAAGCTGTGGATCCCGAGGAATGCAAGCATCATCGGATATGACGCGTCGCAGGTCGCCAGCACCGGCAGCCCGGCGCCGATGGTCACCACGGACGCCCCGGGCCTGAACGAAGCCGTGGTGTTCGACCACAGCGGAAATGAATGGGTATCGAGCCGCACCACCAACACGCTCAGAAGCTATACGCCCTCGCAAATCACCAGCTCCGGCTCGCCGACCGCGACCGTGACCATCTCCGCCAGCCCAACCGGTGACTCTCTCTTCAGCCCAACCGGTCTCGCCTTCGACTCCGGTGGGAACCTCTGGGTCGCCAATTTTGGAAACAGCACCGTGGTGAAATACGGGGCCGCTCAGCTCATGGCCACTGGAAGCCCGGCGCCGAGCGTAATCATCCGTGCGATTGCCGACTCGCTCTTGCGTCCGATCGCGTTGGCATTTGATTCAGGAGGGAATCTTTGGGTGTCGAACTCGTCGGACTTCTCCAACACCATCGTGGAGTTCACGCCGGCGCAGCTCGACTCGACGGGAAGCCCGGTACCGAGCGTGACGATCTCCGCTACGGCGGCCTCGCTCAGCAGACCGTTCGGACTTGCGTTCGACGGGAGCGGCAGCCTCTGGGTAACGAACTTCGGCAACAGCACTGTGGTGAAATTCACGTCGCCACAGCTCGCCAGTACCGGCAGTCCGGCGCCGAGTGTCATTCTCAGCGCCAACGCGCTCAATGGGCCATCTGCGCTGGCGTTTGACAACGGTGGAAATCTCTGGGTTGTCAACACCACTGCTCAAACGCTTGTGCAGTTCGGCACGTCCCAACTGGGAGCCTCCGGTGCTCCAGCGCCAGCAGTGACCATCAGCAGCCTCGGCTTCACCGACGTGGCCGCATTCAGTTTCAACCCTCCGCCTGCGAATTCGCCCATCCGTCAGTAGGCTGGTTGCTTGGCAGTGAACTTCCAGGCGTTGCCGAGGAGGTTTTCGAGCACGACGCTGAGAAGGCCGATTGACGAGCTCCAAGGTCTCCTTCTGCCGAACGAGGGTTTGGTTGAGCGCGCGCGGCTGCTCGTTGGCCTTCGCTGGAGTTCAGGTTGGGGCTTCAGCCTGCCAAAGTTCCGTCTCCTTCACCGCCTGGGCGACACCATCGAAACCCGGATACAGCGCTGCGGCGTCAATTCCTTCAGAATGCAGCAAGTGCAATAGCCGGGGAGATTCCTTGATCGGTAGTGTCACGCGAAAAAGAACCGGATTGGACAAACCACGATCTTTGGCATAGTCCACAACTGTTCTATCCATTGTTCTCACGTCCACTGCTCCGATCAGCTGCCTCCGCTGGTAATTGCGTGGTCGCTCGATTAGAAACAATCCCTCTTGAGCATTTAGATTTGGATTGCCTGCACCCGGGGCGGTGACGATCAGTACACGTAATCCTTGCACCAGTTCCTCTAAATAGCGGCGCCGGCTCGAGCTGGTAATCCGGAGGCCCTCTGCACGCAGTGCCCAAACCGCGATCTGAGTAGCGCCATCGGGTGCACGCTCAGGGCTCCGCACCCAGCTAGCGGCTTTGGCAGCGGCGAAATAGGCAGCCACGTAAGGATTGCGTGTCCAGTCGAGCAATCGCGTAGGGATTCGGTAGTGTTGAGCCAGGGCCATTAAGGAAAGAAGCTCGCTCCGCGGCCATACGTAAGGCTTTCCAGAATGGAGTTGTTGACGAAGATTTGTGGGGTCGCCAGGATCCAACAATCGTCGCAGATGTTGCGAGTCCTCTGGCAACGTCAAGCCGCGCAGATCTGCACGCCAAAAAAATGCGGTCAGGTTTTCAAGCTCGTAAAGAAGTTGAGTATACAGATTGTGCTTGAGCGGGTTGACCCGAATCCATTCGTGCAGGTAATTACTTCGCAAGAAGACGTTTTTCCGAAGCGCTGAGGGCAATAGTCGCCATCGATCATCCGCGTGACCGCGGAAAATCCACGCCCCTCGTTGTGGCGCATCACCGAAAAGACCGCCGCGAGGCGCGATGAGATCGAGAAACTCGGTGGCTGTTTTGCAGCCTATGCGCACCGCCAGCTCGTGGTAGGAATTCGATGGTCGAGCTTTCGAATGCCAATTCACTTCATCTCAATCCGCGGTTCGCAATGTACTCTACGCCTGCGCGAGGGAAACGCTCCCGCACCGGTAAGGCACGATGACACTTGGAGACCTATTGCACTACATGAGGGCAGGCGAGCGCGAAGGCTTTCTCCCCTCAGCGCTGGGTCAGCTGATCCCTGAGCTGCCCGCCCTCGACATCAACCGCGCCCTCCTTGAAGCGAGGTCTATGGCGGCGTAGAAATTACCCGATTGCCGTGCCGCGCCAGTCCAAAGCTGCAAACCGCATCTTCCAGCTCAGGGTGTCCCTCCAGGAAATCGAGCTGCCCATCTGGCGGCGCCTCCTCGTACCCTCGAACATCACGCTCGCCAAGCTGCACGCGACGCTGCAGGAAGCCATGGGATGGACGTTCTCCCACCTGCACATGTTCGAGATCCGCGACCGCAGAATCGGCAACCCGCGCGAGGATGAGGACGGCGAGATGAAGCTGGAGGACGAGAAGAAGGTGAAGCTCGACCAGCTCGTTGGCGAAGGGCAGGCGCTGCGCTACGTCTACGACTTCGGAGACGATTGGCAGCACGAGGTACGTGTTGAGAAGGCGCTTGAGCCAGATCCGCGTCTCCACTACCCGCTCTGCGTCGCGGGCGCGCGAGCCTGCCCACCAGAGGACGTCGGCGGCGTGGGCGGGTACGCGGAGTTCCTCACCGCATTGCGCGATACCAGACACGATGACCATAGCCAGATGCTCACCTGGTGCGGTGGCATGTTCGATCCGGAAGGCTTCGACGTGAACGCGGTCAATCGAGCGCTGCGAAGGCTGCGGTAGGAACCATGACCAAGAAGGTCTCAAGGTTGATTTCGACGAGCAGGGCAGCGTGCCAAGGCAGATGTCTCCACCGCACCGAATGAATGCTGCACTCGCCTTGAGCGTGCTGCTTCTGGGCTGTCGGGACAACCTAGACACCCCATCGCTCACGGGCCCGATACAAGAATCTCCCGAAGCGCGGGCGTTGGTGGACGAGCTCCGTGTGCGCACGCTTGTAGCGGCTGGTACGCTCGAGTTCCTCGACGCTGCAGGGGCCCCACGACTGCGCGCCGCGTGGCCGGAGGCGACGATTCGGTTGGGCCGATTGCGCGCGGATGGCTCTCGAGCGCGGAGCTCTACGATCCCGATTCAGGTACCTGGCAGGCGACGGGGAGCATGACCATGCCAAGGTACCTCGCTGTTGTGACCGTGCCTGCAACGGTCAATGCGAAGCCTGCAACGAGGAAGCATCTTTAGGAGTCTGCATTCGAAGGGGGGGCCTGCACTTTTCCACGCCGAGGCACCAGATGTCGCATCGGGGACCGTCGCGGTCAATGCGACGGTGCCGCCTTTGCCGCCGCCGCTGAGCGAGTGGCTACTTGCCGTACGCACCTTCAATCGCCGGCGGCCGCCGGCGGATGGCGACCCGGTCTCGCCTTCGACTCCGGTGGGAACCTCTGGGTCGCTACCTTGTTGCCGCGTTGCTCGAGGCTTTTGGAGCCGGGGGTTAAACCTCTGGGTGATTGATGCCCCACCGGTTAGGCGCTACCCACGGCGAAGACAATTAACGCGCTGACTTGCTTCGGAAACGCCTGAGGCATGCGGTCTGCATCCTTGGCGAGCGCGTCAGCCGAGCCTGAGCGGCCCAGGCTGATGCTCTGCACAGAACCGTCACAAGGGGAAACACGATGGCGTTGGGCTACGCAGGCGCTCTCATGAGACGCTGGTTTGAGTGTATGGGGTTGCTGATTGCTGTTAGCCTGCTTGCCGGTTGCGGCGGCAGCAGCAATGACCAACCAAACCCAAACCAACCACTCAGCTGTTCAGCGGGTACTCACCAGGAAGGGAATGCTTGCGTTCCAAATACTCTTACACAAGCTCAGACGGATAACGACATGATCTGGGCGCTGGACAACATCCTGGTCAATTTCTACAACCAGAACCTGGCTGGGCGTCCGACCGGCCCCAATCAAAACGTTACGGTCAATTGTCAGGGGACTGGAAACGTCAATATCAGTGGCACGACTTCTTACGATGCAAGTCATGGCATCACTTCAGCCAGCCCCCTCGTCTATACGATGACCAACTGTCAAGCCTCTGTAGTTTCTTCGGATGGAAGCCTCTCCGCCGCTCTCACTCTCACCGGAGTGATGAACGAGAATGGATCCTGGAATGCACCCAGTTACGCGAGCGTTGCCTATCAAGCGAATGCCAATTTAGGGATGACGGGCACCATCACGAGCAGAGGATTTGCCCCAGCTACGATTAGTCAATCGTGTAGCGTCGGTTTCTCCTCTAGCATTTCGAGTACGAGTAACACGCTGGTGGGCACGGTCTGCGGTCGGCCGGCATCGGTGACGGGACAGTAAAATGTTTCGAAGGCCTCTCGTCCTCGGGATTGCCGCCGGTGCAGCCACTGCAAGACAAAATCAGACGGGTCGACGCTGCGGGCCAGCGCCAACTGCGTCGTCAGATACGCAAAAGTCCAGGGACCGTTTCCAGTGGTTCGGGCCGGATAGTTGCCACTGGCGCTATCGCCAATCAATGCGCACTACGATGTGCCCCACCCTGAGCCCAATGCAATCAAGAGCCGGTAAGCCGCCAAATTAGCAATGGATGGAAAGACGTCCATCACGCGCGCATGGCCATTTAGCGTGCGATTTTCGGAAAAGTGTTGCCGAGCGAGGTTGACGAGCCCCGACAAGGTCCAGCACCCTTGAAAGCCGAATGGGTGACGGAGGCGTCCACTGATCTACTATGGCAATCTGAAGTCTGGTCCGTAGACGCCACTCTTGTCGGGCAGCGGGATCTGCATCAGGTTCCTGGCCAGCGAGCGCAGTCGAAACATCGCGCTTACGGACATTCCTAAATCAGACATACTTCCATTGGCCCAGGCGCTATCAAGCTTGGTTAGCACCGTAGCGAATTGATCATTGAATGCTCGCAAAGCTGCTACAACATCGTCCGGCGGATCCTGGTAGCCGCCGGCGGGGATCGGCGCCATCGGATAGACATCGGGAAACGGTATGGGGTCCCCGGCGTACTGCCATACTCCGTCTACCTGAATCAATGTGCTGCCCTGAAAGATCTCCGCGTATTTGTAATAGTGGGCCATCTCACCGCCGAAATCTTCGACTAGAGGCGATTCCGAAGTACCTTCGCCTTGTTCCTTGATCTGGATGATCGCTCTCTCAACATCACAGGGTGTAGCAAGCACGTAAAGGCCGATCGGCGACGTCAGTTGATTTCTCGTGGTGAGCTCTGGAGAGATTCTCTGGAAGGCTTCGAGAATCGCGCTGTAGAAGGCGCCAATTGTTGGATACGTCTGGCCCAAAGCCAAAACGACGGGTCCGCTCTCCGGATACTCGATCTCCATGTACACATCTTTCAAATAGCTCGGCGTCAAGCCGGCCAGATAGACCGTCAGCTCCGGCCGAACACCGCCCGGTAGAGGCCCCGGGTAGGCGATCCGTTGCTGGTAACCCTGAACGATTTGCGGCGTGGCGCCGATCGCGGCGAGCATGTTACAGACCAGTCCCAGGTGAACCATCTCTTCGATTGCCACACTGCGGACGAGGTCGTAGGCCGGTCCGCGTTGAGAGATGATGGACCACAAACCGCAGAGGTATGGCGGCAGCGCCGACACCTCGATCTCAACGGCAGCTTGCAAGCCCTCGCGCAGCCAGGCCAGGCCGCGCTGCTCAACCGGAACTTGCATCAATTCAACTATTTTGTTGTTCGGCGGGATTCCTCTTTCCGCACCCGGAGTAACCCCGCGGACTATTTCCCCACCGGTGACCCGAAGCGGCTCTTCGCTGCCCAAAGCTCTCTTGGACAGAGCCGCGCCGGCCACAGCGGCCGTAGTTATCAGAAATTCCCGTCTTTGCATGATTACCCCCTCGCGAAACGGAACGTACCAAAGAGATTTGCTTCCCTGAAGCAAATTCTGTGGATGCCGGCTGCGAGGTGCCCGCGCGAAAGCGGTGAGGCGTTCCCGCCGGAACAATCACCGGGGCGCTTCTCGATCGGGCCACCGAGCCGATGTTTCAGGCCATCAAGGACGAAATGCCTCACGTCCTCACCATCTCGCGGCAATACAGGGAACCGGTTTGCTTCGACACCAGGGCTTCACCATCCGGCCCGCGCAGGTTCCGCTGACCGCAGTCGAGGTCGAGAGCTGGCGTCCAATGGGTGCTGGTTGGGATTACTGCTCGACCAGCTCGACGCGACGATTCTTCGGGCGGCCGGCGTCGTCCTTCGAGTCGGTGTGGCCGACCACGTGGAGCTTCAGCTTGGGATCCGGCGTGAGCAGCTTGGCGATCTCGGTGAGCGCGGGCTCCGATTCGGGCTTCACCTCGGACTTTCTGCTGTCGAAGTAGATGCCGTACAGCACTACGTGGCCTGACGTGCCAATGTCCGACTTCATCGACTCGGCCGTCACTTTCACGAGACCCGCCTCCATCGGCTTGACCTCGATCACCGCCAGCTGGGCGTCGCTTGGGTAGTTGGCTCCCTGTGCCTAGACCAAGAGCGCGACGTACGCGTCGCCCTGAGGTCAGGAGAGCTTCGCGGCGAGATAACGCCTGAGGTAGCCGGCGTCGTAGAATTGCATCGGGTCGCGCTCGAAATTGCCGGCCTCCCCGCAGTCAGCGTCCTTGCAGGTATGGAGGACCTTGAAGCCCGTCCTCCTGGGCAAGTGAGGTGGTCGGCAGCGCCGCGCACGCCAAGGCCGCGAGCGCGAATGACGGGATTCTCATGGCTCCCTCCAGGCACTACTGTGGACGGCGGATCTCAACCGCTCGTTCTCAAATCCAGCATCTTGACCAGCTGTAGCGCCTTGCCGTCAGGCGCGGGCGGGGGGCGCGAGCCCGTCTCATCAGAAAGGGAGCTGTGGCGCTATTGAACTCTGCCGCGGTCTGGGCGTAGTACACGAGCGGTAAGACGCGTCCGACGGGGAACAGCAAAATGACGATGCCGCGGGTGCCGCTCGCAGAAAGAGGACACCGGATGTCCGCCACTCGAGCTGGCGTGATGAGAATCTCCGCAGCGAAAAGTGCCGATGAAAGGAAGGAAAAATGAGCACAATCAGTCTTGCACTCAGCTTATTTATCATCGCTGCGAATCAAAAAGCTGATCAGCAGATCACTGTCTTACGAAACGTCGCGGTGATCGATGGAACAGGAAAACACGTCCAGCAGAATCGGGACCTGGCCATCAAAGGCGATCGAATTATTTCGATAAAGCCGGCGGGCTCGACACCTCCAAAGGGCGCCAGAGCAGTGGATATGTCGGGCAAGACGCTGATGCCTGAGATGATCAACGCGCACGGGCATCTGGGTTTGCTGAAGGGAACGACGATGTCCTCGGCGAACTACACCGAGGAGAACATCCGCCGGCAACTGATGCGCTACGAGGCGTACGGGGTGGGTGCTGTTCTGGCGTTGGGCACCGACCATGACGAGATTTTCGCATTGCGGGAGGCTTCGCATCAGGGCACGCTGGCTGGAGCCACCATCTATACGGCGGGCACCGGCTTTGGGGTGAAGGACGCGTTACCCCCTCTCAGCTTTGGCATGGATCGCGTGTTCCGGCCTGAGTCGGCCGAGGAAGCTCGCAAAGAAGTCCGGCAACTCGCGGCGAAAAAACCGGACGTGCTCAAGATCTGGGTGGATGACGGGTGGGGACAACTGCCCAAGATGAATCCGGAGATCTATACCGCCATCATCCAGGAGGCTCATCAGCACCGTTTGCGAGTTGCGTCTCACGTGTTTTATCTCGAGGACGCCCGAAAGTTGGTCAGCCTGGGCATCGACATCATCGCTCACAGCGTCCGCGACCGCGAGATCGACGATGCGTTGCTTGCCGAGATGAAGAAGCGGCGGGTTGTGTACATCCCGACGCTGTCGCTCGATGAGTTTGCTTTCGCCTATCAAGATGCTCCGGAGTGGCTGAATGATCCATTCTTCCAGGCCTCGCTGGAGCCGGGCGTGCTCCAGATGATCACCAGCCCTGATTACAAAGAAAAGGTGCGCAACAATCCAAACACCTCGAAAGAAGTGTCTGCTTTGCAGATCGCATTGAAGAACGTGAAGAAAGTCCATGATGCGGGCATCCCCGTCGCGCTGGGGACGGATTCTGGGGCACAGCCGGTTCGGGTCCAAGGCTTTTCGGAGCACTTCGAGCTCGAGCTTTTGGTGAAGGCAGGGTTGACGCCGATGCAGGCGATTACCGTCGCTACCAAAAATGCCGCAGAAGCGCTCAGAGTCAACGCCCGTTACGGGACTCTCGAGCCCGGCAAGAAAGCAAGCTTCATCGTGCTCGCTAAAGACCCTTCCAAGAATATCGTCAACACCAGGACAATCATCGCTGTCTGGAAGAATGGCGAGAAAGTCAACGAGGGGCCGCTGTCGACTGCCGCGAAGCAAGTGAATTGATCGAGCCGCAGCAGGCGCGACATGACTCCCGCGATGACGACTGGCGAGATGCTGCTGGCCGGTGAAGAGATTTGTACAGTGACCTGGTGGCCGCAGGTTTTGCCGTAATAGGTCTGCTTACCGGACCATCGATCTACGCGGTAATAACAACATAGGAGGTCGACTTCGATAGTGCTCGACCGATAGGAGGTTCCTGATTTTGCTCCGTCCAGAGTGGCGGATGGAGTAGAACGCTGTTCCACCCTGGCCCCCTTGGGGTTGGGGTGTAAGTTCAGGCCGTGTCGCACCCGCCGGTAAGCTGGTCGCCATCGTGCAGAAGTAAAAAACGGAGGACCCGCGAGCGTGTCTGTAAATAGAGACAGTCGGCGATAGACATTGCGACAGAAGACAATTGTTACAAGCGCCTCCCGCCACCTGTCACCTAGCTGACTTCCATGTTCGCTACTACTTCCGCGCGTCTTGACATCGCCGCGCCCGATATGTTTTCCGAGCCGCACTGGGCTTTTCCAGACGAGACGGCCCGGGAAGGGGAGAAAACATGCGTGCATTTCTGATTGCCGTTCTAACGGCGACGTTCGTCGCCTCATCTGCGGTCCGTGCCCAAGAGGAAGGCGAAGCGCCCAAACACCTCAACGAAGCCACCGTCGCGCAGCTCCAGGCGATGATGAGGTCGGGAGAGCTCACCTCGGTGGAGTTGACCCGCTTTTACCTGCGCCGAATCGAGCGGCTGGACCAGCGCGGGCCGGGGGTCCATTCAGTCATCGAGGTAAACCCTGACGCTCTGGCGATCGCCAGAGAGGCCGACCGGCAGCGCCGCAAGGGCCAGGTGAGGGGGCCGCTGCACGGTATCCCGGTGCTGCTCAAAGACAACATCGACACCGGCGACACGATGCAGACCACCGCGGGATCGTTCGCGCTCGCCGGTCAGCCCGCGCTGGCCGACTCGACGGTGGCCGCAAGGCTCCGGGCGGGCGGCGCGGTGATCCTCGGGAAGACCAATCTCTCTGAGTGGGCCAACTTCCGTTCGTTCAACTCCACCAGCGGCTGGTCGGGGCGGGGCAGGCTCACGCACAACCCGTACTCGCTCGATCGCAACGCCTGCGGGTCCAGCTCCGGCTCGGCCGCGGCGGCGGCCGCCAACTTCACCGCGGTTTCGATCGGGACCGAGACTGACGGCAGCATCGTGTGCCCCGGGAACGTGAACAGTGTCGTCGGAATCAAGCCGACGGTTGGCCTGACGAGCCGGGCCGGCGTGGTGCCCATCTCGCATACGCAAGACACCGTCGGTCCGCATGGGCGCACGGTGGCCGACGCCGCGGCCGTGCTCGGCGTTATCGCGAGTGCGAGCGCGGATCCCCGCGATCCCGCGACCGCCGATGTTCCGCTCGGCTGGAGGGGAACGGGCAGGCCTCGCCCTCCCATTCCCACCGACTACACACAGTTCGTCAGGGCGGACGGCTTGCAGGGCGCCCGCATTGGCGTGGTGCGGCCGACGAGCTTCCTCAACAATGCCACGCCGCAGATGATAGACGCCTTCGATGCGGCGGTAGCGGCGATCCGGGCAGCAGGGGCGACGACCGTTGACATCCCGGCCTCGGCTTTTATGGCGGCCGCTGGTGAGTTCGAGGTTCTCCTCTACGACTTCAAGCTCGACGTGGCGAGGTACTTCGACACGCGCGAGGGCGTCCCGATGGCTCACAAGACGCTGAGCGATGCCATCGACTTCAACAACGCCAATGCGGCAATCGAGATGCCATTCTTCTTCCAGGAGATCTTCGAATTCTCCAACCGGATGGATACCGGCGGCCCAGATCCCGCCAATAACCCGCAGCCGCTATTCGGCGGCAGGAGCTACAACGAGGCGCTGGAGATCGACCGGCAGGTGGGAATCCGCTTCGACGCGGTGCTGATGGAAAACGACGTCCAGGCCATCGTGGCGCCGACCGACGGGCCGGCCTGGACGACCGATTTGATCAACGCCGACCACTTCCTCTTCGCCAGCTCCGGAATGGCGGGTGGGCCGGGGTTCCCCATCTTGCAGGTGCCCGCGGGCACGGTGCTGGGAATGCCGGTCGGGATCAGCTTCATCGGCACGGCGTTCAGCGAGCCCACCTTGATCCAGTTCGCGGCGGGGTTCGAGGCGCAGACGCACGCGCGCGTGGTCCCCACCTTCGCGGAATCGCTGCCGGTCGACCGCGTCGAGCCCAACACCGCCGGCCAAACGCAACAGCGCCGCACGCCGGATCGCAATTTCCTGGAGGGCGAGAAGGGAAGGGAAGTGCACCGGCTGTAACCACTCCCTTCGAAGCGGTGGATTGGTCGGCCGCACCAGCACCCCTTCGCCATCGGCGAGCTGGAGTTGGAATAGGACGCACCACCCTCCCAAGGAACGCGCTATAAGGCACGACCTTCAGAGCGCGCGCCTTGATTAGGCCGTGTTCGTGACCAGGAGCACGCACCATGAAGTACTGCTCAAAGTGCGGGGGCGAGTACCTCGACTGGGTGACCGGTTGTGCTGATTGCGGCTGCACGGAATTCATCACCGCCGCCGAAATGAGACGGCACCGGTTGCTGGAGAAGGGTGGCGACGCGTTCGTCTGCGTTGAAACACTCGAGGATGGGATGCTGGCCGGCAAGCTCGCGGGCCTCCTCGAAGGTTCGGGGATTGCCGTTTTTCTCGACCCACCCGCAGGAGCGAGCACTGGTCGGTGGAACGTGCTGGTGCGCAAATCTCAGGAGGCGCAGGCAAACGAGCTAATTGACAAGGAACGGGCAGGTCGGGACCTCAGGAAGCCGACATCTGCTGCACTACGCCGGACCGAAGCGCTGTGTGCGCTGATTCTTGACGAGCTCCAGCGCGGCCCGCGAATCCTGCGACAAGTTGCCCACCGCCCTGAGCAGAGAGTCGAATCGCTCCTGCAGGCCTGCCACCTGCTGGCAGCGCGAGAGCGGGATGTGGAGGCGCGTGTTACGCCGGCGGAGATGCGCCGGCTCGAGGGCGAGCGCGCAGAGCTACTTCGTCAACGCGAAGCTGCGGACGATCCGATTGTGACCGAGTGTCTTTCGACAG
>Ga0070706_100005093_pt1 | contig 12547 bp, 6 predicted proteins | sample KBSK5501metaG_FD_65476 | JGI IMG/M metagenome (GOLD analysis project Ga0070706, IMG submission 65476) | Corn, switchgrass and miscanthus rhizosphere microbial communities from Kellogg Biological Station, Michigan, USA - KBS K5-50-1 metaG | ecosystem: Host-associated > Plants > Roots >...
ACTATTCCGCGCTGACGATCGACCGCGGGCCCTACGTGGTCAACGTCGCGCGCGCGAACGTTTTCGAGTGGAAGCGCGACCTCGCGAAGATCGGAAAGCCGGTCGACCGCACCGAGTGGGGCATGACTCCTCCCACCGTCAACGCCTACTACAGCGCGCAGAAGAACGAGATCGTTTTTCCCGCGGGCATCCTGCAACCCCCCTTCTTCGACGCGAAGGCGGACGACGCCGTCAACTACGGCGCCATGGGCTCGGTCATCGGTCACGAGATGACCCACGGGTTCGACGATCAGGGCCGCAAGTTCGACGGCCAGGGTAACCTGCGGAACTGGTGGACCGCCGAGGATCTCAAGAACTACGAGGGACGGTCCAAGTGCGTCGAGGAGCAGTATGCGTCCTACGAGTTCCAGGGGCAGCACGTCAACGGCAAGCTGGTGCTGGGAGAGGCGACGGCGGATCTGGGCGGCCTCGGAATCGCGCACAAGGCGTACCTGAAAAGCCTCCAGGACAAGCCGGCCCCGCCACCGATCGACGGGCTGACCGGTGACCAGCGGTTCTTCATCGCGTGGGCGCGGGTCTGGGCGGCGAACGTCCGGCCGGAGTTCTCGAAGCTGCTGCTCAACACCAACCCCCATCCGCTCTCCCAATTCCGTGCGATCGGCCCCCCGTCCACGCTGCCGGAGTTCGCGCAGGAGTTCGGCTGCAAGCCCGGCGACCCGATGATGCGGACCGGCGCGCTGCAGTGCCAGATCTGGTAGCCGGACGCAGCGGCCGATGCGGGCCGACGTGAGATAATCCGCGGTTCTCCGGCTCAGGCCGGAAATCACGACAGAGGCAGGATCATTCGATGAAACGCATCGGCATTCTTTTCGGGCAGGAGCGCTCCTTCCCGTACGCACTGGTCGACCGAATCAACCGGGAGGGCGCCGAGGTCGTCGCCGAGCCGGCTCGAATCGGCGGCGTTCGGCTCGACGGCCCGCGCCGTTACGACCTGTTGCTCGACCGGATCAGCCAGGACATTCCCTTCTACCGCGCGGTCTTGAAGAAGGCCGTCGCGGACGGCACGATCGTGGTGAACAACCCGTTCTGGTGGTCCGCGGACGACAAGTTCTTCAACAACGTCATCGCCCGCTCCGTCGACGTGGCCGTCCCGAAGACGGTGATCCTGCCGTCGAACCAGCACCCCCCGGATACGACGGCCGAGTCCATGTCGAACCTCGTCTTCCCGCTGGATTGGAACGAGATCTTCTCGTACGTCGGGTTTCCGGCGTACTTCAAGCCGTATTCCGGCGGCGGCTGGAAGAACGTCTACCGGGTCACCAACCCCGACGAGTTCTTCTCGGCGTACCGGGAGTCGGGCCAGCACGTGATGACGCTGCAGGAGGAGATCGTCTTCGAGGAGTACTTCCGCTGCTACGCGATCGGGCGGCGCGAGGTCCACGTCATGCGTTACGACCCGCGGCAGCCCCATCATGGCCGCTACGTTCAGAACGCGCCGCCCATCGACCCGGCTCTGCACGACCGCGTCCGCGCCGATTGCGTCAAGTTGACGGAAGCGCTCGGATACGACTTCGACACGCTCGAGTTCGCCGTCCGGGACGGCGTCCCCTACGCGATCGACTTCCTGAACCCGGCGCCGGACGCCGACGTCCGCTCGGTGGGTCAGACCAATTTCGACTGGGTCGTCGAGCACGCGGCGAAATGGCTGGTCGCTCGGGTACAGCAGGAGAGCCCGGCCCTCTCGGATCTTCGCTGGCAGTCCTTCCTCGCCGCGGGTGAATCGGCGGCTCCCGCGCGACGAAGCCCGGCCCGCCGACGCAAGCCTCCGGCGGCGCGCACCGCGGCGAGCCCGCCCGAAGCGTAGGACCTCCGTGGAACGCCCCGCGTTCACCCTCGGCGTGGAGGAAGAGTTCCAGATCATCGATCCGGAGACGCGCGAGCTGCGCTCACACGTTCAGGAGATCCTGGAGGAAGGGCGGCTCGTCCTGAAGGAGCGCGTCAAGCCCGAGATGCACCAGTCCGTCATCGAGATCGGCACCGGCATCTGCAAGACGATCCAGGAGGTTCACCAGGACGTCGGGGAGATGCGCGCGGAAATCATCCGACTCGCCGGCAAGAGCGGCATGCGCGTCGCCGCGGCGGGGACCCACCCGTTCTCCAACTGGGCCGACCAGAAGATCTTCCCGGATCCGCGCTACGACCAGGTCGTCCAGGAGATGCAGCTGCTCGCGCGCGCGAACCTGATCTTCGGCCTGCACGTCCACGTCGGGATCGAGGACCGGGCGCTCGCGTTCCAGATCATGAACGAGGCGCGCTACTTCCTGCCGCACCTCCTCGCGCTCTCGACGAACTCTCCCTTCTGGCTGGGGCGCAACTCCGGGCTGAAGAGCTTCCGGACCAAGGTCTTCGACCGGTTCCCGCGCACGAACATTCCGGAGTCTTTCGAGACCCCCGCGGAGTTCGACGACTTCGTGCGGATCCTGGTCAAGACGAACTGCATCGACAACGGAAAGAAGATCTGGTGGGACGTTCGGCCCCACCCCTTCTTCGAGACGATCGAGTTTCGCGTCTGCGACGTTCCCATGCGTCTGGAAGAGACCGTGACCCTCGCGGCGTTGGTCCAGGCGATCTGCGCGAAGCTCTTCAAGCTGCGCGCACAGAACCTCGGGTTCCGCAGGTATCGCCGGGCGCTGATCCTCGAGAACAAGTGGCGGGCCAGCCGCTACGGGATCCAGGGAAAGCTGATCGATTTCGGCAAGGAGATCGAGGTTCCTTTCGCCTCGCTCGTCGGCGAGATGCTCGAGTTCATCGACGACGTCGTCGACGAGCTCGGTTCCCGCCGCGAGACGGAAGGGGTAAACTGGATTCTCCAGAACGGGACGGGCGCCGACCGGCAGCTTCGGGTCTGGGAAGAGACCGGCGGCGACCTGAAACGGGTCGTCGACTTCATTTGCGACGAGACCAGCCACGGGTTGCCGGTGGATACCCCGTACCGCCGAACGGCATCGAATTAGCAAAGAGCGAGCGGCGAGAAGGTAGAGGCACGATACCGAGCACGATGGGACTGCAAGCGACGTATGCGGAGGAGCTGGCGCCGGGCGCCCGCAATGCGATCCAGACCTGCCTGCGCGTGCGGCGGGGCGAGCACGTCACGATCGTGACGGACCGCGAGACCGAGGAGATCGCCGCGAGCCTGGCCGACCAGGTCCGTGAGGTCGGCGCCCCGCTCGAGGTCCACGTCATGGAGGACTACGGCGACCGCCCGATGCTGTCCCTCCCCGCGACGATCGCGGCCGCTCTCGAGCGATCGGACGTCTCGATCTATGCGGGCCAGCCGAAGCGGGGCGAGCTGGCGTTTCGGCGGGCGCTGACCGAGATCGTCGACCGGCGAAAGATCCGGCACGCCCACATGGTCTCGATCTCCCACCGCATCATGGTCGAGGCGATGCGCGCCAACTTCGAGGAGGTCGACGCGATCTCCTGCCGCGTGCTGGAACGCGCGGTGAAGACGAAGACGATCGCGGCGAGCTCCCCGGCGGGCTCGCGTATCGAGGCGACCTTCGATCCGTCGATCAAGTGGCTCAAGACCTCGGGCATCATCTCGACCGCCAAGTGGGGAAACCTTCCGGGAGGCGAGGTGCTGACCTCTCCGGCGCGCGTGGACGGGATCTACGTCGCGGACGGCGTCGTCGGCGACTACCTGTGCGCGCGGTACGGCGACCTGCAACAGAACCCGCTGACCATCACGATCGAGAACAGCCGGATCGTCGACGTCCAGTGCGACCGGGCGGACCTGGTCGAGGAATTCCGCGCCTACACGTCGACCGATGAGAACTCCAACCGCGTCGGCGAGTTCGCCCTCGGCACGAACGTCGCCGTCTTCGACGTGATCGGCAACATCCTGCAGGACGAAAAGCTCCCGACCCTACACCTCGCCTTCGGCCACCCCTACGCCGAGCACACCGGCGCGAAATGGAAGAGCACGACGCATATCGATGTCGTCGGACGACGCTTCGATGTGTGGTTCGACGGAGAGCCGGTGATGAGGGATGGGAAGTTTCTAATCTGACTTTGGGCGCGAAGCGCCCTGTCATCCCGAGGAGCGCAGCGACGAGGGATCCAATCTTTTCCGGGACCCACGCGTCGAGCCTGGGATCCCTCGCTCCGCTCGGGATGACGGCTCAGGCCTTCGCCCCTACTTGATTTCGAAAACCGACGAACTTTCAGCCGACACCTTCGTTTCCGGGTCCATCACAGCGACCTTGAGGGCGTAGCGTCCCGGAGCGAGCCCCTCGGGCTGGAAGGCGAGAAACAGCTTGCGCGCCTGGGCCCTCTCGCGGTCCGACTCTCGCACGGTCTTCAGCTCCACGGGCCGAGCCGTTCCGTCGGCGGCCACGACCTCGCCGCGCGCCTGGAGGGCTGACCTCCGGGCATCGCCGCCGAAGTTGTACGTCACGACGGCGAGTCGCGCCGTCGCGCCATTGCCTACTTGGGGCAGGACGGACGGGACGAAGGATTCGCCGCCGACGACGAAGGGGTACTCGAAGGCTCGCGGCGGAGCGTCCGAGCGCGGGTTGCCGCGCACCATGGCCCAGCGGCCTTCCGGCTCCGAGAAGAAAGGCGGAAGGACCGTCGGCTCGCCGCCCGGCATCCGCGGGACCCGGACTCTCGCCGAGACGACGCCCGATCGACCCGAAGCGGCGCTGCGAACGAGGGCGCGCAGCGAATAGTCGCCCGGCGGAAGGTAGAACGTGCCGTAGTACTTGATGCCGCCGGACTCCAGCGTCTGCCGGACCTTGCTCAGGTCGAGCGTCAGCTCGGTCGCCAGGTAGTCCGCCAGCGTGCCGGAGGCGTCGTTGGCGTAGGCGTAGATCTGCACCACCGTCTTCTCCCCCGCCTCGCCCGCCAGAAGCTCGGCGCCCGGGATCTCGATCAGGATCGGCACCTGGGGCACGTCGCCCCGAGCCGCGAAGGGGGCGGCGAGGAGACGCGCGGAGAGCGCCTGCTCCTTCTCTCCCCCGGTCAACAGGTCCCCGGAGGCGAGAAGCTGCTCCAACGGGGACAGGCTCCGGTAGGGCCGCGGCTCGGTGTAGCCGGAGCGCGCGAGGACTCGGGCGCCCGGCGCCTTCACGTCGACCTTCAGCTTGTGGAAGGTGCCGGGCGCGGTCGAGGACTTCGGCTGATAGACCAGCAGGTAGACGAGGTTCGTCCGCTCCGAGACCTTCTGCAGCTCTCCGCCGAGGCGGTTCGCGTTGCGGACGAAGTCGCCGTCGGTCTCGGACGCCATCGCGAACAGCGCGTCCGTTCCGCTTCCCGGCTTCGGCCCTCCGGCGTCCCCCTCCGCGCGCAACCCGCTGATGTCGACCGAGTCGAGCACGGCATCCGAGCGCCTGAACATCGAGAGCGAGGCGGCGAGGACGTCCCGCAGCGAGGCGCTCCCGAATCGCGCGTCACTGTCGATCTTCCACACCTCCCCCGAGAGGGCGGCCTCGTTGGCCCCCTGAGGCGTGGAGGCGTCCAGAGACGAGGTCTGCAGCCCCTGCTGAAGCGAGGCGTCCCGGCCGCCGCCTGCCAACTTCCCTGAAAGCAGACGGGTCTCGAAGCCTTCCGAGAAGAAGAGGACATGCTTGCGGCCGCGGACGGAGTCGAGCACCCGGCCGATGCCGGCGAAGGAGTTGAAGAGCTTGACGATGCGCCCCCGAGCCATCTCGTCATTGGACTGCCGCTGGAGATTGCGGATGTCGCGCAGGCTCTCGAGGATCTCGTTCGCCTTCGCCGCCCGCTTCTCATCGGCGATCCCCGTTCCCTCCGTCCCCGAGAGGCTGGGGGACGTGTACGCGAAGGCCAGCGGATCGGCGCTGCGCGTCGCGATGGACGGCAGGCCGAGCGTCTCGATCGCGGATGCGAGCTGAAAGCGGTCGCGCGTGAAGTTGACAAGCAGCTTCCAGCCGGTCTCCATCGACAGCGTTCCGACGGCGGCAAGGTCGTTCTCGGTCATCGAGGTCGTCACGAAATCCCGCGCGCCGTCGCGCGCACGGAGGAGCCCCGACGGGCTGGTATAGGAGAGGTCGAACACCAGCAGCCAGAGGCGGCGCGCCGAAGCGGGGATCTCCTCGCGTGCCGCTCCCGAAGCGGCGGAGGAGACGGGCTTGACGAGGTCGATGACCTGCAGAGCCGATATCGGCTGATGCTTGCCGTCGTCGTAGAGCTCGAAATCCTCTTTCTTCAGTCCCGCGATCGGCCGGCCGTCCTTGCCGATCACGTTCACCGGGATCTCGACCACGATGGCGGTCGCGCGCTCCTGCACGACGCCGCCCGGCGTCGTTTGCTGCCGAGCCGCGGCGGGTGCGGCGGCCGCGAAGAGCCACGGGACGGCGGCGAGGAAACGAGGCGTCATGACGACCTCCGGGTTCCGACGAAGGATACTCCCACGCCGCGAAAGGTCCGTTGAGCGTGGCGCCGCGACGGGGATAGCATCGCACGCTCATGATTCCCGAGCTGCGGCGCGCCTACAACGCCGGCTATACCGACGAAAAATACAGTGCGTATCGGCGGCGCCTGGAGGAGCGCGGCGGGATGGAAATCCCGTTTCGACTCGCGGAGAGCCCCGTCTTCCTGCCGCCCGAGCTTCGCGACGAGATGGTCGAGGCGTCGCTCGACATCTTCCGCCAGCTCACGACCCCCGAGGAGCTCGAACGCTCCTCGGCCGCCGTTCCGGAGCGCTTCCGCATCCCGGGCTGCGATTCCCTTCCGACCTTCGCCGTCACGGACTTCGCCGTCACGCGCGCCCCGGACGGACGCCTGGAGCCGAAGCTGATCGAGCTGCAGGCGTTCCCGACCTTGTATGCGTTTCAGGTGGCGCAATGCGAGGAGCTGATCGCGCTCTGTCCGACCAGGGAGCGGCTGGGGTGGTGCCTCTCCGGCCTCGATGAGGCCGGTTACAAGATCGCGGTGGGCGAGGCGATCCTCGCGGGGCTGCCGGCGGAGAACGTCGTTCTCCTGGACCTCGAGCCGGCGCACCAGAAGACCGCGATCGACTTCGCGTTCACCGAGCGGTTCTGGGGCGTCCGCGCGGTCGATCCGGGCGAGATCGAGAGACGGGGGCGGCGGCTCTTCTATCGGCGCAACGGAAAGCCGACGCGCATCCTGCGCATCTACAACCGCCTGATCTTCGACGAGCTCGAGGCGCGAGGCGCGACGCTCCCGCTGGACCTGTCCGAATCGCTCGAGGTCTCGTGGGCGGGGCACCCGGACTGGTACTTCCGCTGGAGCAAGCATTGCCTGCCTCGGTTGCGCCACCCGACGGTTCCCGAGGCCGTCCTGCTCTCCGATCTCACCGAGCCGCCGCAGGATCTCGACCGATGGGTCGTCAAACCGCTCTTCTCTTTCGCCGGATCGGGCGTGAAGGTCGACGTCACTCGCGAGGACCTCACGGCCGTGCCGAGCGCGCAGCGCCCGCAGACGCTCCTGATGCGGAAGGTCGACTACGCCCCGGCAATCGCGACGACGGACGGCCAGTTTTCGAAGGTGGAGGTCCGCGTGATGTTCGTGTGGAAGGACGGCGCGCCGCTTCCCGTCGCCACGCTCGCGCGCCTCTCGCAGGGAAAAATGATGGGCGTCAACTACAACAAAGATCGCACCTGGGTCGGATCGAGCGGGTGCCTGTGGCCCCACGAATGAGTTTCAGGTTTCAGGTTTCACGTTTCAGGTCGGAAGAGGACGCATGAAAACGCGTGTCGCGAGGGTTTTCGCCGTTCTGACACTCCTTTGCGCGGCCGGTCGAGGCGCGGAGTATCCGAAGCCTCTGGAAGGAGACTTCGCGCTCCGCGATTTTCGATTCGAGAGCGGCGAGACGCTCCCGGAGCTTCGGATCCACTACGCCACGCTGGGCCAGCCCGCGCGGGACCGCTCGGGGGTCGTGCGCAACGCAGTCCTGATCCTGCACGGCACGACCGGCTCGAGCCGGCAGTTCTTCACCGACGCGTTCGCCGGCGTCCTCTTCGGCCCCGGCCAGCTCCTCGACGCCTCGCGGTATTACCTGATCCTTCCCGACGGGATCGGGACCGGCCGTTCAAGCAGGCCCTCCGATGGCCTGCGCGCACGCTTCCCGCACTACGGCTACCGCGACATGGTCGAGGCGCAGTACCGCCTGCTGACGGAAGGTCTCGGCGTGAATCACCTCCGGCTCGTGATGGGTACGTCCATGGGCGGCATGCACACTTGGCTCTGGGGCGGGACGCATCCGGACTTCATGGACGCGCTGCTGCCGCTCGCGTGCCTGCCCGCCGAGATCGCGGGACGCAACCGGATGATGCGGCGCATGATCATCGACGCGATCCGCGACGATCCGGAATGGAGGGGCGGCGACTACGAGACGCAGCCGCACGGCCTCGCCCGCGCCGTCGACGTCCTGCTGCTCATGACCTCGAGCCCGTTGCAGTGGCAAAAGGAGCACCCCACGCGGGAATCCGCGGAGCGATTTCTGGAGGAGCAGAGGCGCGCGCGGCTGGCGTCGATGGACGCCAACGACATGCTCTATCAGTTCGACGCGTCGCGCGACTACGACCCCTCGCCGCGGCTCTCGGAGATCCGCGCGCCGCTCCTCGCGATCAACTCGGCGGATGACCAGGTCAATCCGCCCGAGCTCGGCATCCTGGAGCGGGAGATCCGAAAGGTTCCTCGGGGGCGGGCCGTCGTGCTTCCGATCACGGATCGGACGCGCGGCCACGGGACCCACTCGCTTCCCGCGCTCTGGCAGGCGCACCTCGCCGCGCTCCTCGCAGAGAGTGAGCCAGGAGCGAGTGGCCCGGCGCCGGCGGTCGCGGGCCCGGACGCGAGAGAGACGGAAACGCAGGAAGAAGCGGCTCGAGTCGAAAAGCTCGAGCACGAGCTGGTCGCCGCGATCGCGCGGACGGATCTCGAAACGTACTCTCGGATCGTCGCGGAGGACTACGCCGCCTACGACGACGCCGGCAGGATCATCCCGAGGGCGGAGGCGATCGCTTCGTACCGTTCGGGCAAGCGTCGCTACCGCGACCTGACGATTCACGACGTGACGACGCGCGTCTACGGCGACACGGCGGTCGTGGTCGCGCGGACCGAGGGCTTCCGGCTCGAGAACGGGCGCGAGGAGCCGAACCGAGTCCGCTATATCCGCGTCTACGCGCGCCGCGGCGGCGAATGGAAGGCGGTGGCGCAGCTGGCAGCGCCGGAGGCGGCCGCTAAGAGATAATCCCGGCACTCAGGCGATGATCGATCCCCGGGACGAGACTCTCGCCGCGACGACTCCCTACGGAGAGGGTGGCCCTCCGCTTGGACCTGACGTCGATCGGACCTTTTCGCCGGGCGAGCTCGTCGCGGAGCGCTATCGGATCGTCCGCTTCATCGCGCGGGGCGGCATGGGCGAGGTCTATGAGGCGGAAGACCGGGAGCTGCGCGCGAGCGTTGCGCTGAAGACGATCCGGCCCGAGATCGCCGCCGACCCCGCGATGATGGAGCGCTTCAAGCGCGAGATCCATCTGGCGCACAAGATCACGCATTCCAACGTCAGCCGGATCTACGACATCGGCTTCCATCGGGACGGAGCGAAGTCCGTCACGTTCCTGACGATGGAGCTGTTGTCGGGCGAGACGCTGGCCGCGCGCGTCTCCCGAGCCGGGCGGCTGAAGACAGAGGAGGCTCTCCCGATCGTGGCTCAGATGGCGGCGGCGCTCGATGCGGCGCACGAGGCCGGCATCGTGCACCGCGACTTCAAGAGCGGCAACGTCATGCTCGTCGAGACCAAGAAGGGCGTGCGCGCCGTCGTCACGGACTTCGGCCTGGCGCGCGGCTTGGCAAGCCAGGACGGGTTCGCCGCCTCGATGACCGGGGCGGGGGCCGTCGCGGGGACGCCGCTCTACATGGCCCCCGAGCAGGTCGAGGGGGACGAGGTGACGGGCGCGGCGGACATCTACGCGCTCGGAGTCGTGATGTACGAGATGGTCACCGCGAAGTGGCCGTTCGTCGGCGACTCGGCGATCTCGACGGCGGTCAAGCGCTTGAAGGAACCGGCGCCGTCGCCCCGCACGAGCGTTCCGGATCTCGACCGGCGGTGGGAGGTGGCGATCCTGCGCTGCCTCGAGCGCGATCCGGCCAACCGCTTCGCGAAAGCGAGCGACGTCGTGCGGGCCGTCGGCGGCGAGAGCGTTCGAGCGGGACGGCGACAGCGGCGCGCGACTCTCGCGGCCGTCGCGGCGCTCCTTCTGGTCGCCGCCGGCCTGGGCTATTACTTCGCGCGGCGCGCAGGGGCGGGAGAAAGGCCAGTCAAGGCTCGCCGCTCGGTCGCGGTCCTCGGCTTCAAGAACCTCGCGGGGCGGCCGGAGGAGGCCTGGCTGTCGGCGGCCTTCTCCGAAATGTTGACGACCGAGCTCGCCGCCGGGGAGAAGCTGCGGACGATCTCCGGCGAAAACGTCGCTCGCGCCAAGCTCGAGCTCGCGCTCAACGATGCGGAGAGCCTCGCGGGCGACACGCTCGCACGCATCCGAAAGAACCTCGGGACGGATTTTGTGGTCCTGGGCTCGTACGTGAGCCTGGGCAAGGAGACGGGAGGGCAGATCCGCCTGGACGTACGGGTCCAGGACGCCGCCTCCGGAGAGACGCTCGCCTCCCTCGCCCAGACCGGGACCGAGTCGAATTTCCTGGATCTGGTCTCACAGACGGGATCGAAGCTCCGGGAGCGGCTGGGTGTGGGCGAGCTGTCGGCGGCGCAGGCCGGCGGGGCTCGCGCCTCGCTGCCGTCCAGTTCCGAAGGGGCTCGACTCTACGCGGAGGGCCTTGCGCGGCTCCGCGTTTTCGATGCACTCGGGGCGCGCGACCTTCTCGAGAAGGCCGTCGCGGCTGACCCGCAGTACCCGATGGCCCACGCCGCCCTGGCGGCCTCGTGGTCCACGCTGGGATACGACGGCAAGGCGCGGGAGCAGGCGCGCAAGGCGTTCGATCTTTCCGGCAACCTCTGGCGCGAAGATCGCCTCGCCGTCGAAGGACGCTACCGCGAGACCGTCCGCGAGTGGGATAAGGCGGTGGAGATCTACCGGACGCTCTGGGGATTCTTCCCCGACAACCTCGAGTATGGCCTCCGTCTGGCCGCGGTCGAGCTCGCGGCCGGGAGCCGCAAGGACTCGCTCGCGACGGCCGAGTCGCTTCGGAAGCTTCCGACTCCGGCGTCCGAGGATGCGCGCATCGATCTGGCGCTGGCGCGGGCCGCCGGATCCCTCTCCGACTACAAGCGCGAGCAGGCGTCCGCGGAGAGCGCCTCTCGAAAGGCCGACGCCGCAGGCGCTCGCCTGCTCGCGGCGGAGGCCAGGCTCTCGCGAGGCGATGCCGCGGCCTCGCTCGGGGATCCCAAGCGGGCCGTCGTGCTCTTCGAAGAGGCGAGACAGACGTCTGCAGCGGCCGGCGATCGCGGCGGCGTGGCCCGGGCGCTCCAGCGGATTGGAACGAACGCGTACCGCCAGGGAGACTTGAAGGAGGCCCGAGCGTTCATCGAGCAGGCCCTCGCGATCTGCCGCGAGAGCGGAAACGAGGGGGGCGAGGCCTCCGCGCTCAACGACCTGGCCAACATCGCAGGCGACGCGGGCGACAACGGGGAGTCCAAACGCATTCACGAGCGCGTTCTCGAGCTTCAGCGCCGGCTGGGCAACCAGCGAGGCGTGGCGGGTTCGCTCGGGAACATCGCGAGCATCCTCCAGTACCAGGGAGATATGGCCGGGTCGCTCCGCAAGCATGAGGAGTCGCTCGTCATCCTTCGCGAATTGGGGGAGAAGAGCGCGATCGCCGTCGAGGTCAACAACACGGGCCGAGTCCTCGCGACCCAGGGCGACCTTCACGGGGCTCAGAAGATGTTCGAAGAGGCCCTGTCCCTCAAGAAACAGATCGGTAATCGGAGCTCGATGTCCTTCACGCTGCGGGACCTCGGCGAGCTCGCCGCCACGCAAGGCGACTTCGCCGCCGCGCACCGGTTTCTGCAAGAATCGCTTTCCATCCGCGAAGAGCTCGCGCAGGCCGTTCGGGCCGCAGAGACGCGCGTATCCCTCGCCGGGCTCGCCAACGAGGAGGGCAAGCCACGGGAGGCCGAGACCCTGGCGCGCAGCTGCGCCGAGGTGCTCGCGAAGGAAGGGCTCCGCGACGAGCAAGCCACGGCCTTAGCCGCGCTCGCAGAGGCGCTCGCCGCTCAGGGCAAGCTGGCGGAGGCGCGGAAGGAGATTTCGGCCGCCAGGGCGGTGTCGGCGAAGAGCGACACCCTGTATGTCCGCTTCGCCGTCCGCCTCGCCGCCGGAAGGGTCGATCTGAAGGCAGGCCACTTCCCGGACGCGGGAAGAGAGCTGCGCGCCGCGCTCGAAGAGGCCCGCCGCGGAGGGATGTACGGCGAGGCGCTTGAGGCTCGACTCGCTCTGGCCCTGACCGACCTGCGCTCCGGGAAAGCCTCGGCGGGGCGCGCGCGACTCGAGGCGCTCGAGAAGGACGCGAGGGCGAAGGGATTCCTCCTCGTCGCCCGCAAGGCCGCCGCCGC
>Ga0070706_100005096_pt1 | contig 12542 bp, 9 predicted proteins | sample KBSK5501metaG_FD_65476 | JGI IMG/M metagenome (GOLD analysis project Ga0070706, IMG submission 65476) | Corn, switchgrass and miscanthus rhizosphere microbial communities from Kellogg Biological Station, Michigan, USA - KBS K5-50-1 metaG | ecosystem: Host-associated > Plants > Roots >...
GGAGAACAGCCAGTCCCGTAGCCGGTACGGTCCCCCGCTCGGGCCGATCCAGTTGCGTTGCAGGCGCTTGACGTTCTCCGGCCAGTCCACGCCGTCCAGGTCGGCCAGCAGCCGCTCGGCGAAGGCGGTGATGCGCAGCAGCCACTGCCGCAGCGGCCTGCGGTAGACGGGATAGTTCCCCACCGCGCTGCGGCCATCGTCCGTCACCTCCTCGTCAGCCAGGACAGTGCCCAGTCCCGGGCACCAGTTGACGATCTGTTCGGCCTGATAGGCCAGCCGGTGATCGTCGACGATGTCCCGCTGCTCGATGGCGGACAGGCCGGCCCAGGCCCGGCCGCCCGGGACCGGGCGCTGCCCGGAGGCGAACTCGGCGACCAGCTCGCTGACCGGCCGGGCCCGCCCCCTCGAGCCCGGCGGCCCAGCGGCCGGGTCGTACCAGCTGTTGAAGATCTGCAGGAAGATCCACTGCGTCCAGCGGTAGAAGGACGGGTCGCTGGTCAGGATCTCGCGCCGGCGGTCGTGTCCCAGGCCCAGGCGCCGCAGCTGGCGGCGCATGACGGCCGCGTTCTGCTGTACGGTGACGGCCGGGTGCTGGCCGGTGTCGATCGCGTACTGCTCGGCGGGCAGCCCGAAGGTGTCGAAGCCGAACGGGTGCAGCACATGGTGCCCGGTCATGCGCAGGTACCGGCCGAACACGTCGGTGCCGATGTAGCCCAGCGGGTGGCCGACGTGCAGCCCGATGCCGCTGGGATAGGGGAAGAAGTCGACCAGGTAGAACTTGGGCCGCCCGGCCGCGCGGTTCGGGGAGTGGAAGGTGCCCTCGCGCTCCCACCGGTCCTGCCAGCGCAGCTCGATCTCGTTCGCCAGCCGCGCGTCGTACCGGAAGCGCGGCGTCCCCTCGTCCATCGGGCTCTCCTCGTCCCATCGTCGGCCGGAAACGAAAAAGCCCCTCACGCGTGAGGGGCTGCCGCACTGACCGATCGCGTCAGTGCGGCGTCACGAGGAGCAGGCGGGCCGTATGGACCATGCCGGGAGTGTAACCCGCTGACCGAGCAGGCTTCCAATCATTTGCTCCCTCCGGCGTCTGTTCTGAATTGACATATTTCCGAACGGACCGTGGTTTGAGATACCTGGACATGCAAATCGATGAGTCGAAGGGATCACACCATGGCGGTGCAGCTTCAGAAGGTCCTCTACACGGCGGAGGCGGTGGTGGAGGGCGGACGCCAGGGGCACGGCCGCACCACCGACGGCCGACTCGAGGTTGACCTGTCGGTCCCGGAGGAAATGAGCGGGCCGGGCGGGCCCGGCACCAACCCCGAGGAGCTGTTCGCCGTCGGCTATGCCGCCTGCTTCCAGTCCGCGCTGCTGGGCATCGCCCGCGGCCACAACCTGGACGCGTCCGAGTCACAGATCCGCTCCCGGGTCGGGATCGGCCCGACCGGCCACGGCGGCTTCGGGCTGGTGGTCTCGCTGGACCTGCACGCGCCGAACCTGACCGCCGTGCAGGCCGCGGACCTGATGGCCAGGGCTCACGAGCGCTGCCCGTACTCGGTCGCCACCCGGGGCAACATCGAGGTCACGCTCACCGTCGACGGGATGCCGCTGGCGCAGGCGGCCGCGTCGGCGGCTAGCTGAACCGGGGTCCGGTGCTCACAGGACGGCGAGCAGCGCGCTGGTCCAGTCGCGGTAGCCGTCCTGGCTGGGGTGGAAGCAGTCGGACGCGAACTTCCCGGTCCAGGGCGGCTGGAAGTGCGCCGACACCTCGGCCACCAGCAGGCCCCGGGAGGCGGCCACCTCGTGCAGGGTCCGGTTGATCCGCGCCAGGTAAGGCCTGCTGGCCCGGCCGACCGGGCTTCGCAAGGTCAGACCCGAGACCGCCGGCATCCGCAGCATGCGCCGCCCCCATCCAGTATTTACGCGGGACAAACGACGCTAAACGAATGGGTGGATCGCTGTCAAAGTTCAGATGTCTTCGCAGGTAGATGACCCGCCGTACCCCCGGATGTCCTTTTTGGCCGAACGGTCCGTGGTTTCTCGCCTACGCTGCTGATACATGGAACGGGCTGCGCTTCGCGGGCAGGCCGATCAGCAACGCCCTGCGCGGCCTGGTCTCCCGTTAAGCCGTATCCCGTTAAGACGGATCGACGGACCATGCCTCTTCGGGGGCACCCAGCAACTCCGCCGGCACCGGGTCGGGCATCGGGCTGCTCGCCGTCATCGGCGTCGGCATCGGTGCTGTCATCGGCGCTGGCGGCGGGGCCAGGCTGGCCGGGGTCGGCGCGATATGCGGGTGCCGGGGCAGGCTCGCCGTCCAACGCTCGGTACACGACTTGGCGTCCTTGCAGTACCAGCGGATATCGGCGCAGGCCTGGCCACCGTCGGGCACCATCAGGCCGATCGGGAGCGCGATACCGCACAACGAGCACTGGGCTGATGGCAAGGGACGGTGCCGGTCGTCACGCTGCGTAGCCATCGATGAGTCCCCCCATGCGAACTGGCGGCTCATCGGACGACCGCTAGCTCTTCGGACTCCCCGGATATGGGCGTCGCCAAAGCTGGCGAGGCGGATGCGACCATAGTTCCTCCCACAGACACCGGTCACGCCGAACTCCGGCACCCTGTGGTACGTCGGGGTACTACAGAGCGGAGTCGGCGCGCGGGCTCCCCATCCAAGTTAGCTACTCAGGCATGGACGACTCAGGCAAAGCGGCAAAGTTCTTTACTTCTCCACCGAAAGCTATGCAAACGCATTATCGGTTCGGGAGGGAATTGAGTGATGCTACGTGGCTCTTGTGACGAGCGGGCGGGGCCTCGGCCCGCTCCGCCAGCCAAGGGGGCGTCCGAGCATGGCGGCGCCCCGGCATGCCGGTCTGCCGGGGCGCCTTCTGAAACCCGTTGTCCCCGTGTCCGTACGCGTGATGGTGGCGGCAGCATGGGCTCTGATCGCCAGTTACCCGGATCTGCGCGTTGCTGTGGTATCGGTGCTGGCAGGCGGCGGGCGGCTCGCTTGGCGAGACTGGGGCGGGACTGCTAGTCTCCCCGGTGCTGCGAGTGCGCGGGCGATCTGGGTGCGCGAGTCGAGGTCGAGGCGGGCCAGGATCTGGCCGAGGTGGAACTCGACGGTCTTGACGCTGATGTACAGCTCGGCGGCGATCTGGCGGTTGGATTTCCCGGCGGCGGCGGCCTGGGCCACCGACAGCTGCCGGGCGGTCAGGGGCGGGCGGTCCGCGCCGGGCATGGCCGGCGGCTCGGTGCCGAGTTCGGCGTCACACCGGGCCAGGAAGGGCTGGGCGCGCAGGCCGGCGAACAGGACCCGGGCGGCGCCGATGTCGCGGGCGGCGGCGCGGCGCTGCCCGGCGCGGCGCAGCAGGCGGCCGCGCTCGAGCCGGGTGATGGCTTCCTCCAGGGGCATGCCCAGGCCGTCCAGGTGGGCCAGGCTGGCGTCAAAGGCGGCCAGGGCGCCGTCGTGATCGTGGCGGCAGGCGTGCAGGACGCCGCGGGCGCGGCTGGCCGCGGCCAGGGCGGAGCGGCGGGCGCAGGCGGCGGCGCGCTGCTCGTACTGGCGCAGGGTGCGGGCGGCTTGGGCGTGCTGGCCGGTGCGGGCCAGGGCGGCGGCGTAGGCGGGCCAGAAGAACAGCAGGCTGGGTTCCAGCCGGCGCAGCAGGCCTGGATCGGCGGCCGCGTCGGCGGCGGCGGCCAGGACGGCGGGGAGGTCATCGCGGGCGACGGCGATCGCCGTCCGCGCGTCGGCCAGCGCGATGGCCCCCAGGCCAGGCGGTGGGCCCGCCGCGTCGGCGTGGCGGGAGGCGGCGTGCCAGTGGCCGCGGCCGGCGGCGATGTAGACCGCGGCCAGGTGCGCCCGGCTGAGCAGCCAGCCCTGGTCGAGGTCGTCGAGCAGCGTGATCAGCCGGTCGCTGTCGGCGGCGGCTTGATCCCAGTGCCCGCCGCGGTAGGCCAGGATGACCTGGGCCAGCCGGGCCTCCAGCAGGTGGGATACCGGCAGGCAGGCCTCTCCGATTGTTGTGGCGGCGGTCAGGTGAGTGGCGGCGCCGGGCAGGTCGTCGGCGTACAGCAGCGTGCCGCCCAGACCCAGGTGCAGTAGCGCGCGGGGGGCGTCATCGGTGCACTGGGCCAGTTCGGCTTCCAGCAGCGCCCGGGCCCGGCGGGCGTGCCCGGCGGCCGCCAGGCAGCCGCACTGCACCGTGCGTGAGCAGGCCCGGGTGAACCCGGTCGCGGCGGCGCGGGCCGAGCGCCGGGCCCAGGACGCGGCATCACCCATGCGGTGCTGGCCCATCAGCATCAGTGCCATCTCGCATGCCGCCCTGGCGGCGGCCTCGCTGACCGGCGTCTGGCCCGTCCCGGCCTCTGCGGCCAGGGTGGCCCAGGCGCCGCCGATCTGCTGCTCGGCGGGCGCGCACGCGCCGGCCAGCAGGTCCAGCCGTCCTAGCAGCAGGTCGCGCCGCGCCGACGGGGGCATCGCGGCGATCTGGGCGGCGTATCCGCGGGCGCGGGCCGCATCGCCCAGGTCGATCAGCAGCCCGGCCGCCTCGGTCAGCCACGCGTCCGCGCTGCGCCGGTCGCCGGCGACCCGGGCGGCCATCAGCAGATGCTCGGCCGCGGCTGGCAGCTGGCCGGCGGCGCGTTCGGCGGCTGCGCGCGCGGCCAGGTCCGCGGCCAGCTGGCCGTCGGCGCCGACGCAGCCCGCTACCCGGTGCGCCAGGGCTGTGCTGTCGCTGCTCAGGCCGGCCGCCGCGTGGTGCAGCGCGGCCCGGCGGCTCACCCCGATGTCGCCGTAGACCGCGGCGCGGATCAGCGCGTGCGGGAACGCGACCCGCCGGCGTCCCGCCGCCGGCGGCTCGGCCAGCAGCCGGTGCCCGATGGCCTCCTGCAGCGCCGGCAGCGGGTCGGCCAGCCCGGCCAGCACCGCCGCGTCGGCCAGCTCGCAGTCGGCGCCGAGCACCGCCGCGGCCACCACCAGGGCCTCGGTGTCCACGGTGCAGGCCGCCAGCCGGGACACCATCAGCGTCTGCAGCGACCGCGGCGCCGGCAGCGCCACCCCAGGCGTCCGCAGCACCGGGCCGGGCAGGTCGTGCAGCAGCTCCCGGACATGCAGCGGGATGCCCCCGGTGTGCTCGCGCAGCCGCTCGGCGGCCCGGCCTGACAGCCGTCCCGCCCCGGCGAGCTCCGCCAGCGCAGCCACCTCCGCGGCATCCAAGCCCGCCAGGTCCAGCCGCGCCCCGCGCTCGGCGGCCACCCGCACCAGGCCAGGCGGAAGTCCGGCCAGGCCATCGGGCCGGGTCGCGATCACGCACAACACCGAGTCCGCCCGCAGCCGCCGCACGGCAAAGCTCAGCGCCCGAAGCGACAGCTCATCCCCCCACTGCGCGTCATCGACGACCACCACCAGCGGGTCGGCACAGGCGCGTTCGCGCAGCAGCGCCAGCACTGCCGAACCCGCCGATAGCGGGTCGGCACGGCCACCGGCCAGTACCGCGGCCAGGTCGGCGGCCGCCGCGTACCTGGGCTGTGCCAGCTGGCCCAGGAGCCCGCCCGCCATGGCGGCTTCGGCCTCATCACCTGATACCAGCACCGCCTCCGCGTGCCCAGCCCACCCCGCCAGGCACCGACCGATCAGCGCCGTCTTCCCGGCGCCGGCCGGCCCGGCCAGAATCACGACCCGCCCCTGGCCGGCTGCGGCCAGCGCGAACTGCCGGCCCAGCTCGGCCAGCTCGGCAACCCTGCCCACGAACGGCTCGTCCACGGCGGCGTCCTTCCCCAGGCTCCCCGCTACTCCGGCCCAGGCCCGCCGGCCTGCGCATCCGGTCAGGGTGAGGATAATCCGGTAACCCGGCATTCACCACCAGTGCTGCCCCCCTAGTTCCTGCCAGCTAGGGTTGGCCACCGGCGCGCCCGCCACCCGGCACCCCGCACACTGCAATCAGCAGCGGGCCCAGCCAAGCGGGAAGGCCTATGACCCAGATCGTGATCCGCCTCGAGCACGGGCCAGACGGGCAGCCAGTCGGCCAGCTCACCACCGGCACCGGCCAGGTCGTCGCCTTCACCGGCTGGCTGCACCTGGTCCGCCTGCTGGAAGACCAGCTCGCCCAGGCACCCCGGCAACCCGCTGCCACACCCCGCCCGCCGGCCCAGCCCGACCCGGGACGCCAAACCGCGCCAGACTGACCAGCACCCGGCTCCCGGCCCGGTAAGTCCCCGCAGCCGGGAAACACCCTCAGCCCGCCGTACCCAAGACGCGGCGACCGGCGGCCAGCCTGCGCGCCCCGCCCGCCAGACTCGCCGAAACCACCCTAGTTTCGGCGACTAGGGGTCATCCCTAGTACCGGCCGCCAGCCCGCGCGAGCACCATGCAGTTGTACGCGCCAAGAGGCGAACCTCGACTGACGGGTTACCCGCATGGCCCTCACCAGAACCTGCCGCCCGGGCACCGTCCGCGTCAGGCCAGGCGGGATCTCCTTCCAGTCAGGGATGGGTATAGGCCGTAGCCGATACACGCGAGGAGTACACAATGACCACCCCGACCGGCCAAGGTGATGGATCGTCGCCGTTGGATTTCATCCGACGCTTCATTAATAGTGCGGTCAACTTCCACGTTCTCTGGCAGAAGACTGGTGTCCCGCCAGGCGTCCACCACACCACGCCTGCCCAGAGCCCGATCAATGACGGCCAGCTGCCCCAGGATGTGCGTGCGCTGGTCGACCAGTACCGCGCGAGCCACCCGGGCGCGCACGTGACGTGGCTGAAGCGGATGCAGGCTGTGGACGGCAACCTCAGCGTCGTGGTGGAGGATGAGCGCCCCGTGCCCGCCGAGACCGCCCTGCTGACCGTCAGCCAGACGATCTCGATCAACACGAGCGACACGGCGAACGCGGTCACCGACGTGTTCGTCGGCAGCCTCGGGTGACCGACCGGCACGAACGAGAGGGCGAGTCATGGCTACGTTCACCTACACATTCACCTGCCCGTGGACTGACTGGCCGCGGAATACGTACACCGTCTCTGTCGGCAACCCGTCGATGCCGGTCGTCGTGCTGCTCCACGGCGCGGGAGCTAACTCCTCTGACTTCACGAACCTCAGACCGGTGGAGTTTCCTTACGACTTCAATTCGCCGCTGCCCGGCCAGAGGGACCTCGGCTGGAATGGCTATCCGGCGGTTGGCCTGTACAGCGTCGAGCTCGATCCCAGGCGGCCCAATGTGCAGGGCTGGGTGCCGTTCCTGCTGAAGAACGGCTTCTCGACCGTGGACTATAGCCAGGTCGACAACCAGGGGCTGGTCGCCCGGCCGGTCGAAGAGCTCGGCCTCCTGATCGACAACCTCCTCAGTACGGGCCTTACGAGCAGCGGTCTTCCGGCGACCGCCCCGCTGTTGTTCCTCGCCCACAGCCGGGGCTGCCTCATCGCCCGGAAGTTCCTCAAGGACCACGCCGCAGACCCGGTCCTTCGTGGGCGTATCCACCGGGTAGTGCTCCTCGCCGGGCCCAACCAAGGCAGCGAGTGGGGCAACGTCGTGCTCGCTGCCGAGAACACTGCCCTAGGCCTGGCCGAGGCCGCGATCGGCGCCCTCGGCGCGCCGCTCCTCGCGGATGCCCTGGGCACCTTGTTCGGCGCGTGGATGCAGGGCCAAGACTTTGAGGAAATGCAGGTAGGGAGTACATTCCTGGCAGATCTCGCAAATGGCGAGGCTCCCTTCCCAGGCGCCACGTACTTCACGTTCGGCGGCACTAACATCACCTACACCAGGGTGCGGTGGTGGTGGTTCACCCCCGGGAGCGCGCTGCCGCAGTGGCATTGGCCCCCGTTCGACTGGCAGGTCGACTGCTCGCAGGTTCCCGGATTCTCGCCAGTGCTTGACGCCTTTCCGCATCCCATCCCTGAGGTGACCCCGGGCCTGGGTGACATGATGGTCGCCGACGCGCGCGCGCACCTGCCGTTTTCGACTCCGCAGACGATGCAGCTCAACCACGCCCAGTGGCTTTATGACGCCTCCGTCCAAGCGGACGTCCTGAAGATCCTCACGAACTAGCCCGAACCGGAGTGATCTTGCTTGTGAGTCAGCCCGTCTTATGCGCTGAACGAGCGGGTTCCGCCGGGGATTAATGCCCAGGTTGTCTATCCCCGTCCGCCGCGCGACGACTGGGAAGGCTCATCCCTAGCCGGCGCATCCGGCCGGCCTGGCCGTCGAAGCCACGATCATCACCATCGGCAGGCGGCGCACGAAGCGCCGCCACCGCCGGCCGGCCAGGACCGGCCGTTGACCACAAGGGGCTGAGCACGCAGATGAACGTCACCTACGGCACCGACTACTCGGCCGGCGAGCTGTCACCGGCCGACCTGGAAACGTTCACGGACTACGACATCCGGTTCCTGGTGCGCTACATCGGATGGCCGGATAATCCGAAGTGCATCTCGCATTACCCGGGCGCCTACCAGAGGCACGTCCAGGCCGGCCGGACGGTGCTCCTTGCGGCCGAGGGGGACGCCCATGACCCGGCCGCCGGCCACGACGGCGGTGCCGCGATGGCCGAGCGGGCGGTCAAGGACGCCAACTCGATCGGCTACCCGGCCTCCCCGCCGATCTTCTTCTGCTCTGACGGCTGGCTGGCCGATAGCGGCATCACCGTGGCTACCGCGATGTCCTACCTGGACGGCGCGGCCACGGCCATGGGCAAGGAGCGGACCGGCGCGTACGGGTTTCGTGACTTCATCCAGGCCGCGAAGGATGGCGGGCACGCCCAGTGGCTATGGCTGTGTGGCTCGCCACCCACCGACACCGAGGTGGCCAACGGCTTGACGCACATCTACCAGTGGAATGGCGGCACGCTCCACATCCACGGCCTGGCCGCGGATCTCAACTGGGCCTACCCAGGCGTGCTTGACGCGCTGCGAAAGTCCCTCCCGGCGGTTCCGCCCTGGCCGCTGGAGCCCGGCAACTACTTCGGCCTGATAACCGGCCCTCCTGCCTCGCACGGCGGCTTCTACCCCTCTGAACGCGGCTGGGTGCAGCTGATCCAGCAGGCCCTGATCCGGAAGGGCTTCGTCCCCGGCGTCACCGACCCGAACTCGGGCTGGGCCGACGGCATCTACCGGGATCCCATCCGCCAGGCGGTGCTGCAGTTCCAGCAATCGGTCGGCCACAAGCAGACCGGCAACATCGGGCCCGCCGACTGGGCACTCCTGTTGTCTTGACCGGACGAAGCGGTGAGAACCTCATGGCGCCAGCGCGGGGTCAGGCGATAGAGAAGCTGCGCCGTCCGGTTCGATCCGCTCGGCAATGGGCGTAGGACGATGAGCTGGTCCATTAGGGCTGCCGCTGCTGCATCGATGACCCGGCCGTCAACGCCAAGCCATGCCGACACGTGAACACCGAAAGTCGCCGGATCATGTCCAAACAGCGTGACCGCTAACACACGCTCGTAGTGCGTGGGTGTCAGCGGCTCTGAACGCTAAGCCGGACGGCGCCACGCAGGCCGGGTTGGGGTTTGCGCCAGCTTGGCAGAGAGGGCAGGCGCGCGACGCGCGGGTTGTGTGCTGCGCGCTGGGCGTCACTAGACCCGCCCGGGTCCGGCGCCTAGATGTTCACAAGTTCATCGTGGATTCGATGGTCAGTCGGCGGCTAGGCCGGATGTTTCCAGGGTTGGCAGGGAGAGGCTGTGTCCAAACGCTCGGAGCTGGCCAGGCGGTCGGGGGATCAGGCGGTCGGGGGATCTAGGCAAGGTGGCTCTGCCGGTAGATTCAGCGGACGGACCGAGGCAGGAGGAACGGCGGTGCCAGCCGATTACCAGAGGATCCGCGAGGAGAACATCGCCCGGTACGGGTGGGACACGGCCGTGCTGGACCTGCTCGGGCAGCTGTACAGCGAGCGCACCCACTTCATCTTCGAGCTGATCCAGAACGCCGAGGACGCCGGCGCTAGCGAGCTGGCCTTCGAGCTGTTCGGAGACCGGCTGGAACTGCGGCACGACGGCCGGCCCTTCACCGACGCCGACGTCCGCGGTATCTGCGGGGTCGGCCAGAGCGACAAGGCCGGCGACCTGACCGCGATCGGGAAGTTCGGCATCGGCTTCAAGTCGGTGTACGCGTACACCAGGACCCCGCGCGTCTACAGCGGCGGCGAGGCGTTCCGGATCGAGAACTTCGTCCGGCCCTACGCCGTGGATCCGTCGGCCGAGCCGGCGGCCGGGACGCTGTTCGTGTTTCCGTTCGACCACGACACGGTGCCCGCCGAGGTCGCGACGCGGGAAATCGCGGCGGCGCTGGGCGCGCTCCAGCCCCGGATCCTGCTGTTCCTGCGGAACATCGAGCGGCTGCGGACCGGCGGGCCCGGCGCGCGGGACTCGGTGGTGGAGCGCTCGGTCGCCGACGGGCCGAAGGCGTCCCGGCGCGTGACGGTGTCCCGGGACGGGCGGCGGGAGGGGTGGCTCACCTGGCAGCGTCCGGTCGAGGGGCACCCGGGGCAGCGGGTCGAGGTGGCGTTCCGGCTGGCGGGCGAGCGGGTCGTGGCGGTGGTGGAGTCGCCGCTGAACGCGTTCTTCCCGACCGAGAAGGAGACCTTCCTTGGCTTCTTGATCCAGGGGCCCTACCGGACCACGCCGGCCCGCGACAACATCCCGGGTGATGACCCGTCGAACCAGGCGCTGGTGCGCCAGACCGCCGCGCTGCTGACCGCCGTGCTGCCGGAACTGCGGGACGAGGGGCTGCTCACGGCCGAGGCGCTGCAGGCGCTGCCGCTGGAGGAGGCGCGCTTCCCGGCCGGGTCCATGTTCCGGCCGCTGTTCGACGCCGCGGGTGACGTGCTGACCGCCGAGGCGCTGATCCCGATGGCGGGCGGCGGCTACGGCGTGGCCGTCGACCTGCTGCTGGCCGGCAGCCCGGAGGTGCTGGGTCTGCTCGATCCGGGCCAGCTCGGCGCGCTGAGCGGGGCGGGGCGGCCGGTCTGGTTCGCGGACGCGGCGATCAGCGAGCGGGGTACGCCGACCCTGTGGCGGTACCTGCGGGACGAGATCGGCGTGGACGAGGTGACGCCCGAGGCGGTGGTGACGCGGGTGACCGGGGAGTTCCTCGCGGAACAGGACGATCCGTGGATCACGCGCTTCTACCGTTTCCTGGCCGGCCATCCGTCGCTGTGGCCCGCGGCCGGAGCCAAGCCGGTCATCCGGCTCGAAGACGGCCGTCAGGTGACGCCGTTCGACGGGCAGGGCCGTCCGGCCGTGTACCTGCCCGGTCCGGCGCCCAGCAGCCTGCCGACGGTCAAACGGGCCGTGGCGGATGCCCCCGCGGCCCGCGCGTACCTGACGGCGCTGCAGCTCACCGTGCCGGACGTGGTGGCCGAGGTGCTCCAGGTCGTCCTGCCCCGGTACGAGGGCCTGGACCTGGCGGCGCTCGATCCGGCCGAGCACGACGCCGACCTGGAACGAATCGCACGCGCCCTGGACGAGGCGGCGGCCGGGCGGCGGGCCGAACTGCTCGAGCGCGTGGCCGCCACGGCGTTCCTCATCGGTGAGAACGCCGCCACCGGCGAGCAGGCGCTGCTGCCGCCGCCCCGGCTGTACCAGCGCTCTAAGGACCTGGAGGCCTACTTCGAGGGAAACCCCGACGCGTGGTTCGCCCGCGACGGGTACGGGCCGTGGCTGGTCCAGTTGCGCGCGATGGGCGTCCGGCAGGCGGTGGAGGTCCGCGCCCGCACCGCAAACGCGGCCGGGTACGTGATGATCACCGTCGACTTCGGGCGGAACGAGCGCGGGCTCGACGGGTTCGACCCAGATGCCGAGGTCGACGGCCTGGACTTCGCACTGGCTCATCCCAGCCACGACCGGTCGGAGTACGTCTGGAACGTGCTGCTGGCGCCGAACCGCCGCCTGGTGGCGGGGGTGGTCGAGCGGTCGGTGCTCACCTCGTTCAGCGACTCCAGCCTGGAGGAGACCAGGTCGACGATGGGCGAGGCCGCGGCACGCCAGGCCTGGCTGCCGGGCCGGGATGGGACCTTCCGCCGACCCGGCGAGTTGTCGCTCGACGACCTGCCGCCGACCTACACCAGGGACGAGGGGCTGGCCCAGGCCCTGGGCATGCTCCGGCCCACGGTAAGCGAGGCCGCCCGCCAGCTAAATATTCCTGCGACAGTGCTTTGGGGTCTGAGTAGGCGCCCTGACCTGGTCGCCCTGATCGAACGTGAACTCGGCCAGCAGCCGTAACGTATGTGTTGTGGGCTTGACGATATAGGAGGACGACGCCAGATGATCCGTAGCACCATGCAGGACGGGCCGCTCACCATCGGCGGGATCATGCGGCACGGTGCCCGCGTGTACGGCCGCAGTGAGTGCGTGACCTGGACCGGAGCCGGTACCCGCCGGGCCTCGTACGCCACCGTGGCGCAGAACGCGGGGCGGCTGGCCGCGGCGCTGGCCCGGCTGGGGATCGGGCCGGGCGACCCGGTGGCCACGTTCTGCTGGAACAACCAGGAGCACCTGGAGGCGTACTTCGGCGTGCCCGCGATGGGCGCGGTGCTCCACACGCTGAACATCCG
>Ga0070706_100005098_pt1 | contig 12537 bp, 9 predicted proteins | sample KBSK5501metaG_FD_65476 | JGI IMG/M metagenome (GOLD analysis project Ga0070706, IMG submission 65476) | Corn, switchgrass and miscanthus rhizosphere microbial communities from Kellogg Biological Station, Michigan, USA - KBS K5-50-1 metaG | ecosystem: Host-associated > Plants > Roots >...
CCGCGTCAGGAAAGGGCTGACCCTCGACGAGGCTGGTGGCGGCCCGGCCGGTCAGCCGGAGCGCGATGAAGTCCCAGGTGGCGAGGTACGAGCACGTCGACGCGGCGGCGGTCGAGTCGTGGCGCTCGACCCAGAGCGCCGCCGGCAGCCCGGCCAGCGCCCAGCCCTCGAGCCCGGTCGCGGCAGCGAGCTCCGCCTGCTCGACGATCGAGCGCGTGTCCTGCCAGATGATCGCGGGCCGCGTCGAACGGCCGGCGGCATCCACGGCGACCATGGTCGGGCCGTGCCCGTCGAGCCCGATGGCGACGACGTCGCCGACATCGGCCCGCATCGCCTCCCTCACCGCGAGCCCGATCGCGGCCCACCAGGCCTCGGGATCCTGCTCGGCCCGGCCCGTCGCCGCGTCGACGTCGGTTGCGTATCCGGCTCGGGCGAGGGCGAGGAGACGACCGTCGAGGGCGACGAGCCCGACCTTGACGTCGGTCGTCCCCAGGTCGATCGCAAGGACCGCGGCCTCGCGGCTCGTGGATCGCCCGCTCACGTCGCAGACCCCGAAACGTCGAGCTGGAGGACCGCTTCCGCCGTCCGGCGATCGGTGACGAGGGTCGTCACGACCCCCGATCGGAGGGCGCCGAGGATCGGCCGGACCTTCGTCGGGCCGCCCGCGACGGCGATCCGCACCGGGATTCGCGGCAGGTCGCGGGCGTCGAACGCGATCGTCCGGTCACGGAGCTCATCGCCGACGAACCGGCCGTCCAGCGTGAACGGCCGGACGAGGATCTCGCCGACCGCGCCCTCGGCCTCCAGTCGATCCGTCGTGCCCTGGCCCAGGGACGCCGCGCTCCAGACCGGGCCGCCGATGCCGAACGCCGCGACCTCGAGGCGGTCCCACAGATCGAGGATTCGGCGCACGCCCGCGTGGGCGCAGAGCGCGGCCTTCGTCGCCGGGTCGTCGACCAGCCCCGGCGCGAGCAGCCCCAACGGCACGCCGCCGATTCCATCGGCGACACGCCGGAACGGCTCGCGGGCAGGGCCGCCGAACCAGTAGCCGCCGCACAGCGGCACGACGGTGGCGCCGGTCTCATGGTGCGGCTCCTCCGCGGCAACCGCGTCGGCGACGGCCGAGATCGAGGCGCCGTCGCCGATCCCGACGACCGCGCCGTCGCGGATCGCGGCTCGCAGCACCTCGCCCGCGAGCCGGCCGATCATCCGCCGGCTGACCTCTTCGGGCCCCACCAGGGCCGGCGCGAGATGGACGGCGCCGAGACCGAATCTCTCGCGGAGCTCGTCACCGGCGGTCGATACCTCGGCGGCTCGATCGATGATCCTGATCTCGACGACGCCCTCGGCGCGCGCCCGCTTGAGGAGGCGCGAGACCTGCGGTCGCGTGACGCCCAGCAGCTCGGCGACGCGCGACTGTGTCTCGCCGAGCTCGTAATAGAGCCGGCTGGCCTGGATCAGCTGGTCGAGGTCTGGCACGGGTCTCCCGTCGCTGGATCTGCACATCTGCACGATACAGATGTGCATCCGATCGGGAGAGTCTGGGGCGTGCCACGGCCGCCGTCAACCGAGCGTCGTCGTGGATCGGCCTGGTTCACGAACCGGCGATCAGGCCCTCCGCGGCGGATCGATCGAGGGGGTCGAGGGCGGGGCCGAGAGCGAGCGCCTGCTGGACGAGGGCGCGGCCGCCGGCCACATCGCCGCGGGCGATGGCGATCGCGCCGGCGTGATAGATGATGCGCGCATCGACGATCCCGGACGCTCGGGCGAGGCCGCTCTCGACCGACGCCTCGTCGTCGCGGCCGAGGCGGTGCAGCGCCCACGCGACGATGTCATGACCGGCCGGGTCGGGCCGCACGGCGAGGGCAGCCTGGACGTCGGCCAGGATCGCGGGCGTCGCGCCGCCGTGATCGAGCTCGAACAGGTCGAGCTGACGGTCGTAGACGCTGCCGGCCAGCTGGCTCAACTGGCGTGTCAGGCGGACGGTCGCCTCGTCGGCCTGGGCCGCGGCCGCGTCGCCGTTCAAGGTCTCGAGGTCGGCGAGGAGGGCCAGGGTCTCGGGCTGGGGGGCGATCGCGGCCGCGTGGCGCAGTCCCGCGATCGCGTCGGCCGTCCGGCCGTCCGCGGCATCGACCCGAGCGAGCCCGACGAGCGCCCCGAGATCGCCCGGTCGGATCGCGAGGGCCGCGTCGTAGGCCGTTCGCGCGGTCGATCCATCTCCGCCGAGCCGAGCGAACTCGCCAAGGGCGAACGCGTAGAAGCCCGCATCGACCGGGTCCTCGGTGGCCGCTGCCGCCTGCGCCCGACGCGCGAGCGCGACGGCGTCCGCCGGGTGACCCGTTGCGTAGGTGAGTCGGGCACGACGGACGTCGAGCCACGGTCCCGGGGCCGTCGACGCGAGCTCGTCGAACGCCACGGCGGCGTCGGCCGGCCGGCCCAGCTCGATCGCCGTGTCGCCGAGGACGCTGAGGGCCGTCGAGTCGCCCGGGATCTTGGCGAGGACCGCCTTCGCGTCCGCCTCGGCGCCCGTGAAGTCATGGATGGCGAACCGGATCGATGCCCGGGCTCGGATCGTCAGCGGGTATCTGGGAACGATCGCGAGCGACCGGCCGATCATCGTCAGCGCCGCGTCATACGCGCCGAGATCGGCGGTCAGGCGGCCGCGCTCGGCATCGACCGTCGCGAGCTGGACCAGTGAGAGGAAGTCGTCCGGATGGGCCTGGACCCGTTTCGCCCAGAAGGCGATGCGTTGGTCGAGGGGAAGCCGGTCATCGACCGCTCCACCTACGGTCGTCGGGTCGGCAACGGTAGCGGGCACACCGGGCAGGGGCACGGCTGGACGGACGGGCACCGGCGTCGGAGCAGGTCGGAGAAGTGGCGCCAGCGCGAAGCTCGCGGCGGCGACCGCGAGTGCCGCCAGCACGATGAGGGCCGAGCGGCCGGGCCTTCGTCGAGCGACGGTCGAACCGGGTTCGGCCTGGATGGGGGTCGTCGATGCGGTCATCTATCTGCGTCCCAGAGCGGTGGAGGGTCGTGTGGTGAAGGGCCGGACCGCGCGGTGCGCGGTCCGGCCCGATCGCTCAGTGGGCGGGAGCGAGGTACGGGAAGGTGCCGGGGAACGTCGCGTCATTCGCGTTGACCCGATCGCCGGTCAGGACCGGATGGCCGTCGAGGCCACCCGTCACGACGAACAGCTCGAAGTCGATCACGTCCTCGGCCAGGGTCCGGCCGTTGAGGATGTGGCCAGCCTTGTCGCCGGTGAACGACTTTCCGGTCGACTTGCCGAGGTTGGCAACATCGAGATGCAGCACGTCCGGCAGGAGCAGGCCGCGGATCGCGGACGCCGTCGCCGGGGAGTTGAACACGCCGAGGACGGCGTCGAACTGGGCGCCCCAGGTCGCAACGTCGGCCGATGGCGGCGTCTGGTTGTACGGATCCTTCTGGTTCGTGCCGCCGAACGGGTTCATGAACACGGTGTTCAGGGCCGGCTTGGCCATCCGATCGATCAGCGTGGTGCCCTGGTAGGTCGTCCCCCAGACGTTGGCCGAGGCGCCCAGCCAGCTATCCGGAATCTCCAGGACGATGGTGGAGATGTTCGTGCCGGCGAAAAAGTCGACGCCGGCGAACGTCGTCGGGCCGGTGTACGTGTAGACGCCGTCGCCGTTCGGATCGCGCCAGCGGAAGAAGCTCGCCAGGTCGAAGAAGAACGGGTCGTCCTTGATGCCGGCGTAGAGCTTGGCGCCGCCGCCGACGCTGGTGTTGCCGGTCATCCCGGTCAGCACGGTCGTGCCGTTCTTCTTGAGGGTCAGGGTCTGCTTGCCACCGGGGCCGCCGTTGGCGAACGTCACGGTGTAGACGTCATCGGCGACAAAGTCGCCAGTGCGATCGACGTTGAACCGGTACGAGGCACCGGTCGCGAAGTGGGTGCCGGAGACGATGCCGGCGAGCGGGTTGACGTCCATGACGAGGACGGTCTTCGCGGAGTTCGCGCCATCGAACGCGTAGACGTCGGTGATGTCGAGGGCGTGGTTCGCCTTCGCATTCGGCGAATCGAGATGGTCGGCCGCGCTGCTGAGGTACGGCGCGACGCCGATCGTGAGGATGACGACGGCGGCGCCGAGCGCCGCCCATCGCCGCTTCGTGGGCATGGTTCGGTGAGTCCTTTCTCCCTGCGTGACGGGCATTCGGCGCCTCCGCACCGGAACGTCCTGTGGCCTCGACCGTGGGCGTCGCGACCAACCCTCGATCGTTCGGCCGGGGATGCGCAGCACCAGGACCTTCGGATGAATCCGGTGCGGTGGGGTCGGTGGGGACCGGTGGCTGGACCCGAACCCGCCGATCTCCCAGCGACGATCACCGCTCGGCGATCACGCGCCCCGGGTTCATGATCCCAAGGGGATCGAGGGCGGCCTTGATCGACCGCATGACGTCGATGACGTCCTCCCCGACCTGGTCGACCAGCGCCGCCCGCCGGGACAGGCCGATCCCATGCTCGGCGGTCACCGTCCCGCCGAGGGCGAGGGCCGCCGCGAAGATCTCGTTCCGGACCGTCTCGGTGAGCTCCGGCGCACGCGGGTCGTCCCGGTCGAAGATGAAGTTCGGATGGAGGTTGCCGTCACCGGCATGGCCGAAGGTCGCGACGCGGACGCCGTGTCGGTCGGCGGCGGCCTGGATCGCGACGAGGAGCTCGGGGACGCGACCTCTTGGTACCCCGACGTCCTCCATCCGGACCGTTCCCTGGCGCTCGAGGGCGCGGAGCGCGAGCCGGCGAGCCTGGCGGAGCCAGTCGGCCTCGGTCGGGTCCTGGGCGCGGACGGTGGACGACGCGCCGGCGCCCTCGCACGCGGCGACGGCTCCGTCGAGCTCCGCTCCCGCGGCCGCCGCACCGAGATCGCTCTCGACGAGGAGCATCGCCGCGGCATCCCGGTCGAGCCCCAGCTGGAACGCATCGTCGACGGCGAGGATCGTCTCGTGGTCGAGGAGCTCGAGGGTGACGGGGTGGAGACCCGAGTCGACGATGCCCGCGACAGCATGACCCGCCGCGGCGAGGGACGGGAAGAAGGCGAGGAGCGTCGACCGCGGCGGGGGCGCAACGTGGAGCCGGAGCGTCGCCTCCGTGATGATTCCGAGCGTCCCCTGCGAACCGACGAAGAGATGCGTGAGCGCGTAGCCGGCGACGTCCTTCACGTTCCTGCCGCCGGTCCGGATCACGCGGCCATCCGCCAGGACGACCTCGAGGCCGAGCACGCTGTCGCGGGTCTGGCCGTATTTGACGCAGCAAAGGCCGCCCGCGTTCGTGCCCAGGTTCCCTCCGATGGAGCAGATCTCGTAGCTCGCCGGGTCCGGGGCGTAGAACAGGCCGGCCTCGGCGACGGCCTTCTTGAGGTCGGCGTTGAGGATCCCGGGCTGGGTCACGACGACCAGGTTCGACCGGTCGATCTCGAGGATCCGGGTCATCCGGGTCGTCGCGATCGTCAGTCCGCCCTCGATCCCCGCCGCTCCCCCGCTGAGACCTGAGCCGGCACCCCGCGGCACGATGGGGATCCGGTGCTCGGCAGCCAACCGAACGAGCGTCGAGACCTCGGCGGTCGTCTCGGGCAGGGCCACCGCCAGCGGCAACCCCGCGGTGAGGTAGGCGGTCTCGTCGTTGCGGTACGACTCGCGATCGACCGGATCCTCGAGCAGCCGAAGATCGGGGAGCGCGGTCCGGATCGCCTCGAGCAACCGCGCCCCGGCGACCGGCGAAGGGGCGGTGATGGCTTGACCCGGCGCGGCGTCGGTGGTCATCGCCGAAGTCTACGCGGCGCATCGGCTGAGGCCGGCACCGGAGGCCGTGTGGTCGACCGGATCGGACGACCGCCTTAGCATGGCCGCCATGACCCGTCCTCGACGTACGGTCGGATGGATCGCGGTTCTCGCCGTTCTCCTCGTGATGCCATCGACCGTCGTGGCCGAGCGCGCAACGGCAAATAGCGCCGCCGGCCCGCTCGCACAACCGGCTGCAGCGACGGCCACGGGCATCGTCCCGGGCTCGGTCAACCGGACGAGCATCAACCTGGCCGCGGAGTACGACGTCGCCGTCCGCCTCAACTTCGCGACGCGCGCCTTCCGGGTCGACTCCCTCATGACGATCACGAACACCTCCGGCGTCGACATCGATCGCCTCGAGCTGAACACGATCGCGGCCCGCCTGGGCGCGATGACGATCACGGCTGCCAGCGTCGGCGGCAGGGCCGTCGCTCCGACCAGGTCGGACCAGACGATCCACCTGCCGCTCGGTGGCATCCTCAAGGCCGGCGACCGTGTCCAGGCCCGGCTCGTCTACCGAGCGACGCTCCGGGGCGACCTCGCCGGCTCGGACTGGATGTTCACCCGGACGAACGGCGTGCTGGAGGCCTATCGCTGGCTTCCCTGGATCAGCAAGGCCATCGCCTTCAACCGGCCGAACAACGGCGATCCCTTCGTCACGCCCGTCAGCCCCCGCGTTCGAGTGACGGTCATTGCCGATCGGGTCATCCGCTGGGCGACGACCGGCGAGCAGCTGACGCCGATTGGGACGGCCCAGACGTTCGAAGCCCGGAATGTCCGCGATTTCTCGATCGTCGGCGCGCCCGATTTCCGGACCCAGACGACGACCGTTGGTGCGGTGACCGTCCGGGTCTGGTACCGCCCGGGCTTCCCCGCCGCGGCGACGCTGCAGGCCGCGAAGACAGCTCTCTCGAGGGAGGGTGCACTACTCGGGGCGTATCCGTACCGGACCTACGACGTCGCCCAGACCGGCGGCGGCTTCGGGATGGAGTCGCCGGGCCTGACCTGGATCCCGAGCGGCGTCGCGTCCGGCAACATCCCGTATCTCGTCGCCCACGAGACCGGCCACCAGTGGTTCTACGGGATCGTTGGCAACAACCAGGCGACGGAGCCGTACGCGGACGAAGCGGCGGCCGATTTCGTCGCCCGTTATGTCCTCGGTCTGCGCCGGGCGTCGCGATGCACGACCGCGGAGCTGGACCTCTCGATCTACTCGTACTCGAGCACTTGCTACTACGAAGACATCTACATTCAGGGCGGCAACTTCCTCGACGACACGCGGAAGCAGATGGGCTCGACCGCCTTCTGGGCCGGTATCCGCGACTACCTGGCGACGAACCGGTTCAAGATCGCGGGCACGAAGACGCTCCTCGACACGCTCGACGCGCACACGCCACTCGACCTCGTCCCCCGCTATCACCCGCGCTTCCCGCGTCTCTACTGACGGCCGGCCAGCTGCCGAGCGCTGACCCACGGTGAGACGCCGCGACGGCTGGGGCAACGACAACGCTCTGCCGGTCACGATGCGAATGGACGCGTTTCTCGGCGACGTCAAGGGCAACATCGTCGACGCATTCGTCGGCGAACGAGGCTCTGGGTTCCGTTGGCGGCAGTCGTCAGCGCGGCGGCCGGGCCCCGGTTGCCGCCGGGCGACGCCCGGCGATCCGATCGTCGGCCGCGCCAGCCTGGGGCATCTGCCGGAGGCCGCGTGGAATCCAGGGTCTCCAGGCCCGCCACGACGCGACGAGCCAGGCGGCCGTCGTTCGCTCGAGCGGACCCCAGCCGAAGCCATATGCCGTTCGGACCGACGCCGGGAGCAGGCCGATCGCGGGCCAGAGCGTCCACGCGTAGGCGCGCGTCGGGACCGCGGCGAGGGCGGGCGCCAACGGCCCGAGCGGCGGCCGGACGACGACATCGGCGAGCTCGCGGGCCAGGTCGCCGACATGGATCGCGCCGTCGGGCGCGAGCATCGCCTCGAGATAGGCCTCGAACGCGTCGAGATCGCGTGGTAGCAGCTCCGGCGGGATCCCGAACGCCCGGCCGATCGGCACGGTCTCGGCGTAATAGCGCCGCCGCCGCAGTCGCGAGAGCGGCTCCAGCCACGCGTCCGCCGCGACGATCGTCGAGTCGACGAGCGTGGCGTGGACCCACAGCGAGAGCTCAGGGTCGTGAGCCCGATAGGTCGGGCCGGTGATCGTCCGGTGGAGCGCGTTGAGGCGCCGGATCTCGGCCCTTGCCGCCGTCGTCGTCCCGAAGACGATCGCCAGGTAGCTTCGGAGCGTCGCCCGGAGACGAGCCCACGGATCAGATCGGAAGTCGCTGTGGTCGGCCACGCCCGCGGCAACCTGCGGATGCGCGAGCTGGAGGAGCAGCGCCCGCGGCCCCGCGCCAAGCAGGAGCATTGCCTCACGGTTCAGCGCCCACGCTTCGGATCCGGGACCATACAGACCGCGGAGCTCCGCCTCCCGGTCGACCTCGTCGGCGCCTGGGATCATCCGCGGCTCACTCACCTGCGAAGGATCGGGCATGGGACGCTGGGGCGCAGACTTCAACGCGGATCGGCTCGCCGCGCTCGAGACCGCGATGTGGAAGGCGTACTACCGCCGCCAGCCGGCGCGGCTGTTCGGGCTGCTCATTCAGGGGTTGCGCGAGCAGGCCCACGCGTCCTGGCCGCGCGCGATCGCGGCGAGCCTCTTTCTGACGAAGGGCGCGGCCGGCTTCGCCCGATCGACCCGCGACTACGAACGGTTCGCACCGGACATCGCCCGCGGCTACCGGCTCCTGGGGTTGCCGCGGAACGTCGACGCGGAAGAGGTCGCCCGACGCGAGCTCCGCTGGTGGGTCGTCCGGCGCGAGATCGGCCTGGCGGCGGGCGCCGCGGCGGGCGATGCGATCACCCGACTCTATGCCGCGCTGTACGACGTGCCGGAGACGGCCGTCTCGGAAGCCGGACGCCTGCGCGGAGTCGCGGCCGAGGTCCGCGATCGCGGCGCAAGCGAGGATCCCGACGGGGCGACCGGCGCGGGTCAGTCATACTGGCCGGAGGTGGCGCGATTGCTGCGGGACTCGTATCGGGCCCTGCACGCGGCGCTGGCAACCGCGCCCTGAGTCCGGGGCGTCATGGCATGCGGCGAAGGGCATACCAAACAGCGGGGGGTGTTTCAGCTCCGAAAAGACGGGAAGCCCACGCGCCGAATCAGCCCTCGCCTGCGCGTCGACCGACGACCCACCATGCCGCCGGGAACGCCGCCGCGGCAAGGACGAGCTTGATCGCGTCCCCGATCAGGAAGGGCGTCAGGCCCTTGGCGATGCCCGTCGCGAGGTCGAGATGGGCCACGACCATCAACCACGGGACGCCGACCACGTAGATCACCACGTTGCCGATGGCCATCGCGCCGAGGGCGCCGACGATCCGCCGGTCCCAACCCAGCTCGGCAAGCCGGCCGACGACGGCGCCCGCGAAGATGAACCCGACGAGATAGCCGCCGTTCGTGCCGGTGATGACCGACAAACCACCCTTGCCCTCGGCGAAGAAGGGCAGCCCGATCAGGCCGATCAGGACGTACAGGGCGACGCTGGTCACGCCGCGCCGGAAACCGAGCGCGCCGCCGACGAGGAGGACCCCGAAGGTCTGGCCGGTGATCGGCACGGGCGTGCCCGGGATCGGGATCGCGACCCGCGCCGACGCGTAGATCAGGAGCGTGCCGACGGCCACGAGCGCGATGTTCCGCAGGCGGCTGCCCATCCGCTCGCCGACCCGGATCGGCAGCAGGAAGTCCGCGAGGGTGATCCCGCGCTCCTCGACAGGCAGGCGAGTGAGTCGCGCGCTGGCTGAGATCATCGAGCGACGGCTCCTTCCCGCAGGCGCGGCTCCGGCCTCAGGTTCTCCTCCTGGCCCCGCACGACTCGCCGAGTCTACCATCGGCCTACTCGTGCTGAACGGCCGCGACGATGGCCAGCCGGCTCGCCAGCCGCGCCGGGTACCACGCGGCAGCCATCGAGATCGCGACTCCGAGGACGGCGGCGGTCACGATCGGGACCCACGGCGGGTCGAGGACGAGCGGCCCCGCGCCGGACAGGACGATCAGGAGCACTGCGGCGACGAGTCCGGCCACGATCCCGAGCACCGCGCCGACGATCCCGAGGATCCCCGCCTCGACGACGACCGTGCGCCGGACCTGGCGGGTCGTCATCCCCGCGGCGCGCAGCACGCCGAGCTCGCGAATCCGCTCGAGGACGCTGACCGTGAGCGTGTTCACGATCCCGAGGGCCGCGACGATCACTGCCACCAGGGCGAGGGCGTCGAACAGTCCGAACACCTGGCCCAGCGCGTCGTCGACCGCGCCGGCGACCATCGCCAGCGGGCTGGGCTCGAGGGCATCGCCGCGGGCCATCGTCTCGAGCGTCGGCTGCGTGTCGGCCTGTCGGCCGGGCTTGTAGCGGATCGCGAGGACGTCGGCCCCGGCCACACCGAAGGCGGTCGAAGCGTCGTCCCAGCCGAGCAGGATCGACTCGCCGGCCTTGCCGGGGATCGTCCGCTCCGCGATCCCGACGACCCGCAGGTCGATGACCCGGCTGTTGCCGATCGCGAGCGTCAGCGTCGAGCCGACGCCGAGGCCGGTTCGGTCGGCGACGCTCCTCGGAATGATCACCGCGCCACCGCGATCGAGCGCATCGAGCGCGACCACGCGATCGCCAGCGGCGAACTGCAGCCGGCCGTCGTCGAGGAGGTCGCCCCCGCGGACCGCGGCCGCGTCGATCCGGACGCCGTTGCGAGCGACCTCGAACAGGGCGATCGGGCTGACGCGCTCGACCCCGTCGATCGTTGCGAGATCGGCGATGGCCGGCTCGTCGAGAGCGACCGGGCGAATCGACGTGAGGAGCTCGTCGCCGGGGATCACCTCGGTGAGCCAGGCCGTCGCTGCGGCCCGCGTCTCGTGTGCGACCCCGCCGACGGCAACGACCATCGCCAGCGCGATCGCCAGCGCCCCGACGGTGAGCGTGGTCCGGCTCCGGTCGTGGACGATCGAGGCGCGCGCCAGGCGCTCCTCGAGGCGGAGGACGAGGCGGAAGGGCAACCCGGCAAGCCTGCCGAGCGCGCCCAGCATCAGCGGCGCGGCCAGCACCGCGAGGAACAGGACAAGGTAGACAGCCGCCGATCGGCCGAGCCCGGTGATCCCCGCATCGCGGGGCCAGACGAGGAGACCGGCCAGCCCGACGGCGACGAAGACCGCGATCAGCCAGCGGAGCCGTGCCCGACGTGCCGAGACGGGATCCAGGCGCTCGCGCAGCGCTTCGACCGGTGGGATCGAGCCCGCCCGACGGGCCGGCTCGATCGCCGCGGCGATCGTCACCCCGAGGCCGACCGCCACGACCGCGGCGACGGAGCCGAGGCTCGGGTCGACTCGCTCGAACGGGATCGAGCCGATCGAGCGGACGTCGATCGCCATCAGCTCGGCGAGGACGAGGCCGATCGCGAGGCCCGCCGCGGCACCGGCCACGCCGATGGCGATCGCCTGGACGACGACGAACCAGACGAGCTGGCGACGCGTGGCACCTGCGGCGCGCAGCAGCCCGAGCTCACGGACCCGCTCGGACACGGTCATCGAAAGCGTGTTGAAGATCAGGAACGCCCCGACGAACAGCGCGACCGCGGCGATCAGGGCCGTGGTCGCCCGGAAGTCGGCCGTCGAGCTGCGGAGCGAGGCCGCGACGTCGGCCGGAGCGGACAGGACGTACGGCTCGGACGTCAGCGCGACCCCGAGAGCGTCCGCCACCTCGGTCGGCGACGCGCCCTCGCCGACGACGATGTCGACCCGGCTCACGGTCGGGTCGCCGAAGATCCGCTGCATCGTGCGGAGCGGCAGGATCACCGTCCGGCCCTCCGAGCCCACGATCGGGCCGTCGCCGGCGAGGATCCCGACAACCGTCAGGTCCACCGGGCCGGCCTGCCCGCCCTGGAGCGTGATCGTGTCGCCGACGCCCGCGCCGTTGGCGTGAGCGAGCGTCTGGGTGATGAGCGCCTCGAATGCCTCCGGGCCGCTGAGCTGGGCCCCGGCGCTCAGGACGAGGTCATGGACGGCCGGCTCACGCGTCGGGTCGATGCCGAGGGCCGTGACCGGCGGCGCGACGGCGTTCGGATCGTCGATCGCCGGGGCGAGGTAGGTCCGCCGGACGAGGGCCGGCGCGGCGACGGTCACGCCCGGGGCGCTCTCGATCGCCTGGAGGCTGGCCGCCGAGAGGGGCTTCTCGCCGAACGACTCGATCCGGAGATCCGCCCGCCCGATCAGGTCGTGGACGGTCCGATCGATCGACGCCGCGATCCCGGCGTCGGTCGCGAGCGATGCATAGAGCACGCCGATCCCGAGAGCGATGCCGACCACCGAGAGGGCGGTACGGCCGCGCCGCGCGGCGAGGCTCCGAAGGGCGAGCGAGATCAGCCCGCCCATCGGGTCAGAGTCCGAGCTCGGCCAGGCGGCTGACGAGCGGGCCCGTGTCGTGCTCGGGGCGCCGCCCGAGGGCGATCTCCTCGCGGATCCTGCCGTCCGAGATGACGAGGACGCGATCCGCGTACGCGGCCGCCTTCGAGTCGTGGGTCACGAGGACGATCGTCTGGTGCCGCTCGACGCACGATCGCCAGAGCGCGTCGAGGATCTCGGTGCCCGTCGTGTAGTCGAGGTTGCCGGTGGGCTCGTCGGCGAAGAGGAGGGCAGGCCGCGTGACGAGCGC
>Ga0070706_100005099_pt1 | contig 12535 bp, 12 predicted proteins | sample KBSK5501metaG_FD_65476 | JGI IMG/M metagenome (GOLD analysis project Ga0070706, IMG submission 65476) | Corn, switchgrass and miscanthus rhizosphere microbial communities from Kellogg Biological Station, Michigan, USA - KBS K5-50-1 metaG | ecosystem: Host-associated > Plants > Roots >...
AGCCAGGTCGACGCCGTGCTGTCCAGCCGGAACCAGCAGATGGGAGATAGCCGGGCACGTTCCGATATCGCCCGCCGGCTCGAGGATCGGCTGGACGCAAAAACGCGCGAGCGTCTCGAGCGGCTGCGGCGCGGCGAATTGGAGAAATAAAAAAGAGGGGCCGCGCGATGCGGCCCTCTTATCTGCAGGAATCTAGCAGCGCGACAGCCCTGGGCTGAAGGTGTTGAACGCCGGCGTCGACGTGTAATAGTCGGTCACGTAGGACCCGTTGCTCAATCGGTCCCAGATCCCGGTGCCGTTGATCCTGCTCGCGGACCGGACCTGGCAGACCACCATGATGCGCTGGCCGGCGGGCAGAATGCCCAGGGTGCGGAACCCGGTGCCCGGGCCGGAGCGCTGCCGAACGAAATCGGTCGTCCGATAAGGATGGCCGGCGGGTTGCGCCGGTGTGGCTGGCGCGGGAAGCGAGATCGGCCGGACCACCGCTGCACCCACGAAGTGGATGTATCGCGGCGCCCGCGTCGTCCGTTGCCCGTAGCGCAGGTAGTTCGACCAGTTGTACTCCTCAACGGTCGCGTTCCCGGCGCCGTCAACCGCCATCACGTAGGCGACGTGGCCGCCCCACCAGGCACCGTTCTCCCCACCGTGCCAGACGGCCACCGAACCAACGCTCGGATGTGTGTCGACGACGTACCCGATCGACGCCGCCGCGGCATCCCACGATCCGCCGTTGCCGAAGAACGCCGTCTTGCCATTCGGTCCTTGCAGCGACGCGCCGTGCAAGCGCACGCCCTCCTGGCTCAACCGAAACGCGACGAACGACGTGCAATAGCCCGTGTAGAATCCCCAGGGATCGAGCTTGTTGACTGTCCCCCGATAAGGAAAGTCATCGACCCCCGCGGCGCTGACCGTGAGTGCCGGGACGCCGACCAGGAGCACGGTCGCTCCCAATACCGACGCGAACGCCTTGCGCCAATTGAATTTGTCGCCAGCCATAGGGTCGATGCCACCTCACCCTCGCGCGCACTGCGCGGAATTTGCTCCCCGACCGCTGCCGATACAACGGCTGGTCCAGCCCGATGGCATTGCCCTGTAGGCAATCGTTGTCAGTTGGTGGCAGCGCTGTTTGCGATTGTCACCGACTTGTTGCTCGCGAGCTTCGGCCGTGCCCAGTGGAAGACCAGCAATGCCCACCCCCACCCAAGGAGGAGGCCGGCGACCACGTCGGTGGGGTAATGGACGCCGAGATAGACACGGGACCACGCGACTGCGAGCGCGATCACGAGGGCGATCACGATCGCCAGCTCCCGCCAGCCGCGGTTCAAGTCTTTCGACAGCATGATCGCGATCGTCAGATAGACGGCCGCCGCCTGCGTCGTGTGCTCCGATGGAAAGCTGAGCGAGGTGAGGTGACTGAGGTTCTCCACCGTCGGCCGCGGCCGCGCCACGATCACCTTGGTGACGATTGGCAGGAGGGCGCTGCCCGCCGCGATCACCAGCAGCGCGATGTCGTCGTAGGGCCGCTTCCAGCGGCGTAGCAGCAGAAAGGCAATCGAGAGTGGCGCCAGCAACGCGAACGATCCCGCATCGGTCACGATTCCAGCGATCGTGGTGAGGGTTGCGTCGCGATGGCTGGCGATCGCCTGCATCGTGTCGAGATCGAAACCTGGAGCCCACGCCCTGATGCCGATCCCGAGCAGCGCGGTCAGCAGCGCGAGGCCCACAAGGATGGCGAGCACCCACAGCGCAAACGTGATGTATCGGGTTCGGTTATCGACGGTCATCCTTGAAGGAGGCGGGCGTGATCACCTGCAACCCACCGCGCACGACGTCGAAGGTCCCCGAGACGCCGCCGGCGATCTCGCCGTCAAGCGTCACGTCCATTGGATCCGTGGGCGACACGGTGAGCCGCGAGACCTGCATGGTGCGAAAGCCGCGGATCCGTCGATGCACGCCCAAGGCGGGATAGAACGCTGAGCGAAGCAAGCGGCGCATCGGCAGGTGCTCAACCATGATCACGTGAAGCGCACCGTCGTTGGGGGCCATGCCCGGAACTTTGAGGTCGAGGAAGCCACCGAACACCGGGGCATTGATAACGGCGAGGTGGACGAGCTCTAAACGCTCGGCCTGACCTTCGTACTCGACTCGGACTCCGAAGACCGGTCGCTCCTTCAAGGCCACAGCGGCCGCGATGGCGTAGGTCAGTTTCCCGAGCCGCTGCCGTAGATCGGCGCGAGTCGCGAACTTCGCGAACTGCACGTTGAGGCCGGCCGCCGCGGCGTGAACGAAATGGCGCGGCGCCTGACCGTCTCGATTGAGGCGTCCCGCGTCGACTCGCGACACGCGACCGTTGGAGATGAGGCGCACTGCATTTTCCACTCGAAGCGGGATATTGAGGGAGCGAGCGAAGTCGTTGGATGTCCCGAGCGGAACGATCGCCATCATTGCCGGTGTGCCGATCACAGCATTCGCGACTGACCCAACGGTACCGTCACCACCGGCCGCCACCACGATCGGCGGGCTTGAGCCATTTCGCACCAGCAAGTCGGGCAGTTTCGCGATGTCGGCGATGCTGAGCTCTGCCCGGATGCGAAGGCCCGAGCCGTTGATTGCTCTCCTGGCCCGTTCGAGCTCTCCTCCTTGACCAGCGTGGGGACTGGCTACCAGGATTACCTCGTTGGTTTTTGCGCGCTCCGCCTCAGGGACCGGCACTATCGAGTCCCGCCACTCGCGCAGGACCCGGACCACCGGCTCACTCGCGAGCCCCATCGCCGCTCCAATCGTGACGCCAGCGAGCACATCGAGCGGATAGTGGACCCGTAGGTGGACGCGGGAATAGGCGACGCCGGCTGCGAGCGGCAGGATCGGCGCGAGCAGCCGGGGTTCCTCGATGGCCACCCCGGTCGCAAACGCGAACGCGGATGCCGAATGGCCTGACGGAAAGGAGAAGCTGCCAGGCAGGCTCACCGGCAGCGGTCGGTCACCGGGCCGCATCGGTGGCCGGTCGCGGCGGGCTAGGTACTTCAGCGGGAGGTTCACGAGGGTCGAGGTGATCGCGATCGAGATCACGCCGCGGAGCGCGGCTCGCCGGCCCCGACGTCCCCCAAGAATCGCGATCGCGGCGGCGATCGCAAACCACAGGACCGATCGGTTAGCGCTGTTGCTCAATCGCTTGAGGCCCGCGTCGACGACACCCCGTTCGCGCCTGGTCAGACGGTTGAACAGCCGCCGATCCCACGCATCGAGCGCGGCAAGGATCCGCAACATATGCGCTTCAGGCTACTTGTCCCCTCCCCCCCTCGCGGGGGAGGGCAGGGTGGGGGCGCTAGCGGCAGATATAGACGCGACCCCTGGTTGCGGTGACCCACCCGCACCAGCGGGGCGCGGGCGCCGGCAGCGGCCGAGTCGGTGCCGCCTCGACGACCTCGCGGGGATCGGTCGGCTGAATCGCGGGGCCGGCCGCCAGCAGCTCGCTGACCGTGACGAACTCATAACCGCGATGCTGCAGCGCCGGGATGATGATTCGGAGTGCCGTAGCGCTGGCGGGGGCGTTGCCTCGGATCAGGTGCATCACGACGATCGATCCAGGCTTGACCTCGGCCAGGACCGTCGCCGCGATCTGCTGCGGGTACGTATTGAAGGCGTCGATCGAGTTCACATTCCATTGCACGGGGATGAGCCCGGCCGCGTGCACGGTGTCGAGCGCCCAACGGTCATAGCATCCCCCGGGAAACCGGAAGTACTTGGGCGTCAGGCCGGTGACGCGCTCGATCGCGTCCTGGGCGCGTTGCACCTGGCTGGCCTGGCCCGCGCGGCTGACCGACGCGAGCCGGTAGCAGGGGCTGTGAAAGGCTGGATGCGAGTAGCTGTGGTTACCAATCTCAAAGTTTGGGTTGGCCGCCAGCCGGCGCGCCTCGACTGGGTATACCTCCGCCCACATCCCAGCCATGAACAGCGTGGCGTGGACGTTCATCGACTCCAGGTAGCTGGTCCCATCCCTATTGATCCACTTAAAGCCGGCGCGGGCCGCTGCGGCCATTTCCGGGGTCATGTCGAGGTCGAAGGTCAGCGCCACTAGGAGGCGGGTGGTCTGCGCCCCGAGGACGACGCGCGGCGGCGCGGCAGGCGCGCCGACGACGGGCAGTCTGACCTCCTGCTCCAGCGCCGGGAAGGGCGGATGGTCGATCAGGGCCGCAAGTACCGGCCGGGTGACCACCGTTGTGACCGGCGGCGGGGTGGCGCTCATACCGGCAAGTAGCAATGCCGGCATGAGGAGCAGGGCACCTCGCCGCATCTTCCTTAGTACCAGCGTACTGGACAGTAGGCCGGTGTGGCGAGCAAACGAATAACGAATCGTTAAGACTCGGATGGGGCGATCGCGGCAACCAGGGCCAGGTCGCCCGGGCGGACCGACTTCGGATCGAACTTTCTAACGTTAGCGGCCATCTTCGTGAGGGCCTCGGCCATCGACATCGGTGGCGCGGCATCCTTCTTTCGGGACGGCGGCACGAATCGGACGGGGTTGATCCGTGCGACGACCACCGCCCGCAGGTAGGGGCTCTTCATCCCCATCGCCTGCATGGTTTTGACGTGGGCGGCCACCCGATCGTCGATGTCCATGATTCGCACCGCCCACTGCTCGCGCTGACGTAGGGCCGCGGGCAGGGTGCTGTCGAGGAAGCGATCCACCTTGTTGAGGACCGATTGGTAGGACGAGCCAGCGAAGCGCGATCGCTGTTCGTAGGCATTACCAAGCGTAAGGAAGACCGGCGAATCGAAGGTCACGGCGTGTTCGGTCTCCTTCGAGCGCGGCTGCTCTTTGGCGAGCTGTCGCGCCATGCGAATCACTTCCAAACTCCGGTCGCGGAGATTATGCGCCTTCTCCGTGTTCAGGGCCAGGATGCGGAAGGCGAGCTTCTCGTCGGGCACGAGCAGGGCGGTGACGGAGCGCATCCCAAGCCGTCGGGCAGCCTCCAACCGATGGCGCCCGTTCGGTGACCAGAACCCGTCCCGGGACGGGACCGCGATGACTGGATCGAGGAATAGCCCGGCCGCCCCGATGGCATCGGCCAGCCGCGTGGCATGAGTCTTCGACAGGTCGCGCTGAAAGGGCGTCGCCGCGACCTTCTTCAGCGGAAGTGATGCCAAGACAAGCATCTGGCCGGCGAACGGGTCGCGATAGGCGCCGACCACGGCACCGCCATGACGCTGGACCTGTGCGACCAGGTCGGAGACTTCACCACGGGTCGGGTCGATGACACTCTCGCGGGGCTCGGGCCCGCGCGCTGCGGCAGGCCGGCGCGACCGCGTGGCTTTGGTGGGGGCCTTCCTGGGTGCTTTCTTTGCCGCGGCCATATGTGAGCGCGGCCCCCGGCTCTCCACGGGGGGCGTGTGGGCCGGAAGCCGCACCCCACATCCTATTCCTCTAGGCTTTCAACGTTGGGGGCAACTTATCTGAAGCTCACGTTGCGTCGGGCAGGGCTGACGTCCGCGTTGGCCATTGCCCTCGTTGGCTGTGTTGCGTCACCCCAAGCCAATGTTCAGACGAACGCCAGTGCCGCGACAGGTTCTCAAGCGTTGACGTTGCCGAATCTCCAGCCAGGCAGTACATGTCCGGTCTCGGCCCAGCAAAACTTCGCCAACCCTCCCGGTAACAAGTTGCCCGGATACGGCTTCGGGCCGGGTCCCGTGTTTCTTTCTGGTCAGATCGAGTGGTTCTCCGGCGTGTACGCCCTCATCCTGGTGTCGCCGGCTTACTCCGGAAAGGTTGTCGTGCGTGGGCATCAGCTAGATGGGACCAACGGCATGCCGTTCCGGGGCCAGCAGGGAGACGGCAACATCACCATTGCCCCCGGCTCTCCTGGGCAGTGGAGGCATTCGGATGCTGTTGTCTCCGGTGCGCCCGGCTGTTATGGCCTGCAGGTCGACGGCGATGGCTTCAGCGAAATCATCGTATTCAGCGTCACCGGGGGCACGCCGCCGCCCGCGTAGCCGGCGCTCACCATTGTTGTCGGCTCTCTGCTGAAGATGGGGCCGATCGTCGGACTTGTCGGCCTGGGTTGTTGGCATCGCCCGCGGGTCCTCGCCGCGTGGCGATCAGACAAATAGCTAAAGCGGTTCTTCCAGCAAGGAGTTGGCCATAGTCTGGGGTTGAACCAGCCCCGCCAGGCAGACGCAAGTTGTGCGCTCACCGCCGAGTTTCATGGTCTACGGATGGTCGACAGATTCTAGCCACGTGGCGCTATCGCCGTATCGGTAGTCGGTCTTCTAGTTGGGATCGTTGGCAGCAGGTCCCTTCACTCCAGGCTGCTGATCAGTATCGGGGTCTACTTCGTCGCAACGGGGACGCTGCTTTTAGCGGCGTATTTCGCTATCGGCAACCCGCCAAAGAAACGTGCGCTCGGGGCAATTACAGCTGGCTGGACGGCCCTCTTCGTCATTTGGCTCGTGGTTCCCGCCTTCCATCGAACAGCCTTGCTTCTCTACGGGAGAATAATCATCTGGCTTTGTGTCTTAGGTGTGCTGACCTACATCAACTGGCGGATTGATCGGGAGGAAAAGTCCGAGAGGCGACCACGCCACGCCCGGCGTTAATACCAACGGAAGCGCGGACTAGGATGCCTCCGAACGGCGTACTGATCCCCTTTAAGCCGCCCTGTTTGCCTGTCAACCGATTCCCAAGCCTCTCGTTATGGTCATCCACTGATCAAGTTCCAAGGCACCCACGCTCGGTTCGATACCAAAGTGCATGGGAATCATCGCCGCCTGACCGCCAAACCGATTCTGGACCAAGTCTTGGAGACTCGCCTGCGCTTGCGCCATTCCTTGTTGCTGGCCTGCGAAGTATGTGATGGCCAGGCGCGAGAAAGGTTGGTTAACGTTATCGGCCAACGCTTTGACCAGCAGGGTGTCCGCCAGCGAGTGCCCTAGAACGAGTACCCGCTTCGCTCGACGTAGTGCGGTCTCAAATTGCGCCCACAGCGCCGTTAGAACATCCTCTCCGGCATAAGTCTTTTGAGGGTCAGGGAGCATGATGATTGGAACGCCATAGTTCCGATCAAAGACTTGAGTCTTTGTGAAGTAGGGCTCCGGATCAACCGTGGGGCCATTGACCCTACGAAGCCAACCGACCTTTCCGTGAAGATGCAGCACGGGAACAGTTCGTGGCATGCCCTCTAATAGGTGGTCTAACCGCAAATGGTTTTCGCCGCTATAACCCGCGCTGTCTCCGGCATCTGGCATGAACCGCAAACGATCGAGAGCCATTTCACCGAGCGCGTCATAGTTCGTTGTGGCATAAACAATGTTGTTACTCCGAGCAATTGCGACGTGCCGGAACAGTTCACCGTATGCCTGCGAGGCTCCAAGTCCGTCAAGCCTGGTCTCATTGAACTGCTCGTAGACGGACCCCTGGATTTGAGTAACGATCTGCTCGAACTGTGACTTCGCATTTCGATACCAATCGACAAGCTGATGCTCGTTAATCGGCGGATTCAATACAAAGCGGCTGCTTGGCTCTATCAAGCCCTCGGCACGATAGAAGCCTTCGACTCGGCTGAGAAATTCGCCTAGCGTTGTTTCGAACTTGGGACCAGTCATTCCCTGCTGTAATCCGGTCACCTCGATGGCGTACAGAATCTTCATCAATCTCGCCACAAGGAAGTCGGCCCAGTGGTTCATTAGAGGCAGAGGAGTTCGATTCGCGCCGAAGGCCCGACTGGCTCCAGCGCCCGTAACTAGGACCAAATCGATATCCGTCGGCGGCAGGTTTGCCACGGACGAACTATTGAGGGCGCGATTCCGTCATGAACTTTTCGAGTCCGTCAAGGACGTTGGCAGCACTTGTAGCCCACGCGTCCACAACCTGAGCCGTCGTCCAGCTCCGGTTTGGGTCGGTGAAGTCGTCCGGACCCGCTGCGATCTCCGCCCGCGTCGCCGCGATCCATCGCTGTAGCTCCTGAGCACTGAATGTCTGCTTCACGCTCGCACCCCCTTTCGGATTTCGGACATCATTCTATGCCCAGCTTCGTCACCTATCAGCCGAAGTCACTCAGAAATTGGAGCTCACATCCGGATTTGAACCGGAGACCTTCGCCTTACCAAAACCTAGCGCGGCGAGTTGACCTGACGCGGTTACCGTTTTCTGAATACGACTGCATGCTATGCGTCTACCTAATGCACTCGGAGTTCCCGTCAGGATTCCCGTCAACTGCTGCGCGGCATGAGATCCATGGACTTCGCGGCATCGCGGAGTGCCTGTGGCATGGCGTGAACGTAGGTATCCATGGTCAGGTCAGGAGAGGCCCTGGACCCGGTCATGACTAAATGACACCCAGCTGTCTGGGCCTTACGCAATCGCAGCTGCGGCTTGCGTACAGAAATCGATACAGGCGAGAAGTGCATCCCCAGCTGAGGTCCCGAGATAGCCCCCTCCCAGGTCTGAGACTGCTTGCTCGCGAGCGACCAGTTCCGAGTTGGCCAATAGCATCTTCCGTGGCGGCTGGAGGTCCACTCCGCTTTCTCTTAGGCGCAGCGCGACGTCCACGGCCAAAGAAATGGTCCCGGACATAAGCGCGGCGCTGCCGATCCGGATGGCCCCAAGAACCCTATCCATTAGCAAACCCAGAGGTTGCGTCGCACCCCAATACCATCTCCAGCACCCGGGGGCCAACCGATACTCAAGCCAGGCTGCATTAGCGCACAGTTCCGCAGCGATTTGGGTAATCGATGAGCGCACCTGGCCTCGCTGCCTTCCTCCGAGTCTTTCCTCAATCTCGCGCTGTACAAGGGTTAGGCCGAGCCGGTCAAAAGTCTCTAGACATCTAAGACCTGCTGCTCGGAGCAAGGGTTCGGCGTCCGTCGCTGCGCTCGGCATCGTCGACAATTCACTAAGATTTGCCATAACGAGTGCTGGAGCATCGTCTCCGGCGACCCCCATTCGTAGGACGTTCGTAATAACCTCCACAAGAACACCCGCTTGCGTACGGTTCTGTGCATGGGCGAGAGCCGACATTAACGAGCTGATGCACGTCTTCAGGGCCGGGATTACGGGCGCTACGCTCTGCTGACCGCGGGAGTACCGATCCTTGCCAGCCCGTACCGCGGCCATGTGGTCGGATAGGACAGAAACCATCGCTTGCCCAACTCGTTCGGCACCACCCGCGTTTCCGTGCAGGGCAAGCTCATTTAGTATTTCCACCAGGTTTCCCACGGCTTCGCCAACCTGTTCGATGTCTCGGACCTGCTGCACCGTCAGGACTCTTACGGCACGACGCAACTCCTTTTTCGGGATTGCGGTCTCATAGTCGGGGACCACGGCACCAATCTCATCTCTCCGGTTGACCATTACGCCGACGGTTGCCGCCACGTTAATCGCCAGACACCCGCTGCTCCAGAAATCCGAGCTTTGGAGGGCGACTAGCCTCTTACCAGATGGCACAAATAACCCTCGTCTTGAGGCCTCGATAACTGATCGACGTTCCGTCTTGGCGGGCGCCATTACCATTCGCACGTAGCTAAGGCTTGTGGCCAAGTCACGAAATGCTTCAGCCTGACGTCTGAGTTTGCCCAGGTCGGAGCCGGCATTTTGATTGAAGTCTCGGCGAGCCTTCACGAAATCCTCAACTGCGGTCGCTGGATCGGTCCTCCGGAGCAAAGCGACCATTACCAGAAACACCGAACCGCCGAGTAGAGCCGTCAGGATGTTCGTGCTCCACAAGACTGGTACTAACGGGTGCATCTTGTTGTAGCCGGAGGCGAGCAGCAGCGTGGTGGCGGCCCCATAGCTTAGCCAAAGGGAAGGAGGAAAACTTGTGTGGCGCGCCAGCACCCCCGGAAGGCGAGTTGCAGCTAATTCTGCAGCCACAATGTGAACGGTGATCAAAACCCCAAACGCGATAAGGATTTCCGCCAGACCAATGTCGAAGGGTGGGTTACTCCATGCGAGTCTTCCCGCTAGGTAGGCGGAGATAACTGCAATGGCTGGCGCGACCAAGAATGGACCGACCTTCCGAGCCAAGACGGTTGCCCCTGGGACTGAAGGCCGAAGCCGTAGTGGCCGGAGGGCGTCGATTGCCACTGCCCGGGAGCGGGAGTCACACTCTCGCGCAAAGCTCGCAGCGTTGGCGACCGAAGGCCGCCATGCCTGCAGGACGCGAATGACGGCGGACGGACGTTCAGCAGGTCTCGCCCGAAGTGCGACAGCAATGACTTCGAGCGCAGCTCTCTCAAAATGCGGCCTAAGCCTGCTGTGTACTTCGCCATCGAGTTCTGGATGTTCTTGCAAGAGGGTTGTGGCGGCAGCCTTAGCCAATTGAATGATGCCGGGCGGCTCGTATGGGTTGACCCGCTGGGCGGCTATATTGAGGCAGGTACGGAGGATTGCTGCTGCCTCCGAAGTCGAGATCGTTTGGGCCTCGGCTGCCACCACCATCAGCGCGGGAATAACTTGACTCCGTCCAAGGCGTGTGCCCAACGCAATGATCTGATACAGGGTTGTGCTTCGCTGCACGGCCGCGTCCCGTCTGTTACTCACAGCCTGGGCGACCACGAATGCAAGTTCAGGCTGAGTCGCCACGGCCATAAGGTCGCCGACCGGGATTTCGGTGTAGCCCCGTCCAAGAATGACTGCTGCGGTTGCTGGATCACGGCGGAGCAGACCAACCAAGGTATGCGCCGGCAGGCTGCGGAGAGTTTGCGCCTGCGGGTACTCGGCCAAGGCGAACGATGCCAATCGAACAACAAGGCCGTCGTAACTGGAAGTTGGTTGGAAATTAAGGATGACTCCCGCCATGGCCGCCGCTAGGCGGCGGCCGGTACGCCTGAGTGCACGGCCCATTGTTCGGAGCCGGACGATCAATACTTTTCGAAGCCCTCGAAAAACAGACCGGGCTCTGGAGCCGGCATTTGGAATGGTCCTGGCAGCATTTCTTTGAACCTCTTCTCACGTTCCGTGCCGACACGCTTCGCGAGAGAGAGCATCTGTCCAGCCCACTCTCGTTGCTCCGGCGCTGAATTAGCCTTCAAGATCTCCATGGCAAGGCGCTCGGTATCCGCAAAGACGTCATACGATCGCAGGTCGCTCAGAAATATCTCCAGGAGCGAGAGGCCGTAGGGCGAAATGATCTGCTTGAGCCCTCGTTGATGGAGGACGCGATCCCGTATCGTCTCGACCACTCCGTCCCGATCGATGGCAAACTCATTTGGCTTTGTAATTCTGACGTCCTCGGGGCGCAAGTTAGACACGCCCAGCGGTTGGGAGTCCCCGAAGGCGAGATATCCGTTGCCGCACACGAGAGCGTCCCGGAAGTAATGATTGACGTATTTGGTAACTGACATCAAAGAAGTCCGCTGTTGAAGGAAGTCTCTTTGGGCATTAGGCAATGCACCGCCTATGACAAGGGGCTCCCTCCCGGACATTGCTGAAATGGTTCTATCTACAGCATCTCTTATCGTTGGGAATGTGTTGTAAATTCGCTTGAGTTGGGGCAAGCGCTTTCGCAGCGATTCTCTGACCGGAAACGGATCAGCTCGGTACTTTGGCTCAATGCGGATCCCTATTTCTGAGGCTTGCTGGGCGATAGTCTCGGCTGTGAGGCGCCAGCCGTGACGCAGGGTGTCAACGGTATCTGAAACCGCCCGCTCGTCGAGATCTCCAGCGATAACGTCAATCTCACTCATGTCCGATCGCTGCTCGGCGCTCTGCCAAATTTTGCCCTGTCTACGGACAAGTTGTGCAAGGAATGTCAGAACTGTTTCAATCTGCAGCTGGACGGGTTGATTTAGTGTCACTACGAACTGAACTATCTGACCGGGTGACATCGGATCGAGAAAGTGGCCGGATTCATCGAGATTGGCTAGTGCTCCCCCATAAAAGAGGGGTGACAGCATGCCGTTGTTCTGCATGTGGCTGATGACAAGTGCGTGGCGTTCGCCTCGGTGATTCTGCGAGGCACTCGATAGAACTGCGGCTAGCGCTTCCATCGCCTCGCCTGAGCGGCGGGTGTGCTCGGGCGAGGGATCGAGTAGGAAATCGAGCTTTCCGGTCCGGGGATCGACCTGACGTTCCGAAGGCAGCCTTAGTGGCATTTGGGACTTACCTGCATCGGAACGGACAACGGGCCCCTTCCAGCCGCTTGTTCGATGGCTTCGCTGGCAACACCCTTGTCACCCACCAATCGACCTTACTCTGCCAGAAGCGGCTTGATCACGGCCACGTCGGCGTCTTGCGGCGTCGGGTGCGAGTAGGACGGCGGTGACCACGGGGAGCGAGGTTCTCGTCTCGCCTGGGCCTCCATGACCTTCTTCGCATCGATCGCATCGATCATGGTGGGCTGCAGTGAAACCGGTTTCCCGTCAGCATTCCCGTCAAACCCGCAACTCCGCTAGCGTCACCAGCGATTTCGTATTCAGAAAATGGAGCCCACATCCGGATTTGAACCGGAGACCTTCGCCTTACCAAGGCGACGCTCTACCACCTGAGCTATGTGGGCTCTGGTATTGGGCAGAGGAGGATTCGAACCCCCGAAGGCGCTAG
>Ga0070706_100005103_pt1 | contig 12532 bp, 6 predicted proteins | sample KBSK5501metaG_FD_65476 | JGI IMG/M metagenome (GOLD analysis project Ga0070706, IMG submission 65476) | Corn, switchgrass and miscanthus rhizosphere microbial communities from Kellogg Biological Station, Michigan, USA - KBS K5-50-1 metaG | ecosystem: Host-associated > Plants > Roots >...
ATACCAAGGTTACGGATGAGTGTGTGCGGGTCGATCGACAAGTGCAGATCCGCGAGCAACTCGCTCGCGCGACGATAAAGATCTTCCCAGCGAATGACGCCAAATTTTCGAGGTTCGCGTCCCAGAAAAATATTTTCACCGACGGTCATCTCCCTGACGAGGGAAAGTTCCTGATAGATAACCGCAATGCCGGCCTTTTCCGCGTCGCGCACTCCGCTGAACTGCTGCAGACTACCTTCGATGAAAACTTCACCACCATACTGGGGATGTGGATAGACGCCGCCGAGGATTTTCATCAAGGTGGACTTACCGGCGCCATTTTCGCCAACCAGCGCGTGAACCTCACCCTTCTGCAAATCCAGACTTACGCCATCAAGCGCACGAACACCCGGGAAGGTCTTGGTGATATTGCGCATCTCCAGGAATGGTGTGACGGTGGACATGCTGGTTTCTCGTCCTGGTGGATATCTCTTAGCTAGTGTCTTTCAGGAATTTCCCATTTGTCATTTGACATTTCTCATTTGTCATTTCATGAGAAATGGATGACGGTTAATTTGGGTAAGTGCTTTTCCGGGTGCTCGTCGACCCGTTGTGGTTTCAATTCGTGTCAAAGCGTCGACCGCCTCTAGACAAATGAGAAATGTCAAATGACAAATGGAAAATCTCTTTTTGCTTGCCGCACTCGCCCCTCACTATTCTTTTGGACACTTCTCCGGCGGCAGGCCGGCGCAAATCTCCGCCAGGGTGTGGTAGCCATCTTTCACGATGGTGCCAGTAAGATTATTTCTATCGACAGCACCCGGTTCAAGCAGGATTGCCGGCACTTTCTTGAAACCATTGTCGATGGTCTCAGTCGTTGACAGTGTTTCGCCGCGCGCCAGCTTGACGGCCGCGTCCACTGCACCATAGGCCAGTGGCTGGATCGGTTTGTAAATCGTCATCGTTTGTTTGCCTTCAATAATGAGTTTCAACGAGGCGAGGTCCGCATCCTGCCCGGAAACCAAAACTTTGCCTGCGAGGTGCTGGCCCTCGAGCGCCTGCACCGCTCCGCGCGCCGTGCCGTCGTTTGAAGCTACTACCGCATCAACCTGATTGTTTGTTCGCGTTAGAGCATTCTCGACGATGTTGAGAGCTTCACTTGCTTGCCACTCCTTGGCGTATTGATCGGCAACAATTTTTACGTCGCCGCGATCCACCGCCGGCTTCAACACATTCATCTGTCCCTGATGCAACAGCAAGGCGTTGTTGTCAGTCGGTGAGCCGCCGACGAGAACAAAGTTGGCCGGCTTCTTGTTCACGTGATCGAGCAAATACTGCGCTTGCATCTCGCCCATCTTCACGACCTGGTGGGAGATATATAGATCTACATCTGAGTTCTTGATCAGGCGATCGTAGGAGATAACGGGCACGCCTTGTTTGTGTGCCGCCTCGACAATCGAAGCCGCAATCTCGCCGTTGTGTGGGGCCACGATAAGCACATCGATGCCTTGCGTCAGCATATTCTCAGCCTGCTTGATCTGTTCACTGTCGCTGCCGTTTGCCACTTGAACATTTAGTTCAGCCCCGACTTCCTTAGCCCGTTTCTCAACTAAATCTTTGTCCCGCTGCCAGCGCTCCTCTTTCAAAGTATCCATCGAAAAACCAATCTTGACCTGCTCATTGGGACCCTTCTTTTTCCGCGGGCCACTATTTGTTGGTTGCGTGCCGGAGACGCACGCGCCTGCGATTAGGCCTAGCACAAGCAGACAATGCAGCAAAGTTCTTCGTTGCATCGGTTATCTTTCCCTTCTAACTATTTGAACCAAGATCACGGAAATAATTGAAACCATTCAGCGTCCGTGTTTCAGACGCAATGACACAATCATTGCAGCGGCGTGCGGTCAGCGTCGACTCGTCATCCCTGAAACCCACCCGATCGGTTAGGCGATCTCAGGAACTTACAGTATTAATTATTCGAGCGGCTCACTTTAGCAGAGTCTCGGAGGGAAATACCATTGAAGTTTTGGTTTTTTAGTGCTATTAATTCCTCACGATAAGAGTGCTGGCGCACATACAAACTCCCCTCCCCCGCGTAGTCTTTCGAAGTTTCTGTTTACTAGCCGCTGCTGCAATTGCGGTTCAATAGGCTACCGGGTTCCCCCAAGTAATTCGTTTCGGTATTAGCTTCAGTCATACTATGTCATTAACCGAGATTCCTGTCGGCCTTTAGGAGGGCCTTTCAATGAACCGAACTATGTCCAATCTGGTCCGCGCGACAACCTGCGCGGTTTTCCTGCTCTTGTTCCTGGGATCAGCAAACGCTCAATTTAAGGCCGGCATTCAGGGTACGGTAACCGATGCCGGCGGCGGTCTGGTGCCTGAAGCGAAGATAACGCTGCTTAACACTGAGACTGGAAAAACTCAGGAGACCACCAGCAGCGATGAAGGCTTCTACAGGCTGTCAGGCCTGGCACCCGCGAAGTATAAACTCACGGTTGAGAAAGCCGGCTACAAACAGGCGGTGTTCGACGATGTAGCAGTCAACGCCGAAGCCGTGCAGGGCATCGACGTAACTCTCGAAGCCGGTGACGTCAGCGCCTCAGTTACCGTCACTACGGAAACCGGACAGATTTTACAGACTGAGAATGCCAACGTTGACAAAGCGATCACGGGACAAGAGGTCCGTGCGTTGCCGCAGTTTGGACGAGATCCTTATGAGTTGGCGCGCTTAACTCCAGGAGTATTCGGCGACGCCGCGCGCGGCGGAACCGGTGGCGCAGTCAGTTTACCCAACACTGCCGGACCAGGCGGATCAAGCCGATCGATTTTCCAAACCGAGAATCAACCACAAATTTCAGCGAACGGTCAACGCATCACTGCCAACAATTTCCAGATCGACGGCACCAGCGTGAATAGTTTGACCAATGGCGGTGCCGCGGTAATAACTCCGAATCAGGAATCGGTAAAGGAAGTGCGCGTTATTGCGAACGTCTACTCAGCTGAATTCGGTCGCAACTCCGGCGCGCAGGTGCTGACTGTTTCACAAAACGGCACCAACGACTTTCACGGCAGTCTTTTCCTTAAGAACAACAGTGCCGGGCTAAACGCTTTCAATAAATACGGCGGTCCCAATGGCGCCGCGCCCATACGAGTAAATCAGCACCTTAACCAGTTTGGCGGCAGCATTGGCGGACCGTTGTTCTTGCCGCGTTTTGGTGAGGGCGGTCCTTCCACCTGGGGCGGCAAGAATCGAGCTTTCTTTTTCTTTTCCTACGAAGGTTTGCGCAGCAGCAACACTGATACAGTCAATGCATTCATAGAGACGCCGGAATTTCGGCAGGCCGTAATAGCAGCGCGGCCAAATAGTATTGCCGCGCGAATCCTGGGGGCGCCAGGTATCACTCCTCGAGTTGTGTCCGTTATTCCGGCCACTTGCGCCTTCGCCGGCTTTGGATCCAATTGCACACAACTCGCTGGCGGTCTCGATATTGGCCGCATTGCGGGCGCGCAGGGGCAATACATTTCCTTTGGCGACCTGTCGGGTGGAGGTCCAGACGGAATTCCCGATATCCAGTTCGCTCAACTCTCAGTTCCGACAGAAAGTCGCGGCAATCAGTTTAATCCGCGCATTGATCTTAACGTCACGAGCAACGACACGCTTACGTTCAGTTCTTACATTTCGCGTTTTCACGGTCTCGGTGGTGACGCAGCAGGCCGCAGCCGGCCCATGGGGGATATCGTTACCGCTCCGCAGAACCTGTTCGGCATGGTCACCTGGGGGCGCGTAATCTCTTCCAACAAAACCAACGAGCTGCGCTTTAATGCGACGCGCTTCGCGTTCGATGAGATCAAATCATCCAGTGACACTAACTTCGGCATCCCGCGGATTGAGATCGAAACTCTTCCTTTTGACCGTCTGCGCTTCGGAGCCCCGTGGGCGGAAACTACGCCCGGCATATTCTCTGAAAACACCTTCCAGTTAAGTGAGAAGTTCAGTTGGGTGCGAGGAAACCAGGCTTGGACTTTTGGTGGTGACCGTAGCTGGGAGCAGGACAATAATGACCTGTCGGGTGGTTCGCGACCGCTCTACACTTTCGCCGGGCTCTTCAACTTTGCCAACGACACGCCGTTGTTCTACCAAATCAATGCCGACCCTCGTACGGGCGGTCCCGCGGCATCAAAACGCAAGTTCCGTGCTTCAACCACGTCGTTCTATGCACAGAACGACTGGAAAGTGCGGCCCAACATGACCCTTAATCTGGGCCTGCGCTGGGAATACTTTGCGCCGCTTAGTGAAAAGGATGGGACACTAAGCAACCTGATCCTCGGTCCAGCCGGACAGGAGTTAACCGGCGCCAGAATCGAGATCGTCAAATCGCTATACCCGGGGGATCACAACAACTTCTCACCGAAGGTCGGCTTTGCCTACAGCCCCAACTATGGCGAAAAGTTTCATGGGCTGCTCAGCCAGGACAAGTTTGTGCTGCGGGGAGGTTTCGCTGTCGCCTACAATCGTATTCCGCTTCTCGAGTTTGCTAACACCCGCGGAAATCCGCCGTTCTTCGCGCGTTACCGAATCTGCTGCGGAACTTCAGCTTCCGATTTCAGCACTCCTTTCAACAACGGTCAGATTCTTTATGCGCTGGGTGCCAACAACTCTCCATTCAGCTACCCTACCAATCCGGCTTTGCGAGCGACCTTCAATGCAAATGGGATCCCCATTCTGCCACCAGGAGCAGAGGTTGAGATTTGGGGCGCGCCGGCCAAGGTGCCGACGCCGTATGTTTATGCGTATTCGTTGGAGGGACAATACAGTCTGCCGGGCAAACTGGTTGCAGACCTCGGTTATCAGGGAAGCCGCAGTCGGAAGCTCATAAGACTGGTCAACGAAAACTTTTTCTTCTCGGGCTCGGGAACCTTCTCAAACATCCTGTTCCCCACGCCTGATACGACTGCCAGCTACGACGCATTGATCGCGCGGCTGAATCGGCGGTTTGCGAGTGGTTTCCAGTTTGATGCGATTTATCGCTTCTCAAAGAGTATAGACATCGTTTCCTACGACGGACCAACCGCAAATACCAATCCCACTTATCCACTCGACGTGCGTCAGGAAAGGGGCCCGTCAGACTTTGATGTGCGGCACCACTTTGTTGCCTCCGGCCTTTGGGAGTTGCCGATTTTCAGGAACCGCCACGACGGCGTCGGTAACATATTAGGCGGTTGGCAGTTGAGCGGAATCGTTACTGCACATACAGGATTTCCCTGGACTCCAGTAATTGGACAGTGCATCAGCACGCGCGGCCCGAGTATCTGTCCGGTACGGCCAACAGCTTACTTCGGTGGTGCCGGCACCGACAGTTCAAACGATGCGTTTATCACCGGCAGCAACTTTCCGGGCGGTGGCCCGCACTTCTTCAGCACGGCGGCGCCGGTTGGATTTCAATTGCCCGGCATTGGCAGAAACTCGTTCCGCGGCCCACGATACTTTGATATCGACATGACCGTTAGTAAACGGTTCGGTTTGGGAGACCTCTTCGGTGAAGGAAAATTCTTCGAAGTAAAGGCAAACTTCTTCAACGTCTTCAATATTCTGAATTTGCAACCATTCAACTTCAACAGCCCGAGCACACAGGTGCAGAACGCACTCTTCGGGCGAGCCGAGCGCGGACTCGCGGGCCGAGTAGTTGAGATTCAGGGTCGGCTTAGCTTCTAGCTTTTTGTAGGCAAATCTGTTCCGGTGGTTTTCGCTTCGCTTGAACCACCGGCTACTGTCTGCCAGCCCCGGGCTGCCTATTGCGGCGGCGGAGCAGGTTCGGGATTTTCGAGTTCGGTGTCGTCGCGCTGACGCGGTTGAGCTTTGCGCTCTTCGTCAAGCTGATTGAAGATTGCCAGTTCCCGTTGCGCTTCTTCTTTTCGTTTCAAACGTGACAGGGCAATAAACATTTGGTAGTGAACGCTCGCGTTCTTAGGTTTGAGAGTTGCGGCGTGCCTGAGGACCGCCAACGAATCCTCGTAGCGCTTTGATTTCACGAGCAGGCGTCCAAGATCGTAGTTGGCGTAAAAGTGCTGATCATTTATGGCGATCGCACTTCGCAATAACTCTTCAGCTTCGGCGTAGCGATCGCGCTCGCCAACGATGAATCCCAGTTGCGCCAGTGTATCGACATTCCGCGGCCGCAACCGCAGCGATTCTCGAAACTCAGATTCCGCGCGCGCATAATCAGCCCTGGCACGCGCCGCTATGCCGACAAAGTAGTGAGCCTCGGGCAAGCGCGGGAACCGTTTTAGAGCACGACCGAAAACTTCGAGCGCGTCATCCAACTGGCCAAGTTGCAGATAAGCGCCACCAAGCCGTGCGTAATAGACAAATTTGGTTGCATCCTGGCCGAGCGCGCGTTGGTAAAATTCAATCGCCGCCTCGCTGCGGCGGTTCTTTCTGAGGGCTTCACCTAACATGAAGTTGACTTCAGGAAAGTTTGGCCGCAACTGGATAGCGCGGTCCCAGAATTGAGCGGCCATTTCATCCTGTTGTCGCGACCAGTAGATCAGGCCCAGGAAATAGAGCGGCTCAGGTGTGTTGGGAGAAAGCGCGGAGGCTGATTCAAGCATTGGAATCGCTTCGTCGTAACGGGCCAGGTTATAGAAACTCAACCCCAGACGGTAGCGGACTTCGTAGCTGTCGAGTCCAAGCGCGACTGCGCGCTGCAAGAGGGGCAGTGCTTTGGCATCGTCGCCGCGCTGCGAATACTGTAGACCCAGATTTAGCGTTGCCTGCGGATGGTCGGGCGCCAGACGCAAAACTGCCGCAAAAGTTTTTATCGCTTCGTCAGCGCGACTCGTACGCGCAAAGAGAACGCCGAGGTTGGCCAATGCGGACACACCACTCGGGTTAAGCCGAATAGCCGACCGATATTCACGTTCGGCTTCAGCGGTTTTGCCGGCCTGGTCTAAGACGATTCCCAGTAGATTGTGAGCATCAGCATTATTTGGACTCGCCACCAATATGCGGCGCAGAAGTGGTTCAGCTTCAGCTGCCCGGCCGCTTTCGAGTAACGAGGCCGCTTCGCGCAGTTGTGAAGTGATCTGTTCGGATTGGGTTGTCCCCGTCTGGTCGTTGCGCTTCGGTGTCCGTTGCGCGTATGAAGTTACGCCAGTGAGGATCGTGCTGCTCACAGCCGACATCAAAAGGCTGCAGACAGTTCGAGTTATGGATCGGACGTTCATAGCGTAGACTGTCGAGTAAAATCCAGGGACAACATATTACGGTACCTTGCCGGCGACTGTAACTAATTCGTCTTCGTCGCTTAGCGACGGATGAGTTTAGCCCGGCCTTCAAGGCCGGGAAAAGATTACAAAACTTGCTCGCGTCGCTTTAGCGACGATTGAAAGCCAATGCAGCCGTCGCTGACGCGACGACAAAAAAGAGAAAGACGACTTTTCCCGGCCTTGAAAGGCCGGGCTACATTCAGAACGCCGCTACGCGGCGAAGAATCTCTTTGGAAGAAAACAGAATGGACCCAATAAAACCCATCCGCCTGGCGCTTGTCCCAATAGTTGTTTTCATTTTCTTAATCGCGCTCGCACCTCCCTCGCGCTCGCAACGACCGAAAAACGTCGAACGGCAAATCGACGCCTTGATAGCAAAGATGACCCTCGAAGAGAAGCTCGGCCAGCTGCAGCAACTCGATGGCGAAGGCAACGGAACATTCCGTCCGGAACACCCCGATCTAATACGGAAGGGCCTGCTGGGATCAACTCTCAACGTTCGCGGCGCGAAGAACACTAACCAGCTGCAGCATGTGGCAATGGATGAATCTCGGTTGAAGATTCCGGTCTTGTTCGGCTTTGACGTGATTCATGGTTACCGCACCATCTTTCCCATTCCGCTGGCTGAGGCGAGTAGTTGGGACCCGGCGTTGGCCGAACAATCAACCAGCATCGCCGCGAGGGAAACCTACTCAACCGGCCTGCGTTGGACATTTGCGCCAATGCTGGACATCGCGCGGGACCCGCGCTGGGGACGAATCACGGAAGGGGCCGGCGAAGATCCATTCCTCGGTGCTGCCTTCGCACGCGCGCGTGTTCAAGGGTTTCAGGGAAACGACTACAGCGCGCCGAACAAGATCCTGGCCTGCGCCAAACACTGGGTCGCCTACGGAGCGGCGGAAGGAGGGCGTGACTACAATACTACTGAAGTGTCCGAAAACACTTTGCGAGAGGTCTACTTTCCGCCATTCAAAGCCGCAGTCGATGCCGGCGTCGGCACTGTGATGAGCGCCTTTAATGATCTCAACGGCGTGCCCACATCCGCTAATCCGTTCACGCTAACCAAAGTCCTGCGCGGCGAATGGAAGTTTGAGGGCTTCGTAGTCAGCGACTACACCTCCGTCAAAGAGTTAATCAACCACGGTTTGGCCGCAGACGACAAGGGCGCCGCGCGTGCAGCCCTGAATGCCGGGGTGGACATGGAGATGGTGAGCCGGCTCTTCAATCAACAGGGTCCCGCGCTGCTGCGGGAAGGTCAACTAACACAGGCAACGATCGACGAAGCGGTGCGACGCATCCTGCGCATCAAGTTCAGGCTGGGACTGTTTGAACATCCTTATGTAGATGAGACGCTCGAAAGCCGCGCACTACTAACTTCTGAAAATCGAGCTGCTGCGCGCGCGGTCGCAGACCGTTCCATGGTGCTCTTGAAGAATGATCGGGAAACACTGCCGCTGAGCAAAACTGTTCGTTCAATCGCCGTTATTGGGCCGTTGGCCGACGACAAACGCTCGCCGCTTGGCTGGTGGGCCGGTGATGGCGAGCCGGCAGACACGGTGACGCCACTGGCCGGCATCAAGCTGAAGGTATCGCCTGAGACTAAGGTTAGGTATGCGAAGGGCTGTGAGACTCAGGGCGACTCAACGGCAGGCTTCGCTGAAGCGTTAGCCGCTGCGCGCGATAGCGATGTTGCCCTCGTCTTCGTAGGCGAGCCGGCCGAGACTGTGGGTGAAGCCGCTTCGAAGAGTTCTCTTGATCTACCCGGCCGCCAGATGGATTTGATTAAGGAGATTCACGCCACGGGCAAGCCCACCGTCGTGGTCTTAGTGAACGGACGCCCACTCACGATACGCTGGGTAGCAGAAAATGTTCCAGCCATATTGGAGGCGTGGATGGGAGGAACCGAGTCGGGCAATGCGATCGCTGATGTTTTATTTGGTGACGTCAATCCCGGCGGCAAGCTCCCGGTGACCTGGCCGCGCACCGTCGGGCAGGTACCGATTTATTACAATCATATGAACACCGGCCGCCCGCCCGACGCCAACAACCGCTACACTTCGAAGTATCTCGATGTTCCCTGGACACCGCAATTCCCTTTCGGTTACGGGTTGAGCTACACGCAGTTTAAGGTCACCAACCTGCAACTCAGCGCTCAGCGAATTCGAACGAGTGGCAACTTGACGGTCACTGTCGATGTTGAGAACGTCGGCAAACGTCCTGGCGATGAAGTAGTCCAACTTTATATTCGCGACCTGGCGGCGAGCATGACACGACCGGTTAAGGAGCTGAAGGGATTTCAACGCGTGACGCTCCGGCCAGGTGAAAAGAAGCATCTGGAGTTTGTGCTAAGGCCGGAACATCTGGGATTCTGGAATCGCGAAATGCGTTTCGTGGTTGAGCCGGGAGAGTTTAGGGTGATGGTGGGTCCCAGCTCAGACGATGTCATCGAGACAAAGTTTGCGGTCGAATGACGTTAGTATTGGAGCACGGAGCCGGAGAGGATGATTCAAGGAAGGAGTCTCAATGGTCGGGAAGGTGGGCTTGCCCCCGCTCGCTGAACGCCACTCAATCTGAGGCGGGGGCAAGCCCCCTTCCCAACCTGTGAGATCTGCAGACTTGAGTCTGGCTTTGAACGTCAGTCTAGCCGGGTCTTGATCATCTCCACTGGTCTCGCGCTGGAACATGATGGACTCGGTCAGACAAAAAACATTCTCGAGTGCACGCCCAGCTGCCACACTTCTATTCCTACTCATCGCCTTTCCCGCGGTTGTCGCTAAGTTTCCGGACCCGATTATCGCTGTCTCACCTGCTCAAGCTGTCGCGGCAAATTACAGGTTCAGCCGCACGGACGAAGTTTTCCTTGAAGACCTCGAGCGTCGCTCTTTTCAATATTTCTGGGAAGAAGCAGACGCGGAGACCGGGCTTGTTCCCGATCGTGCCCGCATGGATGGTTCAACGCTGGACGAGAACCATCGCAACGTAGCGAGCATAGCCGCCACCGGCTTTGGACTGACGGGACTCTGCATCGCCGCCGATCGCAATTGGATCAATCGCAATCAGGCACAGGAACGCACCCGTAACACGCTGCGGTTCTTTGCAAACAAAGCCTTCCACCAACGCGGTTGGTTCTATCACTGGCTCGACGCGAAAACGGGAGAACGGCGCTGGAACAGCGAAGTTTCGTCAATCGACACGGCCTTGCTGCTGGCCGGTGTGCTGACAGCCCGCCAGTATTTTCGTGATGATCCGGAAATACGACAGCTGGCTACGAAGATTTACGAACGAGTGGACTTTCATTGGATGCTGAACGGTCAGCAACTACTCTTATCGCACGGCTGGAAACCGGAGACAGGATTTCTAAAACCTCGCTGGGACACCTACAGCGAAGACACCATTCTATATTTGCTCGCAATTGGATCGCCGACACATTCGATTTCACCTGCATCCTGGTACGCCTTGTGGCGCGATCGTTATCGTTATGAAGGTCATGCGTATTTCACCACCATTGGCGTGCCGCTCTTCATGCATCAATATGCGCACGCCTGGATCGACTACCGTAACTGGCGCGAAACAAAAGCCGACCGGATTGACTATTTTGAAAATTCAGTTAAAGCCACGCTCGCGCACCGCGCTTTCTGTATGAATCTCGCGAACGACTTTCCCGCCTTCGGCCCAAACGTTTGGGGCATCACCGCTTCCGATAGTGCGAAGGGTTATCTCGCCTGGGGCGGACCGCCACGCGACCCGGCCATCGATGGCACCGTCGTTCCCTCGGCTGCCGGTGGCTCGCTGATGTTTACTCCGGAACTTTCAGTAGCAGCGCTTCGCACGATGAGAGAGAAGTATCGACAAAAAGTTTATGGGAAGTATGGATTCATCGACGCGTTTAATCCGGGCAGCAGCTGGGTGGACAGCGATGTGATTGGCATCAACGTCGGAATAATTCTTCTGAGTGCCGAGAACGCAACGACGGGAAATGTCTGGAGTTGGTTCATGCGCAACCCGGAGATACCAAGAGCCATGCGCTTAGCCGGAATGGCTCGATACAGGGCGGGACAAAGCCAGCTGCTAATTAAGAAAGCGGCATAGACTTACTTTTTGAACGGCTACGTATGAGCGGGGGCAAGCCCCCTTCCTGACCCTGAGACTCCTATCGTGCCCGACTATTCGAACCTTGAATGCCCTTCAACGCAATACAGCCTGCGAAGTCAAATCAGCTCATGGTGAGGAAGGGGGCTTGCCCCCGCTAGTTTTGTCGTCGGAACATTCGATAACCCCAGGCATCAAGTGAAAGTGTTGGTAGGGTGACCGCCCGTTTCCTCGCCGTCCGTGCGGGCGCCGGAGCATCCGGCGGCAACGGCGGGTCAACATCCGGAGTGATATCTGAGAACGTTCCTCTCTTGCCGATATCGACTGAGCCAGTGAACGGACGGTTCGAAAGATTAATCGCCACCAGTATCTCTTCACCCGCGGCCCCAGCGAATCGCCGCGCATAAGTCAACACCCTCGACTCATCTGAATTAGGCAGCCAATCAAGCGAACCGCGCCGGAGCGCGTTGCTCGATCGGCGCAAGGCCATCAGCTGTTTGTAAAAGCGCGGGAACTCCGGACGCCTCTCCGCTATCGGCCAAAAGATCGGCAGCCTCTCAAACAGCGCCGGCGCGCCTGACTCCGCCGTGTCGCCGACTTCCTGACCGTTGTACAGCAAGGGGACGCCATCCAGGGTAAACATCAGCGCAGACGCCGCCAGCGCACCCGGCTCGCCGAAACGCGCGATTGCCCGACGCTCGTCATGATTGTCGGAAAAACGCAGGTGAAGCGACCCGCGCGGCCATTCCCGAAATTCTTTGTCCCAAGCCGAATGTAGCTCAACAGCACCGGCGCGACCCTGAAGCACATTTGTCAGGGCACTGTGAAGTGGCCAGGAGTAGTCAAAGTCAAACGCTTTCACTAGCAGCTCGGCCTTGTGTCCTTCAGCCAGCATCGCGATGTCGGGTTTGATTTTTTCCAACTCGGCGCGCGCGTTTTCCCAGAAATCGGTTGGCACTTCTTCAGCAACGTCGCAACGGAACCCGTCGAGGTCAAACTCGCGCACCCAATACTTCAACATGTCCGTCATGTATTGTCGCAATTGCGGGTTTTTGTAATTTAGCTCGGCGACGTCGCTCCAATCATGTGGATAGGTGATGCGACCCGTGGCATCGTGCTCATAAAAATCCGGTGTCTTCATCATCACACTGTCCCAGGACGTGTGGTTTGCCACGATATCGATGATCACCTTCATGCC
>Ga0070706_100005107_pt1 | contig 12525 bp, 10 predicted proteins | sample KBSK5501metaG_FD_65476 | JGI IMG/M metagenome (GOLD analysis project Ga0070706, IMG submission 65476) | Corn, switchgrass and miscanthus rhizosphere microbial communities from Kellogg Biological Station, Michigan, USA - KBS K5-50-1 metaG | ecosystem: Host-associated > Plants > Roots >...
GGTTCGCGGCGCGCGAAGTCTCCCAGAGGGGAGGAGGCGCGCGCCGCGGGAGCGAGAGCGCACGAGGGACCAGGCTCGCGGTCGAGCCCCTTTGGGCGAGCCGCGAGCCGGTGCGCCGGCAGGCGCAGGTCCCGAGTAAGCGGGAGCGACGGTCAGGTCCCGAGTAAGCGGGAGCGACGGTCAGGTCCCGAGCAAGCGGAAGCGACGGCTAGGTCCAGTCTCCGGACTTGCGCGAAAGCACGGGCGCCCCTTCCAGGAAAGTCAGGATGGTTTCGGTATCGTCCGCGACGCCAAAGAGGATGCGGTCCTCGGCCCGCGCGAACTTTTTCTGGATCGCCAGCTCAAACTGGGCGAGCAGCGGCGCGAAGTAGCCGCCGATGTTGGCGAAGACGATCGGCTTGCCATGAATGCCGAGCTGCTTCCAGGTCAGCATCTCGATGATTTCCTCGAGGGTTCCGAAGCCGCCGGGAAAGGCCACGAAGGCATCAGCGAGATCGAACATCATCTGCTCGCGGTCGTGCATCGTGGCGACGACTTTGAGCTCGGTCAATCCGCGGTTGGCCGCCTCTCGCCCCTCGAGCGCCTTCGGAATCACTCCAGTCACCTTTCCTCCCGCGGCGATGACTTCCGCGGCAAGCGCACCCATCAGACCGAGGGAGGAACCGCCGTAGACCAGGCCGATTCCGCGGCGCGTAATCTCGCGGCCGAACTTGCGGATCTCTTCCTCGATCACCGGGTCTCGCGCGTTGGCGGAACTGCTGCAGTAGACGCAAATTCTTTTGAGATCCATTTGGGGAATAGTACCCAATTTCGGATTTCGGATTTCGGAATTGAGGGAATCGGATCTTCAAATCCGAAATTCGCAATCCGAACTCCGAAATCACCGGTGGCGGCTACCCGGCGAATCGAGCGGCCGACCCTCCCGGCAAAGCGGACAGTCCGACTCGGGCCAGCCAGGCACGGACAGGGAGAGGAGCGAGCGGGCCGGCACTTGAAGAGCGCCAGCCGCCATCCCGCGATCGACGATCGATCCCGCCGCCACCACCCGCGCGTCGGACGCCCGACAGAGCTCGGCGACTTCCCGAGTTGACTTGCCGGTCGTGAAGACGTCTTCGACGACGGCGACCGCCGCTCCGGGATCCAGGCGGAATCCGCGCCGTAGCCGAAAGGCGCCGTCCGGCCGCTCCGCGAAGAGAAAGGGAGTCCCGAGCGCACGAGCCGTTTCGTGGCCGATCACGATTCCCCCCATCGCCGGCGAGACCACGACCTCCGGCCCGAATTCGGAGAGCTTTTCGGCGAGCTCGCGTCCGGCGGCTTCCGCGCGATGCGGCCAGAGGAGCAGGCGCGCGCACTGCAGGTATTGAGCCGAGTGGAGACCGCTCGACAGGCGAAAGTGGCCCGTGAGGAGCGCCTCGGTGTCGATGAAGTCCTGGAGGGTGATCACCACGAGAAAGCTATCAGCTGTCAGCTGTCAGCCATCAGCCAGAGTTGTTTGGCTGAAAGCTGAGAGCTGACGGCTGACAGCTCCTACGCGTCCCCTTCCCTCGAGATCTTGTGGTGATCGATCTTCTTATAGAGGTTCGATCGAGGCGTCTGGATCATCTCCGCGGTGCGGCTGATGTTCCACCCGTTCTCCCGAAGCTTGGTGACCAGAAACTCCCGCTCCGCGTACTCCTTGAACTCGGAGAGAGTCGCCAGCGTCAGGCCACGCTCCGAGATCTCCGTTGGCGACACGCGGGCCTCCGGCGGCAAATCTTTGGCCTCGATCGGGTCGGCGTCGGCCATGATGATGACTCGCTCCACGAGGTTCTTCAATTCCCTCACGTTGCCGGCCCAAGAGCGCGTCTTGAGCAACCCCATGGCGCTCCCCGCGAAGCGGCGAGGCCGTCGATGGTCCCGTTCGGAGAAGAGACGCGTGAAGTGCTCGACCAGCTCCTGGATGTCGTCCGTCCGCTCGCGCAAAGGGGGCGTGCGGATCGGAACAACGTTCAAGCGGAAATAGAGGTCCTCCCGGAACCGGCCCGCTTTGATCGATTCCGTGAGGTCCCGGTTCGTGGCCGCGATGACGCGCACGTTGACCCGGCGGACGCGCGCCGCCCCGACCGGCTCGACTTCTCCCGCTTCGAGCACCCGCAAGACCTTCGCCTGGGCGCGTGTGGACATGTCGCCGACCTCGTCCAGGAAGATCGTTCCGCTGTCGGCTTCCACGAACTTGCCGGTCTGCTTTCTCACCGCGCCGGTGAAGGAACCCTTCTCGTGCCCGAACAACTCCGACTCGATCAGCTCCTCGGGAATGGCCGCGCAGTTGACCTGAATGAAGGGACCGCCAGCCACCTTGGACCCCTTGTGGATCTCCCGCGCCACCAGTTCCTTGCCGGTGCCGCTCTCCCCCACGATCAAGACCGTCGCGGTCGTCGGCGCGGCCCGCGCCACCTCTTCCCGCAGCCGCATCATCGGCGCGCTCTTGCCGACGAGAACCGACTCCTGCTCGAGCTGCCTGCGGAGGCGCTCGTTCTCGGCCGCGAGGGTGTTGCGCGAGAGCGCGTTGCGCAGCGACACCAGGGTCCGGTCGCGCTCGAGCGGCTTCTCCAAGAAGTCGACGGCGCCGCGCCGAGTCGCTTCGACCGCGGTCGCGATGTCACCGTGCCCGGAAATCATCAAGACCGGAGGGGAGCCTTGCCGGGCGACGATCCGGTCGAGGGCCTCGAAGCCGTCCATCCCCGGCATCTTGATGTCTAGCAAGACTGCGTCGGGGGGATTCGCGTCGAGGTCGGCGAGGGCCGTCTTGGCGTCGGAGGCTGTCAAGACTTCGTAGCCCTCGGATTCGAGAGTCATCCGGAGGGTCTCTAGGACTCCCTCGTTGTCGTCGACTACCAGAATTCGACGGGCCATCGGGCTACCTTCTAGCAAACAGCGCGCCCCCGGCCGTCGCTTCCGCTTGCTCGGGACCTGCGCCCTTCGGGCGCACCGGCGGTCGGCTCGCCCAAAGGGGCTCGACCGAGCGCCTGGTCCCGAGCTGCGCTCTCGCTCCCGCGGCGCGCGCCTCCTCCCCTCTGGGAGACTTCGCGCGCCGCGAACCGGAGCAAGGAGAGGCCGCGAGCCGCATCTCCCCGGAGCTCGCAGCGAACGCACACCAGTGCGACGCGCGAGGGGACGTGGCGGGAGACCCTTCTATCCTCGCCAGGCCTTTCCCGGGCAGGCTCGTGGCTACTCCCCGATCTTGACCAGGGCAAAGAACGAGACCTTCGCCTGGGGTCGGAATACGTAGAGGCGGAGGTACTCCCCTTTGCCAGCCGCCTTCACGATCTTCGAGAACTCCTCCGTCGAGGTCACGGTGCGTCCGTTTACCTGCGTGATGATGTCTCCATCCCGGATGTTGGCGTCGTAGGCCGGCGAGACTTCCTTGACGTGGTCGACATAGACCCCTTCCACGGACGCGTCCATCCCGAGGGACTTGCGGATCTGCGGCGTCACGGGCGCCACGGAGATACCGATCTTGCCGCGCGGCCCGTCGGTGCTACCGTTCCCTCTGTCGGTGCCGGCGGCCGCCTCGAGCTGCCTCTCGGCGAGGGTCGCGCTGACGGTGAGCTCGCGTCCGTCGCGCATGAGGGTCAACTTGACCTTGCTGCCCGGTGCCTTGCTCGAGACGTAGCCGATCAGATCGCGCGTGTCTTTGACGGGGACGTTGTCCACGCGCACGATGGTGTCGCCCGGCTTGACTCCCGCGGTCTCGGCGGGCTCTCCCGCGAGGACGGACTGGACGAAGGCACCCTCCTTGGACTTCAGACGGAAGGCAGCTTCCTTGTCGGCGTCGACGTTCTCAATGTTGATTCCGAGATAGCCACGGACGACTTTTCCCTTGTCCTTCAGTTGAGGAAGGATCGTGCGCAGCGTATTGACCGGCACGGCGAATCCGATGTTTTGGGCCGGTCGGTAGATCGCCGTGTTGATGCCGACCACTTCGCCGTTGACGTTGATGAGTGGCCCACCCGAGTTGCCGAGGTTGATCGCCGCGTCGGTCTGGATGAAGTTTTCGAAGGATCGCGTCGTCTGGTCGGCCGAAATGCCTTGACGGTCCTTGGCGGAGACGACCCCGACGGTCACGGTCTTGTCGAAGATGATGGGATCCCCGATCGCCATCACCCACTCGCCTACGCGGAGCCGGTCGGAGTCGCCCAGTGGAAGCGCGAGGAAGCGCTCGTGCGAATCGATCTTGAGAAGAGCCAGATCCGTTGCCGGGTCCCTCCCGACAACCCGCGCGGTGAACCGCTCCTTGTTGTGCCGGACATCGATCTTCTCTGCGCCGTCGATCACATGGTAGTTGGTGACGATGTAGCCGTCTTCCGAGATGAGAAAGCCGCTGCCGCTCTGCTGCTCGCGGTGCTCATCCTCGTCGCGAGGCTGGCCACGCCGCTCGCGAGGCTGTCCGAAGAAGAATTCGAAGGGATCCTCACCGTTGCCGAAGGGGCCGGAAAACCGACGGGCGGAACCCTTGACCGTTTCCGTCGATGTGATCGAGACGACGGAGGGCATGGCTCCATCGGCAATATCAGCGAAGGAGGGAACCGCAACGGAGACGGGGCGCACCCGAGCGGCGGGTGTCTCGCGCTGCGCTTCTGTCCGCGGAGTCACGTTGACTGCGCCGGCCACCACCATCCCGAAGATGACAGCGCCCGCGATCAGAACGGAGAACGAAAGAGCCTGCTTGGTCGATTTTTGCATGGGTGCTGTCTCTCCTCGTCCGGGACTCCGCCCGGGTCAACACGTCAACGTTTCTTGTTTCTTTCTCATTCCTAGCCGTCGCTTCCGCTCCCGCGGCGCGCGCCTCCTCCCCCCTGGGAGACTTCGCGCGCCGCGACCGGAGCTAAGACAAGGATAAACGTCACTCCTCACCGAGTTTTTCTTTCGCATCGCGAGGAGTCTCCCGAGGGACCCGAGGGAGGAGCCTCGCGATGCGGGAGGCGCAGCGCCGGCGAGGCGCAGCCGAGCAAGCGAAGCCGACGTGTGATCGCGCACCAGCGCGACGCGCGAGGGCGACGTGCGAAGAGCCTCCTCCAACCCTGATACTTGTCCCTCGACCGTCACTCCCACGGTCTCCTAGCCGCGAACGCCGGCGCCGAGGAGACGCTCGCGCTCGACCAGTATGCACCGATCCATCGCCACCGGAATGCCCCCGGCCTCGAGTCGGGCCGCCGATTCGGGGTCGATGATTCCCTGTTGCATGAAGAAGAACCCCGCTCCTCGCTCCAGCGTTTGCTCCGCGACCGGCGCCACGTGCTCGGAGCGACGGAAGACGTCGACGATGTCGATGCGGACGTCGGCGGGGATGGCGCCGAGCGACGAATAGCAGCGCTCTCCGAGGATCTCGCGATGTCCCGGGTTGACCGGAATCACGCGGTAGCCGCTCTCCTGCAGGTACCGAGCAATCGCATGGGAAGCCCGAGCCGGGTTCGGAGAGCAGCCCACGACCGCAATGGTCTCGGCGGTCTCGAGCGCTCGGCGGATCTGGTTCGTGTCGTTCATTGAAAAAGTCTTCAGTTTTCAGTTTTCAGTTTTCAGTTTTGATTCTTGAAAGAGAACTGAGAACTGATAGCTGACAACTGATCACTCCTTCCCCGGACGCATATTGTAGAAAAAGGTTACCGTAATCCCCTCCCGATCCTTGCCAGGAATCTGCGCGAGCAGGTCCTTGGGCAATGGACGGAAGGGGTCGGACTTGATAATCGCCTGGAACGCCGCGAAGTCGAACGGCGGAACACCGGAGCGCGATATGTACTTCGCATCCGCCACCCGCCCGTCGGCCATGATGAAGAAGCGGACCGTGAGCCTTCCCTTCCATCCCAGCCGCGCGAGCTCCGGAATGTCCCAGTGCAGCTTGATCCGGCGCACCATCTCGTCCGCGTAGGCACCCCAGTCGTACCAGCTCGTGTCGAAGGAGACGGGCCCGGAATCCACGAACCCTCCGTCGGGATTCGGAAGGCCGGCCCCGCCTTCTCCGGCTCCGACCTCGCGGGCGGCATCGCGGATCGCGCGATCGAGGTTCGTCAAGGGCGGGCCGGCACGGCCCGAGCTGCTGTTGGGTCCGGGCTGAGGAACCTGCAGCGCGTCCGGCGCGGTCGATCGCGCGATCTCGGGGGCCGCCGCCGCTTTGCGCTCACCGTTATCGCCCGGCGCACGGCGCGGCGGCGCCGCGCGTGCTGCCTTCCCGGCTCCCGGAGCCAGCCCTTCGATCCCCGGCCTCTCCGGGATAAACGGTGTCTCCGACCGGGAGCGCGAAGGGTCGCCTCCGCCCGCCCGCCGCGTCTTGTCCGAGGGATCGGCCCGGTTCGGATTCTCACGCTGCGGGCCGGGCGCCGAACGAAAGACGAGAGGGATCGTGTCGACCGGCTTCGGCTCCGGAAAGAGCGCGCCGAAGAGGCCACGACGGTGGTCCGGCCCCGCCGTCGGGGCCCAGCGAAGAAGGAGGAAGAGGAGCAGGTGAAGCCCGAGCGAAAGGAGGATCGCGCGCTCGACGGGGATCGGCTGCGTGCTCCTGGGTTGAAGATCCCGCTCGAATTCCGGCACTTCGATCTCGGGGAGCGAGGGCGAAGGCTCAGAAAGAGATAGCGGATCGCGGCGTCGCCCTCCGGAGGGGGGGGCCGGATCGCGAGGCGAAGCGGCAGCCGCCGCACCGCCGGAGGTCCGCGGCGAGCCCAAAGAAGCGTCCGGAGCCCGGGGAGTCGGAGCGATCTGCTCCAACTTGAGAAACGACGTCGGGGCGGAGTCCTCTTCAGGCTCCTCGGTCTCGCCCTTCCGCTCAAAATCAAACACGGATTTTCGTTGGAGGGGCACACGGGCCCCTTCCCTTTAACGCCGACCGGCCTCCCTCGATTTCGTTTCGTTGTAAGTTTTTCGAACGCATGGCTGAAATCGAACAAGTTAGACGGATCGTTACTGTCGTGTTTGCCGCCATGATCGCGGCAGTTGGCGTCTGTTTTCTCCTGGTGGCGTTCTTTCCGGTAGCAGGCGGCGGATCTCCTCCCTCGGCCAAGGTGCGCTGGGCGCTTCTGGCTTTAGGCGCCGGAGAGTACCTCTTCGCGACGGTCCTGGCGCGCCGGAGGACCTCCGCGGGGGCGCCAGAAGCGCTCGAGCGCGTCCGATCCGGCTACCTGATCCGCTTCGCCGCGGCAGAAGCGGTCGCCGTCTTTGGGATCTCCCTTCATTTCCTCGGCGCACCGGCGGGCTCCGTCTTCGTCTTCCTCGGGGCCTCGATCGCCGCCCTGGCCTTCGCCTATCCCAGCCGGGACGCGTTTGGGCGGGCCGTCGAGAGAGCCGGAACTGTTGATTCCTGAGGGTACGAGTCGAGCAACTCGGCTGATCTCGCGGTAGGCTTGCGTCGAGCTGCGCTCTCCACGTTCCATCCTTCAATCCTTGGCGCCCGGTTGCTTTCAACTGGCCCCATCTGATAAAAGAATCAAGCGTTTGGGAGAACCAAGCGGGCTTGCGCCCGCTTTTTTGTTCGATGAAATTGAGTGAAATGACGACTGAAGCGATTCGAGCGGCCGCGGAGCGACGGGGGTGCCGGCTGCTCGCCCTGGAAGGGGCGGGCGCGGGGAGGTACTCGGTGTTGCGCGTGGTGCTCGAACGATTGACCGGCGAACCGGTCATGGTAGAGGACTGCGAGGGGGTCTCACGCGAAGTTTCGGTCCTTCTCGACGCCGCCGACGAGATCCCCCACCGATACACACTCGAGGTCTCCTCGGCTGGGCTGGACCGAAAGCTCTATTCCCTGGAGGATGCGGTTCGCTTCGCCGGGCGGCGAATCCGCGTGACGGCCGAGAATCCGGTCGATCCCCAGCCGCTCGAAGGCGCCGGATCGGCGCGCGCCGCAACGCCCTCGCGGCGTTTCGCGGGAACGCTGCGCTCGGTCGAGGGAGATCTCCTCACGATCGTTGATGAGGAGAATCGCAAAATCTATAATGTCCGTTTCGGCGATATTCGGGTGGCGAGACTCGACTTTCTGTGGCCAGCAAGGGTGAACTGAGGAGAACGGTTTTTCCATGATCATCGATCCGTCGGTCATCCGACAGGTTTCCCGCGAGAAGGACATCGATCCGGAGAAGATGTTCGGAGCGCTCGAGGAAGCCATGTCCTCGGCGGCGCGCAAGTTCTACCATGATCGCGCCGTCGTGACGGCGATCGACCGCAAGACCGGAGAAATGACGGTCTACGCTCCGCGCGCCGTCGTCGCCGAGCTCGACACGGAGTCCGAAGAGCCGCCGCCGCAGGTTCTCCTCGACGAGGCCCGGGAGCTCATCGCCAAGCACGGCACTAAGGGGGAGCTGCGCGTCCTGCGCCAGGCGGAAGAAGGCGAGCCGTCAGTCGAGGTCTCCGACGTTGCGCTGGGCGACACGATCCGCATGTACCGGGAACCGATTGGGCTCGGCCGCATCGCGGCGCAGACCGCCAAGCAGGTGCTCTACCAGAAGGTTCGCGAGGCGGAGCGAGAGAACATCTACAACGAGTATTTCCCGAAGGTCGGCGAGCTGATGAGCGGCACGGTCAAACGCTTCGAGCGCGGCGACATGATCGTCGACCTCGGGAAGACCGAAGGCGTGATTCCACGGGAGCAGCAGTCGCGCGCCGAGCGCTACGGGCAGGGAGAGAGAATTCGGTCGATCCTCTACGACGTGCACAAGAATCCGAAGGGCCCGCAACTCGTGCTCTCTCGGACCGACCCGCGATTGCTGATCCGGCTCTTCGAGATGGAGGTTCCCGAGATCTACGACGGCACGGTCGTCATCAAGGGGGCCGTCCGGCAGCCGGGCGAACGCGCCAAGGTTGCGGTCCGTTCCCGTGAGCGGGACGTGGACCCGGTCGGTGCGTGCGTAGGGATGCGAGGCAGCCGCGTTCAGGCGATCATGCGGGAGCTGCACGGCGAAAAGATCGACGTGATTCTGTACTCCGATGATCTGATCACGTTCGCTCAAAACGCGCTCGCCCCCGCAAAGATCACGCGCGTTTCGCCGATCCACCACGAGGACGGGACCATGAGTCTGGACTGCGTCGTCGAGGACGAGCAGCTCTCGCTCGCGATCGGCAAGAAGGGACAGAACGTCCGGCTCGCGTCCGCGCTCATCGGAATGAAGATCGAGATCAAGGGGGAGACCGAGGTCAAGGGAGAAGTCGCCGAGGCCCTCTCCCGCATGCTCGAGACTTCCCGGCGGCGCGCGACCCCCGTTGCCGAGATCGCTGGAATCGGAGAGAAGACGGCGGAGAAGCTCACGGAGGCGGGGGTCGGAACGCTGGGAGATCTGCTGGAGAAGTCTGCGGGGGAGCTGGCCGAGATCGAGGGGATCGGAGAGAAGAAGGCCGAGAAGATTCTCGAGGCCGCGCGAGCCTTCGAACAGTCACCGGCCGAGGAAGAGACGGAAGAAGAAGAGGAAGCCGCGGCTGCCGAGGAGTCGGAGACTTCTGGGGAAAACGGTAACGTGACGGAAACGCCCGAAGAGACCACGGTAAGGAAGTAATCGAGCCAAAATGGGAAAGATCCGAGTCGAAGAGTTGGCAGCCCAGATGGGCATCGGGAGCAAAGAGGTTCTCTTTCTGCTCCAGTCCATCGGTGTGGACGTGAAATCTCCGCAGGCCGCACTCGACGAATCGACGGTTCTCGCGATCCTGCAAGGCAAGACTCACGCGCCTAAACAGCTCATCGTGCGCGACACCGAATCGAAGGCGTTCCGACCGCAGAAGAGCGCCCTCTCCCGGATCAAGATCATCGAGAAGACGGCCGGCCCGGCCGGCTCCGCGGGCGTCGAAGCGGTGAGCGAGGAGCCCGTCCACGAGTCGCGCCCGACCGAGCCCAAGGCAGCCCCGTCCAAGTCCACGGAACCTGCCCGCACGGCCGTCGTGCCGTCGGAGCCGGAGCCCGAAGCAGCCAAAGCCCCCGCGTCCGTCCCGCGCAAGATCGTTCTTCCCCCGCGCCCGGTCGTCGCGCCACGCCCTTCGGCCGAGGCCGGCACCACGCGCCCGGCCGGACCCACGCGACCGGCTGCGCGCCCGGCCCCGACCGGACCCTCCCGCCCCGCTCCTTCGGTCTATCGTCCGACTCCCGGAGGTCCGGGCGCTCGCCCGTTGGGAGGACTCGCGGGAAGGCCTGGAATCACAGGACGTCCTGGGCCGCCGGTGGGACCGGCGGGCCGTCCCGGCGCGGCTGTCGCCCGAGGGGCCGCCGCCGTCCCCTTGAGCGATCGCGGTACCGCCAAGCGCAAGAAGGACGACAAGGACGAGACGAAAAAGCCCACCAAGAAGGGGGGCGCCAAGCCCAAGATCACCGTCGCCGACGAGGTGGATCTGCGGGAGTTCGTAGGGACGTACCAAGAGGACACGTACTCGGACATCTCCCTTCCCTTGATCGAGAAGACAGCGGAAGTGGAAGAGCCGGCAGCTCCCCGCCCGGTTTCGAAGTCCGCGCTGCGGCGCGCCGCCAAGGAAACGCGGACGCACGACTCGGGCAAGCTTTTGGAGTTTAAGAAGCCGCTTCCGAGCGGCCCGGTGTTTCTTTCCGAAGGTGTCACGGTCAAGGAGCTGTCGGAAAAGCTCGGCGTCCTCGCCAAGGACATCATCCGGCTGCTCTTGCAGCGCGGTGTCTTTGCGACCGTCAATCAGACCCTCGATGCCGCGACCGCCATCCAGCTCGCCAAAGAGGTTGGAGTTGACGCCGCAGTCGTCTCCTTCGAAGAGGAGATGGAGCTTTCTCGGACAACGCCGAGTGCCGAAATGCAAAAGGCACCGGCCCTCGAACGCTCCGCGCGCGCTCCGGTCGTAACTGTCATGGGTCATGTCGATCACGGAAAGACCTCGCTCTTGGACGCCATCCGTTCGACCAAGGTCGCGGCGGGCGAAGCGGGGGGCATCACGCAGCACATCGGCGCCTACCGGGTCGACGTCCACGGCCGCCCGATCGTCTTCCTGGACACTCCCGGCCATGAGGCCTTCACTTCGATGCGCGCGCGCGGCGCCAAGGCAACCGACATCGTCGTGCTCGTTGTGGCGGCAGACGACGGCGTGATGCCGCAGACGGTCGAGGCGATTGACCACGCGCGCGCGGCCAAGGTTCCCATCGTCGTCGCCGTCAACAAGATCGACAAGGCCAACGCCAACCCCGATCGGGTCAAGAAAGAGCTCGCGGACCGCGGGGTACTGCTCGAGGCTTGGGGAGGCGACGTACCCTCCGCGGAGATCTCCGCCTTGAAGAGGCAGGGGATCGACCATCTTCTCGAGCTCATCCTCCTCGTGGCCGACATGCAGGAGCTCTCCGCGCCGGTGACGGGCGAGGCGCGCGGTGTCGTTCTCGAAGCGCGGCGGGAAGCCGGCCGCGGCAACATCGCGACGGTGCTGGTGCAGTCGGGCACTCTCCGAGTCGGCGACGTTTTTTTTGCCGGCTCTGTCTATGGGCGCGTGCGATCCATGCACGACGACCAGGGCCGCAAGGTGGCCGAGGCTCCGCCGGCTACGCCGGTGGAAGTCACAGGATTCGAGGAGCTGCCTTCCGCCGGAGACCTGTTCCAGATCGTCGAGGACGAGGCAAAGGCACGGTCGATCGCCGCCTTCCGCCAGCAGAAGGAGAGGGAGAAGGCGATGGCGGCTTCCTCCCGACTCTCGTTGGACCAGCTTTTTTCCAAGATCCAGGAAGGCCGGATCAAGGAGCTGCCGCTCATCCTGAAGACGGATGTCGCGGGCTCGCTGGAGGTCATCTCGCAGTCGCTTCAGAACCTCTCCAACGAGAAGGTCAAGATCTCGTTGCTCCATGCGGGAGTCGGCGCGATCAACATCAACGACGTCCTGCTCGCCTCGGCGTCGGGTGCGATCATCGTCGGGTTCAACGTACGGCCGGAAAAGAAGGCCGCCGACGAAGCGGAGAAACAGGGGGTTGAAATCCGGCTCCATACCATCATCTACAACGTCACCGACGAGATCGTGGCCGCCATGGAGGGACTGCTCGAGCCGACGTTGAAGGAGGTGGCGAAAGGACGCGCCGAGGTGCGCAACACCTTCAAGGTCCCGAAATTCGGCGTGGTCGCGGGCTGCTATGTGACGGAGGGCTCCATCGCTCGCAACTCGAATCTGCGTCTGCTGCGGGACAACCGCGTCATCTACGAAGGGAAGGTCGGCTCGCTGCGTCGTTTCAAGGACGACGTTTCGGAGGTCAAGCAGGGCTTCGAGTGCGGCATCGGCCTGGAGAAGTACCAGGACATCAAGGTGGGCGACGTGATCGAGGCCTACCAGGTGGAGAAGGTCGCCGGGGTGATGAACGCATGACGGGCCGGTAGACGGTAAACGGTAGACGGCAGACGACCCCGATCAGCCCTCGTCTCACGTCTACCGTCTCCCGTCTCACGCAACATGGTGATCGCCTATGCTCTCTTCGATCTCTACCTGCCGGGCTGCCGCGGCTTGAAGGAAAAGCGGATGATCGTACGGAGCTTGAAGACCCGGATCCGCAGCGACTTCGAGGTCTCGGTCGCGGAAGTCGACGGGCAGGAT
>Ga0070706_100005109_pt1 | contig 12523 bp, 15 predicted proteins | sample KBSK5501metaG_FD_65476 | JGI IMG/M metagenome (GOLD analysis project Ga0070706, IMG submission 65476) | Corn, switchgrass and miscanthus rhizosphere microbial communities from Kellogg Biological Station, Michigan, USA - KBS K5-50-1 metaG | ecosystem: Host-associated > Plants > Roots >...
TCCGCCGTTACTTCCCCAACCATCGCAGTAGCGCGCGTTGGCCGGGCGGGCGGCGATGTAGTCCGTGCCGGAGTATTTCCCCCACCGCGACCAGCCGCCCGCGGGATTAATGATGTCGTCCGGACCGGCCATCGGATCGAAAAGCGCGTCGTCGTTCGAGATGATGAACCACCGGCACCACGAGCCAGCTCGCTTCGACAGCCCGATGATTCCGCGGATCGAACGGATGAGCGTCGCCGGAACGCCCAGGCCCCACGAGCCACCCTGCTCGCCCCACGCCTGACCGTCACCCCACGTACCGTCATCGCCGGCCCACGAGGCGCCACTGGTCGCGGTTGAATAGAGGATCAGCCACCAGCGCCACCAAGCGAGCGGCGCGCCGGTGTGCGGATCAGGGTAGGCGCTGGAGTCCCAGTCCCAGTTCCCAGCTCCGTTCTGGTAGCTCGCCGGCAAGGTCGCGTCGACTCCGGGGGCGATGGTCGTCCAGATCGCTTGGTCGGTCACGATGCGCGCGCGCGGTTTGATCGCCACGAGATAGCCCAGCACCTGACGCAAGACACCCCCGTTGATGCCCGCCCGTTGCCACGTGTCGAAGGCCTGGCGGCTGCGTAACGCGTACTGGGCCGTGCTCTCGCCGGGCCCGCCGGGGATAAGCCGGTCGGCGCCGATGAGCGCGAGCGCGTCCGCCTGGGCTTTCTGAGGCATGCGCGCGAGCAGGGCCTGCTGGCACTTGTCGACCAGAGCGTCGCCGTGCAGGCCGATGGTGTACAGGAATTTCCCGCCCGCGCTCCGTTCGTCGCTTAGCCACGGGGGGGCGATGGCGAGCAATGAGTCTCGAATGCCCATCTAGACCCCCACCACCGATAGGGTAAGCACCCCGAGCACGGCGTCATCGGTCGTCCCAAGGGCGAGATCGGCCGCGACCGCATCGAGCGTGAGCCCGTCAACGCGCTGCACGTACGAGCCGGTCGTGCTTCCGGTTGCGGCTCCCGCTGCATAGAGCACGCCCTCAATCACCGAGATGGGCAAAAGTCCTGCGTAGCCTCCGATCGGGAAGCTTGCAAAAAATGCCGCCAGAGCCACCGCCACGGCCCCAGGATACGCCGCGGTCTGGGCATTGGGCACAGTGACCGTCGCGGCGATATCGACCGTCACGGCCGTCGCTGGGAGGGTCTGCTCGGTGACGGCCTGTCCCACGACCCGCTCTTGCAGCAGCAGATCGAGCAAGCCCAGGTCTGCCCCCTCGAGACTCCCGCCGCTGGTGTAGGCGCCGTTGCCGGTCGAGCCCACGAGCTCCACCGTCGTTCCGGTCACGGTTCCGGCCTGCCAAAATCCGTTCGCCGCCGTGTTCCCTTCGACGCCCGCAACGTAGACCGTATCGCCGGCGACTACCCCGGTCGTGACGGCCATCGTCAGGACGATCGGGCTCGCATTCGTCGCGTCCGTGATCGGCTGCTGCACGAGCCCCGTGGGCGCGCCGCTGGCGTTTGCGACGATTACCAGCACCACGCCTGTGGTCGTGTCCGTCTGCACGATCACCTTCGTGATTTCCTGCGACAGATTGACCGTACCCACGACCCCGGAAATCGGGATGTTCATGGTCGTGAACAGCGTCAGGGCCGAGAGCGCAACGTAAGCGTACGCTCCGGCCGCGCCACCCGGGGAAATCGACTGGAGCTTCAGCAGACATCGCGCGGCGAGCGCGGTATTCGTTTCCCAGTTGCCGCCCACCACAGCGCCGGTGTTCGTGCAGAACACACCTGGGTAAGCGGTGACAAGCTGCGTAATCTGCCCCGGCGCTGCCGTGCTGTTGGGCCCGGCGAAGTCCGCCTGGATCTGCGCCGTGACCGGGATGTAGGCGCCGTCGGTGACTGCACCGCTAAGTGAGCCGCTGGCCAGCGCACTCGCGAACGTAACAACGCCGGTTCCGCCGTTGACGGTCAGCAAACGCTGGAAAGTGTTGTCGACACCGGTCAAACCCGACCCTGAAAGCGCGGCAACGAAAAGCACGCTTCCCGATGCGAGGCCGGCCGTGCTCGAAAGCGTGAGGCTGACCGTACCGCTGGCCACGGTTCCGGCTGTCACGTTGCGCGCAGTCGACGGCGAAAGCGTGAGCGTGGCTATGTTCGAGTAAGTCGGCCGCGGCTCGGTCGTGGCAGCGACGTGGAACTGCAGAGGCGCCAGCGGGCCGACCGTGCTCGCGCTCGTGTTCACGAGGTACAGCGTTCCGGAGGCGTACGTTTGCGGAATGCGCGTCGTGTCGTAAAGCTGCTGGGACAGTGCGTCGAGCCACCCGAGCGCGCCGGTCGGGTTGACACTTGCGTCGGACGGATCCGGCGTGACCGGGGTTACAATCACCGTCCCGTCAGGCTTGACGAACGTCACCGTCCCGGTCGCGGCCCACTGCAGGAATCCGGCCTGGGCGAACGCGCTCACTAGAGCATCGGACTCGGCGAATCCGCTGGCGGCGATCGCGAGGATCGTCCGGGCCATGCCGCCCGGCTGCCACGCGGTGACCGGGAGCTCCACGACCTCGGCAACCGCTAGCTCCTTGCCGAGCCACGAATCATCCGGTGTCACGGCGTTGCTGATGCCGCTCGGAGCGGGCTGGAAAAGCTCTTCGATCGTCAGGCTCATGCCGTCACCTGCAGCAGCGACACTGTAACATTGCTCGCGGTCAGGACGAGCTTAAACGGACCCTTGCCGTCCGTCACCACAAGCCCGACGGTCAGAACGCCCAGGGTAAAGCCGACCGATGCCTGACACGAGACAACGCGCTCATCCTTCTCGCATTCAGCCGCTACCTGCGATGCGATGCGGCCCACGTCGGCCGGGCTGAGATCGTCGTTGAGCTCGCCGAGCAAATCGTATCCGTAATCCGGATCGTCGATCAGTCTTCCGCTCGGAGTTTGCAGCCGACGCACGAGCGATTGGGCCAGTCCGAGGCGTCCGGTCACGCTGGCCATCGCCGGATCCATGCCTGTCGAATCCGCTGTCATCGCTATATCCACTCCGTAGCCGACAATCGGGAACGTCATGGGAACTCCACGCGCACGGTACGGCGTGCCTCCGTTGCCGGGCTGGTTATCACTCCCGCAGCAGACCCGACCGTGACCGAGTCCCCGTAGCACACGACTGGCGCTGTCACCGTCGGCTGCTCAAACCCACCGGCGATGTACGGCTGCCTCGGGTCACCATCGAGGAAACCCACCGCAAGTCGGGTCGATGTCTTGGGCTTACACCGCATGCCGGCCACGCCCGCGCGTAGCGGTATTTTCACCAGCGCCGGAACCCCGAGCCCAGGATTGGACGGCCGACACGTGACGACCTCACCGTCGCTCTCGATCACGACGTATCCATACACGCCCAAGAAATGCAGCTGTGGCAACTCCGCCAGCACGAGCTCGCGCAGGCTAGCGGTCATGCGGTCCGCGTCGGAGTCCGGGCCGAGTGCCAGAATCGTGTGGCGTAAAAGCCCGGTGTTGTCGCTCTCGATCCGAACGGTGCTAATCGTCTGCGGCGTGGTCACGAGTGCATTGGAGAACGTGTTTCCAGGGCGCCATTCCGTGTAGCTCTCGGTGGAAATCACCAGCTGACCGCGCGCCCCGTCGAAGTCCTGCACGAGGTAGTCGCCGGTCACGGCCGCGCTCGGGCGAGCCTGCACGCGCGTGACACCAGAGTCATCCACGTACCACTCGCGGCCGACAAGCTGACGCAGCACACGATGTGCAGGACCGGCCTCACGCACGAAGTAATCACCGATGACGCGGTCGGTTCCGACACTGAGCTGCTCGCCGACCTCGGACGCCAGATCGCCCAGGACCGTCGTCAGCCGCACTCCGCCCGGGTGTGTGTACGCGCGCCCCGTCACCGACTTATGCCATCCGCCGTAGCCCCCGACGACGCGCGCGCTTTTCGTGCCGGCGAAATCGTACTGACGATAGACCGTGCCCAGTAGCACCAGGTCTCCGACCGTGAGTTGCGACGTTGCCGGGATCGACTCCGTTTCGGGGAACTGCAGATCCGCAACCCAAATGTTTGCCGACAGCGTGAGCGCAGCAATGGGCACGCGCTGGCCGCCGAACGCGATGAAGGGTCCGCTCACGGAAGCCTCATGACGCACCGTCCGTGCCCTGGGCGTTGTAGTCCTTCCAGAGTTTGTTCATTTCGTTCTCTTGCGACGTCGGCCCGTCGAGCGCTTCTTTTAGCGCCTGCGTCGATGCGTCGCCGGCGGCTTGGGCATGTGCGGCGGCAGCGTCCGTCGGGGTAATCTTCTTCGTGCCGCGCGCCGTGCCCACAGCGCTCGCTTTGGGCTGTGGCGTGTATTCGATAAACTTGCATTTCACCGTATAAAGCAGTTCGCGCGTCGGGATGAGGATCCCGATCTCCACGCAGATCACCGAGAACACCCCGATGTCGTCTAGAGCCGGGTGAAAGATCGCGATCGCTTCGATGGTCTTTTTGGTCGGATCGTATTTCAGCAATTCCTTGAACCGGGACCATTCTTCGAAGTGGTTATGCCCCGTGCCCAAAGTGCCATCGTCCCAGAGGAAGAACTCGATCTCGCCCTCGACCGGGGGCAGGCCGGTGAACGTGAGCGTCGACCCCTTCGTTCCCTTGCCCTTTTTGACGTCGAACTCGTTCTTGCGAGCCCAGCCGCTCAGCTTGCAAACGCCCGGGCTCGACATGCCAGGGCTACCCGACACGCGCACCACGTCCCACTCTTGCGGATATAGCAGCGGGTTAACGAGCTGACTCGCCACTACCCCATACCTCCCGCAAGCGCGATGCGTTCGAAGGTCGTGCTGACCATCAGCTCCGTAATCTGCTCGGCACTCTTCCCGGCTCCGCTGATGTTGATCGCTCCTATGTGCACCACCGCACCACCGCGCGCGCCGCTCGCGCCGGAGCTCGCACCATTGGCCGCCATGCCACGGATCGCGCCCGCAGCCATGGAACGCGTCGCGCCGCTGACACGCGGGATGGCCGCTTCCGTGCCGCGAGCGAGCCCCTCGCCGAGACCCTCTTTGCCGGCTGCAAAAGTGATCGTACTCGGAGAATGCCAGCCCAAAGCGTCCTTGAGTCCGCCCACGACCTTGCTGCCAAGACCTTTCACAGCGGATATAGCTCTGCCTGCACCCGCAGCGATACCGTTGACCAGACCGTCTATCAGTGACGACGCTGCCGACGCCCCCTGCTTCGCCATGTTCACCAGCGAGCTGATGGCGCTGACCACCAAGAGCACGCCCTGCACGGCGACGACAGCCGCATTGGCCAGCATTGTGATGTAGTTGACCAGCAGGGTAAGCGCTCCCAGTCCCGCCGTGTCACCGCCGAGCGCGTCCCACAATTCCGTAAAAGCTTTCTTCGCCGGCTTGAGCGCGATAGCCAGTTTCAGGCCGGAGATGATCACTTCCTGGATGACCACCTTGATAGCCGGGAACACTTTCTGTGCCACCGCGCTGATTGTCTGAAACGTGCTCGTGATTACGCTCTTGAGAAATTGTCCCGAAACGGTGTTCTTGTCGAAAATAGAAAAGAGACTCTTTAGCCCCTCAAGCAGCGGTGTCAGCGATTCGGCGGAACCATCGAAAAGCTGCGCGATCTTCTCGTGCAGTCCGGCCATTTGAGCCTTGAGGCTCAGCGCCATCTTTTGAGCGTCGCCGCCAAACTTCGTGTTCAGCGCAGCGTTGAGCTTTTCGGCCGTCACGATGCCGGGTTGCAAGGCTCCTGCGAGCCCCATTTTGGCAATCGCCTTCTCCGCCACCTTGGTCTTCCCACCACCGGCAGCGATCTTTTCGAACAGAGTAGTAACGGCGGTCCCGGCTTCCTCGCCCATTACGGCCGACACGTTTGCGATGCCCTGCAGCGAATTCGCTAGCTCGTCGCCCTTGTACCCGGCGGCTGCGAGCCCGCGCGCCATTTTCTCCAATGCCTCCGAGCTGGCGATACCAGTGGCGGCGATGCCTTCGATCTGGTCGATGAGCTTGTCGGCCGCGTCCTTGGTGCCCAACAGCGCCTGCATTTGCAACGTCAATGTGCGCTGCGAATCGGATTGCTCCAGCGTGAACTTGGTAAATGCAACGGCTGCGGCTCCAATTGCCGTCACCACCGTCAGCGCTCCCGCCGCCACCGCGGCCCACGGAATCGCCCCGAGCGCACCGCCCATACCGGCCGCGCCCTCTGTTACCCCACCCATGCCGCCGGTGAGCGCTGTCGTGCTCGACGTCGTTTGGCTGAGCGAGTTCCGCAGATGGTCCGTCGCGCTCGCGGCCTTGTGCGCCGGCCCCGAGACTCCATCCCTGAGAACGACCTCATACGTAACAGCCATCAGAGCTTACCCAGTCCGCGCAAAAACGCGCGGTGCAGCAGCACAGTTTCCGCCAGCGTCACTCCAGCGGCTTCGGCCTGTGGCGTTTCCTCTCCTCGAAACCATGCGCGCAGATCGTCCGCGAACGGGTCGCTCGACTCGTCGTAGCTTGCGATCTGCGCGCCGATCATTTTGCGTCCGCCTTGCCGGCCGCCCCCGTCAGGTCGAGGATCGCCGCGCCGCACGCCTCGGGGATACCGGGCCAATCATCCAGTAGCGCTTCGACATCCGCGGGCCAGACGCAGATTTTCCGGAAGAGGACTTCCTGCGCATCGGCCTTGGCGCTCTCGTCGTGCGATTGCGCGCGGAGCATCTTGTACTCGGGGCGGCTTGGCTTCCTGAGCACGACGCACCACGCGGGCGAGCCGTTGCCGCTGGTCGCGCGCACCACTGCAGTGCGCTTGTACTTCGCGTCGAATTCCGCGAGCTCTTCGGGGGTCGGTTGGGGCATGAGTCTCTTCCTTTGAAACTCGGGCCGCTCCGTCCACGCCGCACCCTACTGGTTTTTGCTGTTACGTTCCTGCTGGCGGGCCGAGGGGGGTGGCCAAATCGTCGCGGCCGCCAAACGCGATCTTGATAGGGTTTAATTCCACCTTCCGTGAGAGTGCGTCCGGGCTGACTGACTGTGACACTTCGGTGGAATCCAGCGTGCAGCCGTAGAGCGTATCCGTGATCTGATCGAAGCCGGTCTCGCTGTACATCACCACGACCGAAAACTGAACATCGCCGTAGCCGTTGCCGGCCGTTGCCCCCGCAGCCGCGGCCGTTTGCGTCAGCAGATCGATCAGCTGGTTGAACTCAGCCAAGTAGAGCTCGATGTCGGCCGTATACGTGTTGCGCCCGCGGGTTTTTCCGATTGGATCCGGAGAGCCCCCTTCGACCATGCTGCGCGCGCGTTTGCGACTATAGTTGATCGCTTTTCGTCCGATTATGATCTGCCCTGCTACATGCAGTTCTATGGATGACCAATCGTAGCGCACGCCTGAGATCAGCGGATACGGAATAGGCTGGCTCGCCATGATCATACCTTTCGCAACGCTACAACGCGAGACGCTACATGCTCCAAGTGCTCCACATTCACGCATAGTACCAGGGGATAGGAAATCGGCGTGGTCGTCACGGCTGCACCTTCTTGATCGGAAGCACATTATCCAGCTGTCTGTCGGCGTGCTTCACCACTCTGCGACAGAGCTCTAAAAATTCGCCGTCCGACAGATCACGCTTCGCCATGTTGCTTGTGTAGCTTACCCAACGAAGGTTTGAGCGCACCGTTTCTCCGCCTTTGGCTTTTGCCACAATGTGGTCGAGGCTAGCGTTGTCGCCGGGGCGCAGAGACTCACCCGTCAAGGCACAGACTCCAATCTGCTCGTTCCAGATACGCTTCATCAGAGCCACGCCACCGTTGGCAACGTTTAGCTTATGGCTGCGGCCAAGGGCGCGCAGCCAGTGCTCGAAGCATAGCTTGCCAGCGTCGGCAGGTGACCCGCACATGTAGCACAAGCCGCGTTCGACCCGTTCTCTCCGCAAAGCGACCTTTGAAGCGTTGCCCTTGCGATTGAGATGCTGAATCTTTTCCGTGGTCTGGCGGGCGCGCCACGCTTGTGTGTGTGCTACCTGACGCTGTCGCACCTCGGGGCGAGCGTAATATTCATCGCGCTTCCGCTTGCCATGCGAAGAAGCTGCATACTTCTTTTGAGCCGCAGTCCTTGCCATCAGCTAGCCTGTTCCGCACTCAAAAAACTGATAGTTACGTTTTCGGTCAAAACGTACCCTCTGGAATTAATCAAAACCGCTACATCCACCGCGCTGGTCGCGCGCACATTCGTCGACCGATCCACGGCGATAACATAGCCCGAGATCATGTTCGCCGCGAGCATCCGCGTCTTAAGCGCAGTCCCAAGCGAATCCTCGATCGCTTTGGCATCGTTCTCGACGAGGGTCCCGTTCGTGTTCAGCCGAAGGTCCTCGTTGATCACTTCCTGTCCGACCTCGTGTACGATGGCACAGGCCCGATCCATTACGAGCCCAAGCGGCAGCAGCGTGAACGCGCTCCCGGGCGTGGACGACAGGTTCGGGTTCACGATGTAGAAAGCCACACCACGACCGCGACGCGTTCGAGCGCTCGTGATGCGCATGGCATCGATTCCAGGGTTCACGAGCTCGTCGTGATAGATGAACCCGTCGAGCGGATCAGACGCTGGGTTCACCACGATCGTAGATAGCGCCCGGTCCTTTACGCGGCCCGCGTGTCGTTGAGGGGGGATAGCAACTTCACGGGCCGCGAGGGACCAGGCAAGCGGCCGGCGGTAGCTCGAGCTCCCGGTGAGAGCGAGCGGGAAGGCGCTCGGCATATTGTAGTACCCGGCGTTCGGACACACGCGGAGCCCGTTGTTGCCGGTCGTCGGACTCGAGAGCAGACCGATCGCGGTCATCCACGCGGACTCACTCTCGGCGCTACCACCGAAAGCGGCAGGGCCAGAGGCGTCGCGCAGGGTGACGATCGCGCGCTCGAACAGATACGAAGCGGTCAGCGTGTCGAGCGTGCCAGTGGAGCCGTTCGACAGGTTCGCCATCTCGCCGCTGGACATCGCCGGGCCGGTTCCGCTGATGCCACCCGTCCCACCGCCCACGATGTGAATCGAGCCGACGTCGGCGTTGCTGTAGGGCGACGCCTTGAACGCGGCCAGCGCGGTCTGGATATCGGCGATCGCCCAGGCCGGGCCGGTCGTCATGAACTTGATCAGATTGCCGGCGACCAGCGTCGCAGCTCCGGCGCCGAGCGTGAGGACCATTCCGGTGCTCGGGATCGTGTAGGTGAGCGCTGTCCCGAGCGCGACGATCGGGCCGTAGTTCCGACCAGCATCGAGCGAGAACTGGAGTGTGATACCGGCGGTCCCAAGCGCGCCCCCGGTCACGACCTTCGCGACCACGTGGTAGTCGTCATAAGCGCCTTGCGTTCCGTCAAGCGCCACGGACGGAGAGGCGGTTCCGAGGCTCGCGCCGGTGCCCTGGCTGAGCACGGGAGCGGTCGCGGTGCCCTTGGTGGTCACGGGCACGGACATCGCCAGCACGGTTCCGCCGGCGAGCGTAGACAGCGCTGCAGCCTCCGCGAGCGCGGTCGGGCCGAACGACGCGAGCAAGGTCGACGGCTGGCGCGTGGCAACGATCTGGTAGTTCGCCACTGCAGCGGTCGCGTGCGTGAGATTGCCGCAACCGATTACGAGCTGGTTCGACTGGACCGGCACGTTGATCGATGCCGAGCCGTTGTCGATGATGGTGATCGAGACATCCCCGGACATTTAAAGCTCCTCGCTGAGAGCCAGCGCCTGACGGCGCTCGACCTCTTTAATCCAATTGCAGTTGGCACACAGCAATTGGAAGCGCCCGGTAGTGTCCTTTAGCGCTCTCTGTAAAATAGAGACCCTGCTACGACCCCCAGCGGGTCCCCCATAGCGCTTCTCCAGATAGCCATCATTGCGAACATGATCGACGTGCAGACATCGCACGTCGGTGCAGCCACCCGGAACGGCGCAAAGTGGATTGTTGCAGCGTGAGCCAAACTTTTCCAGGACGCGCATCCGCAGTCGCTGGTGATACTGAAGCCTGTAGCGATTTGCCCGCTCCGGGTCTTGCTGCCTAAGCTCTTCGGCGCGCTCCCGGGTACACGCTTTGCACCACGACGTGACACCGCTGCGCATACGCTTGTTGGCCTGAAACGCCGCTCGGTCCTGCGCCACATAACAACGCGCACAGACGACTCTCTCGGACTTTGGATCGGTCTGTTTGCTCCGTGTCCCGCGTCCCGGATCACGTCTGCGTCCCCGCGCAAGTTCCGCCTTTGCGTTGCATGCTTTGCACCAAGAGGCCAACCCGTTGGCCTTGCGCAAATTCACCCCGAACGCCGAGCGTTCCTGTTCCACCTTGCACTTGGTGCAGCGCACCAAGATGCCGGGCAAGTACAGGATTCGTGCGTTCGCGCTCATGTCACTAACCGAGATCTATCGGGTCGCTCGTCGTGCCATCCGGCAGCAACAGTGCGACGGTGGGAACGGGACGAGTCCCGATCGGTGCGAGCGAGTAAAGCACGTCCGGCACGGGCACGGCGATCTCCAAGTTCCAAACCGCGTAGCGCCCAAGGATCTGCAGCTTGGTGGAGGTCGGATCGGAGCTCACCCAGCGCATCGCGCCCGGCACGTGGACTCCGTGCGCCAAGTCGGATAACGACTGCAGGATCACCAGGCCGAGCAGCGCGGTCGCGTCCCAATCCGTGTCCGGATGCGTTTGCTGGAACGGCGGGCTGTCCGTGTCGTAGGTGCAGCCCCAGAGATGCACTTCGTAGAGCTGCCATTCGGTCCACAGCGCTCGCTGCTGCATTGCCGCCAACTGCTCGAAGCTCGGGGTAAGCACCGCGCGCGCGGTTGCGCTCGAGCCGTTGCCCGTGATCGTGACCGTGGGTTCCTCGGTGTAGCCCGTTCCCATCGCGGTCATCTGCACGCGATGCACGACGTCCTCGGTTACCACCGCGTTCGCCGTTGCCTGTACGCCGCCCGTGAGATCCGGTGCTGATATCGCAACCGTCGCACCCGTGTAGCCCACTCCGCCGCACGTCACGAACACCGACAGCACGCCCGAGCCTTGCGGCACCTCGCGCGCTTGCCGACCCTGACGCATCGACGCATCGCGCGGCGTGTACTTGCTGCCCTTGGGTACGAACACAATCCGATTCGGGCTCGCGTTCTCGGCAATGTGCTCCGGGCCGAGCAAGATCGCTCCGTCCACCAGGGGCGCAATCCCAGCGTCCGCGAGCCGGGTAACGACGTCGGCGCTGATGGTCTGCACCAAATATTGCCACTGCATTCACCGCGAGCCCCCCGATCCGCTCAGGGTCTTGTCAAACGCAGCGGTCGCGGCTTGGTCGATTACTTCGGACCATTCTGTCGGAAGCGGACCGGTCGGCAGGATCGGGCGCACCGGCATGTTGCTTGTGCCAACCTGATGGAAGGCGCCGTAGTCCTCGCCGAGCTCGATGCTGATGCCCGAGCCAGCAGTCGGCCGCACGGTCACGTTTCGAAGCTCGCCCGAGTCGGTCAACGGAGGAGCGCTGCGCCCTCGAGCGACCGTGCTCTTTGCCAGAGCCGCCCACGGGTCGCCATACGGGCCCGCACCATCGTCGAACTCTTTCTGGATCAGCGCTTCGATGCCGTCGCATGCGTCCGCCGCTGCTCGTGACGGGACTGTCGCGAGCTCGTTCAGCGCGCGCGTGATCGTGGCCAGGGCTGCGTCGCCGGCGCTCAATGATCCCCCTTATACTGCGGCGCGAGCAGGGCAATTATTCCCGTGCAGCTCGTTCCGCTAGCGTAGATCCAATCGAACGCAAGCGAGAGCCCTTGCCCGGCCAGACCGAAAGTGAACGTGACGTCCTGCTTTTGGAGCGTGCGCAACTTCACTGTGCCGGCCGACCCGACGATGAAGCCTGCCGCTCCCGAGCCCTGGAACTGCGCCGCGGCGTCGCTGGTCGTTACCGGGACAGCTCCGGTGTACGTGACGGCGTTGATGTCAGACACTGGGCACCCCGCCACGATTCGTCTGACCCCACCCGCGCAACGCTCCGGAACGCACTTGCGGCAAGTCCGCACCGCCATTCGTGAGCATGCTCGAATTCGGCGTCACGTCCGGGTGAATCGCCTGGCGCTGCACGCTCGGAAACCACCCGTTACCGGGCGGCAAGTTCGGGTTTCCCACAGCCTCGTAATAACGTCGAAGCACTCCCGCGTCCGCGCCGGCGTTCGGGTTGAAACCGCGGGCCTCCATCAACAGGTAACACGCGATGTACGCCGTCATCATCGTGAGGTCGCTACCCCACGCAAGCAGCAGCGGCTGCGCATACCCGCCGCGCCCGTCGCTCACACCGTAACGCCCACGCAGATAGCTGTCCGCCCGCTCACTCGCCGCGACGCACGCGGCCTGCTGCTGCGCGTTCGTCGTAGTGATGAGCGCCGCCGGCGCCAGGTACGACGCCAGATCGCTAGGCTGGCAGTACTGCGAGGCTGGCATTGCTCAGCCTCACGAGGGACCGCTGCGAGCCGCCAAGAATGCGAAGGACCACGCCGGTGCAGCGCGCATCCACGCGCCCCACAGGAAGTGATGCGTGTC
>Ga0070706_100005111_pt1 | contig 12519 bp, 7 predicted proteins | sample KBSK5501metaG_FD_65476 | JGI IMG/M metagenome (GOLD analysis project Ga0070706, IMG submission 65476) | Corn, switchgrass and miscanthus rhizosphere microbial communities from Kellogg Biological Station, Michigan, USA - KBS K5-50-1 metaG | ecosystem: Host-associated > Plants > Roots >...
TCATAACGTCGTCCGCAGAGCAGAAACGCAATCGAGTGCAGGCGTTGACGATGACGCGCAACCGGTCGTAGCCGGTCAGGTTGTCATCCCAGCGCGAGGGCTCGTCGCCATAGAGATGGCGCAGGAAATCGTCGTGGGCGGCCGACGCCAGAACCGTCTCGACCTCGCGCGAGAGCATGACCGCTTGCGCCGGCGTCCACGACGGAAGAAGCCCCGCGTGCACCATGAGCAACTCGCCGTCGCGGCAGACCAGCGGCTGCCGGCGCAGCCAGAGGAGCAGCTCGTCGCGGTCGGGCGCCTCGAGAATGGGCGAGAGCGTGTCGCGATCGTGCGCCGCACGATGCCCTGCCGCGACGATCAGCAGGTGGAGGTCGTGATTGCCGAGCACCGTCGTTGCTGCCGCACCGAGCGACTTCACGGTACGCAGGACTGAAAGCGAATCGGGGCCGCGGTTGACGAGATCGCCGACGACCCAAAGGCGGTCGCGTGCGCGATCGAACGCGATCATGTCGAGAAGCTGCGCGAATTCGGCGTAGCAGCCCTGAATGTCGCCGACAACGTAATGACTCATGGCGCTTAGGATCGCGGCAGCAAATGCGCTCGCGCTTGCCTGAGGCGCGACGCGCGCTATTTCTTGAGCGCCAGGATCCAGCTCACCAGCGCCTTGATATCGTCGTCGGACACCTGCGGATTCGGCGGCATAGGAATCTGGCCCCAGACACCGGCGCCGCCAGCTTTGACTTTCTGCGCGAGCTTCGCGTTCGCGCCCGCATCGCCCTTGTACTTGGCGGCGACTTCCACGTATGCCGGACCCACGATTTTCTTGTCGATGCCGTGACATGCCGCGCAGCCGTCTTTTTGCATCAGCGCCTCGGCCGCTTTCATATCGAGCGGCGCGCCCGGTTTCGCCGCGGCCGCAGCCGCGGAGGGTGCGGCAGGGGCCGTGATTGCCGCAACGGGAGCCGTCGCCGCCGCGGGTGCGGCGGGCGTCGAAGCCGTTGCGATGGCCGGCGTCGGCGCGGCGGGTGGCTCATTGAACCTGGCGCCCGATCGGTTCGCCATGTAAACAACTGCGCGTTGCACTTCGATATCGGCGAGATTGCGATTGCCGCCTTTGGGTGGCATCTGATCTTTTCCGTTGAGCGCGCTGGCGTAGAGCGCGTTGATTCCGCGCTTTATTCGCGGCGCCCATGCGGCCTTGTCACCCAACTTGGGCGCTCCGACGAGGCCCGCCTCGTGACAGACCTTGCACACGTCCTGATAAACCTTTTCGCCCGTCATGCTAGCTTGCGCCGCGCTCGCCTCGACGAGCGTGACCTCGCCGACCGGCTTGATGCGGTTGAGCACCCCGGTTTGGGCTTCCTGTCTTCCGGGCGGGCGCACATCGGTGATGAGTTGCGACAGGAGCACGACCAGCGCAATCGGTATCGCGAACGCGAGAACGACGACGATGACCAGTTGTTTTGGCGTCTTGATGAAGGATGTGTGCTTGTCGCGCATCAGGTCGTCCTGGTGGCTTTCCTGCGGCGGCCGTAGTCCAGACGATTCGGCCGCGAGACAACGTGGGAATTATAACGCGCCGCTTCGAGCGCGGACCGGTGGACGCACTTTGCAGCGGCGAGGTAAAATCGACCCGTGCGCCCGTAGCTCAGTTGGATAGAGTGTTGGTTTCCGAAGCCAAAGGTCACAGGTTCGACTCCTGTCGGGCGCGCCAAAGAGCTTCGGCTTCGCGCCGGCCAAACGCAGCCGCGCAGTCAGTCGAATGACCGGCTGTAATAGATTCCCACGCCGCTGACCACGCCCGCTTCCGCGCGCAGCGTGAGCCCGCGCGTCAGCGCGTACTCGATCTTCACCGCATTGTTCGCGACCGACAGTCCCTGCTCGTAAATCAGCGACAGGTTGTCGGTAAGGCGCTTGCTGAGCGCAACGACCTGACCCGCGGCGCCGGAGGTTGTCGTGCGCGAAGTATCGGCGGCACGCACACTGATGTCGTCCAACCCCAGCGTGCGCGCGACGCGCTGCCCGATCGGAGGCGCGTTCGGATCAGTCGCCGCAGCGAAGGCGATCTGCAGCGCCGACAGGTCGGCATTGCTCGCGCGATCGAGCCCGTGGCCGAGCACGAGCCACGTCAGTTTCTCGTTGTCGGGAACGGGCGGCGTCGACGTGAGCTGCACGTGGGGGACGCGCACGGTGCCGGTGACTTCGACGCCCGCCTCGACCTGGAGATTCTTGCGCAGTGCCAGCACGTCGAGTCCCGGATTGTCGAGCGGCCCGTCGAAGTAAAGCTTGCCGCGCTCGATGGTCAGCCGCTGCCCGTACGCCGTGTACGTGCCGCGCTCGGCGTTGATCACGCCGCGACCGGTCAGAGTGCCGTCGGCGGCAGTGACGACGTGAACCTTGCCCGCGACGACGGCGTCGAGGCCCTCGCCGATGATCTCGAAGCGATCGCCGAAGTCGAGTTCGAGATCGACGGCGAACGGAACTCGCGCACGTCCCGGCGCAGCCTTGCGCTCGCGTCCGCGCACGACGACGTCGTCGCCCAGCGCGTCAGCCGTCGGGCGCCGAAACTCGAAGTAACCGTCGTCGGCCCGGAGCGCGCCGGCGAGCGCAAGGCGCTTCTGCTCCATCGCCAGCGTTCCGGCCCCGCTTAACACGAGGCGTGCATCCGGGCGGTTGAGGAGCCGGAGCTTCTCCGCGCGCCATGCAAGACGTGCGCCGGTCACATCGCCCGTGCCCGCAGCCGGCAGCGTACCGCTGGCAACGAAACGGCCGTCGCCCGCGGCGAATGAAAGGTCGCTCACGGTGACGGCGCGTTCTTCGAGGCGTGCGCGCAACCGCCCGTCGCGAAGGAACACGCCGTATTGCGGCGCCTCGAGCTTCAGCGCGTCGCCGTCGATCGTCCCGGTGAGCCGCAACGCTCGCAGCGTTCCTTGTCCGGAGAGGTTCATCGAGAGACGACCATCGACGATCGCGGTCGTACCGGCGAGCGCCTGCACCGCGCGCAGCGACGCAGCATCGACGCGCATCGAGACCTTGAGCGGAGCGGCGCCGTCGAACCTGCCCGCAAGCGCGGGTGACGAACCGACATCGACCGCGATATCCGCATCGGCGAGCCGCGAACGGGCGGTGAGCGTGGCGTGCAAGCGATCGTCGACGCTTTCGGCCGCGACATCGAAGCGCGAGAGACCCAGCGCAAGCTCGGGTGCGTCCGCAGGTGCGATGTCGCCGGCGTCGCGCGAGAGCATGAGCGTGCCGTTCAGTCGCGGCGCGGCGGCGAACGACCAGCGCCCCGACAAGGTCAAGGTCGAGCGCACGTGCTGCGCCTGGCCCGTCGCTGCAAGCACCGCGGCCGCAGGCAGTGCGGTGAAATCTCCGCTGCTCGACCAGCGGCCCGCGTCCCACGCCAGTTCGCGCAGCGCGAAGCGGCCACCGGAAATCGTCCCGGTTGCGTCGGCAACGCGGGCGTGGCCGGGTTGCCAATCGACGCGCGCGCTCCCGGCGAGCGCAACCGGGTATTGCCCGCGATTTTCAAGCGCGACGATGCGCCCCGACCAGCCTGCGCTCGCCGTCGCGCGCCAGCCGCCTGCAAGCCGGGCGTCGAGATCGAGGTCCGCGCCGCGCGCGGTCAGGACGAGCTCGTGTTGCGCAACTGTTCCGGTCACGCGGGCCGAAAGACCTTTGAGCGCGACCGAAGGTGCCTCTGCATCGGTCAGCGCGGCGGTGAAGCGAATCGGCCGCTCGTCGGTGCCCGCGCCCTGCGCGCCGATGTCGCCTTCGACGACAAGTGAGGCCGCAGTGATCGACGCGAAGCGCAGGGCTTCGCCGCGTGCGGTGATCGCGAGCGAGGGACGCCCCCACGCACCGCCGATCCGCCCCGACGCATTCAGGCGTCCGGCGAGATCGGCATCGACCGCAGCGAGATTGGGCGCATCGACCGCGAAGCTGAGCAGGTCTCCTGCTCGCCCATAATCGCCGGCGAGCTGCAGCCGGTTGCCGCCGATGGAGAGATCGAGCGCGGCGCGGCCGATATGCTCGCGCGCGAGCACGATGCTGCCTCCGCCGGCGAGCGCGAGCTTGCGCCAGCGACTCTCCGGCGCGAGCTTGAGCGTGAGCGCCGCAGACCATTCGGGCTCGAGCGCACCTTGGGCGGCGACAGTGCCGGTGATCGACGCACTCGGATAAGAGCCGAATGCAGCCGGATCGAGGCGGGTAGCGGCGGCATCGACGCTGAAGCGACGCGTCGCCGCGAGCTCGAGCCTGGCGTTGCCGGCAAGCGCGCCTCCTTTCGCCTGTGCCCGAAACGCTTTGATCTGCAACTGGCCGCGACCGATCTCGGCATCGAAAGCGAGCACGATGCCGCGATCAGCGAGCTCGCCCTTGAACGCTCCCTGCGGCGGGTCGGCGGTGTGCGCAAGCCGAAAGTCGAGCGCGCCGGCCAGACGCGTCGGATAAAGCCGCGCATGGATGCCGGAGAGATCGAGGTCCTCGACACGAATGCGCCCGCGAAGCTCGTCAGCGGCGAGATGGGCATCGCCGCGAATGCGGCCCTTGCCGGTGAGCGCGATCTCGAGCGCGTCGAAACTCAAGGCATCGGCGTCATAGGCGAGGCGCGTCGTTGCGCGAGCCAAAGGCAGCCGTCCGCTCGACCATGCACCGGCTTCTCCATTGGTCGCTTCGAGTCGCGCTTCGAAACGCGATGGCTTGGCCATCCCGCCGGAGAGCTCCACGTTCAGCGTCGTCTTCGGCAGCCTGGCATCGAAGCGCGCGAGATCTATGGCGTCGGCGGAGACCTTGAGCTCGCGCAACCACACGGGCTCGAAAGGCGCGACGACGGCGGTGGCCGACGCCCGCGCGTCCTGTCCCGTCGCGGAAAGCGCGAGCCGCAACGCGCCGAGATTGCCGTCGACGTTGACTTCGCCGGCAGCGCCGCGCAGCCGATCGCTGCCGGTAAAGCGGATATTGCCTCCGGTCGCGAGCGGCGGATTCGCACCGACCACGATAGCGCCCTGGAGTGCGCCCCAATCGCTATCCAAGGCGAGCTCGTCGAGACGGTGGCCCGCGGTGTCGCCGTGGTAGCGTAGTGCGAGCCCGCGCACGTGCCAAGCGTTTGCTCCGCTTATCGCGTCGACCCGTCCGATCGCGACGCGCTCGATGTCGACCGGCAAGGGCAACGCGAGCGAAGGTGGCAGCGCGGTTGCACCACCGCTGGCGCGAAGCTCGAGGAGAACGCGGGTGGCCGTGAGCGCAGCCACAGACAGTCGGCGCGACAGCAGCGCGCGCGGCGACCACGTCAGATCCACGTCGTCGGCGATCACCTGCCAGCCTTCATCGCTGTAAGTGATTCGCGCGACATGCATCTGCCCGGCCAGCGAGCCTGTGGCGCCTTCGAATACGAGGCGGCCCGCGCTGCGACGCGCGGCCTCGCCGACCGCCCAGTCGAGGCCGCTCTTGCCGGTGGCGAACCAGAGCGCCGCGCCGAGCAGCGCCCCGGCGAGGAGCGCCACCAGCGCAAATCCGACGCCCAGATAACGCCGCAGCGTCATCAGAACGTCAGTCCGATCGAAAGGTGCAACCGCACTTGCTTGCTCTCCTGGCCATACGCGACGTCGACTCGGAACGGTCCGATCGGCGTACGCACGCGCACGCCGACGCCGTAGCCATAGACGGGCTTGAGGCCGCGCGGTTCATCGGCCGCGTTGCCGGCGTCGACGAAAGCGGCGAGACCCCACGCCGGAGCGAACCAACGGGTGATCTCGGCACTGGCGAGTGCATAGTAGCGACCGCCGACAGTGGCGTCGCCCTCGCGTGGACCGAGACTTGCGAACGCGTAGCCGCGAACGGTGGTGTCGCCGCCGGTACGAAAGAGCAGCGGGCTCGGAACATCGTGCCTCGAATCGACGAGCACCGCACCGCCTTCCGCGCGCAGTTGCAGCTGCGTCTCGCGGGCGATCGGTATCCACCAGGCGAACTGCGCGATGCCGCGACCGAATCCGCGCGTCGACGCACCGGGCGGACCTGCGCCGAGCTGCACGTTGAATACCCGCCCCGTGGTAGGGGCGAGCAGATCGTCGACGCTGCGCCACGTGCGCCCGATCTCGAAATAAAGCGCGTGCGCCTGTGTGGACTCGGCACCGGTCGGCGTCTGCTGCGAGTTATAGAAGGCCGTCGAATACGCCGTCTGATCGCGCGGATCTGCGGTCTGCCGCCGCCATCCCAGCATGAGATCTTTCGTGCGCAGACCTTCGATGTCGGTGTGCTGGACACTCGCCGCGAACGAATCGGTGTACGCGGGGACCTGCGGCGGCAGCGTGAACCGCACGAGCGCGCTTTGGATCTTCGCTTCGGCACGCAGATCGGCGTCGAAGCGCAGGCCCTTGCCGTTCAGGTTCACGTCGCCGTAGGTCAGTTGTGCCCGATAGAGCGAGTCGGTAGAAAAACCCAGCCCGGTGGTGATCTTCTTGTTCGGGGCCTCGATGAGCCGCACCGTTACCGGCGCGGCGTCGGCGTGCGCCGGGTCGGTCTCTATCGCGACCTGCGCGCTGGCGAAATAGCCCGTCACGTTGAGGCGGCGAACGAACACGTTGAGCTTCTCCGCGGCGTAGGGTTCGCCGGGCGCGAAGGTTGCAAGGTTGCGCACGATGTCTTCTGGGTACTTCGTGAGCCCCGTGATCACGAGCGCGCCGAAGCGAAACGGCGGACCGCTGTCGAGCGTAACGCTCAAGCGCGCCGAGCGCGTTTCGGGGTCGATCGTTGCTTCGCTCGCAACGATGCGCGCACCCGCGTATCGCTCCGCAGCCAGCGCGCGCACAACGGCGGCCTTGGCCATGAGCCACGCGGACTGCTGAAAGATTGCGCCCTCCGGCAAACTCCACCCGGACTTGAGTCTGCCAATCATCTGCGCGCCGACGTCGGCGTCGGCTAGTACGGGTCCCGTAACGTCGATGTTCACTGCAGTGACGCGCGTCGGCAGTCCCGGCTCGATGCGGATCTTCACCGTTGGCGGCGAGGTCTCCCGATCGACCTCGGTATCGACCGTCGCGGAGAAATAACCCGCGGCCTCGACCGCATCGCGCGCCTGTATCTTCGCTTCCGCGATGAGGAGATCTAGGAATTCCGGCGTGAGGTCGGGATATGTTTGCCAGCGTGTCAGCGTGAGGCTGCGCTCGACGGCGGCCTTGATCTCGGACGGAGCGGAAACCTCGACGCGATAGCGCGACGCGGGCTCGGCTTCGTCCTGCGCGCCGGCTGCGGTCAAGCTGCAGACGAGCGATGCAACCGCGAAGAACGCACGCCACAGGCGGCCGTAACGGCACGACGCATGCGTTGACCGGCGAATGCGGAAATTCGATTGGGCCACTCGGATCGATCGACGGCGGGGCGAAGGCGGAGTCCGTTGATGCCCGCCGTCGCGCATCGTAACAGCGTGCGCGGCGCCGCGCTCGCGCAAAGCGGGCCCGGTGATGCGCCCCCGCGCGCGTGCTCGCGATGCCGGGCAGACGAGTGCGTCGACCGCGCCGATGGCGTCGTTTGCGCGATTCGCTGCCTAGCGCGACAGGTCAGCCATAAACATCGTTTCGATGCTGATGGCATAGTCGATTTGGCGTTGGCAGGCAGATCCCGAGATTCTCGTGGTATCGACGCACTCCCCGGCGAGGTTTTCCGAGCGAATCTACGAAATAACTTTTGGAATCAACTATAAACCATTATTTATTAGAGCAATTTGCGGTTTGCGCAACGCCGCCGCTAAGTCTTTGTTCGGACAACGGATTTATATTGACCCCCCACGTGCATTCACTTATAGTGGCGCGGAGTGGGAAAAAGTGGGTCAAAGTGGGCGCTTACCACGGGCGCTTTGCTAGGAGGAAGGGGAAGTGTTTCGCGGCGTCAGCCATCTCGCGCTGGACAACAAAGGTCGGCTGGCGATACCGGCACGGCACCGCGAAGCGCTCGCCCACCAAGCCGAGGGGCGCCTGGTCCTCACCGCCGATCCCAGCCATTGCCTGCTGCTCTATCCGTTGCTCGCTTGGGAGCCTATCGAGCAGCGCCTGATGGGGCTGTCGAGCTTCAATGAGAAGACCCGCGCGTTGCAGCGACTGCTCGTCGGTCACGCCGACGATGTTGTGCTCGACGGTGCCGGACGCATCCTCGTGCCTCCCGCGCTGCGCCAATATGCCGCGCTCGACAAGCGCGTCGTGCTCGTCGGGCAAGGGAACAAGTTCGAGCTGTGGGACGAAGCGAAATGGCTCGAGCGAACCGAGCACGTAGTTGCGTTTCCCGCCGGATTGCCGCCCGAGCTGGACGGATTCTCCCTCTGATGGGGGATGGCGGCCATGTCCCCGTCCTGCTCGAAGAAGCCGTGGCCGCGCTGGCGGTCAAGCCCGGTGGCATCTATGTCGACGCCACGTTCGGCCGTGGCGGGCACAGCCGGCGAATTCTCGCGCGTCTTGATGCGCGCGGACACCTCATCGCGCTCGACCGCGATCCCGCGGCGGAGGCCACCGCGCGGTCGTGGAGCGACGCGCGCTTCAGGTTCCATCGCGCGCAATTTTCGGAATTGCCACAGATCCTCGATGCCGAACGTATCGGCAACGTCGACGGCGTCCTCCTCGACCTCGGCATCTCCTCGCCTCAGATCGATGACGCGGAGCGCGGCTTTTCGCTGCGTGCCGACGGACCGCTCGACATGCGCATGGACCCGACTCGTGGCAGCAGCGCCGCGGAGTGGCTCGCCGCAGTCACCGAACATGAACTCAGGACAGTGATCGCGGACTATGGTGAAGAACGGTTTGCTCAACATATTGCAAAAGCGATTGTTGCGGCTCGCGCGCACGAGCCCATCGTACGCACGAAGCAATTGGCCGCGATCGTGGCAAAAGCCGTCCGCGCGCGCGGGCGGGGTGATTGGAGTCAGGATCCGGCCACGCGGACTTTCCAGGCTCTACGGATTCACGTCAATCAGGAGCTCACGGAATTGTCGCTAGCGCTGGAACGTGTATTGCCCCGGCTCGCCAGCGGCGGGCGGCTCGCGGTCATCAGCTTTCATTCCCTCGAGGACCGGCTGGTGAAGCAGTTCTTGCGCAAGCACGCCGAGCCGTATGGCGGCGATGCGCGCGTCGCGCGCTTGCCGATCGCGACACGCGCGCTGCCGGTGCCGCCGCTCAGGCTCGTGGGGCGCGTGATTCGCCCCGGCGCGGACGAGGTCGCGGCCAATCCGCGTTCGCGCAGCGCCCGTCTGCGCGTCGCCGAACGGACCGGCACAGGACCGTCGCCGTGGTGAAGCTCAACCTGGTGCTGCTGGCCGCGCTCGTCGCCTGCGCGCTGTCGCTGGTTACCTCGCGGCACCAGGCGCGAAAGCTCTTCGTCGAGCTCGAACGCGAGCAGACGCTCGCCCGCGCGTACGACGTCGAATACGGCCAGCTGCAGCTCGAGCAGAGCACGTGGGCGATGCCGGCCCGTATCGAGAATATCGCGCGCGAGCAATTGAAGATGCAGCTGCCGGGTCCGGGCCGCATCCAGGTCGTGGACGGAAGCTCGCGATGACTGCGGTAAACGTAACCCGCGCGGTAGCGGCGCCGAAGCTGCCGCGGCTGCGCGCTCCGCTCCTGTTCGGCATGCTGCTCGCGCTTTTCGCGCTGCTCGCGGCACGGTCGCTGTACCTGCAATGGATCGACAACGCGTTCCTGCAGGAACAGGGCTCTTCGCGCTATAGCCGCGACCTCGAGGTGCCGGCGCACCGCGGACGCATCCTCGACCGGTTCGGCGACCCGCTGGCGATCAGCACACCGGTCAAGGCGATCTGGGTTTGGCCGGAGAAGGTCGAAGCCACACCCGGGCAGCTGCAGGCGCTGGCGGCCGCGCTCGACCTCCCTCCCACCACGCTGGCGGCGAAGCTCGACGCGGGCGACGATTTCGTCTACCTCAAGCGAGCCGTGGCGCCGGAGGTTGCCGCGCACGTCGCTGCACTCGGCATCAAGGGCGTGCACGACGACGACGAATACCGCCGCTACTACCCGGGCGGCGAGGTGATGAGCCACATCCTGGGATTTACCGGCGATGGCGACGTCGGACAGGAGGGCATCGAGCTGGCGCAGCAGGTTTGGCTTGGCGGAACGCCCGGAGGGCGCCGCGTCATCATCAATCGCCGCGGCCAGGTCGTCGAGGATGTCGCCAACATCCGCTCGCCGAGGGAAGGACGCGATCTCGCGCTGTCGATCGACAGCCGGCTGCAATACCTCGCGTATCGCGAGCTCAAGGCTGCGGTCGAGTTGAACAAGGCGAAAGCGGGCGGCCTGGTCATTCTCGATGCCAGAACCGGTGAGATCCTGGCGCTCGCCAATTGGCCTTCGTACAACCCCAACAACCGCACCCGGGTCGTGCGCGAACGCATGCGGAACCGAGCGTTGACCGACATCTTCGAGCCGGGGTCCACGCTCAAACCGTTCACGATCGCGGCCGCGCTCGAAGCGGGGAAAGTCCAGCCCTCGACGGTCATCGACACTGCCCCGGGCACGCTGACCATCGGCAAGGCAACGATCCACGACGCGCATCGCGAAGGCGCGCTCACCGTAGAGCAGGTGGTGCAGAAATCATCGAACGTGGGTGCGGCGAAAATCGCGCTGTCGCTGCCGCCTGAACGAATGTGGTCGACACTCTCGGGCGCCGGGTTCGGCGCACCGTTGAAATCCGGTTTCCCCGGTGAGGTATCGGGCCGGCTGCGACCGGCGAAAAGCTGGCGACCGATCGAGCAGGCGACGATGGCGTACGGCCACGGCATTTCCGTGAACCTGGTCCAGCTGGCGCGCGCGTATACGGTGTTTGCGACGGATGGTGAGTTGAAACCGGTAACGCTGTTCAAGGAGTCCGGGCCGGTTGCAGGGCCGCCCGTTCTCAGGGCCGAAACGGCGCGCGCGGTCAGACACATGCTCGAGATGGCTGTCCTGCCCGGCGGCACGGCGCCCAAGGCGCAGGTCCCGGGCTACCGCGTCGCCGGCAAGACGGGCACCGCGCACAAGCTGGAGGGCGGCAGCTACGTCAAAAAGTTCGTATCGTCGTTCGTCGGCTTCGCGCCGGTTTCGAGTCCGCGGCTGGTCATCGCGGTGATGATCGACGAGCCGTCAGGGGGACAGTATTACGGCGGCAGCGTCGCCGCGCCGGTTTTCAGCAGCGTGATGGGCACTGCGCTGCGGCTGCTCGGCGTACCTATCGACGCGCCGATGAGCTCGATCCTCCCGCCGGCGGAAGCCGCCGAAGTGGAGGAGGAAACGTGATCGATGCGGTGACAACCGCGCCCGAGGCGGAGACCGCCGCGCTGCTCTCGAAGCTCGCCGTGCCGATCACGCGCATCACTTCCGACAGCCGGCGCGTGCGGCCGGGCGATGTCTTCGCGGCGTATCGCGGATCGCATCAGGACGGACGCCGGTTCATCGCCGACGCGATCGACCGCGGCGCCGGCGCGGTCGTGTGGGATGTCGAGGGATTCAGCTGGAACCGCGAATGGAAACTGCCGCACCTTCCGATCGACCATCTGCAGACCCGGCTCGGCATTATCGCGGATGTGGTGTACGGCCATCCGTCGCGCGAGCTGTGGGTCGTCGGCGTCACCGGCACCAACGGCAAGACCTCGTGCGCACACTGGATCGCGGCCGGACTCGACGCCGCCGGACGGCGCGCGGCGGTGCTCGGCACGCTCGGCAACGGCCTGTGGGGTTCGCTTGAGCCGGCGACGCTTACGACGCCGGACGCCGCGGAGCTGCAGGAATTGCTGCGCCAGGTCCGCACCAAGGGCGCGGAAGTCGCGGCGATGGAGGTTTCTTCACACGGCCTCGATCAGGGACGCGTCAACGGTGTGGCGTTCGACGTCGCACTGTTCACCAACCTGTCGCGTGATCATCTCGATTACCACGGGACGATGGCCGCGTACGGCGCGGCGAAGGCGAGGCTTTTCGCCTGGCCAGGCCTGCGCGTGGGCGTTGTCAACGCCGACGACCCGTTCGGACAGAGCCTCATCGATGTCGCGCGCGCCAAGGGTCGCAAGGTTCTCACCTACGGGTTCGGCACCGCGGATATCGTCGGTGGACGGCTGACGGCGACCAACGCAGGGCTTGCTTTCGCCGTCGAAACGCCTTGGGGCAGGGGCGAAATCTATTCGCGGCTGGTCGGCGCGTTCAACGCCGCCAATCTGCTCGGCGTGCTCGGCGTGATGCTGGTGAGCGGCGTTTCCCTGGAGACGGCGCTGGGGTTTCTCGCCGGTGTCGACGCGCCGCCCGGACGCATGCAGCGCCTTGGCGGCGAGCTCGCGCCGCTGGTCGTCATCGACTACGCCCACACGCCGGATGCGCTGGACAAGGTGCTGACGTCGCTGCGCTCGGCCGTCGTGGGCCGCGGCGAGCTCGTGTGCGTGTTCGGTTGCGGCGGCGACCGCGATCGCGGCAAGCGGCCGGAGATGGGCCGTGTGGCCGCGCGGTTGGCCGATCGCGTGATCGTCACCAGCGATAATCCGCGCAGCGAGGATCCCGGCAC
>Ga0070706_100005112_pt1 | contig 12519 bp, 9 predicted proteins | sample KBSK5501metaG_FD_65476 | JGI IMG/M metagenome (GOLD analysis project Ga0070706, IMG submission 65476) | Corn, switchgrass and miscanthus rhizosphere microbial communities from Kellogg Biological Station, Michigan, USA - KBS K5-50-1 metaG | ecosystem: Host-associated > Plants > Roots >...
CATCGCGCGCAGCCGCGCGACGAGGCCGCTGAGCCTGGGCGGCGACGCGCTCTTGACGATGCGGTTGCCCGGATAGAACAGCCGATCACCCCATTGGATCAGCATGCCATCGAGGTCGAGCGGTTCGGACATGTCGACTCCTTCTCATCACGCAGCGCCATGTTGCCGTCGGGCCTGGGGCCCGGGGTGCCGACAAACTGCTGGAAGTCGTCTGCGCGCTGCGCGCCAAAGGCATGGCCATCGTCTACATCTCGCACCGGTGGCCTGACGGACGGCTCGCGCATCAAGCATGAGGGACAGGTAACGGGCACGCGTGCCGGTGCGCTTTGACTCGCGGCCGATCGTTCAATGCCGTTGAAGCCTGTCGTCGCGCAATTGCAATCTGACGCCGATGAAATGGCCCAAGATCCCCTTACCTATTCACTGGAGGATTTCGCAATGGCAAAGGTTCTTGTTCTTTACTACAGCAGCTACGGCCACATCGAAACGATGGCGCAGGCGGTCGCTGAAGGAGCCCGCAACGGCGGCGCGGAGGTCGTAATCAAGCGTGTGCCCGAGCTCGTGCCCGAAGCAGTGGCGAAGGCTTCGCACTTCAAGGTCGATCAGGCCGCTCCGGTGGCGACCGTGGACGAGTTGCCCGAGTACGACGCGATCATCTTCGGCGTGCCGACACGCTTCGGCAATATGGCGGCGCAGATGAAGAACTTCCTCGACCAGACCGGCGGACTGTGGTTTGCCGGCAAGTTGGTAGGCAAGGTGGGCTCGGTGTTCGCGAGCACGGCAACTCAGCACGGCGGCCAGGAGAGCACGATCCTCAGCACGCACACCGTGCTGCTGCACCAAGGGATGATCATCGTTGGCCTGCCGTATACGTGGGCGGGCCAGATGAAGCTCGACGAAATCACCGGCGGCAGCCCCTATGGCGCCAGCACGATCGCGGGCGGCGACGGCTCACGCCAGCCCTCGGCCAATGAACTCGAAGGCGCGCGATTCCAGGGCAAGCACGTCGCGCAGATCGCCGCGAAGCTGGCCCGCTGAGGCCGGTCGTCCGCCCCCCGGAACCAACCCTTAGGAGTTGGACGCAGCTCGCCCAAGCAGACGTCCCCGGGGTGTTCCCGGCTCGAAGGTACCTGAAGTCGGTGCCTTCAGGCTTAGCCCCTCACAAAGGCAAGCAGGTCCGCGTTGATCGCTTCGGCATTGACAGTGAGCATGCCGTGCGAGAAGCCGGGGTAGGTCTTGAGCTTGCCGTCCTTCAGCAGCTTCACGGACAGCCGCGCAGAGTTGTCGATGGGAACGATCTGGTCGTCCTCGCCGTGCAGCACTAGCGTCGGCACTGTGATCGCCTTCAGGTCAGCGGTCTGGTCGGTTTCGGAGAACGCCTTGATGCCCTCGTAGTGGGCCTTCGCGCTGCCGGTCATGCCCTGACGCCACCAGTTGTTGATCACGCCCTGGTAGACCTTCGCGCCCGGGCGGTTGAAGCCGTAGAACGGTCCTGCCGGGACGTCGAGAAACATCTGGGCCCGGTTCTCGGCCACGCCCTTGCGAAAGCCGTCGAACACCTCGATGGGCAGGCCGCCGGGATAGGCCGCGGTTTTCAGCATGATCGGCGGCACCGCGGACACCAGTACCGCCTTGGCTACGCGGCCGGCCGGCTGGCCGTGCTTGGCCACGTAGCGCGCGACCTCGCCGCCGCCCGTGGAGTGGCCGATGTGCACCGCGTTGCGTAGGTCGAGGTGCTCGACGACGGAGAAGGCATCGCTGGCGTAGTGGTCCATGTCGTGTCCATCGCTGACCTGCGCCGAGCGGCCATGGCCGCGCCGGTCGTGGGCGACGACACGGTAGCCGTGCTGCAGGAAGAACAGCATCTGCGTGTCCCAGTCGTCCGAAGACAGCGGCCAACCGTGGTGGAACATGATCGGCTGCGCATCCTTCGGGCCCCAGTCCTTGAAGAAGATCTCGGTGCCGTCTTTGGTGATCACGGTATTGCTCATGGTCGTCTTTCCTTTCTGGTGCCGCGTTGGTTAGCGAGCGGGGTGGTGGGGAGGGTTTCGGCTTGTGCACGCCCGCAAGGGCCGAGGCCCGCAGCGGCGATTGCGCTTCTGGCGAGGAACTGCCGGCCCTCGTGCCGATCATGACACGCCATCCACCGCCCCCGGCAGGGGCATATGTCGTCCGACCGCCAGGTCAGCATCCCGCACGGAAGATTCGGGTCCTCACCGAGCTCTTGATCGAGTACTTCGACCAGTCTCCGCACTTTGCGGGGGCTGCCCCGGTCTAGTGGTGGTGACGGCGCTGTACCTCGGCGTGGCAAGCGGCGCCCTTGCGGAACTGGGCCCGCAGACCTTGGGGACGAGGCAGCGCCGCTTCGCAGCGCGATGCTGGCCGCAGGTCGCCTCGCCATGGCGCCGGCGCTTGTCTCGGCCGGAGCACTTCTGGCCACGTCGATCGTGCTCCTGATCGAGATCCTGGGAATATCCCGCCTGGCATTCGCGATGGCGCGCAACGGCGATCTGCCGCAAACCCTGAGCCTGCTTTCGCAGGTCAAGCGCGTGCCGCGAAATGCGGTCATGGCGTGCGGCGCAATCCTGCCGGTGCTCGCGGTGTCGATGGATCTGCGGCCCGCGCCCCAGGCCAGCAGCACGGCATGCGGTCTCGCCAGCTGCCTGGTGCTCGCGTTCTCACTGCCGTGGCACACGTTGTGGACGGTGGGCTCTGTCGCTCTCACCGGAGCGATCTACCGCGCGATGACCCATCGGCGCAGCCACGACGGGCTGCGAGACCATTGATGGCAAGGCAGCGTCGAGCCCGCGTTCCTCTGTGCCCCGACCATCGCGTAGGCAACCGAGCACGACTTGGCATGCAGTTTTGCCGCCGAGCCTTGAAACGCCAGATCACCGATCAGCGACAGGACCTCAGTTGCTCGTCGAGATCGATGCGCTCATGTCCTTGCAGTTCCCGTCGAAGTAACCCCAGGGCACGCGACTGAAGGCTCCGATTGCCGTGATGCGGCTTGCCGTCAGCGCGATTTCGGCGGCAGAGCGCTTCAGCGAGGACGCGACCTCGTCATCACTTTCCAGCGCCGGCGCGAAGGCGCTCGCGGTCTTCGTTGATCAGCTTGGCTCGCTCTCGGCACCGAACAAAGGCCGGCCGCTCCCAACCATCTGACGGCATTCGCGATCGGGCCAAGTTGATCGCTGGCGGCAGGCAAACCAAATTCACCATGTTTCGGCTTGGTCCGCACAGGTCTACTGGACCGAGATGGTCGTGTCCGCAGGTGTCGCGTTGAAGATCAGCTTGGCGGGCCACATCGGCCAGGTCACGCCGAGCGCTTGCGGCGCGTTCGGGTCGCCGCGTCGCGCAAAGGCGGCCAAGGTGGCCATCATCGCCCGCGAAAGCGCCAGCCTGCCTGGCCGGTTGGCTGTCGAGTTCGCAATGCTCGAGAAGAGCGACGGTCCGAAGTTGCCGAACACGAACGCCAGATCAAAGGCGTGCGCCGCGCCGTAGATGTCGTTGAACGGCGCTGGCTCCTGATCCCAGTCGAAGCGGTAGTACCAGACCTCGTTCTGCTGCGATTTCAGCGTGGCCAGCGCGTTGTCGGCGGCAGCGACGAGGAAGAGCTGGTTGAGCATCTCGGTCTTCGCGTTGAAGCCGGTCACCGGCGTCGCCACCGGCAGGTAAGCGGCCGGGATCCACTGCTCGATCGCAATCTGCGGCGGTGCATCGGGCGCGTAGCTGAACTGGATGTCGAACAGCTGCTTGTCGGTCACCAGGCGGCCGCTCGGTCCGCCGAAGAGCGTCAGGAAGGTCGGGAACAGCTTGCCTTCGTCGCGCGTGTTGCCTGCGAGGATGGGCACACGCAGGTAGTTGCCGGCCGCGATCGCGCCGATCGGGTCGATCGGCAGCATCGCGCCGTCGGGGATCGGGCCCGATCCGGCCAGCCCTAGCGGCGCGAGCTGGGTCAGCAGCGTGAACAGCAGCGTCGCCGGGGTCTTGCTGCGCAGGTAGGCCGCCACCTGCGCGGGCGTCTGGCTCGCCACCCAGGAGGCCGCACCTGTGAGGTCCAGCGCCAGACCGTCGGCAATCACCTGGCGGTACAGCAGCTGAGCGCCTTGGGTCGCGTAGAACGCGGCCGTGTTCAATGTCGGCAGCCGTCCCGGCGGCAGGTTGCTTGCCAGCGAGATGCCGCCGCTGAGCGGCGCTGCGCGATGGAAGAGATGCGGCCGCGCGTCTATCGTGGCCGGGGTGGTGAGCAGCGCGTAGACATCGATCGCGCCGGCCGACTGGCCCATCAGCGTGACGTTGCTCGGGTTGCCGCCGAACTTGGCGATGTCGTGCCGGATGAACTCGAGCGCCTTGATGATGTCGAGCAGCGCGTAATTGCCCGAATCTTCCTGCGCGTCGGTGCCCGACTTGAGCTGCGCCACGTTGAGGAAGCCGAAGATGCCCAGCCGGTAGTTGACGGTCACCACCACCGCGTTGGCGGCGCGTGACAGCGCGGCGCCGTCGTATACCGGGTCGGCGGTGTAGCCGGAGACGTTGCTGCCGCCGTGAACGAAGACGATCACCGGACGGCCGCCGCTGTGGGCGTCGTCGTGGTCACCGAGATCGTGATCGCCGCGGGACCCATCACCACGAGGAACAGGTTTCCGGTCAGCCGGTGTCCAGATGTTCAAGTACAGGCAGTCCTCGCTGCCGACGGCCTGGTTCAGCGTCGTGCCTATCGTCGGGTCGTAGCGGTTGTTGGCGCCCGGACCGTAGATGCGCCCGTACTGCACGCAGGCGTTGCCGAACTGTTGTGTCCGGCGCGGCTGGTTCCACCCCTCCGGGTCGACCGGCGCCTTCCAGCGCAGGTCGCCGACCGGCGCCTTCGCGAACGGCACACCTTTCCATGAATAGGTGCCGTTGCCGTCCGCGTCATCGCTGCCCACGACCGGGCCGAAGCGGGTGTGCCGCTCGACGGTGGATGGATGATCATCGGCGAGGGCCGGGCCCTGCCAGACGAGGGCGGCGATCGCGATGAGGAGTGTCAGGCTGCGCATGTCATGGGGTCCCTGTATTCACGTCTGCGCGATGCTAGGCGGCGAACGGCTGGCAGGCACTGTCCCAAGGGCTCCACTCTATTGACCTTGCGCGCCAGGCGTTCACGATCGAGTCATGACTCGAAGAGTGGCATCGCCATTCGAAACGCGGAGGAGACCGTGATCGCCAGGACCAGTTCGGCCGCCTGGGTCAGAGGTGTCGTCGACATGTTCTGTGCCGAAGGGGTGGATGCGCAGACGCTGTTTCGCGACGCAGAGCTCGACATCGCCGTTCTGAACGACCCGGACGGGCGCTTCTCGATCGACGATGTGAGTCGATTGTGGGAAATGGCGGTGGCGAGTACCGGCAAGGCCACGCTCGGGCTGTCGAAGGAGCTTGCCGTCACGTATGGCAATCTGGGCCTCGTGCGCTACGCCATGATGGCTTGCCCGACTCTACTCGCCGCGCTCGAACGCCTGGTTCGATACATGAATGTCGTCAGCAATGCGGCGACGTTCTCGTTGACTGAAGACGCCGAAGGCCACTGGTTCGAGCTGGGCCACGTGGGCGGGGAACGGCCGGTCCCGAGACAGCGCGTCGAGTTCGGCATGCTGACGGTGCTGACGTCCTGCAGCTGGTTCACCGGGCGCGAGCTGACGGCCGAGGTGGTCGAGTTTGTCTATCCTGAACCTGCCGACCCGATGCCGCACCGTGAGGCATTCGGATGCCCGCTGGGATTCGGGCGGCCGGCAAACCGGGCGCTGCTGCGCAAAGCCGACCTGGCGTTGCCACTGTGGGCCAGGGATCAAGCAATGGCGGTGCTGCATGAACGGCTCATGGAAGACGAGCTGGCGCGCCTGGAGGGAGCACGAACCACCCATCAGGTTCAGAGGCTGCTGCAGACCCGCGTGCTGTATCCGGAGCCGCGTCGCGAGGACATCGCCGCGGCGCTGAGCATCAGCGACCGCACGCTGCAGCGCAGATTGCAGGCAGAAGGAACCTCCTTCCAGCAGTTGCTCGACGACGTGCGCCGAGAGCTTGCACAGCAATACCTGCGCAAACCGGGCCAGCCGCTGAAGCGCGTGGCCGAACTCCTTGGATTCGGGGACCAGAGCAACATGTTCCGCGCCTGCCGGCGCTGGTTCGGTGAGTCGCCAGGGCAGTATCGCGCGCGCTTTTCGGCTCACGAATCCCATCTTTTCGAAGGGCGCAGGGAGTGTCCACGACCGCGACCTCGATCTGCAGATCATCGGGACTGACCTGCCGGCGGCCGTCTCGGATGAGGCTCGCAAATACGCGATTCACCTGTTCAGCAGGCGTTCGATCGTTCTCATCTCGACACGTCCGACCCCCGCGGAGCGAAGGTCCCTGAAGTCCTTGAGCACGACATCCGCAAACGCACGTCCGTCGGGAAGCCTTGCGTTCCTGTTTTCGAGATACATGGCCTTGGCTCGCTCGAAGTCGCCGGTGAGCAGGTAGCCGTGCGCCAGGTTCATGCGCGCTGCCAGGTTGGCGGGAGCCAGCGCCAGCCGTTTCAGAGCGCCCTCGACGGCTGCGTCGGGACGGCCGGCCAGTAGGCAGTACCAGGAAATGCGGGCATAGGTTTCCTCCAGCGTGTCCTTGTAGGACGCGTTTTGCGGGAACTTCGCTGCCAGAGGTTCTATCACCTGGCGGGCACCAGCCGACGCGGTGCAGGACTCGGCGTATTGTTTTCGTGCTGCCAAGGAATGGGCGAGGAGACTGCCGGTGTTGGCAACCTGAAACTGGAACATCGCGTTGTTCGGGTCTTGTTCCGCGAGGCGACGGAACAGTTCCAGACCGGCCCGCAGCGCCATCGCCGCCTGAAGGTGATCGCCCTGTTGGTCGAGAATTTCTCCGACCAGCATCTGGGCGCCGGCGTGGCTCTGCCGGACCATCAGCACATTCTTCGGGTTTTGTTCCTCCAGATGCTGCGTGACGGCCAGCACCGCCCTGGCCTCGGTCAGCGCCTCGTTCAATTGCTTCTGCGCTTGTAACCCACCGGCGATTCCCAAGTGACCTGCGGCGACGTAGTACTGCAACTCCGCGTTGGCCGGGTCCCTGGCCGCCAGCGACTCGAATAGCGCCAAGGCGGACCGGAACTCCCGAACGCGCCTTGCCGGATCGTCGAGGGCGTTTGCGCTGACGAAGCGGCTGAAGGCGAGGCCCTTGCGCCATTGCACCGCGTCAGGGTCCCGCCGGGTCAGCCGTTCATAGATGTCGGCGCCGATACGGCTCTCTTCGGCGGCGCCCTTCCCATCGCCTTGCAGGTTGAGGATGTTGGCCAGCCCCACATGAGCGTTCGCGAGTTGCCCGTTCCAACCCATGTCATGGGGCTGTCCATCCGCCAATGTTTGGAAGGCAGCAAGCGCGGCGCGCTGTTCGCGGATCGCGCCGGCGGCGTCACCTTCCAACGTGGCGAGCTGCGCAAGCTCCACATGAAGCCTGGCGACAAGCTCCTGACCGTGGGCGCCATCAGCGCCCTGGGCCACGAGGCGCTCTGCGATGTCCAAACCCTTCCGAGCTTCCCGGCGCGCGGAGGCCAACTCACCTTGGACCATGAACTGCAGTGAAAGGCCGCCATGAACTTCTGCGAGCTTTCGTTGCCGCTCGGGGCTGCCTGGCTCCTTGGCGGCCAGGCGCTCGCGCACCGCGAGCGCCTTCCGGTATTCGTCCAAGGCTTTCGCTGCGTCGCCACGCGTTGCCCCAAGATCCCCGAGGTGCGCGTAGCTGACCGCCAGGTCGTCCTGCCAGAGGTCATTGTCGGGATCGCCAGCGGCGAGACGCTCGATGATCGCGCGCGCCTTGTCGTACGCTTCGCTGGCCTTGCCGGTGTCTCCGAGGCGTTCCCAGGTTCTGCCGATCTGGTTGTAGTTGACCTGCTTCTCGCGCATCGCTTGCGGCGAATCGCCCTCCAGCTTCAAGATTCGGTCGAGCAACTCGAGGTTCTTTTCATACGCCCCTTTGAGGATGCTCAAGACCCCCGGGACGTTTTCCAGGCGAGCCGGCAAGTCGTAGGTCAAGGTCTTGATCGCATCCAGAGCCAGAGCCTTCTGTTCACTCACCAAGTCACGTTGGCGAGCGGCTTCGCGCTGTTGAACCCAGCCGTAGATGGCGAGAATGGAGACGACGCTCAGGACCGCGACGGCGGCGAGCGCACCCGCGAACAAGCGCCGGCGCTGTCGCGTCAGCGCGGCGTGCAGCGACGCCTCGCGTTCGGCCGCTTCGGCGAGCACTTCGTTCGCGCGGCGCTGGGCACGGCTCTTGGCGATCGCCTCGGTCAACACATCGTGCGTCAGCTCCACCCGTTGCACCCCGAAGCGCACCTCGGCTTGCAGCAAGCGCCGCTGAATCAGAACGTCGAGCGCGCCAGCCGGTGCGCCACGTGCCTCGAGCTTCTTGCGCGCCTGCTCGGCCACCATGCTTTCGCGGAAAGCCGACTCGGTGAGCAAGTCCTCTTCGACGAATGCGCGCACACCCGTGGGCTGATCGGCGAGACACTGCTCGTAGAAGGTATGCAGAATCTCCCCGGCGCTGTCATTCACCAGCTCGGCGGTGATCTCGCGCAAGCCGAGCCGGCGGCGGCGGTCGTTGAGCCGGCGCGCGAAGAGGCTGAGGATGGGCGGAGGAACCTCCAAGTCACCCAGTTCATCGACGGGGAGCACTTGCCCCGCGCTCCCGGCCCTGGCCACGAAGCTCACGATCTGCCGCGCCACCTCGAGCGACACCAGTCCGGCATCCGGCTTCAGCAGGACCTCCAGAGCCTGTGATCCGGTCATTTGCGTAAGACGCTGGCGGTTCTCCATGATCGACGGTGCCAGGAGCTTCAAGTTCTCCAGCTGCGCCAGGTAGTCTTCGCGCAGGCTCAGCAGGATGCGGTAGTCCTGCCGGTCGAACGCGATCGTCTCGATCGCCTCCGGCCGCTCCTCGAGCCTGCGTTCCAACGCGGCGGGCGACCGGTTCTCGATCAAGTCCGCCAGGTCGCGCAGGAACGGCATGCGCTTGGCGCGCACGGCCGCCGTATCACCCAGCGTGAAGATCTCCTCGAACTGGTCGAACACGAGCACCGGTCCGCGAGCATGGCCGGCGGCGCCCTTCCACACGAGATCGCGGCGATGCAGGAATTGCCAAAGCGATTCCTGGGCAGCGGGTTCGGGTGGACAGGCAGCGCGAGCATCCTCCAGTGCATCGGCCATGGCACGCTTGACTTGCTCGCCCAACTCCGGAGCCTCCGGCTGGTAGTCGAGGCGGATCGGCACGGGCCAGAAACCCTGCGCGCGCAGCAGCGGGAACAACCCGGCCTGCAGCAGCGAGGTCTTGCCCAGACCGGAGATGCCGAACAGGATCGTCAGGGGTTTGCGCTTGACGCGACGCAGCAGCTCGTCTGCTTCGTCAGCTCGGCCATGGAAATAGTGCGCCAGGTCCTCCGTGAACGCGCTCAGGCCCGGCCAGGGATTGTCCGGGTCAACGGGGGAAGCATCTGGCGCGACGACCGATTCAGGCGTCTTCATTTCGACGGCCGCAGCGCGCGCAGACGATGCACGAATTCCGCGGTCACCTGACCGCCCGGAAGTCTCGTCATCTGGGCTTCGGCAAAGCGCTCCGGAACTCGGCGCGGCACCGTCTCATCGACGATGACGGGCAGGATGAACGGCCGGTCATCGGCCATGCTCCAACTGCGATCCACGGCATGGCGCCACTCGCGGCGGAAATAGCCTTCCTCGCGATTTTCGGTGTTCGCGGACAGCACGGCGATGAACAACGAGCACGATCGGATGTTGCGCCGAATCTTGTCATCCCACGCATCCCCTGCGACCAACCGGTCCATGTCGAACCAGACGTCGATACCCTGGGCATCGAGCCCGCCTTTCAGCGCGCGGACCGCGTCGATGTCTTCGCGAGCATACGAGATGAAGAGCGCTCCTTCGGGCATCACGTCCGCGGGCGGAATGGCCGGTGTCTGCGGGCCCGCGAGGGCCTCCGGGTTGCGCGCGCGCCAGCGCCGCCACAGCTCATCGACGAAGGCGACGGCATCGCCGGGAAAGACTTGCGTGCGGCTGCTGAAATGCTGCAGGAACAGCACCAGGTCGCGGTCCCGGTTCATGTCCCGGTCTGCGACGATCTCCAGCACATCACGAGGGTCGGACAAGCGCCCCGGCTTGGCGACGCGCAGGAAGAAGCGCGCCAGCCAGTCCGAGAAATGCAGGCCAATGAGCAGCAGATGGTTGTCGCGCAAGGCGTCGAAGATGAGCGGCGGCCGATACTTCTCCTGCTGCAGGCTCTGCAGGAACTCCAGCATGTCCTCGTCGCAGATGACGTAGTCGGGGAGCGTCGAGGCGCGGCCGAACAAGTGGTAGATCACCGCGCCATTCAATCTCTCCTTCGGGCGCGGCAAGTCCTGCCCGCCCTTGGCCCTGTAGACGAGAACCTCGCTGGCTGGCCGGCCGGCAAAACGCACCTCGTTCACAGCCTGTTCGAGCAGCGAGTCGACCGTGGTCGTGACGAACAGATCGAAATGACGAATGTCGGCGAGTTGCCGCAGCGGTTCGGGCGCCGCGATCGGCGCTTCGCGCAGGAGCGCGCGAATCTTCGGATAGATGTCCTGCCGCGCTCCCTGGCCCGATGCGACGTAGCGGCATACGACGTCGTTGAGAGGCCAGGGCACGTCGCCAGCAACTTCCGCCAGTCCCAGACGCTTGGCGAGCCGAATCGCGAGGTGGTAGTCGAGCGTCGTGGGCGCGCCGCCGGACTCGAGGCGTATCAGGTTCGACCCGATGACCGGTATGACGCGCCGCTCCTCGATGAAGTCGAGAAGCACGTCCCAGTCGTTGAATTCCTTGGGCGACGGGCTGTGCATATGGCTTCCCTGAGGCTGTCGCGGGCATTACACAAGCGCACTGACAACCGTTCAAGCGGGATCAAACCCTGGCCCGTGTCCCGCGCCGGCCGGCTCGGGAAAATCCGATGGACGACTGCGCTGCGCCGGCGAGCCTCGGCGCCCGGATCAATCGCTCACTGCATGCGCGTATTCTGGGAAGGCACACATAGGCGTTCGAGGCGATGGAAGCCGAGACTTACGCGAACTCGGCGATCTGGCGCGCGCAGCTGCACGCGATGTTCGGCCCGAGCGTGCGCGATGCAGTCCGCCTGCACGCCAAGCTCGATCGCATGGTCGACGCGGTGATGGAGCGCCAGCGCCAAGAGTTTGCGCGGATGCGTGCCAGGCTGGAGCGCGAAGGCTTCTTCGACGACAATTGAGCTGGGGGCTAGGCGCCTAGAGTTGGCAGCGCGAGGCACCTTTTGTCGTTTGCGGGCTACGCGCGCCTGAAATAGAACCCGTCGAAGCACCCAAGATCGTGTCCGCTTGCGAACGGGATCACCAGCGAGTTTTCGAGGCACTTCCACCCGTCAACGAGTTCGTAGCCCAGCGCCTTCATGTCGCCGAGAAGCGAGCGGCGCGCCTCGACTCGCATCGGTGCGATTGCATCGCCGGTGTTCTGCAGCGTGTAGAACGTCTCGGATGTGTCGGTGACCGGGATGCGGTTGATGAGCACGTGCTGTGGCTTGCGTGTCACCTTCGAGAACATCTCGGCCAGCGTCAGCGGCATGAACTGCAGCGCGCCCGCCACGTGCAGGATCAGCGCCCCATCCATCGACTTCCAGTCGTCGGTGAATTGCAGGTGAGGCGACTCCAATCGACTCATCAACTCCCGACCGTAGGCGACCACGGCGGGCAGTTCACCCACTTCCCACCGAAAGTCTCCGGGCAGCGCGAGCCGGGTGCGCATGAGGTGGTAGGTGACCCCGACACTGCCACCCAGATCGAACAGTCGCGTGCTCGGCTCGATCAACTTCGACATCCAGTACAGGACGGGGTAGTCATGCGCCCGGTAGGTCGCCGAGCGCTGCGCAAACCACTCCCGGTGATTGATCGAATACTGGCCACTTTGCGAGTGGGCGCGCAGGCGGACCTGGGCTTCGTCCAGCGACTCGAAAACGCCCAGGTGCAACAGCAGGCCTTTCGAGTGGAAGAACGTGTTTTCGTATCGGCTTTGCCGGATGCTCAACGGGATGACGGCCCGTAGAACGCCTCGCAGCGCCTCGTGCCTGCGCTCCTGTGCGACCTGCGCTCCACGCACGCGAACATCGTTCATGTACTCCGGGAACATGCCGTTCTCCAGGTGCGCGACCGTCGAATTGAGCGGATCGTAAGATAGTGTCACTTGCGGGGGTGGCCGAATGTCACATGTAACCTAGGGGGCGGGTCGACCCTCAGAACGCGATGTAGGTTCAAGTCCCGGACGTGATGGTCTTGGAACCGCGCCAATCCTCACGGTGTCGCTGATGTGACACGCGATTCCGGCCTAAAACACATGGGTTTTGTTGGGCGGCCCGAGCGGTGGTTTGCGGCGTAGTTCATAGCAGTGCTAATGCGGTCGGTGCCGGCACGATCGGCGACTGGATCCATGTCGCCGGCGGAGG
>Ga0070706_100005113_pt1 | contig 12518 bp, 13 predicted proteins | sample KBSK5501metaG_FD_65476 | JGI IMG/M metagenome (GOLD analysis project Ga0070706, IMG submission 65476) | Corn, switchgrass and miscanthus rhizosphere microbial communities from Kellogg Biological Station, Michigan, USA - KBS K5-50-1 metaG | ecosystem: Host-associated > Plants > Roots >...
CTGGCCGCCTCCTCGAAGCGGTCCGCCCTCGCCGCCTCGTCCATCGCGGCCCGCAGGCGCCGCACGACCTCTTCCGTCCGCCCCTCGAGGAACAGCGCCGCGTCGGCGCAGGCCTGGCGGTACCGGTCGAGCGAGCAGATCTCCGCCACGCACGGCGCGATGCATCGGCCGATCTGGTACTGCAGGCACGGGCGCGGCCGCCGGCCGTTCAGCGTCTCCTTGCACGAGCGCACGCCGAAGATCTTGTGGGTGAGGGCGGCGGTGCGCCGGCCCAGGCTGGCCGGGATGTACGGGCCGCCGTAAGCGTTCTCGTCCTCGGCCACCTTCCGCACCACGTGCAGCCGCGGGTACTCCTCGGCGAGCGTCAGCTTGAGGTACGGATGGTTCTTGTCGTCACGGAGCAGGACGTTGAACCGCGGCTGGTGGCGCTTGATGAAGTTGTTCTCGAGGGCGAGCGCCTCCATCTCCGAGTCGGTCAGGACCATGTCCAGGTCGTCGATCTCCGCGACGAGCGCGTCGCGCCACACGTCGGCGGGACGTCCGGGCTGGAAGTACTGGCGCACGCGGTCGCGCAGCACCCGCGCCTTGCCGACGTACAGCACCCCGCCTTCGCGGTCCTTGAACAGGTAGACCCCGGGCTGGGTCGGAAGCGTCTCGAGTTTCTCCTTCAGCGCCAACGATTGCATTATAGAGTCCCGGTTTCATGCTCACCGAGAGGATCGGCGACGCCTTGGCCCGGCCGGTGGAACGGCTCGTCCGGAGCTTCGCCCACGTGAGCCCCGACGTCCTGACGATCACCGGCCTCGCCCTCAACGGGGTGGCGTGCGCCTTCTTCGCCTTCGCGGGAGGCAAGGACTACCGGAGCCCTCTCTTCCTCCGCGTCGGAGGACTGGTCGCCCTGGCGGCCAGCCTCTTCGACATGCTCGACGGGCGGGTGGCGCGGCTGCGCGGGCGGGAGACGAAGTTCGGAGCCTTTCTGGATTCTACCATGGACCGTTATTCCGACATGCTCCTCTACATGGGCCTGCTCGTCCTCTACGCGCGCGTGGATCGGACGCCGCAGATGGTGCTCGTGTGGGTGGCGGCCTTCGGAAGCTTCATGACGTCCTACGCGCGCGCCCGGGCGGAGAGCCTGGTCCCCCGCTGCACCGTCGGCCTGCTCGAGCGGCCCGAGCGGATCGTGCTCCTCGTCGTGGGCGCGCTCGCCAACCGCATGGTGGCGGCGCTGTGGATCATCGCCGTCCTGTCGAACGTCACCGCCGTGCAGCGCCTCGTCTATACCTACGTGGAGCTGAAGAAGGGCTGGCGGTCCACGTGAGCCTGACCCCCGAGGCCGAGCGTCTCCGCCGCCGGCTCCTCAACCCCTGGCTGTTCCGCGCCTACCTGGTCCGGCGGCTGCCGCTCGCGGCCTTCGCTGGCCTGCGCCTCCGCCGCCTCGACGACACGGGATGCGACGTCTGGCTTCCCGGAGGATGGCGGACGCGGAACCCCTTCGCTTCGACCTACTTCGCGGCCCAGGCCATGGCCGCGGAGATGTCTACGGGCGCGCCGGCCTCGATCCTCGTCGCCTCCGCCCCCGCATCGGTGGCCTTCATCCTGCGCGGCATCCGGGCCGTCTTCACGAAGCGCATCGTCGGCGGGTCGGTCTTCACCTTCGCGGACGTGGCGGGGCTCCGGGCGGCGGTGGAGCGCGCGGCGGCCGGCCCGGAAGAGCAGCCCTACACCGGCCATTCGACAGGGCGGACGGCGGACGGTGAGCCGGCGGCCGAGTTCGACGTCACGTGGTCGTTCAAGCGCCGCCGCTGATGACCGAGGCCGTCGGCTTCGTGGTCGCGGGCGGCCGCAGCGAGCGGATGGGCCGCGACAAGGCCCTCCTTCCCTGGGCGGGGAGCACGCTCCTCGAGCACGCGCTCGTCCGCCTGCGCGCGGTGTGCACCGACGTGCGCATCCTCGCCGGGCCGGAGGTCCGCTACACGGAGTACGGCGCGGCCGTTCACACGGACCTCGTGCGGGACGCCGGCCCCCTCGGCGGCGTCCACGCCGGCCTGCAGAACCTGGGCGCTGGCTTCGGCCTATTCTTGGGCGTGGACACGCCCCTCATCCCCAGCGCCCTGCTCGGGGCGCTGGTGGCGGGGGGCGCTGGCTTCGACGCCGTCGTCCCCGTCGTGGGCGGGCGCCCGGAGCCCCTCTGCGCCGCCTACCGCGCAAGCTGCCTGGGGCCCGTGCAGCGCCGGCTGGAGGCCGGCGAGCGCAAGATGACGAGCTTCTGGCCCGACATCCGGGTGCGAACCATGGGGGAGGAGGAGCTGGCGGTCTTCGGCGATCCCGAGGAGATGTTCCGCAACCTCAACACGCCCGAGGACTACCTCCGGCTCCGCGGATGAGGAGACGCGCCCTCGAGCTGCAGACGCTGCGCGGGCTCCTCCTCTCCGGCCTGGTCTCGGGAGCGGCGCTGGCCATCGTGATGACCGTCTGGGAGCTGGGCCAGCGCGTCCCCGGCGCCGGCCTCGATGCGGCCGCCGAGGACCTGCGCGGCCGCGATCTCGAGTTCCCCGTGGCCGGCGTCGCCCGGACGATGACGGACAGCTTCGACGACCCTCGCGGCATCCTGCGGCGCCACCACGCGGTCGACATCATGGCCCCCCGGGGCAGCCCGGTGCGCGCGGTCGACGCGGGCACGATCGTGAAGCTCGCCTCCGGGGGAGCGGGCGGTACCACGATCCACCAGTTCGATGGAACGGAGCGTTACTGCTATTACTACGCCCACCTGCAGGGCTACGCGCCGGGGCTGCACGAGGGGCAGAAGGTGGCCCGCGGGGACGTGATCGGCTACGTCGGCACGACGGGCAATGCGCCGGCGAACGCACCCCACCTACACTTCGCCATCTCCCGGCTCGACGAGCGGAAGGAGTGGTGGAACGGAACGCCGGTCAACCCCTACCCGCTGCTGCGATGACGGGCCTCAGCCCATCGCGCCGCCCTGGGTCGGCGCGTCGACCGGATCCGGGCGCCGGTCAGGGCCCCGCTTCTCCTTCGCCTCCTTCGCCGGCGCCGGCTGCGGTGCCGGGACCCGGGGGACGTCCACCATCCGGTTCTCGTTTGCGTCCCAGAACTCGGCGCGGTCGACCGTGACCTTCAGCAGGGCCAGGTCCGGGTCCTTCTTCCCCTCGGGGAACCACTCCTTCAGCGCACCGCGCCACAGCTCCTTGACCTTCTCGGGGTCGCGCACGAGGGTCGCCGTCCCGGAGACCGAAACGTACCGGCCGTTCTTCGGCGAGGCATAGGTCACGTTGACCTTCTGGTTCTCCTGGACCTCGTCGCTCTTCGGCGAATGGTAGCGGGTGAAGAACCAGAGCTCCCCGTTGAAGTCCGCGGCCCGGGTCGCCATGGGACGGCTGCGCAGCGAGCCGTCGGCAGCCACGGTGGTCAGCATCGCCACCCGCGCGCCCTTGATCAGCTTGCGCAGCTTCTTGGCCGGATCCTTGGGCTTGGGGGTGTCTTCGTCGTCCTTTGCCATCCCTCTCTCCTTGCCTCCATCCTACGTCTTTTCTGGCGGGACTCAGCCCCGGTTGGTATCTTCCTTGCAACCGCCCGTTGTTTCCGAGGGGAGGTTCATCATGCGCCACCGCCAGCAGATCGACATCGGCCGGGTCACCGCCCACGAGGTGGAGGCGCGGATCGACCGCGACGAGCCCATCCTGTTCATCGATGCCCGTAATGAGAAGGCGTGGACCGACTCGGACCTCAAGCTGCCCGGGGCGGTCCGGGTGGAAGCGGACCGCGTCATGGACCACCTGCACGAGATCCCGCGCGGCCGCGGGATCGTCCCTTATTGCGACTGCCCCAACCAGGAGTCGAGCGTACGCGTGGCGGCGGAGCTGAAGCGCTGGGGCTTCGAGGACGTACACCCCCTGGATGGGGGCTTCGACGCGTGGAAGCGGGCCGGGTGCACGCTGGAGCACAAGCCCGCCTGACGTGAAGCTGACCGCTGAACAGCAGGAGGCCCTGCTCGGCGACGGCTACGCCACGGTGCCGGGGGTGGTGCCCGACGCGCCGCGGGCGGCGGCGCTCCGGGCGATCAACCGGTCGCTGGGGCAGGGCCTCCCTCCGGCGGACCTGCCCGTCTACCGATCCCGCTCGTTCTGTCCCGAGCTGCAGCGCGAGCCCGTGATCCTCGACCTGCTTCGCGCGACCCCCGTGTGGAGCCTGGCCGAGTCGCTCCTCGGCGAGGGCCGCATCGAGGCGGTCCGGTCGGGCCAGATCGCGCTGGCGTTCCCGCAGGCGGAGCCGCCCGCGCCTCCCTACCCACATCTCGACGGCCTGCACACTCCGACCAACGGCGTGCCGGCGGGCGAGGTCCGCAGCTTCACCCTGCTCATTGGGATCGTCTTGAGCGACGTCCTCCGGCCGGGTGCGGGGAGCCTCACGGTATGGCCGGGCAGCCATCGACTCTACGAGGCCCATTTCCGCGATCAGGGGCCGGAGTCGCTCCTGCGGGGCATGCCGCCGGTCCCGCTGCCGGAGCCCGTGGAGGTGACGGGGCGCGCGGGCGACGTCGTCCTGTGCCACTACCAGCTCGCCCACGCGGTCGGGGCGAACACGTCCCCGCACGTCCGCTACGCGGTCTATTTCCGGCTCAAGAGCAAGGGCCACGACGGCCGGCGGTGGGAGTGCCTGACGGACCTGTGGAAGGAGTGGCCCGGAATCAGGGAACGGCGACCGTGAAAGCCACGTCGGATGTACCCTTCCGGCACCATCCCTCGCGCTTCGAGCAATAGAAGTACGTCACCGTCCCCTTCACCGGCTGCTCGCCCTTGGGCGCCTTGGGGTTGAGGGCCACCGCGAACGCCACCGGCAGGCTCGTGTCGAGGTACTTGGGCTCGCCCGGGCTCTCGCCCTTGTGCGGAGCAGGCGGCGGCTGGCGGTCGACGAGCACCGCCTGCTCGGGATCGAGCTTGAGGCGGGGGGCCGGCTCCTGGTTGATCTTCACGTCGGGATCGCCGGGGATGAACGTCACGGCCACGGTGGCCGCGACCCTCGGCTTGGCCGGAGGCACGTAGGCGGCAGAGACGGTGAAGTGCTCGCCCGAGGCCAGGGCGGCGGCGGGGACGAGCGCGATGAAAGCAGTGGCCAGCAACTTCATGACGTCCATCGTAGCAGAACCGCCGGCCGACCTATAATGCTTGGTTTGGCGCCATGATGCTTCCCCTGCAGGCCCGGCTCGCCGACGCTGTCCGGGCCGCCGCCCGCTCGGCCTTCGGCGCCGAGCTGGGCGAGCTCGCGTTCCAGTATCCCCCCCGCCTCGAGCTGGGAGACCTCGCGCTCACCGCGCCGTTCGACCTCGCAAAGACGCTGCGCCGCAAGCCGCGCGAGATCGCGGAGCGGCTGGCCACGGAGCTGGCGGGGACACAAGGTGTGCGCCGGGCGGAGGTGGCCGGGGGCGGGTACGTGAACCTCTTCCTCGACCGGGCCGCCTTCGCGCGCGAGCTGCACGCCGAGCTGCGCGGGTCCGCGGCCCCCGCGCGCGTGCCCGGCCACGTCATCGTCGAGCACACGAGCATCAACCCGAACAAGTCCGCCCACATCGGACACCTCCGCAACGCCGCCCTCGGGGACACGTTCATGCGGGTGTTGCGCCACCGCGGGCGCGAGGTGGGCATCCAGAACTACATCGACGACACCGGAGTCCAGGTCGCGGACGTGGTGGTGGGATTCCTCCACCTGGAGAAGAAAGGCCTGGCCGAGGTCGAGCGCATCGGGGGGAAGTTCGACGACTACTGCTGGGACCTGTACGCACGGGTCGGCGACTTCTACGGCCAGGACCCGGCGCGGCGCCGGCTGCAGGCCGAGACCCTCCATGCGATCGAATCCGGCGGCAACGAGACGGCCCGGCTGGCCGCGCACATCGCCGCGCGCATCGTGGACTGCCACCTCGCGACCATGGAGCGGCTCGCGATCCGGTACGACCTGCTGGCCCGGGAGAGCGACATCCTGCGCCTGCACTTCTGGGAGCGCGCCTTCGAGCTGCTCAAGCAGGCCGGGGCCCTCCGCCTGGAGACCGAGGGCAAGAACGCCGGGTGCTGGGTCCTCACGATGGAGAGCGAGGGCAGCGACGAAGACAAAATAATCGTGCGCTCGAACGGGACCGTCACCTACACGGGCAAGGACATCGCGTACCAGCTCTGGAAGCTGGGGAAGCTCGACCGCGATTTCCTCTACCGACGCCACCGCGCCTATCCCGACGGCAACGTCCTGTGGTCCACTACGAGCGAAGCGGGATTCACTCCCGCGGAGCGAGGGGGGGCCCTGGGGGGCGCGCCGCTAGCGCCCCCCAGCTCAACGACGACCGCAGAGGGCGAGCCTGGTGCGCCGGTCTTCGGCCACGCCGCCGCGGTCTACAACGTCATCGACGTCGGCCAGTCCTACCCGCAGCGGGTCGTGAAGGCCGGCGTCGCGGCGCTGGCGGGGCCGGAAGCGGCCGCGGCCAGCCACCATCTGGCGTACGAGAAGGTGGTCCTCTCCCCCGCCACCGCGCGCGCCCTGGGCTATGCGGTCGCCGAGGACGAAGAAGTGGTCAAGGTCTCCGGCCGCAAGGGACTCGGCGTCAAGGCCAACGACCTCATCGACGCGCTGGTGGCGAAGGCCAAGGCGGAGATCGATAGCCGCGACACCGAGCGAGACGCGGCCGCCCGGGAGGGCGCGGCGAGGGCGATTGCCGTGGGCGCCCTCCGTTATTTCCTCCTGAAGTTCGGCCGGACGAAGATCATCACCTTCGACATGGAGGAAGCGCTGGCCTTCACCGGCGAGACCGGCCCCTACATCCAGAACGGCGTGGTGCGGGCGCGCAACATCTTTGCGAGACTGGAGGCCGAGGGCTACCGCCCGGATGAGCTGGCGGCGCGCGGCGGGCAGCTCGACCTGGGGGCGATGCTGGAGGGAGCCGAGGGCGACGAGGCGTGGTCGCTGCTCGTGCTCATGGCCCGCAGCGACGAGGTGGCCGAGCAGGCGGTGAAGGCCGAGGAGGTGTCGCTCGTGGCCAAGCACGCGTTCGCGGTGGCGCAGGCCTTCCACGGCTACTACCAGAACCCTCGCTACTCGGTGCTCCACGCGGAAAGCGAGGACCGGCGGGCGTTCCGGGCCATGCTCGTGGACGCGTTCCTGCGTCAGATGGAGGTCCTCACGGCTCTTCTCGGCATCCCGATCCCGGACAAGATGTGAAGCGTCCGCTCATCGGCATCACGATCGGCTACTCCTCGCAAGACCGCGAGATCTTCGCGCTCCGGGACGATTACGTGCGGGCGGTCGAGAAGGCGGGGGGACTGCCGCTGGTCCTGGCCCCCGGAGCCGCGGACGACGCGCCCGCCCTGCTCGATCACCTCGACGGCCTGCTGTTGACGGGAGGCGCCGACGTCGACCCCGGGCTCTACGGCGAGGCCCCCCATGAGTCGGTGACCCGGGTGATCCCGGAGCGCGACGCCCTCGAGATCTCCCTCTGTCGGGAGGCCCTCCGGAGGGACATGCCCCTCTTCGCCATCTGCCGGGGGCAGCAGGTGTTAAACGTTGCCACCGGCGGAACACTGGTCCAGGACCTCCCGTCTCAGTGGAAGGGGGCGATGAACCATGATCCCGACGTCGAGCGTTGGAGCCCGGCGCACGACGTTCGGATCTTGCCAGGGACCCGGCTTCGGGAGATCCTGGGTAGGGACAAGGTCGCGGTGAACAGCTTCCATCATCAGGCCGTGAAGGAGCCCGGAGAGGGCGCGGTGGTCTCGGCGTACAGCGACGGGGATGACGTGGTGGAGGCGATCGAGGTCCCGGGGCGCCGGTTGGCGCTCGGCGTGCAGTGGCACCCCGAGGCGTTCTGGGACAAGGACGGCCGCTTCCAGCCGCTGTTCGAGGCGCTCGTGAAAGCCAGCGGGCGATGATCGTAGTCCTCGGCATCGCCGCGGCGGTCGCATACGGGGGCGGAGGACATGGTGGCCCCGGCGTCAAGTGGGAGCGGCGCTTCGAGGACGCGCTGAAGAAGGCCCGCGCCACCCACAAGCCGGTGATGATCGACTTCTGGGCCCAGTGGTGCGGCTGGTGCCACCGCCTCGACAAGACGACCTACGTCGACCCGGCCGTCGTCAAGCTGGCCGAGCAGTTCGTGGCGGTCAAGGTCAACACCGAGGGCGATCCCCGCGACACCGCCGTCGCCATCCGCTACGACGTCTCGTCGCTTCCCACCATCATGGTCGTCTCACCCGAGGGACGCCCCATCGCGCGCGTGAACGGCTTCGTCGGCCCGGGGCAGTTCCCGCGCGTCCTGGAGGGAGCGCGGGACGTGGCCGGACGCGTCATCAAGTGGGAGAGCGCCCTCGAGAAGAACCCGAAGGACGCCGAAGCGCTGACCGGCCTCGGCGTGCACCTCTTCGAGCAGGACGCGTTCGCCGAGAGCCTGGAGATGCTCCGCCGGGCGGCGCAGGTCGACGCCAAGCGCCCGATGCAGGAGCGCAAGCAGACGCGCCTGCTCACGGGCGTGATCCTGAAGGCGGCCGACCGGTTCCCCGAGGCGGAGACCGCGCTGAAGCAGGGCCTGGGCCTCCAGCCGGACGACGCCGTCTACGACCCCAAGCTGCTCTACGTGCTGGGCATGCTCTATGCGAACTGGGGACGCAAGGACGAGGCGCGCGTCATCCTCCAGCAGGTCCTGACGCTGCACGCCCAGAGCTCGATCGCCCAGAAGGCGCGCGACAGCCTCGTCGCGCTGGACAGCAAGAAGGATCAGCCCTAGCATCCTCACCCATCACGGCGCCACGAAGAAGGTGAGCGTCGCGATCGTCTCGGCGGGCTCCTTCCCCCTGCTCAGCGTCAAGCCGGCGCTCGGCCGCTTTTTCACCGCCGAGGAGGACCGCGTACCGGGCCGCGACAACGTCGCGGTGCTGAGCCATGACCTGTGGAGAACCTCGGCGCCTTGTTGTTCGCTCGAGGGACCAGCCGCGCACGCGAGCTGGCCATCCGCGCATCGCTGGGTCCGACGCCGTTTCGCCTCTTACTGCTCGCGAGCTGGCTTCCCGCGCGCCGCGCCGCCCGCCTCGACCCCATGGCCGCGCTGAAGGCGGACTGATTCCTCCGGTAGGGGTGTTCGGCGCGCGGAGCGGAGCGCTTCCCCCGGCAAGAGTGTCCGGCGCGCGGAGCGGAGCCTTTCCCCCGGCACGAGTGTTCGGCGCGCGGAGCGGAGCGTCTCCTCGTCCGCCTCGCGGCGGATCTACTCCGACGCGAGGCGCTTGGTGATACCTTGCGCGCAGCGGAGCGCGCCGCATCCGGGTTTAAGGGTCGAACTCCTCCAGCAGATGCACCACCTCGGCGGGTCGTTCCTCCTGCGGCACGTGGCCGCACTCCTCCAGCACGACCTTTCGCGAGCCGGGGATGGCGGCGGCGAAGCGGTCGGCGTCGGCGAGCGGGATCCACCGGTCGTTCCGGCCCCAGACGATCAGCGTCGGCACGCGGACCTCGCTCACCAGCGCGGGGAGGCCGAAACCGCCCGGCCGGGCCAGCAGCGAGCGAACGGCCTCGGTCGCTCCGGGGCGAGCGAGGGGGGCGAGGTACTCTTCGATCCTCTCGGGCGTGACGCGCGCCGGGTCGTGGAAGACCTGGCGGAGGGCCGCGCGGACCACGCGCCGGCGTACGGGCAGCGCGTCGAGCGCCGCCGCCACCGGCGCGGTTCCCACGAGGCGCAGGATCAGCGGACGGCGCGAGGGCTCGAGATTGAAGCCCGCGGAGTCGATGAGGACGAGGCGGCGCACCCGCTCGGGATGGCGGGCCGCGAGCACGATGCCTACCGCGCCGCCGAGGCTGTTCCCCACGAGCGTGGCCCGGGAGATCCCGAGCCGGTCCATGAGGCCGAGCACCGCGGCCGGATAGACCGAGGACGAGAGGTCGTCGGGGATGTCGGAGCCGCCGAAGCCGGGCAGATCGATGGCCACGACGTCGTGGTCCCGGGCGAGCGCGGGGATCACGTCCGCCCAGGTGTAGATCGACGAGCCGAGGCCGTGGAGGAGGATCAGCGCGGGGCCGCGGCCGCGGCGCACGTAGCGGACGCGCAGGCCGGCCAGGTCCTCGTAGCGCGGCTGCACGCCCGCCCGCTGCCACCACTGGCCGGGAGGGTGCGGCGGCGGCTCCCCGCGCGCGACGAAGACCGCCGCCGCCACGGCGGCGACGAGGAGGAGCCCCGCCGCCCACCGGCGCATCAGGCGGCCATCAGGCGGCGAAGCTCGGGGAGGGCCTGCATCATCGCCTCCTCGCCCGCGTGGTAGAACTCCGGGATCTTGGCCGGCCGCATCCAGCCCGAGTCTCCCATCGCGGGCGCGATGACGAAGTCGGCGCCGGCCAGCTCGCTCCGCGTGCGGCCGCGGAGGAGCGTGAGGCCGGCGCGCAGGGCCAGGGCGACGAAGGAGTCCGCCGCGGGCCAGCGGGTGCCGCTGTTGCAATCCACGGCGAGCACCACACCCGACTCACCCGCCATCTCGCGGGCCAGCCGTACAGGAACCACCTCGGAGATGCCACCGTCGTAGAGGCGCCGGCCCCCGAGGACCATGGGCGGGAACACGCCGGGGAAGCTGCACGAGGCGCGGACCGCGTCGCGGAGGTCGCCCTCGCGCAGCACCACCGGCTTGCCGGTATCGACGTCGGTGGCCAGGACCACTACCGGCACCCGCAGCGCCTCGAAGGTGGCCACGGGCAGGAACTCGTCGATGAGGGCCCCGAGCCGCGTCCCCGACAGCAGTCCTCCCCCCCAACCGCGCACCCACGTCCACGGGTGCAGCTTGGAGGCCTGCTCGACGAGCTTCTCCATGTCCGCGCCGCCGGACCAGGCCGCGGCCACGAGGGCTCCCCCGCTGACGCCGGCGATGCCCGCCACCGGCACCCCCGCCTGGTCCAGCGCGCGCAGGACGCCGGCGTGGGCGGCAGCGTGGGCGCCGCCGCCGCTCAGGGCGATGTAGACAGGCTTGAGCACCGGCGCGTCATCGGGTGACGGCGGCTTCGGCGTGTATTTCCTGGAGGCTCACCATGTCCAGCGACTTCTCGCGCAGGGCGCGGATGGCCTGGACGGTGGCGGCGGCCGCGGTGAGGGTGGTCACGACCAGCACCCCGTGCGCGGTCGCGCTCTTCCGGATCGCGCCGTCGTCGTAGAACGACTCCCGCCCCAGGGGAGTGTTGAAGATGATGTCGATCTCCCGGCTCTTGATGAGGTCCACGCAGTTGGGCCGCCCCTCGTTCACCTTGAAGACCATCTCCGCGGGCACGCCGTGGGCGTTCAGGTACTCGGCGGTGCCGCGGGTGGCCAGGATCCGCATGCCGAGGGCGTCGAGCTCGCGGGCGTGGGGCAGGACGCCCGGCTTGTCGTTGTCGTTGACGCTGATGAAGACGGTGCCCGCGGTCGGGATGGTGTAGCCGGCCGCCGCCTGCGACTTGGCGAAGGCGATCCCGAAGTCCTGGGAGATCCCCATCACCTCGCCGGTGGACTTCATCTCGGGCCCGAGGAGGATGTCGCTGCCCGTGAGCTTGAGGAACGGAAAGACGGACTCCTTCACGAAGAAGCGGCTCACCGTGAGGTCCTCCGTGAGGCCCTGCTCCGCGAGGGATCGCCCCGCCATGATCCGGGCCGCGACCTTCGCCAGCGGAACCCCGGTGGCCTTGCTCACGAAGGGCGTCGTGCGCGAGGCGCGCGGGTTGACCTCCAGCACGTAGACGACGTCGTCCTTGATCGCGTACTGCACGTTCATCAGGCCCTTCACGCCGAGGGCCAGCCCCAGCCGGCGGGTGTACTCGCGGATCGTCTGCAGGTGCGGCGCCGTGATCTTGTAGGTCGGCAGCACCATCGCCGAGTCGCCGCTGTGGACGCCCGCCTCTTCGATGTGCTGGAGGATCCCGCCGATCACCACCCGCTCCCCGTCGCCCAGCGCGTCGACGTCCACCTCGAAGGCGTCCTCGAGGAAGCGGTCGACCAGGATCGGGTGCTCGGGCGAGGCCTTCACCGCCTCGCGCACGTAGCCCTCCAGCCGCGTCTCGTCGTAGACGATCGCCATCGCGCGCCCGCCGAGGACGTACGAGGGACGCACGAGCACCGGGTAGCCGATGCGCGCCGCCACGTCCATGGCCTCTTCGAGCGAGGTCGCGGTGCCGCTCTCGGGCTGCGGGATCCCCAGCTCCGTAAGCAGGGCGCTGAAGCGCTTGCGGTCCTCGGCGAGGTCGATCGCGTCGGGGCTGGTGCCGAGGATGGGCACGCCGGCCCGGAACAGCGGCAGGGCCAGGCGCAGGGGGGTCTGCCCGCCGAACTGGATCACCACGCCCTCCGGCTTCTCCAGCTCCACGATGTTCATCACGTCCTCGAAGGTCAGGGGCTCGAAGTACAGGCGGTCGGAGGTGTCGTAGTCCGTGGAGACCGTCTCCGGGTTGCAGTTGACCATGATCGTCTCCCACCCCTCCTCGCGGAAGGCGAAGGAGGCGTGGCAGCAGCAGTAGTCGAACTCGATGCC
>Ga0070706_100005114_pt1 | contig 12517 bp, 10 predicted proteins | sample KBSK5501metaG_FD_65476 | JGI IMG/M metagenome (GOLD analysis project Ga0070706, IMG submission 65476) | Corn, switchgrass and miscanthus rhizosphere microbial communities from Kellogg Biological Station, Michigan, USA - KBS K5-50-1 metaG | ecosystem: Host-associated > Plants > Roots >...
GCGTTCGTGATCAGGTGGTGCGGCGCGTGACCGCCGCCGGGCGCCGCGGGCCGCACCTGCGCTGGCGGCCGCTGGCGGGGAACCTGATCGACCGGCGCTGGGCCGCGCTGGCTGCGCCGATCCTGCTGGCGGCCGGGCTGAACGTCGCGGCCGTCACCGGGCTCGCCGACATCGCGGGTTTCCACGCCGTCTATGCGTCGCTGATCAGGATTCAGTGGCCGTGGCTGTGCGCGGTGCCCGCCGCGCTGGCGGTGTCGGCGGTCGGCTACTACGTCGCCTACCGGTCGGTCTACGCCGCCGAGGGCGGCTACGAGCTGAGCCGCCGCCAGCTCACCGCAGTGGTGGCGGCGGGGTTCAGCGGCTTGTTCTCCACCGGGGGGATCCGGCCGGATGGGCTGGTTCTGCAGGCCAGCGGCGCGAGCCGGCGCGAGGCGGTGGTCCGTGTCACGACGCTGGCCGGCATGGAGCAGGCGATGCTGGCGCTGTACGGGTGCGCGGCATCCATCGCCTGGCTATGCCTGGGCCCGGCCGCAGTGCCGCTGGATATCACGCTGCCATGGGCTGTCATCCCCGTCCCGGCGGCCGCGGCGGCGTTCTGGCTGGCGTCCCGCTACCGGGCCCGGCTGGCGGGGCGGGCCGGCTGGCGAGCCCGGCTCGCGGTGCTGCTCGACGCGGTGCTCCTCATCCGGGCGCTGTTCGCCCGCCCGGTCCGGCACCGCGGCGCGATCGGCGGCATGGCCCTGTTCTGGGCCGGCGACGCGCTGGCCGCCTGGTCGGCCCTCGCCGCGTTCGGCGTGCTGATGAACGGCACTGCGCTCCTGGTGGGCTACTGCACCGGGATGGTGGTCACCCGCCGGACCGCCCCGCTGGCCGGGGCGGGAACGCTGACGCTGATCCTGCCGCTGACCATCTGGGCCAGCGGGGCGCCGCTGGCCACCGCCGTCACCGGCGTCGCCGCTTGCCGCCTGCTGGGCGGCTGGCTGTCGTTGCCGTCCGCGCTCGTGAGCCTGCCGGTGCTGCGCGAGACAACCAGGCAGGCCGTGTCCGGCACGGCCACTAGACCCCGTGCCGCGGCCGGTGAAACCACAGCGCCCGGGAACTGCGCCAGATCCGGCCTCGTCGCCCGCGATGGCGCGCCTTCCTTGCCGCCCTGCAACGACCATGAGCCGCCGACGTCTGAACATCCCTCGCAAAGCATTGAAAAGTGCGCAGAACACCCGATTCATGTGCGGTGCTGACGAGCACACGATTAGACGAAACCGCCGTACATAAGGCGGATATCGCGCCCCAAGCGTCGCGCAGTGCAAACTACAACGCGTGACGATGTGACGGTGGCTCCCCCCGTCACCTGGTTCGGTATGACACCGCCAGTCACATTGGCAAACCGGTTGCCGACCATAGCGGGTCGGCGCGCGTTCTACTCGAACTTCTCGCGGACGGCCCCCGCCTGCCCTGAACGGTAGGGCGCACGCTTCACCGGCGTGCGCCCTTCTGTTCACATCGGTTCGGAACGCCTGTGACCAGGCACAACTGTGACCGCAAATCCCGGCACGCCACCGCTTGGAACTCGAAATCGAGCCAAGACTGAGCCAGAAAATGAGACAAGCGCCGCTCAGGGGCGCCAGCCTGGCGGCCGCCACGACTGGCGTTTCCGCAGGTCAACATGGCGGAGGATAGGAGATTCGAACTCCTGAGGGGTTGCCCCCAACACGCTTTCCAAGCGTGCGCCCTAGGCCACTAGGCGAATCCTCCGTCGGCAAGCTTACCGGCCGGCGGCCCGGCCCGCGCGCGTCGTCCGCCACCGTCCGGATCGGGAGCAGGCACCTGCGTTACCCCGCTAAGCTGACGTGAGACCCCCCGTACGGCGTTTATCCCGCCAACTCCCCCAGGGCCGGAAGGCAGCAAGGGTACGCGGGCTCTGGCGGGTGTACGGGGGGTCCCTTCCCGCCCGGCGAGGATGAGGTCAATGGCAGGCGACCCTTCGAGCACGGCGTCCCCCGAGCCGCCGGCTCCCGCGCGTCCCGGCGACAGCCTGGCCCTGTACCGCAGGTACAGGCCGGCCACGTTCGCGGAGGTCAAGGGCCAGGAGCAGGTCACCGAGCCGCTCACCCGGGCGCTGCGGGCGGGCCGGGTCAGCCACGCCTACCTGTTCAGCGGGCCGCGCGGGTGCGGCAAGACGACCAGCGCCCGGATCCTGGCCCGCTCGCTCAACTGCGCGCAGGGTCCCACCCCCGAGCCGTGCGGGGTGTGCGAGTCCTGCGTCGCGCTGGCGCCGAACGGGCCGGGCAGCATCGACGTGATCGAGATCGACGCCGCCTCGCACGGCGGCGTGGACGACGCGAGGGATCTGCGCGAGCGGGCGTTCTACTCCCCGGTGTCCGGCCGGTTCAAGGTGTACATCATCGACGAGGCCCACATGGTCACGCGGGAGGGCTTCAACGCGCTGCTCAAGCTCGTCGAGGAGCCGCCCGCGCACCTGAAGTTCATCTTCGCCACCACCGAGCCGGAGAAGGTCATCGCGACGATCAGGTCGCGGACCCACCACTATCCGTTCCGGCTGGTGCCGCCCGCGGTGCTGCGCCAGCTGCTCGGCGACATCCTCGCCCGGGAGGGTGTCGCCTGCGAGCCCGAGGCGCTGCAGCTCGTCATCCGGGCCGGCGCGGGCTCGGTGCGCGACTCGCTGTCGGTGCTCGACCAGCTGCTGGCCGGCAGCGACGAGAAGGGGCTCACCTACGACAAGACGGCGTTCCTGCTCGGCTACACCGACGCGGCGCTGCTGGACGAGGTGACGGAGGCGTTCGCCGCCGGCGACGGGGCGGCGGTCTTCCGCGCGGTGGACCGGGTGGTGGAGGCGGGCCTGGACCCGCGCCGGTTCGCCGCTGACATGCTCGACCGGTTCCGCGACCTGATCGTGCTCAGCGCGGTCCCCGACGCCGGCGCGACCGGGCTGATCGACGCGCCGGCCGACCGGCTGGAGCGGATGAGCGAGCAGGCGGGCAGGTTCGGGCAGGCGCAGCTGACCCGGGCCGCCGAGGTCCTCAGCGAAGGCCTGGTCCAGATGCGCGGCGCGACGGCGCCGCGGCTGCTGCTCGAGCTGATGTGCGCCCAGGTGCTGCTGCCGGGCGCGAGCACCGACCCCAGCGCCCTGCTGGCCCGGCTGGAGCGGCTGGAGCGCGGGGCCGCCGCGGGCGCACGGCCGGCCGCCCCGGACCCGGAGCCCGCCGGTCTCGGCGGCAGTGGCGAGCCGGCGGCGGCGTCCCGCGACACGCCGGGCGTTTCCGCGGAAACGCGGCCGGGCGGCCCGGGCAAGCCCGGCGGCGGCCGGGGACGTCCCGCCGCACCCAGCAGCTCCCGCAGCGCCTCGGCCGACGGCCCGGACGGTACCCGCGACGCCACAGTCGGCCCCCCGGAGGCCCGGACCGCCGCCCCGGAGGCCCGGACCGCCGCCCCGGAGGCCCGGACCGCCGCCCCGGAGGCCCGGACCGCCGCCCCGGAGGCCCGGACCGCCGCCCCGGCGCGGCCGCCCGGCGCCCCGGCCGACGCCGACACGCTGCGCCGCGACTGGGAATCGGTGCTCGCCGCGGTGAAAGCGGTGCGCCGGGTCGCCTGGATCCTGCTGCAGAACGCGACCGTGCAGTCGCTGGAGGATGGCGTCCTCACTGTCCGGTTCGCCAAGGAGGGCGACGTGAAGGGGTTCGCCGCCAGCGGGTGCGACGCCGATCTCAGGCGCGTCCTGGCCGACTCGTTCGGCCTGAACGTCCAGATCAGGGCCATGACCGGAGCCGCCCCACCGGCCCGGGCGGACCGCAACGGCGGCCCGGGCACCGTTCCGGAAAATCTTGAAAATTCTTCCCGAACGGTGCCCCCCCAGGCCCGCCCGGACACGCCGGAGCCGGCCGGGGCGGACCGGGAGCAGCCGGCCGCTTCCAGGACGCCGCGGGCCGGCCACCCGGACGACGACGGTGACCCGTTCGACGCGCGCGACCCGGACGCCTCGGCCGGGCACGCCGCGCTCACCGGGATAGATCTGATCAAGCAGGAGCTCGGCGGCCAGATCCTCGACGAGACCGACAACGGTTAGGGCGAGACACGCCCCGGCCGCGGATAGCGCGACCCGGACAGGCCGTAGGCTCAGTGTGACAAGCGACCGGCTAGCGCAGTTGGGGGCACCGTGGACCCTGGTGGCCAGATGGACATGCAGCAGCTGCTCGCCGCGGCTCAGCAGATGCAGGAGCAGCTGATGACCGCGCAGCAAGAGCTCGCCGAGGCGGAGGTGCAGGGCACGGCCGGCGGCGGCCTCGTCGTCGCCAAGGTCAATGGCCAGGGCGAGCTGGTGGATCTCACGATCTCCCCGGACGCGATCGATCCCGCCGACCCGGACGACACCGCGCAGACGGTCGCCGACCTGGTGCTGGCCGCGGTGCGCGACGCCTACCGGGCCGCGGGCGATCTGCAGCAGCAGAAGATGGGGCCGCTGGCCAGCGGCATCGGCGGGCTGGGCGGCGGCCTGGGCCTGCCGGGCGCGTGACCCGGAGATCCAGGGGCTGACGTGTACGAAGGGGTCGTCCAGGACCTGATCGACGAGCTCGGCCGGCTGCCGGGCGTGGGGCCGAAGAGCGCGCAGCGGATCGCCTTCTACCTGCTGGCCGCCGACCCCGAGGACGTCCGGCGGCTGGCCGCCTCGCTGATCGAGGTCACCGAGAAGGTGCGGTTCTGCCGTACGTGCGGCAACGTGGCCGAATCCGACGAGTGCCGGATCTGCCGCGACCCGCGTCGTGACCTGTCCGTCATCTGCGTGGTCGAGGAGCCGAAGGACGTCGCCGCGGTAGAGAAGATGCGCGAGTATCGCGGCCGCTACCATGTCCTCGGCGGCGCGATCAGCCCGATCGAGGGGGTAGGTCCCGAGGACCTGCGGATCAAGGAGCTGATGGCGCGGCTGGCCGACGGGACGGTGACCGAGCTCATCCTGGCCACCGACCCGAATCTCGAGGGAGAGGCGACCGCGACCTACCTGGCCAGGCTGGTCAAGCCCATAGGCCTGCGGGTGACCAGGCCGGCCAGCGGCCTTCCGGTCGGCGGCGACCTCGAGTACGCCGACGAGATCACGCTGGGGCGGGCGTTCGAGGGACGGAGGCTGCTGGATGTCTGACGGAGAGGACCGGGCAGCCGCCGAAGCCGACGGCTGGCGCCCGCTCGCCGACCGGATAGCCGCGAACGCGCAGGACTTCCTCGACGGCGTCGCGGCGCTGGCCCGCGGCGAGGGCGGCGAGGAGACCGTGCCGCTGCTGCTGCTCGAGGTCTCCCAGGTCCTGCTCGCCGGGGCGCAGCTGGGGGCCAGCCAGGACGTCATCCTGCCGGACAACTGGGAGCCCGAGGTGGGCGCGGACCCGGACCTCGACGAGCTGCGCGGCGGGCTCGCCCACGGGCTGCGCCCCTGCGACGAGTACGCCGAGCTGTTCGACCCGTACGCGGACACGACCGCGACGTCGTTCCGGCTGTCGGACGACGTCGCCGCGGTCGCCGCCGACCTGGTGCACGGGCTCAAGCACTACCAGGCGGGGCGCCCGGCCGAGGCGATGTGGTGGTGGCAGTACTCCTACTTCAACCACTGGGGAACGCACGGCGGCGCGGCCCTGCGCGCGCTGCACTCGGTCGTCTCGCACGCCCGGCTCGACGTGGCGGATCAGGAGTAAACGACTCCGGGCCCGGCCGGCCGGCTGGGTACACTCAAGCGTCCGCCGCCATCAGCGAGACCGGGAGGAGCCGCACCCCCGTGTCCCTTGTCGTGCAGAAGTACGGTGGGTCATCGGTCGCCGACGCCGACGGCATCAAGCGGGTCGCACAGCGGATCGTGGCGGCGAGGAAGGGCGGCGACGACGTCGTCGTGGTGGTCTCCGCGATGGGCGACACCACCGACGAGCTGATCGACCTGGCGAACCAGGTGAGCCCGCTGCCGCCGGGCCGCGAGCTCGACATGCTGCTCACCTCCGGCGAGCGCATCGCCATGGCCCTGCTGGCGATGGCGATCGCCAACCTCGGGCTGCGCGCGCGCTCGTTCACCGGCTCGCAGGCGGGGGTGATCACCGACTCGGCGCACGGCCGGGCGCGGATCATCGACGTGACGCCGGGCCGGATCGCGGGCGCGCTGGACGACGGGGCGATCCCGATCGTGGCCGGGTTCCAGGGCGTCTCGCAGGGCAGCAAGGACATCACCACGCTCGGCCGGGGCGGGTCGGACACCACGGCGGTGGCGCTGGCTGCGGCGCTCGGCGCGGACGTCTGCGAGATCTACACCGACGTGGACGGGGTGTTCACGGCCGATCCGCGGATCGTGCGGGGGGCGCGGCGCATCCCCCGGATCAGCTACGAGGAAATGCTGGAGATGGCCGCGTGCGGCGCAAAGATCTTGCACCTGCGGTGCGTGGAGTACGCCCGGCGGTACGCGATCCCGATCCACGTGCGGTCCTCGTTCGGCAACCGCGCGGGCACCTGGGTCGTCGGGCCGGCCGCGGGGGAAGCGGAGGGAGACGCGATGGAGCAAGCGATCATTTCCGGCGTGGCGCACGACCGGAGCGAGGCGAAGATAACCGTCGTCGGCGTGCCAGACAAGATCGGCGAGGCGGCCCGGATCTTCCGCGCGATCGCCAGCGCCGACATCAACATCGACATGATCGTGCAGAACGTCTCGGCCGCCGCCACCGGCCGTACCGACATCTCGTTCACGCTGCCGGGCACGGACGGGCGCGCGGCGATGGCCACGCTGGGCCGGCTGCAGGAGGAGGTCGGGTTCGAGTCGCTGCTGTACGACGACAAGATCGGTAAGGTCTCGCTGATCGGCGCCGGCATGCGGTCGCACCCGGGGGTGAGCGCGGCGTTCTTCGGCGCGCTGGCCGCCGCCGGGGTCAACATCGGGATGATCTCCACCTCGGAGATCCGGATCTCGGTCGTGGTCGACGAGCAGGACGTGGACGCCGCGGTGATCGCCACGCACCGGGCCTTCGACCTGGACAGCGACGAGGGCGAGGCGACCGTGTACGGCGGGAGCGGGCGGTGACCGGCGCGAGGGCCGGCCGGCCGACCCTGGCCGTGGTGGGCGCGACCGGCGCGGTCGGCACGGTGATGCTCGACCTGCTGTCCACCCGCGCCGACATCTGGGGGGAGATCCGGCTGGTCGCCTCGCCCCGCTCGGCCGGGCGGCGGCTGCGGGTACGCGGCCGCGAGGTCGAGGTGGCGGCGCTGGACGAGTCCGTGTTCGACGGGGTCGCCCTGGCCATGTTCGACGTGCCGGACGAGGTGTCGGCCCGGTGGGCGCCGGTCGCCGCCGCACGCGGCGCCGTGGTGGTGGACAAGTCCGGGGCGTTCCGGATGGACCCCGACGTGCCGCTGGTGGTGCCGGAGGTCAACCCGGAGCAGGCGGCGAACCGGCCCAAGGGCATCATCTCCGCGCCGAATTGCACCACGCTGTCGCTGATCGTGGCCATGGCGGCGCTGCACCGCGCGTTCGGCCTGCGGGAGATGGTCGTCGCGTCCTACCAGGCGGCGTCCGGGGCCGGCCAGGCGGGCGTGGACACGCTCTACACGCAACTGGACAAGGTGGCGGGCACCCGCGCGCTCGGCCAGCGCGCGGGCGACGTGCGCGCCGTGGTCGGCGACCTCGGGCCGTTCCCCGCCCCGCTGGTGCTCAATGTCGTGCCGTGGGCCGGCTCGGTCAAGGACGACGGCTGGTCGTCGGAGGAGCTCAAGATCCGCAACGAGTCGCGCAAGATCCTCGGGCTGCCGGATCTGAAGGTGTCCGCCACGTGCGTGCGGGTCCCGGTGGTGACCGGCCATTCCGCGGCGGTGCACGCCGAGTTCGATCGCGAGGTGACCACGCTAGAGGCCGGCCGGGTGCTGCGCGAGGCGCCGGGCGTGGTGCTCTGCGACGACCCGCAGCGCGGCGAGTTCCCGACCCCCGCGGACGTGGTCGGGACCGACCCGACGTGGGTGGGCCGGCTGCGCCGGTCGCTGGACAACCCCCGGGCCCTCGACCTGTTCGTCTGCGGCGACAACCTGCGCAAGGGCGCGGCGCTCAACGCGGCGCAGGTGGCCGAGCTGGTGGCGGCCGGTCTCGGCTAGCCGGTGGCGGTACGCGCGGAGATTGCCGTCCGGGTGGCTGACCCTCGGATAGGCTGGCCCCTGGCCGTGCCGAAGGCCGTGGCCTGCGGATTCCGCGTGCAGCGGTGCCGCTGCATCAGTTCGCCGGGAAGACTTCATGCAAATGCCGAGGACAGTCGCTGGCCGGCTGCGTGCCGCCGCCCCCGGGGCGCCCCGCCGGGCGGTCGCGGCCGCTCGCCGTCACTGGCTGCTGGTCCTGCTGCTGGTCGCCGGGCTGGTGCTGCGCGTCCTCGCCCAGGTCGCCTACCGGCCCGCGCTGTTCTACATCGACTCGATCAAGTACCTGTTCGGCGCGTACCCGGGCAACGACCCGCCCGGCTACCAGCTCGTGCTCAGGCCCTTCCTCGCGGTGGCGAACCTGGACCTGGTGGCCACCGCGCAGCACCTGCTTGGGCTCGCGATGGCGGTGGCGCTGTACGCGCTGCTGCTGCGCCGCGGCTCGCCCCGGTGGCTGGCCGCCCTCGCCGCCGCCCCGGTGCTGCTGGACGGCTACCAGCTCCAGCTGGAGCAGACCGTCATGCCGGACGTGCTGTTCGAGGCGCTGCTGGTGGCGGGGATGGTGGTGCTGCTGTGGCGGCCCCGGCCGCGGCTGCCGATGATGCTGGCCGCGGGGGTGCTGCTCGGCGCCACCGCGACGATGTGGCAGCCGGGCGAGATCCTCGTCCTGCCCGCGGTGGCGTACGTGCTCGTGGTGGCGTCCGGGTGGCGGCACAAGCTGCGCGACGCCGGCCTGGTCTGCGCGGCGTTCGCGCTGCCCATCCTGCTGGTCAGCCTGCGCGACTACATCAAGCTGCACCAGTTCGCGCTGGCGCCGAACGCCGCCAGCACGATCTACGGGCGGATGGCGGCCGCCGCCGACTGCCAGACGCTGAGCCTGCCGTCCTACGAGCGGTCGCTGTGCCCGCCGCGTCAGCTCGCGGTCCGGCTCGGCCCGGACGGGCTCGACCACTCCGAGGCCTCGCCGCTCAAGCACTACGTGCCGCCGCCGGGCATGGCGCAGCGCACCGTCGCGACCGACTTCAGCCGCCGGGTGCTGCTGCAGCAGCCGCTGCGGGTGGCCGGGGCGATCCTCAGCGACGCGGTGAAGCTGTTCGAGGTGCACCGGGTGCAGAGCGAGGGCGACACCTGGATCGGCCGCTGGCAGTTCCAGACGCACTTCCCCGTGTACGGGCCGTACGTCTCGGTGAGCGGAGGGCAGGTCCAGTTCTCTTACCTGGGCGCGGGCGGCGTGCCCGTGCTGCTCGGCACCACGCAACAGTTCGGCGACGGCGGGCCGGTCGTCGTCCGGCCGCTGGCGGCGTTCCTGCGCGGCTACCAGCTCGACGGCGGCTACACGCCCGGCCCGCTGCTGGTCGTCGCGCTGCTGGCCGGGCTGGCCGGCTCGGCGCTCCTGGTCCGCCGCAAGCGCGTGACCGGCGCCCTCCGGGACACCGCGCGGGCGTGCTGCTACGTGCTGGCCTCCGCGGTCCTCCTGCTGCTGCTCGCCGACGTCTTCGAGTTCACCTGGCGGTACCAGCTGCCCGCTGTGGTCACGCTGCCGCCCGCGGGCGCCCTCGGCCTCACCGTCATCCTCGGCTCGCTGCGCGCCCGGCGCGGGTCCCGCCGCGCGGACGGCGAGCGGGAGCCCAGCCCGGCTCAGGCCGACTCGTCCGCGGCGGGCACCGCCCGGTAGCGGTCGACGACGCGGTCGTCCAGCAGCGGCCAGATCTTGGCCTGCACGATCGTCTCGAAGTGCGGGCTCGCGCGGTGCGCGTCGAACGCCTCGGCGGAGACGTATCGCTCGTACAGCACGAACGCATCCGGGTCACCGGCGCTGCGCAGCGCGGTGAACTCCAGACAGCCAGGCTCCGCCCGGGTGGCCGCGACGTGCGGGCCGAGCAGTCGCTCTACCTCGTCGCCCTGACCTGGGCTCACCTGGTAGCGGGCGACGACCGTGACCTCGCCGGAGTCGCTCACCCGAGCGTGAACGGGTCGCGGGTGCCGCCGCTGAGCTCGACCCAGATCGCCTTGGTCTGGGTGTACTCGCGGACCGCCTCGATCCCGTTCTCCCGGCCGATGCCGGACAGGCCGTACCCGCCGAACGGCACGTCGGGCCCGACCACGCGGTAGGCGTTGATCCACACCGTGCCGGCCTGCAGCGCGTGCGCGACCCGGTGGCCCCGGTGGATGTCCTTCGTCCACACCGCGCCCGCGAGCCCGTAGGGCGTGCCGTTGGCGAGCTCGATGGCCTCCTCCTCGGAGTCGAACGGCAGCACCGCCAGCACCGGGCCGAACACCTCCTCGCAGGCGACGGTCATCTCGGGGCTGACCCCGGTGAGCACGGTGGGCCGCACGAAGTACCCGCCGAGCTCGGCGACCGGCTGCCCGCCGGCCGCGACCGTGGCACCCTGGGCGGGCGCGGACGACAGGAACGACAGCACCTTCTCGTACTGCGGCTCGTTGGCCAGCGGGCCCATCTCGGTGTCGGCCGCCGCCGGGTCACCAACCTTGATCGTCTCCGCCCGCGCGGCGATCTTGCTCACCAGCTCGTCGTGCACCGCGCGGTCGACCAGCAGCCGCGAGCCGGCCATGCAGGTCTGCCCGGTCGCGGCGAACACGCCGGCGATGACGCCGTTGCACACGGCGTCCAGGTCGGCGTCGGCGAACACCACGTGCGCGGACTTGCCGCCGAGCTCCAGCACGGTGCCGGTGATGTTGGCCGCTGCGGCCTTGGCGACCTCGGCGCCGACCCGGGTCGACCCGGTGAACGCGATCTTGTCCACGCCTGGGTGCGCCGCGAGGGCCTTGCCGACCGCGGGCCCGAAGCCGGTCACGACGTTGAACACGCCGTCAGGGACCCCGGCCTCCTCGACCCGCGCGGCGAGCTCGAGCGTCGAGATCGGCGTGTAGTCGCTGGGCTTGGCGACGACCGTACAGCCGGCCGCCAGCGCGGGGGCGAGCTTCCAGCACAGCAGCAGCAGCGGCGAGTTCCACGGGACGATCGCGGCGACCACGCCGGCCGGCTCGCGCCGGGTGTAGACGAGGAAGTTGGGCTTGTCCACCGGGATCGTCGAGCCCTCGAGCTTGTCGGCCAGCCCGGCGTAGTAGTAGAACCACTCGGGGATCGTGGCCAGCTGGCCGCGCATCTCCCTGGCCAGCTTGCCGGTGTCGCGGGTCTCCAGCCCGGCCAGGTAGTCCGCGTCCCTGGCGATGAGGTCGCCGACCTTGCGCAGCAGCCTGGCCCGGCCGAACCCGGTGAGCTGGCCCCACGGCCCGGACAGGGCCGCGCGCGCGGCGGCTACCGCCAGGTCGGCGTCGGCGGCGTCGGCGTCGGCCGCGGTCGCCCACGGCTGGCCGCGGAACGGGTCGACGGTCTCGTACCGCCGGCCGGACACGGCCTCGCGCCGCCGGCCGCCGATGATCATGGGGAAGTGCGGCAGGGTGGTGCTGCCGGGGGTGATTGCCTGCGTGGGGGCTGTCATGATCCTGCCTGTCCTGGCCCGCCGCGGACCTCGTCGTCGCGGGTCTCGTCGTCTCGGATCTCATTGTCACGGGTCTCGTCGTGGCGGACCAGGGCGAGGGCGGGCCCGCCGTCCAGCGCGAGCTCGACCTCGATGCTGGTGGTGTGGGTGGTGATCCAGTCGGCGATGCCGTGCGCGTGCCTGCGGATCCGGGTGATGGTCTCGCCGTCGCCGACCTGCCCCGACACCACGACCAGGTCCCGCTCGGTGATGTCCGGCTGCTGGCGGCGGATGTTCTCGACCGCTGTGGCGATCACCCGCCACACCGGCTCGCAGCTGTCCCCGGGGCTGAACCGCAGCCGCCGCAGCGCCTGGTCCGCCCGCAGCCCGGTGACCCGGTCGAGCGCGCGCCGCGCCTCGGCCTGGCTCACCCGGGCGTTGCTGGACGACGCCGAGGCCCGGCCGGTGGTCATGGCTTCCTCCGTTCCGGGCGGAGCAGGCGGCGCAGGTCCACCGACTCGTCGCGCAGCTCGTCCGGGTCCGGCCGCAGCCGGACCCGCACCATCCGCCGGCCGACGGTGACGTCGTGCGCCCGGTTGAGCGCGAAGACCGCGCGGACCACGCCGCCGGCCAGGTAGAAGGCCGAGAACGACACGTCGTCCTCGGAGCCGCGCAGGATGATCTCGTCGTAACCGCGGGCGACGCCGACGGACTGCAGGTTGTGCTCGTACTGGTCGGACCAGAACCAGTGCGGGTCGGCGAACGGCTCGCCCTCGCCGAGCATGCTGGCCGCGACCGCGGTGCCCTGCTTGTTCGCGTTGTCGTAGTGCTCGACCCGGACCGGCTCGCCGAACACGGGGTGGTCGTGCCGGGCCACGTCGCCGGCCGCGTAGATGCCGGGGACGTTGGTCTGTGAGTATTCG
>Ga0070706_100005117_pt1 | contig 12509 bp, 9 predicted proteins | sample KBSK5501metaG_FD_65476 | JGI IMG/M metagenome (GOLD analysis project Ga0070706, IMG submission 65476) | Corn, switchgrass and miscanthus rhizosphere microbial communities from Kellogg Biological Station, Michigan, USA - KBS K5-50-1 metaG | ecosystem: Host-associated > Plants > Roots >...
AGCATCTGCCCGACCTGATTCGAGTCGTCGTCCACGGCTTGCTTGCCCATGATTACGAGGTGCGGCGCTTCCTTCTCGATCAGCGCACGGAGAAGGCGCGCCACCGCGTACGGATCGAGAGCGCGGGAATCGTCGATGCGAATGGCGCGATCGACGCCCATCGCCAGCGCGGCCCGGACTTGTTCGTCGACTGCCTGCGCTCCGATCGTGACGCCCACAATCTCCGTCGCTTCGCCGCGTTCGCGAATCCGTAACGCTTCCTCGATGGCGATTTCGTCGAACGGGTTAATCACCGACTTGGGCGTCGAAGCCGCTGCGCCCGCGACGCCGGCGTCGTTGGGGTCGGGTACGCTCTTGAACGGAACTAGGATCTTCTCGACCGACTGGCGTTGTTTCACAGTCCCAGCAGCGAGGCGATGAGGCTGCGCTGGATTTCGCTCGTACCCGAGTAGAGCTTGCTGCCGATCGCGTCGCGCAATTCCCGCTCAACCTCGTACTCGGTCATGTACCCGTAGCCGCCCCGGATCTGGATCGCGTCCTCGCAGCATTTGACCCAGCAGTCGCTGATGTGCAGCTTGGCCATCGCGGCCTCCAGGTACGCCTGCTTGCGCTGGCCGCGTAACCACGCACAATGGTAGAGCATGTGCCGGGCGCTCTCGATCCGCAGCTTCATGTCGACGATTTTGTCGGCCACTCGCTGGAACTTGCCGATCGCCTGGCCGAATTGTTTTCGCTCCTTCGCATAACGGACGCTCGTCTCCAACAATCGTTGCATCGACCCGACCGCGCTGGCCAGGATGCAGCCGCGTTCCCAGGTCATCGAGTTCGTGAACATAAAACTGCCCCCGCCTTCTTTGCCGAGAAGGTTTTCTTCTGGGACCTCGCAGTCTTCGAAAAACACTTCGGCCATCGGCGACGTGCGCACGCCCATCTTCTCGAGCTTGCGCGCGACGTTCAGCCCCGGCGAATCTTTCTCGACGAGGAAGCCGCAGATTCCGTACGGGCCGCGCGCTTTGTCCACCGTGGCAAACACGACGAGCAGATCGGCGACGGGGCCGTTGGTAACGAAGATTTTGCTGCCGTTGAGGACGTACTTGGAGCCTTTCTTGACGGCGGTCGTGGCGAGGCTGAATGCGTCGGAGCCGCTGTTCGGTTCGCTCGTAGCGTTGCCGCCGATCAACGTGCCGTTACATAGGCCGGGCAGATATTTTTTCTTTTGCGCTTCGGAGCCGTTGTAGAGGACCGGAATGATCGCCGTCCACATGTGCGCGTTGATGGAGAACAGCAGACCGTTGTCCTTGCAGGCGTACCCGAGCCGTTCGAGGGCCGCCACGGTGGTGAGTGGATCCATGCCGAGCCCGCCGTACTCGGCGGGGACGGGCAAGCCTTGGATCCCGAAGGCACCGCACTTTTTCCAGGCGTCGTGGTTGAAAACGCCGTCGCGGTCGTTCTCGATCACGTTGTAGTCGAGTTGCTGGCTGGCGAAACGGCCGACCGCGTCCAGTAGCTCTCGTTGTTGTTCCGACCAAGCAAAGTCCATCGCGTTGAGTTCTCTATCGGGCCTGTGAACCGCTTGTCCCGTCCCGAACAGCTTCGGCAAGCCCGGTGCCGTGTGCCGCGGGCGTCACGCCGGGGGGCGCGGTAAACGGCGACTCTACAGGCGAGCGGCGGAGCGGTCAAGCAAACGCGCTGGAGGGCGGAACAAGCGGCCTGTTGCTTGGTATTGGTCTGAGCGGAATTGGATTGCTGCGCCGCATTGTAACCCGAAGGCAGTGGAGACCAGGAGCTGAAGCTTAGAAAGTAGCTGTTCGTTCAACGGCGGTTGCAAAATCACCGCTGCTATGGGCGATCTTGATTTCGTCGTGGACTTGCTTTTTCCCGCGCAGATTGCTGCGCCTCCAAGACTTTCCAGCCGTGTTGATGCGGTCTGATCTCGATCCATATCATCACAATTCGGCTCGTTTTTTCAAAAATAGCATAACTGCTCGCCTGAACATGGTCGAACTGCAAAACGGATGTCAATAGCCCACATCCGATGTGTGGGAACACAATGCAAGTTTCCGCCGAAAAGGCGAAGTTCACGTTTTTGCCTTCAGGCAAAGCGAAGCGTAAACATTAACTTAACTAAACACGCAGGTATAAGCTCTCCCAACCTGGAAACTTAAGCTCAATGCTTAAAGAACATCACACAGAAAACTTGGAAAAACCTTGGTGCGAGGATATTAATTATTCGCGAATCTGGCCTTTGCCGCGGATGACATATTTATAAGTCGTCAGTTCTAGCGCAGCCACTTGACGAATGCCGTCCGCCATCGCCTGAATGCGCTTTTCGTTGAGCCTTGCGCCAGACTTTACACTTCAGCATCGGGATGAACGATAACGGCGACTAGGAAACGGGCGCGCATACAGCCTACTTTCGTTTCAAGACGTAAATGATCCAAGGAGCGATCGAAGTCTCGCTCAACCAGTCGCAGGGATCGTCTTTGCGCCCGAGTGGCGTGCAATGGCCGACGAGCTCAAGCTCGGACGCGGCGAAAAGTTTCAAATAGTCGTCATGGAACCAAATGATGTCTACAACAGGGCGCGAGTCCATCACGTCCTTCATCACGATGCGGACCGGCGTTCCGCTCTGCGCATGACGGTTTTCCGGGAAATCCTTCGTTGTGAACGACGCCCATTCGTGCCGGTAGATATCGGGTGTCGACCCGAGCAATATGATGCGCCCGTCTCTGTTCAGTAATCGTGAGAGTCCGTGCAAAAGCTCACCGCGTTTGGCCACGTCGGGAATGTTGTCGAAAGCAAACGCGGAAAGAACAAGATCAAAGCTCTCAGATTCGAACTCGCTGAAGTCGCCGTCCCGAACGAGCCGGTAATCTCCATGCGGATCGGCGTTTTTTGCTGCCCGGATCATACTGCTCGATATGTCGATCCCGACACTATCGAAGTTGAGCTTCTTTAGAAACCGCGTCGAGCGTCCGGCGCCGCAGCCGAAATCTAGCGCTTTATCGCCTCTGACGTGCTTGGATATGATCGCGGGCAGATCACGATATGCCAGATAGTAAGTCCCTGGAAATTCGAGCTTCGCATATGCTTCAGCTCTTTGCTTATCGTCATAAACGTTGGAGAACGGCACGACTGTTTGTAGCTCAAGCCCGGCCCTTCTTCAAAATTCTCCCGGAGAAGCTGGTAATCAATGCATGATGAAGCGAATTCGAATAGCCGGAACAATCGCGGTTGTGCTTTTCCTAATTGTTCTCCTTGTCATCGTGTACTTGGTGCCTCTCCGACGAGGTTATACGTCTCCGTATCGCTCGCGTGACTCGTTGCGGCCCTTCTGCACAATTCCGGCAAGCCGCAGAATCGTGAGCTGCTGGAAAATATTTGAGAGTTTCCCCTCGTTTACGACGTCCATGATCTCGTTCACGCAGAACTCGCCTTGCGCGAGGAGGCAGATGATCCGGAACCGCGCTTTGTTCGAGATCAGATGGAGCAGCGTGACGACGCGGTCGCAAGCCGCGCTGTTTTTTTTGAACTCTTCTTTAGCTACTTTGCATCTCGATTTCATCAGTTCATTACTTCTTAAACTGATGTAATGATGAGGCGGGGAGATAGAGGCAGCTAAGCTGCGATTGTCATTTTCTCACCGCTTTTTACTCTCTGAACCGCGCTCGCTTTTGCGCTAGCTCTTGCAGTTGCGACTGATCTCTTCCGGCAGTTCTGCGACGAAATTATTCTTCGGCGGCGACCAACAACTTCGGGACGAGCGCCCACGCCCAGACCGCCGCAGCGCTTAACCAGATCAGCGCGGCATAAACAAGATGGCTGTCGCGACCGGGCGGAAAAAAATCCGCGCCGACCCGCGCAAGCATCGCAACAATCAACAGAACCAGCGATGCAAGCAGAAAACGCAATCGCCTTTGAAACAAATGGCTGTGCCCACTGTGTCCAAGAACGACACGCGTGCTGACCGTGAAAAGAATGATGGTAAAGCCGCCGATGAAAGCGAGATGCAGATTAGCGAGACGAAAATCAGGCAGCACGGCGGGAAAAAATAACCCGAGGACAAGCAACGCGGCGCCGAGTCGGAAACAGCGCGCCAGGAACGGCGGGCCGCTTGGTTTCTCGAAAAGATGACCTGGAAACCCGAAGTAGAACAAAACCGCGGAACCGCGAAGAACTGCGGCGCTGCGCGTCCAGTCAAGCGCTTCGAGCGCAAACGAGATCCAAATCGCCAGACCGGTCAGCGCCGCAATGAGCGCTCTCTTTTTCCAAAGACTGATCGCAATTTGAAGATCGTCCGGCTCCGGTTTCGCGCCGCCAAGAAGTTTCGGAAAGAAAAACGCGCCAACGCCAAGAATCGGAAAAAGCACAAATCCTTGGTTCAACAAAAGTCCGCCGAGCTGATTCAAAAAGGCGCCACTCGTGACTTGTCGCGCGGCGAACATCAAGATGATACCAGCGATTGCGTTCACAAATCCCAAGAAGACGAGAACAAAATTCGGCGGCGGCAAATCCTGCCGTGTTCGCGCCCGGTCCGCCATGATTCCGAGGAAGACCAGGAGAAGCACAAGAAAAGCAACATCCGCAGGCTTCTGTCTCTGCATGAGATGCAGCAATGCGCTCACGATTTGCAACCCGAGCAGCGTTAAAGTTTCGGCGGCGACAAATGGTCGCGCATCGAGCAGGCGTGGACCGGCTGTGCCGAGAAATCCAATGATGAACGAGCCCATCATTCCCTCGATCATCAAGCGCAGATGCGCGTCTCGCGGATAAAAATTAATCGTGTGCCAGACAAACAACGGCCAAAGTGCAACGCCTATCATTCCGAGTAACAAACCGAGCGGAAAGAAAATTCGAAAGGGCTCGGCAAAACAGAGCGTGAGAAAATTTCTCGAATTCATCCGCGGCGATTATACGTCGCAGCGAGGCTATGGTGAATGATGATATATTGAGAACCGAGGCATTAAGCTAAAGCGTGGGCGAGATTAACTCGCCGCCCAGAACTTTCTGGGTTCTCGATTAACTCAAAAACCATTGCTGCCGCGCTATCGCAGATTAGCCTGATTCCGCGCACTCAGAATCCGGCGGGAAATTTCAGCTATCCAGGACAGCGGTGTCCTGTTACTCCGCCGGCCAACGCAATAAATAGTCAGCAAATCGCAAACAGCGCCATGCTTCTCAAATCAGTGGCGGCCAGAGTGCGTTGTTCGAATGAAAACTTTTGCAGTTGACTATTTGAACGCAGACACGGCAGGGCGGCCCGGTTTTCGCGACCGAGTCATTACCCGTTACCACGAACTGCTCGCGGCTGATGACACATTATCGCCCGCTCGTTTCGAAAAACTTCACCGTGCCATGCGAGCCAGCAGACTGCTTTATGGCGAGCGGCCGATCGGGGTTGCACTTCGGCCGCATTTGTTGGAACGGAGGCAAATCGAAACTCTGACGGCAACAGCGGAATCGATCGCTCGTGCGCTGGAAAAAATCGCTGCTGCCGCGGTGCAATCTCCGTCCTTGATGAGACGACTCGGTCTGACTGACGCCGAACGGAAGCTCGCGATGATCGATCCCGGATTTGCCGGCGCCGCCGTTACAACTCGGATGGACGGGTTTGTTTACGGAGAAGAGATCAAGTTTGTGGAATACAACGCGGAGAATCCATCAAGCCTTTCCGACCAGGAAGGACTAAACCGAATCTTGTTCGACCTGCCGGTGATGTCGCTCTTCGCCCGGCAATATCAGCTGCAACAATTCTCGCCCGCAGAAAAATTACTAGAGACGTTGCTGGCGACCTACCGGGAATGGGGTGGCGGGGGCATCCCGAATGTCGCGATTTTGGATTGGAAAGATCTGCCGACCTCGAACGAGTTTATCCTGCTGCAGGAGCATTTCACCGACCGCGGTGTGCGGACCATTATCTGTTCACCGGACGAATTGGAATACGACGGTCGCAAGCTGCGCTGCGGAGACTTGGAGGTCGATCTTGTCTATAAACGAATACTCATCCACGAATTCCTCAGCCGTTACGATGAAACCCATCCGCTACTGCGCGCTTATGTGAACCACGACGTTTGTCTGGTGAACCCCTTCCGATGCAAAATCATGCACAAAAAGGCCAGCTTCGAGCTGCTGACCGACGAAGCGAATCGAAGCTGGTTCAGTTCCGATGAGAACAAAGCGATTGCCCGTTCAATTCCCTGGACTCGGCGGATGGCGGATCGCTGGACGACGCACAACGGCGACCGTGTTGAGCTTGTGAAATTCGTTCGGCGAAATCGCGCGCAGCTGGTGCTCAAGCCGAACGACGACTACGGCGGACATGGAGTCTACATCGGAGAGCGTTTGGATGAACGCGCCTGGGATGATGCCATCGTAACCGCGCTTTCAATAGATTACGTCGTCCAGGAAGCGATCGATTTGTACACGGAGGAATTTCCGATCTTTAATGAAGCTGGATGGAAATTGCAGCCAATGTTCGTTGATACGAATCCCTTTCTCTTTCGGGGCAAAGTTTGCGGCGCAATGGTCCGCTTGTCGACTTCACCTGTCGTGAATGTGAGTTCCGGCGGCGGTGAGACTGGCTTCTTTGTCATCGGGGAAGATGACTAAAGATACAATCACTTCCTACGCAGCGGGGTAAACCCAAACACTCGGATTTGGGCATCACCGATCCGATTTTCTGACCCGCCGTGCTTTTGAGCGTTTGCGCAAGCTGGCACGAAATTCTGTCGGCGATTTTCCCGAGAGCTTTTTGAAAACTCAATTGAACTGCGACAATGATTGAAAGCCGACCGCAAAAGCGATTTCACTGATGCGAACATCGACATCAAGCGAAGTTTGATCTGTGCGCACCGGCATCATCACACTCTATTGGAATGCCGCCGCGTCGCGAGTGCTCTGGTGCATTGCCAATTGGTCGCGGAATCTCGCTTTTGGCTTAAGCAATTTTTGCAAAGGAAAAGCCAATTGGTGCGCAGGCGCTCGCGCCACCATTGCTACCTTCCAAGATAAAAGGAGGAAAAATGGAATTCCTGGCTGTAATTGGAGCGGTGGCGATGACGGGATTATACCTCATGCTCATCGCGCGCTGGCTAAACCGCTCAAGTCGGTAAATCGCTTGGCGATGTGTCAACATTTTCGGCGGGCACATGCGCCGTGCGGTGGAATTATGAAGACTGACTCGATCATCACGGATTATCTCGCATTCCCGCGCTTCTCGAAGCCATGTCTCCTTCTATCCAAAGATTCGTTTCCGCCGACAATGCCGCTCGGCCAATTTCTTTTCGAATATCTGTATCGACGCGGCGTTCGTCACAGCTTTGGCGTGCCGGGCGACTTTGCTTTGCCGACATTTAGCTGGCTCGAGAAATCGAAAATTCAAAGCATTACGATGACGCACGAGCCCGGGGCCGGTTTCGCCGCTGACGCTTATTCGCGGATCAATGGGATTGGGCTTGTCTGCGTCACTTACTGCGTTGGAGGACTGAATGTTTTGAACGCGATCGCTGGCGCGTATGCCGAAAAATCTCCCGTTGTAGTCGTCAGCGGTGCGCCCGGTCGAAAAGATCGTGAAAAAGATCCGCTTCTGCATCACAAGGTCAAAACGTTCGAGACCCAGCGCCGGGTTTACGACGAAGTCACGGTCGCGAGCGCAGTGTTACTGGATGAAGAGCGCGCCGCTTCAGAAATCGTGCGCTGTGTCGAAGCATGTTTACGCTACAAGCGTCCCGTTTACATCGAGGTGCCGCACGACATGGTCGACCGCCAAATTCCGGTTACGAAGATTTCGTCACGTGCTCCCGAACGATCAGACCCACACACGCTTGCGGCCGCGCTCGAGGAAACGCTTTCACTCATTCGCGCCGCCAAAAAACCGGTCATTCTCGCCGGCGTTGAGTTGGCGCGTTATCGGACCGCCGGACTGGTCCTGCGCATGGCCGAGCGAATGAACATTCCAATCGCCGCCGATCTTTTGAGTAAAAGTGCGATTCCGGAAAATCATCGGCTTTACATTGGTGTCTATGGCGGCGCGATGAGTAGTGACGAACACGTCCGCAAGCACGTTGAATCCGCCGATCTCGTATTGATGCTCGGCACATTCATTACCGATATGAGCATGGGATTTTACACTGCAAAATTAGATCGACATCGCACCGTGCTCGCGACAACCGAGCGAGTAAACGTGCAATATCATCGCTACGAGTCGATTCAGTTTCGCGATTTCCTCGAGTCCCTGGCAGCGGCCCAAGTAAAGCCCAAGCATTTTCAACATCCGAATCCTGATCGACTGCCACCGCCGCTCAAAAAGAATGAGCGATCGGAATTGCTGACAATGCCGGATGTATTCCGCATTTTGTCTCTCCATCTGAACGAGGGCTGCTGCGTCGTTGCCGACATCGGTGATGCCATTTTCGGTGCTGTGGGAATCCGCAGCGCGAGGCAAGCGCAGTTCATCGCTCCGGCGTATTACATGTCAATGGGGTTCGCGGTGCCTGCGAGCATCGGTGTTTCGCTCGCAGCAAAAAAATTGCGTCCGTACGTTCTCGTTGGCGATGGCGCATTTCAAATGACCGGTGTCGAGATTTCCACCGCGGTCCGACTCGGACTCAGGCCGATCATCATTGTTCTGAACAACGATGGATACGGTACTATGCGGCAGATTCGCGAAGGGAACTTCAACACCATCACTCAGTGGAATTACGCAAAAATCTGCGAGCTCGTGGGAGGCGGCGAAAGCGCGACCGCTTCGACCAAAGGCGAATTTGATCGCGCCCTTTCCCGTGCGCAGAAATTGAAGAGCGTTTGCGTGATCGAACTTCGAATTCCTCGCGGCGAGGTAAGCAATCAGCTTGCCCAAATTGCGCGCGAGGTCCGCAAAATCCGCGGCAACAGAAACGGTAACAGCCAGACCTAACCCGACGCTGAATTGTTTCGGCACGCCAACCGGAGTCTGATTAGGAAAATCACTACGGATACAGCCACTCTGTTCGCCAACCGTTGGGTGCGCGTTGGTAAACGATGCGTTGGTGACGGCGAAACGGCTTTTGCTTCCAAAACTCGATTCGGTCGGGCACAACCAGAAATCCCGACCAAAATGATGGCCGCGGCACTTCGCCAATTCCGAAACGTAGCGCGGCTTTGGCCACTTCGGCTTCAAATTCGAAGTAGCCACGCATCGCTTGCGATTGTTTTGAAGCCCAGGCACTGATCTGACTAAGCCGCGGTCGCGTTGCGAAGTAAACATCGGCTTCCTCGTCGGACACAATTTTCGCGCGTCCGCGAACGCGCACCTGTTTGTCGATCTTGGCCCAATAGAAACAAAGCGCGACCCGCGGATCGTGGAGCAACCCTCGCGCTTTCGAGCTTTGCATGTTGGTGTAGAAAACAAACCCGCGTTCGTCCACGCCTTTGAGCAGCATCATTCGGGTGTCCGGAGAACCGTCAACGTCAAGCGTGCTAACGCTCATGGCGCTCGGTTGCTCGCAGCCGGAATCGATTGCTTCCTGAAACCAAGTCCGAAAAACTGCAAGCGGATCTTCGGCCGCGACTGAACGTTCAGCCGGCTGCTTGCTCTTCAATTGCGGACCCGCTGCCGGAGAAATTAATTCTCCTTTCATCTACCTTGCACGAATGCGCGGACGGCTTTGAACTGACTGACGCCGTCCAATCCCGCCTCTGCCATCACCATTGCGCCGGTACCGCTTCCGAGAAAGTGACCGTGACGAAACGGATGAAGCGAATGAGCGCGTCCGTAATCGGAGCGCACCCAGCGCATCATCGTTGCCATCGTGAAATCAGTGATGGCCATTGCTTCTTGTTGATGCGGTTCAGGAAAGATTCGCTTCTGCTCCGCTGACGGCAACAGGTCGAACAGCTCGGACGAGGTGATGACATAGACGTTGATGTCGATGTTGTCCCGCTCCAGCAATGGCAGCGTTTTTGTCACAAACGCTGTGGTAACGCCGGCCCCCTGAAGCACGACCGTCCCTTGCGAATACCAGCGCGCTTTCCGCAAACAGTAAACACCTTGCGCCGCTGCAGACGCTGGCGGCAACCCGAGCGCCGGACGGTCGATCACCACCTCGGGTGGACGCGTCACGAATGGTGCAATGATTGCCGGCCTTTTCGCCAGGGCCGCCGAAATCAGGAACCAAAGCTCCTGCGGATCCCATGGCGTCAATGTGATCATTGTGCCGAGTGGAAAGTTGTCTTGGAGCAACTGCAACGACTGCGGATCGGCGTGAGTAGGACCGTCTTCACCGGTTTTCAGTCCCGCGTGCGCGCAGATGAGGAAGAACGGATAGAATCTGCCGCCTTGCGTTTGAACGCGGGCCTGATTGCCAATCGCATGCAATCGCGCCGCGATGTGACCGAGCGGCGCGCTGAATGCGCCGTAAGATGAGCCTGCGCCGATATGCGAACCAAAGCTGGAGATGCCGGACAACATCGACATGATCGCGTCTTCGCAGATTCCACCGATCGCCAGTTGTCGTGAATCTGGATTCGTTTGCCGGTTATAGTAGCCGCTCGGAAATCCTTCGGTCGTTTTGTTAATGCTGGTCGATCCGAGCAAATCTGCCGCGGCAATGACAAACGCGCCGCCGGAGAAGCGATTGTAGTAATTGAGCACACGGCCGAGCTCGTCCCGCAACGTCACTTTTGTTCCCGGTTTCAGCCGGAATTCCACCGGCGCGCTGTCGCTGGCTTTGGTCGCTGCGTCGTAAGCCGCCTCGATTCGCGGCGCGCCCATGCGTGCTTTTCGCTGACGCGTGTTCAATCGGTTCTGTGCGGCGCGCAATTGTTCGGCCAGCGCGTCCATAATTGGCCAGCGCGCTTCCAATTCGCGCCGAATGATCCGCAGCGTTTCCCAATAACATTTCTCGACGATGCGCGGTTCGGTTCCGGCGAGGCAGCGCTGCGCTGCGCCATTGCAGCATGGCAACTGTTTGGTTTCTTTTGGCAACAATGGCGCGAGCGCTGTGAAATAATCTTTCGAGCAAAGCGCGTGACCCGCGCCGTGTGACGCTTTGCCGGCAATTCCGTAATGCCAGCCTTTTACCGTTCGATAGATGATTGCGGTTGGTTGGCCGGTGTGAAGATCGAGCGCCAGACGCTGGGCCGCGGTAATCTGCTGCCAATCGAAACCGTCCGGCACGTAAATGACGTTCCAATCATGGAGGTAAGCGAACTCTGCCGGCGTCCATTGCACGTACTCGCCCGGCGTTTCGAATTCGCGACAGACCCTGTTTGAATCGATCGAGGCCTGGTTCCAATCGACGTGAACAATGATGTTATCGAGCGAGGCGGTGCCAGCTGCGGCGAACGCTTCTGCGACCCGGCCAGGCGTCATTCCGCCTTCGCCTTCTATAATATGTACGTGCGGGGCGTCCTCCCCGTAGACGTCGGCTGCGGCCCAAGCAAGCCCGAATGACGCGGGGATGCCGATTCCGGATGCGCCGGTAGAAAGTTTCACGAACGGCGTCGCCGGCGTGGGATGCCCATCGAGCGCCTTGGCGCGAAAATTACTGATCCATGGCGTTTTGGTAATCGGATTGCGACGAAAGCCGAGCAGATCCTCAAGCCGCAGCTGCCGCTTTGTTTCGAGCGGCAACAAATCCGGCGCTGCGATTCGGGCGATCTCGTTTCGCAATGCCCACATCGCGTAAAGGCCGAGCGCCTTGTGGCCGGCGGCGTAGGAAATGATGTCTGCGTCGTTGCGATTCGGTTGTGACAAATCGTAATCCATCGTGTCGAAGAGCAGCCGTGACACGATCCTTCCCGAGGAAATAGAGCCGCCCGGATGTCCGGAGAGCGGGACGAAGTTGTACATCACCGCGCAGAGCGTCCGATAAAACAAATCGAAAGTGTTGCAGTTCTCGACCGTCGTTTGATCGAGTGGCTCGCCGTTTTTCCGAATGTGGGTCGCAATGTTGACGAAAACCCCACGGCGCGGTCCGAATGAGATGGTCGATCTTGCCCGACGGGTTCGCTTTGATTCGCGCGAAGTTAAATGACTTAGCATAACGTTTCCTTTTGGAAGAGTTTGTGTTTGCCATAGCAAACGACGCTCGCCGGAAACTGGCCACGCAACTATTGGCAAAAAACAGGCGTTTCTTGTGCTCGCAAACAGCACAAAAACCGGCGACTTGGCGGTTACCTTCGGTCGCCGCAATTTATGCAAAGCAAAAGCCAATCCCCGCGCGGCGTCTGTATCGGCGTTTTGCAATGCTGCAGTCGTGAAGGAGAAGGTTGTGAAAGCGAATGTCATTCTCCTCGTGGACGCGGATGCCGACACCTGCGCCGCTACTCTCGACGCCGCTCGTTCCGGCAGGTTGGACGTTCGATTTGCGCAAATCCAACGCGATCTCTCGGAGATAACGGAACTCGGTCTCGATGATATCGCGGTCATCGTGCTCGATTACGACCCGGATGTGCACGGCCCCGCAGTTGCGGAAGCGCTCGCTCAGTGGCGTCCTCCGCGGCCACTTGTTTTCATTTCAAGTGATGGA
>Ga0070706_100005120_pt1 | contig 12508 bp, 20 predicted proteins | sample KBSK5501metaG_FD_65476 | JGI IMG/M metagenome (GOLD analysis project Ga0070706, IMG submission 65476) | Corn, switchgrass and miscanthus rhizosphere microbial communities from Kellogg Biological Station, Michigan, USA - KBS K5-50-1 metaG | ecosystem: Host-associated > Plants > Roots >...
GTTACCGCGGCGTGCGTGCCACTGGGGATACGACCTGGTTGGCGAAGAAGGACTGGAGCCACTGGTGTGACTTCGAAGATGGTATGAATGAGGTGTTTCGCGGACTCGTTTCGTCCGGCGATCGGCGCCTGGCCATGCTATGCACCTACCCGCTTGCGGGGTGCGGAGCTCCTCAAATCCTGGATGTCGTGCGGACACACCAGTTTGTCCTCGCGCGGCGATACGGGAATTGGGACGTTGTCGAAACAGCCGGGCTCAAGCAGGCCAAAGCCGAAATCGCGCGACTCAACGGGGAGCTCGAGAAGCGTGTCGACGAACGGACCAGTCAGCTGAGGGAGGCCTCGGAAGCGTTGCGCGAAGCGCAGGCGGAGCTCGCGCACGTCAATCGCGTCACGGCGATGGGGCAGCTGGCGGCGTCGATTTCCCATGAGGTCATGCAGCCGATTACGGCGGGGATCAACAATGCCGGGGCGGCTTTGCACTGGCTGGACGCCCAGCCGCCGAAAGTTGAGGAGGCCCGGCAGGCGCTCGATGAGGCCGTCAAGGAATGCAATCGCGCCACAGACGTCATCGGCCGAATCCGCGCGCTCATCAAGAAGGCGCCCCTGCGGAAGGATACCTGCGATATCAATGAGGCGATTCGTGAGGTCGTCGGACTGACGCGTGGTGAAATCGTCAAGAACGACATCTCGGCGCAGACGCGACTCGCCGAGGACTTGCCACGCATTCAAGGCGACAAAGTCCAGCTGCAACAGGTGATCCTCAACTTGATCATCAACGCTGTCGACGCCATGAGCACCACCAGCGAAGGGTCGCGAGAGTTGTTTATCAGTACGGGCAAAGATGTCGGTGGGGTCCTCGTAACGGTGCGAGACTCCGGCCCGGGACTGAGCCCGGAGAGTGTTGAGCGCCTGTTCGACGCGTTCTACACCACCAAGGCCGAGGGGATGGGTATGGGACTGTCCATCTGCCGTTCGATCGTCGAAGCGCACGGAGGACGGATTTGGGCCGCGCGCGATTTCGGCCAGGGCGCAACCTTTCAGGTCACCCTGCCGCTACCCGGCGCCTGAGGTCAGCGCCTTGATGCTCACGCGTTTGACGTGGCGGAGCGCGTAGCGGCGGATTGTTATTTCCTGACTCGCTTGCGCGGCGCGCTTGAAGGCCTCACTCGACGATCCTGCCGCTACGTTCGCGTCGAGATCCGGTAGCCGCGCGCCCGCGGCGAATCGTTCGCCGTGGTCAGATGTCAGCCGGACGGATCGAACACCCCAGGCGGGCCTCCGCCGCGATGTGATGTTCGAGTTGCCAGTACATCCTCCTCAGTTGCGCCCGCAGGATGTCGGGTAATTGTTCGGGCGGAACTCGATCAATGAGCATCATGCCGACGAGACGGTCGTGGAACGCTAGAGCAGGAGCGCGGTCGCTACAGTTTAAAAACCGTTCGCATTCGTAGAGCACGCAGTACTGCTCTTTCGCTGATCGGCTGATAGCGGAGACCAGCGCTCGCGGCCACAACCCTATCGCCTTCAGCTTGAGGGTGTGGCCGTGAAACGGCAGCTCGCGCGGAAGATCGCTCAGGTCGGCGGGGATATGGCTCAGGTCGGCGGAAAGATTCGGCCCATCGGCGGCTGGTTGAGTGCGACGCAACGCCTCGATGTCGATGGCGAAAGCGCGAACAGCGTCGTTGATCTGCATGATCACACGATCTGCTTGCTCGTTTTGCTCGGCGCTGAAACTGGATATATGGGATTCCCAGGCCCGCTGCGCACACCTACCGGGTCGCATCGCCAGAATCCGGCCGACAAGCGTTTTAGTCATGGGCACCTCCCGGGCCGGAACTCAGTACCAGTCTCAGGCCGCACGTGTCAACAAGAGCCCGGTCATGAACGCCTGCGACGACAGCACCCACGCGCACTCGGCCGACGCCGCCGTGACCGTGGTCACGACGAGAGCCGCAGCGATCAGGAGCTTTGCCAGCATTACGTGCCCCCCTGCACGTCAATCCAGCGCTTGGCCCAAATCTCGCCGGCGTGCTCGGCTAGATCGGGAGTCAGCTTGTAGCAGGTGACGCGCTCAACGATCGGCTTCCCCCGCGAGAACAAGCGACGCATCCGAAGGTCAGCGTTATAGCGCCCGCCAGCGACGACGGCGACGGCCTCAACTTCGATGCGGAATCCGCGGTAGTCGCTGACGACGATCATTCGCGGCCTGAGCATGGCGCCAAACTCCGCGGCTGGCAATGCCGGGAATCGGATACAGTGCTCGGCCAGCGCTGCCCGCCTGGCGTTCTTGATACGGCGCGAACCGGTGGCATAGAATTGCGCCGTGCCGCGCGTCGTTCCTCGCCATGTCGTCGATTTTATCGATCAGGCGTTCCCCGAAGTTAAAAATCAAGAGCGCGGCAGAAACTCGGTCATGCTCGGCCGCTCGCATGTAGGGCCTGTGTCGGTAATTCTAGGCATGCTCGATCGAGTCCCAGAGGAACTGCTTCCCCCAGACGCGACGCGCTACGCCGAACTTATCGCGGCGTCGGAGACGCTACGCGCAGCCGTTGGCATGTGGCAGGGCGGCGGTACGCACGTTGTGACCGACGTCACCGGCGGCTACAGCCCGATCTTCTTTGTACGCCGAGCGCTCGAAGAACTGTCCGGGTACGTGCTGGCGCCAGGTACCAACGAATTGGTGTTCCTCGCAGACCAGCGGCTAATCGATACGCTGCGAGATGACATCAGTAACGCGACCGGTTCTCTCCGCAACGGCGAATGGAAGGCTGCGACCGTGATGGCAGGCTCGGTGATCGAAGCACTGCTCTTGTGGGCAATCACACGGCACCAGCCGGGCGATTGGGAGCAGGCGATGCGGACGGCAGTGAAGAACAACCTCCGTGTGAGCGGGAGTCGGGACCATCCCCAGGACTGGCATCTGCCTGACTACATCGAGGTTGCAGGCGAACTGAACTGCATCACGGATGGCACGCGAATCGAGGCTCGAAGGACGCGGGAGTACCGCAACCTGATCCATCCGGGCAAGGAGCAACGGACAGGCCAGCAATGCGATCTGGGTACGGCTCACATTGCGTTCGGGGCCATGAACAATGTCATTCGTGATTTGACTGCGAAAGGAACATCGCACGCGGTATGAACGGGACGCTCGTCTGAGCCGCGCCCAGCTATGCGGGCAAGGCGACCAGAGTTGTGGGCTGATTTGTGTTCTGAGAACGCCGGAACTGGTGCGGCTGACGCCTACAGGTGCGAAGCATGCAGCGGATGCGTGTCTCGTAAGTCGGTGTGAAGACGGCGACGGCACGGTAACTGCCTGATTCTCCGTACCGCCGCCGATAGGTTACGAATCAGTTGCTCTGCCTCTGAGCTACCCCGGCGTTCCGTCAAGAGTATACGTGACTTGTCGAACGTCTCGCTTGGACTGACCGCGCTACCATCTACCGTTTTGCTACCAGGTGGCCTCGAATCGCCACCGGAAGGCGTCGTGGGAACCGCGGTTGTTCTTTCAGCCTCGGCCTGAGCGGCTCTGCCGCGTTCAGCGGCGAGCCTATCCGCCCACGAGCGATCCCCAGCGGGGAGCCAGCGCGCGTACCACCGGAGGGTCGTGGTCGCGTCGGAGTGGCCAAGCTGCGCGCTCACGTAGGTGATCGGCGCCCCCGCGGCCAGCGCGTGGCTCGCGTAGGTGTGACGGAGGTCATAGAGACGGTGACGGGGGACGCCGGCTTGGCTCAGGAGCGTCTGGAAGCGCCGGGCCACGCGGATCTCGTCTTGGGGCACGCCGCCCTGCGTCGGGAAGAGATACGGGCCGAGGTCACAGTCCGCGGTCAACGCTTCCGCCTCCTGAGTCGCCAACCAGACGCCGAGGTCCTCCGCAAGCGCGGCCGGCAGATCCACCCACCGCGTCTCGCCCGTCTTGGTGCCCCGGACATCCTTACCCGAGACCGCGCGCTCCACGAGTAGCCGCCGACCGATCACGTCCACGTCGGTGCGGTGGAGACCGAGTCCCTCTCCAGGGCGGAGGCCACAGTCAGCGAAGACACGGAATAGGAGTCGGTCCCGCTTGCTGGCCCGGGCTTCTGCAGTCTTGGTGAACGCGGCCAGCTCCGCGTGCGTGAGCGGCCGGACGTGCCGGGTGCGCTCCGTCTTGCCCATGGAGTCGGCGCGCTTCTTCCGGCCCCTGCTCTGGCTCGCGGCCACGTTCGCAGGGAGCACTTCCTGATCCACGGCCTCACTCAGCATCGCGGACAGGGTGGCGCGGATAAGGCGAAGGGTGTGCTTGCTGCGCGTGCGGACGGTCTTGGTCCCGTCAGGGCGCGTAATCTCCCGCTGCCAGTGCGCGGCGAGGAGACTCCGCACGTGGGAGCGGCGCAGCTTGCGGAGCGGCACCTGCCCGAGCGTAGGGAGCACATAGAGGTCGAGTAGCTGGCGGTAGGACGCCAAGGTTCGCGGCGCGAGGTCGGGCGCCCGCTGCTTGAGCCAGGTCTCCGCCCACTCCTTCAGTAAAGTGTTCGGGCTCACGGGCGGCCGGTCTTGGTGGCTCTCCCGGAGCGCGGCGGGGAGAGCGTCCTCCGCCTCCCGTTTCGTGGCGAAGGTCTGCCAGCGCCGGACCTTCTCCGCGTCCCGGTAGTCGAGGACCCACTTGCCGCGTCGCTTGCGAATGCAGGCCATGGCTACCTCCGCCGCGGTCGCTTAGGCGGCTGATCCGCCAGCATCTCCAGCAACCGCGCCATTGACGCGCGAATCGGCACCTCGTCGCGCTCCCACCGCGCCACGGTGTTCCAGTGGACGCCGACCTTTTCCGCGAGCTGAGGCTGCGTGAGTCCCAGTCGCGCCCGTAGCCGCTTGAGCGCCGCTCCGTCCATTGCGTTGACTATACACCGTGGATACAGGCGCGTCCAGCATTGCCATCAATGCGCGACGCTGGAAGCGGAGGTACTTGCCGACCTTGATGCTCGGGATCTTCCCCTGTCGGGCGAGGTCATAGACATAGGACTTTGGAATGTTGAGGACTGCCGATGCCTCGTCCACGTCGAGGAGCGGGGCGTCTTCAGCCGGCGGCGGGGCCTGGGACATCGCCATGAGCCGCCCCCACAGCTCGGCTTTCAGGTGCTCTAGCTCCGCGAGCAGGGCGGGAAGATCCTGGGGCTCCGCTTGGCCTGCGGCCAGATACTCCGCGAGGGTCACGCGGCGCTCCCTGCCCCACCGAGGCCGTCCGCCGGACTTCTGGTTTCTGCGCCTGCAGAATGCAGAAGTCCCGCAGAACTACCTTCTGCATTTTTGAAGAGCAGAAGAACAAAACAATTCACGCGGCGACCCCGGCAGCGGGGAGTCGCCAGAAGACGATGCGCTCGCCAGTCGGTTCGTCAATCTGAGTGACCTCCTCCCCGCGCAGATCATCGAATGCGCGCTTGAGGGTGGTGTGATCGAGACCTCGATTGGTCGCTTCGGCCTGGACGATGGCCTTGGGTCGAAGGATGGTCCCCAAGAAGTCCTGGAGGAACCTCTTCGCCTCGTTCCGTTCGACCGGAGGTCGCCCCCTGGCCGGGGCCTTCTGGGGGATGCCGTCCGGGGCCTGGCTCCAGACGGTGCGTGGAGTACCGTCGACCTCGACGACCCGGAAGGAGAGCGGCGGAGCGAGGCGCCCGAGATTCGTCTTGATGTGGTCCACGCGACGGACTCCATCGGTTTCGGTCATGGTCACGGTGAGGACCGAGCGAACAACGCCCACGAGGGCAATGGAGCCAAGGACGCGATGCAGCGCCGTCTTGTCGCTGTCCTTGTTCAAGTGCATCACGCCGACAATGGACGTACCCGCTGTCCCTGCGAGCCTGACTAACGGAAGCAGGACAGCGCGCACCTCGTTGCTCCGATACATGTCGGTGCCGGGCGGAAGGAAGCTATCCAGTGTGTCAAAGATCAGTAGGCGCGCTTCGGTCATGTGGAGCGCTGCCGCGATGTGAGGCAAATCTTGGCTGAGGGACAGCGCCCGCTCTGGGCCGTCCTCCTTCACCAGCGGCGAAACCAAGCGCACCCGCGTCGGATCTCCGCCGAGCGCGTCAATCCGCGGGCGAATGACGGTTTCCGGGGAATCCTCGGCGCTTGCGATCAACACATCGCCACAGGGAGCATAGGCCGTGGTCCCTGGCCGCGCCGCGCCCGTCGTGATGCGCGCGGCGAGATCATGCGTCAGCCATGACTTCCCTACACCGGGGTCACCCGCAATCAGGGTAAGGAACCCGAGCGGAATACGCTCTGGCCAGAGCCACGCGACGGGTTGCGGTTTCACATCGGCGAGGCGAATGAGAAAGCCCTCTGGGAGTTCGCTCGTACCAGACATCACGCCGCCTCAAGCGTGGGCTCGGCAATCACCGCGATCGCGGCCATCACCGGCCAAGGAATCGGCAGGCGCTTTCGGAGCGCGATCTCACGCCACGGACGCCATTCGAGGATGGCGATAGGCGTTCCGTGCCTATCCAAGATCCACGCAGGCCCTTCCGGTGGTCCCTCCTCCGTCCTCCTCTTCTGGAGAGCAGACGCCTTGATGGGACGCCATCCTTTTCTCACCGTGGGCCTGATGCCCATGGCCTCCAGCGCGGCCTTCCGTTCCTTCTTCGCCCGCTCGGCCCGCCTGCGCGCGACGGTCGGCGAGAGTCCTACAGCCTTGGCCGCCTCCTCCCCCGTCATGCCGCCCAAGATCGTAAGGAGCAGGTATTCGCGCGTCTGCTCCTCTACACCCTTGAGGATGAGGTTCGTGGCGGGAACGAAGAGGGCCTCGAATGCCGCCTGGGAGTCGGCCGCCGGGAGTGTGTATCGGCTGCTGGCGACATCGCTCACCGAGATGCGAGACGAGCGGAGCCGATCGAAGGCGTCGACGTCCATGACACGCGTGTTTCTTCCGGCCTTCTCCGCCCGCTCCCATCCTCGATCCAGGCTCACGGTCTCGTAGCCGCCCGCGTAGTCGCTGCGCCGTTCTCGAGTCCACGCCTTGCTCGTGATCTTCCACTGCCGGCGAAGGCACGCGCTCAGGTAGGCGAGGAGGGCTTCCTCCGGCGGCAGCGCGGGGTCAACCTTCGCGGGATCGAAGCCGAGCGTGTCTACGGGCAACGTACCGCGCCACTCATTTACGGTGAGGTACTCGATGAGCTCCTGGATGAGATCGCGCTCGTCATGGTGACGTAGATACTGCCGCCTGCGGACAAGGCTCCACGCGGCGCGGGCGAGTGGGCTTGGTGGACTCCAGTCCGTATCGGTGGGCCCGGTGGGCGCTGCAAAGTCATCGACCCGGAGCGCGGGCCAGAAAATGGCTTCGAGGAGGCCGTTCACGTCCACGTGCGGCGGGGACGCTACGACGTCCGCGTCGTGCTCCTTCGCGCACGCTGTTTCTGTGCTCGTCACAATAGATCCCTCTCCCCGTCAGAGTCACCCGATGTATGAAACCGGTGCCCAGAGCCGTCGGGAACGGCCTCTTCGGGTCATGTGCCCTAGGGCACCGGAGTCGCTGCGTTCGGGGGCACGCGCGCCACGGGGGCCGCGGACAAAAAACGCCCGCACGGAGTCTTGGTGGACTCCAATGCGGGCGTCGTTGGTTCATTCCAGACGGTGGTCCCTGGCGGCGCGGTGGCCGTGCGTTATTTCGGCTTAGATCATGGCGTCACTTTCCTTCCCAATCTCCGTCTGCCATGAGATAGGCAAAGACCGGGCCACACCAGAACATCGCTATCGCGCCGCCTTGGTGGCTTCGAACTTCGCGAAGATGCCATCCTCTCGATTCCTCGTCTGCTTTTGGTGGTGCCGACCAATTTAGGCGTGAGAGCGACCGCGCGGCCGGGTTGCCTGGTTCTCAAGCAGACGGCTGCCCGACTGCACGTTATTTAGGGCGCTGTGGATAACGTCATCCCTCGCCTAGTGGCGGAGGGAGCAGCGAAGCGAACACGGGCGCGACGGTGGCGAGCACCTAAGGTACCTTGGGTTATTTCGTCGGACGGCGTGGACTTCCCTTGTCGTCAGAGCCTTCACGGCGTCCGCTCCCACCCGGCTCGCTGGTAGTCCTGGACACACTGACGCTGTCGCCCGCCGTCCCCGAAATGATGTGATATCCGTGGCACGACGTCACCTGCCCGGTGCGCGGGTCGCGCATTCGGATGTCATCGCTATAGGCGCATCCCGCGAGCATCAGGGCCGTCGCGGCTACGACGACAACACCCCGCTTAAGCCCCATATAAGCCTCCTCGGCCCCCGCCCACGACGTCTTACAGCCCCGCGCTCGCGCGAAGATTCAGGCGTTCCTCTTGTTTCATCTCGACGTCAACCGGACGGCCACCGATATTGCTTTGACCTCTCGCTGTCATAGTTGACAGGAGAACCACGCCTGTTTGCACGTCCGAAAATTGGGTGCCGCTAATGCGCATAGACATCGGCACCGAATCCTGTCCCACGATCGTCCCGTCGCCGTCGAACGTGAGTTCCGCGGCACGGCGCCGCTCGAACTTCGTAATCCGCCGGAGCGTGGCGGTTAACTTCATCTCGGAACCCTTCGCGGCGCCGACGGGAATTCGTAACGCCACCTCTCGGCTGGAGCCAACTCGCCATGGTGTCGTTCCAAGGGCAGCCCCCACGGCGTCTTTCAACACGGCTGATACGGTGGCCACCTGTTCTGCGGTAGGCGCAGGATCGTTCGGGTTATCAGGAGCCAGCCGCTTCAGCGTTCCATCCCGGGTCATCGTCAGCACATAGGGCACGGCCGTCCCGTTGACGCTGACGCGGACAGAATAGGATTCTGTGTCGGCGGCCACGATGTGATCACTCGCTTTGATGATTGCTTCGACGCCGGTTTGCGCTCTTGTCCGTCGGACACACTGACCTCCATGCTGACGTCGTGGGCCAGCCGCATTCCGGTCACGGGCCGAAAGGTGAGGTCGTACTCCGCCTGTGTTGTCGAAAGCGTCGAGCACCCGGACGAGAGGAACACGACTGACAGCATGATGAACACCGCACTCATCGCGCGTCGCTGGTGCATGCCCTCGCTCCCCTAAACTGGTTCGGCTGCTTGGGCTGGAGGCTCGTGCCCCGCGGCGCCATCATGCGACGGTCATCCGCTCACGAGCAAGCTTCGCTCTAGGAGCTTCATCCCTGGCCTTCCGAAGAACAGTTCAAAGGCCCTGTCCCGTTTCTCACCCGCTACAGTGAAGCCGGCCGCGGAATAGACCCGCTCCGCTGCCGTGTTATCGATGAAGACGTGTACGCGCGCTGAGCTGCAGCCTTTCGCACGGCCCCTCAAAAGCGTCTCCTTCAACAGCGCTTTCATTAAGCCGTGGTTGCGGAATTCTGGCAGCGTCGCGACGTACTCAATGATCCAAGCACCCGGCACGAAGTTCTCGGGCCAGGCACACTTCGCGAGCGTGTCAAATGCGTGCCTACAGGCCACCGTTACCCTCGTGTTCCTACGGCCGAGGTTCTTATCGGCTTTGGTCATCGCAGCGTTGCCGAATGAGCCGCCGTCAGTGCGTGGATCGTAACCAGCGAGCGCCGCCGCGTTGCGACCGTCCACCTCTGCTATGAGGAAGTGCGTCCAGTGGGTTGGGCATCGGTCGTCGACGAGGGCCATCTGTTCGAGGTAGGCACAGCACTCGGCTTCGGTTCCGCCGAGAGCTTTTTCCCAAAACCCAGGGCGGTCCTCAATGTGAGATCTCGCGGACAATAACATCACCCTCGCGAGGAACGGCGCATCCTGGGGTCCTGCTTCGCGTATCAGGCTCGTGTTGGAGGCCGTCATCAGACGGCGACGGCGTTGACCTCGATCCGGAAGCCGCGGTAATCGAGGATGACGATCACGCGCGACTCGGCCACCCGCGAATCCTGAAGCGCGCCGCAGCGAGCAGGCCGAAGCTGCCCAAACCCACGAGCATCAATGTGCCAGGCTCCGGGACCAGCCGGAGTGTCTGGACGGGAGAGGCGGTTATCTGCTGAATGAAGTTATTCGGCCCCTGGCTGACGTAGACGATGAACTGCCTGTTCTCAAACAGGCCCAAGGGCGGCGGCACCAGGGGCAAGTCCACATTCGTGAAGGCCCCGAGATTCTGAGTCGTCTCCAGCACTAACTGGAGCTGAAGCGCCCCATTCCCCGTCCCGCTGAGAGCCGCTACCGTGTAGCGGTCCGAGGCGGGTTCAGGCCGGTTCAGGACCTCGATCAAGTCGAGCGGAAGGCTCAACGTCAGGAGGCCGAACGTCACCTCAAATGTTCCCACAGGATGGTAGCGCCCTGACGTGGGATCTGGTGGGCTCGACGGTGTTGCCGGTGTCGTGGACTCGAATACATATCGTCCAACCACGGCATCGCCTGGCTGGACGCCGAGGAAGGCGTGCTCCACGCTGACAACGGTGCTGGTGAACTCGAAGGTAATCGGGGCAGCGGAGGCCATGAGAGGCGCGGCCAGGGCGATCGCGATGAAGCACGCTATGCGCAGCACCGAGACACGGAATGCCGTAGCCATTAGCGACCTCCTTCTCCGAACCGCTTGGGGCGATCATCGCGAACCTCCGGCACCTTCGCCACTATCGGCGTCCTCACCTTGCCGGCGTAGATGGCAGCGATCATCGGTTAGCCTCCGCCCACGTGCGAATAGCCAGCCGGGCGCAGAAGCGATGGTCGGTGCATCGGCCCTGCGCGATAGCGGTCAAAACATCTCGTATGAACCGAGACGCCATCAGCCGCCGACCGCGCTTCGTTTCCTCACGTAGGACGGATTCCCTCATCGCTGTCACTTCCGCCCGTGTGAGCTTCGCGGTCATCGTCCGCTTCCCTTCCCACGCTCAGCCTGCGCCAACTGCTCAGCCAGCTTCTCAACGAGCTTACTGAGTTGTGCGTTAAATCTTTTCGCGGCGTCGGGGGAGAGATGCTCTAGACGCCGGGCCTGACTATTGAGCTGTCGCAGAATCTCCTCTCTTCTCTTTTCAATCTCCGAAATCATGGCTCACTTCCCCTTCCGCCCGCGAACGTCGAAGGCGTCGGCGTAGATGGCGGCGATCATGGTCTCGTTCTTAATGTCAGAGCCCGGTTCCTGCGGGTGTGGTAATGATGTCGGGGCGGCACACTACTAGCAGCAACGCCCCGGCCACGAGAAGGAAGAGGAAGGTAGTTATACCAAGCAGCGCGCTCAGTACCCTCGTCTCCAGCGTTGTGTTCAACCTTAATTGATCCCGTATCCAGAACAGGTCATTCCGCCAGTATTCGCGGAGAATGATCCCGTAGATGAAGAACAGCGAGAACATTACGGCGAACACGACTGGAAGAAGCAAGGCGAACCGCACCACCCGAACTTCTACGTGGGCCAGATAGTAGGACAAGAGTGCGCCGGTGATCGCATAGAACGCCAGGTTGAACTTCAGAACGAGTTCAACGTAGTGCTTGAATAGACCAACGAGCGTCTCGTACTGTAACCGGAGATCGTCTCGCTTGGGCCCTTCTGTCGTCGTACGCGGCGGCTCGCCGCCTCCGCCCTTGCCATAGAACGCGCCACCCATCATACCGGGACCAGTGCTCATCGCCCGCTCCCCTTCGGCCCACGCGGGTCCATGGTGTCGGGGAGGCAGGTGAAGTCGGTGAACCCAAATGCCTTCGTGGTCGGATTCTCGACCGTGAAGCGCCAGCCCCCGTGAGGGAGCGCGAAACTGTGTCGCGTCGAGGCACTCGGCAGGGCCATCTGTGCTGCGTTCTCTGCCGTCGCCTGACCAGCAGAGACGCACTGATTGAAGCTCGGGAAACCGCTGAGTGCGTGGTAGTCGTCCATCGAGCTTGAAGGCGAAGATGTAGGCGACGTGTGTCCACTATGAGACCACAACACCCACGCGCACTCGGCCCATGCCTGCACTGGGACGACTGCCAGCACTACGGCGAGCACGACGGCCTTCATAAGACCCGCTCCTTCCGGCCACGATCGCCTTGCGCGGTTCCGTGATCTCCACGCCGCCGCGGGCAAGGTAAGGCGCTGAACGATAGGGGTCAATAGGTCCGGAGCAACGTGCACAACGAGCGGGCTAATGCCGGCGACTCGGCCGTCAGCGTCTAGTCACGGGGCGCGGGCTCCGCAGCATGGCCGCGCTGTAGAATGAGGGCCGAAACCAAGAGTTGCGGGAACGAGGACACGTGACCGAACCTGTCGCACCGGCCGTGGGGCAACGGATCAAGCAGGCGCGGCTCCAGCTCGGAATCTCCCAAGATCAGCTCGCTCGAAAGCTGGATGTCCCCATGATGACGCTGAGCAGATGGGAGCGTGGCCTCGTGAAGCGGCCAGACCGCCACGCAATGTTTCTCCTAGAACACATGGCCAACTATCCCGAAGGCTTCATCATGCGCGGCGAGGAGGCGAGGGCCGCGAGGGTCGGTGACATGGCGGGGGTGAAGGTCTCCGTCTCGACGAGCGGAGACGTGGTCTTGCAGGTGACGCTCCATCCTGACCAGGTCGACGGCGTGATCCACGGCCTGCGCGAGGCGAAGGTTGAGGCATTGA
>Ga0070706_100005121_pt1 | contig 12507 bp, 10 predicted proteins | sample KBSK5501metaG_FD_65476 | JGI IMG/M metagenome (GOLD analysis project Ga0070706, IMG submission 65476) | Corn, switchgrass and miscanthus rhizosphere microbial communities from Kellogg Biological Station, Michigan, USA - KBS K5-50-1 metaG | ecosystem: Host-associated > Plants > Roots >...
GACCTGGGGCTCGCCCGGAGGCACCCGGGAGAGAGCGGTGACCTTGACCGCAACGAGGGCGGCGAGGTCGGCGCGGGTGATGGCGGGGGCGGTGGCGATCCGCCGGTATTCCTCCGGCATCTGATCCATCTCCACCATCTCGCGCACGTCGCGCGAGCGCCGCTGCGCCTCCTCGTCGTGCGGATCGCGGGCGAGGATGCGGCGATACGCCTCGAGCGCGCCCGGGTAGTCCCGCCGCTGCGTCTCCAGGTCCGCGAGGCGGAGGAGCACCTGCCGGTCCTCCGTGGGATCCGTCTTCAGCACCCCGACCGCGCCCTCGACGTCCCCCGCCGTCGCGAGCAGGTTCGCCAGCTCCAGCCTGAGACCGGCCACTTCGGGCGCCGCGTCCAGGGCCTGCCGGTACGTCGCCACCGCTTCCTCCGACCGCCCCGCCTCCTGGGCCGCGCGCGCGGCCGCCACGCGCCGCTCGGTCACCTGCACGCGCAGCTCGGCCACCCGCTGGCGCAGGAACGCGTTGCCCGGCTCCGCGGCCAGCGCCCGCCGATAGAGCCGCTGCGCGCCCTCCGCGTCCCCGCGGCGGCTCGCCGCGGCCGCCGCTCCCGCCAGCGCGGGAACGTACTCGGGCCGCCGCGTGATGACGCCCTCGAAGCTGCGGGCCGCCTCCTCGAGACGCCCCCCCCGCAAACGCGCGTAGCCCAGCGCCGTCTCCGCGGGTATGAGCCCCGCGTTCCGGGCCAGGAGCTTCTCCATGTCCTTCTGCGCGCCCTGCGCGTCTCCGACGAGGATCTGGCGCCAGGCCTTTTCGATGCGCCGCGCCTCGGCCGGCGAAAGCTGCCCCGGTGACGACGCGGGGAAAACGTATTCCTCGGCGTCGGGCATCGGCGCCTTCGGCGGCGGGGCGCAGGAAGCGAGCAGGGCGACCACCCCCATGAGGGGGGCCACCGACGAGACGCGGCGGCTCACCGCAGATGCTCCCGGTACCTTTCGAGCAAGCGCTCGGGGATCTCGGCCTCCAGGGTCACCTCGTCGCCCCGCACCTCGTGGGCCATCACGCGGCCGGCCGCGTAGACGCCCGCGATCCCGCGCGCGTCCCGCGATGGGAAGCGGAGCCGGACCCGCTGGGGCACGAGGGCCAGGCGGCGGCTGAGCGTGGCCGCCAGCTCGTCGAGGCCCGCGCCGGTGCTGGCCGACACGAGCACCGCGTCGGGCCGCGCCGCCTCGAGGCCGGCCGCGCGCGCGGGGGGGACGAGGTCGATCTTGTTCAGCACCTGCACCCGCGGGCGGTCGGCGGCGCCGATCTCCCGCAGCACCGATTCCACCGCGGCCTCCCGCTCCTCCATGTCCTCGGCCGACGCATCGATGACGTGGAGGAGCAGGTCCGCCGCCGTCACCTCCTCGAGGGTGGCCCGGAAGGCGGCGACGACGCTGTGGGGCAGCTTCTGGATGAACCCGACCGTGTCGACGAGCAGCACCTCGCGTCCGGGGCCGAAGTCCGCCTTGCGGACGAGCGGGTCGAGGGTCATGAAGAGCTGGTCCGAGACCGCGGTCTCGGCCCGGGTGAGGGCGGTGAACAGTGTGGACTTGCCGGCGTTGGTGTAGCCCACGAGCGCCACCACGGGCGTCTGCGTCCGCTGGCGCGCCTCGCGCCGCGTGGTCCGGTTTCGCCGCACCTTCTCGATCTCGCGCTTGACGGACTGGATCCGCTGGCGGATGCGGCGGCGGTCGGTCTCCAGCTTGGTCTCGCCGGGTCCGCGCGTGCCTATGCCGCCGCCCAGCCGCGACATCAGCGCGCCCTTCCCGCTGAGGCGCGGCAGCATGTAGTCGAGCTGCGCCAGCTCCACCTGGAGCCGGCCTTCGCGGCTGCGCGCCCGGCGCGCGAAGATGTCGAGGATGAGCTGGGTGCGGTCGAGGGTCTTGCGGCCGATCCCCCGCTCCAGGTTGCGCTGCTGCGCGGGCGACAGCTCCTCGTCGAAGAGCAGCAGGTCGACGCTCTTGGCCTCGGCCGTGCGCGCCACCTCTTCGACCTTGCCCCGGCCGATGAGGGTGGCGGGGTCCTTGCGCTTGCGCTCCTGGACGATGCTCCCCACCACCTGGGCGCCGGCGCTGCGCGCGAGCGCCCCGAGCTCTTCGACGGAGGACTCGGTCTCGAGCCGGCCCTGCGGTCCGCTCGCCACTCCGACGAGGAGGGCTTTCTCGGCGGGAGCGCTGTGCGTGAGTCGGTCGGGGATGGTGGATGCGCCTTTCTTCTTCTTCGATTCTATCAGGACGGCGCCCCGAGCGTGGCCAGCACCTCCTTCCACTCGACGGGCCCCGCCCGCACGAGCCGGGGGGCGCCGCCGGTGAGATCGACGAGGGTGGACGCCGCGGGACGGCCGGGGCCGCCGTCCAGGGCGAGTGCGGCCGATCCGCCCACCCCGGCCAGCGCCTCCGCGCACAGGCGCGGCGCGGCCTCCCCGGCACGGTTGGCCGAGGTCGCGATGAGCGGCCCGGCCGCGCACAGGCGGCGGGTCAGCTCCCGGGCGGGGACGCGTACGGCCACCGCGCCCGTCCCCGACGTCACCTCCCGCGGGAGGTCCGGCGACGCGGGCAGGATGAGGGACAGCGGGCCCGGCCAGAAGCGGGCGGCCAGCCGCGCGGCGGCTTCGGGCCAGGACGCGCAGATCGAGCGGGCCTGCTCGGGCCCGGAGGCCACGAGCGGCAACGGCTTGCTCTCTTCGCGGCCCTTGGCCGCGCGCACGGCGCGCGCCACCCCCGCCTTCAGTGCGATCCCGCCCAGCGCGTACAGCGTGTCGGTGGGATAGATCAGCAACGAGCCGGCCGCGAGCGCCGACGTCGCGCGGGCGATCACGTCGTCGGATGGATGGTCCGCGTCGACGGTCAGGACCTCGGCCACTACGCGCCGGACGGACCGGCCGGGCCGCCCGGGGCGCCGGCCGCCGCTTCGGTGGGGGCCCAGGACGTGTCGACGCCGGCCTTCCTGAACATGGCGAGCAGCCCGGCCTTGTCGACCGCCTTGGCGTGCGCCTCCTGCGGCTCGACCACCTTCCTCTTCACGAGGTCGGTGAAGCTCTCGTTCATCAGGCACATCCCGTACTTCTTCCCCGTCTGCATGATCGAAGGGATCTGGAAGATCTTCGCCTCGCGGATGAGGTTCGACACCGACGGCGTCACGATCAGCACCTCGAGCACCGGGACGCGTCCGCCTCCGATCTTCTTGCACAGCATCTGGGAGACCACACCCTTGAGGCTCTCGGCGAGCATGACGCGGACCTGGCTCTGCCGGTCGGCCGGGAACTGGTCGATGATCCGGTCCACGGTGGACGGGGCCGACGACGTGTGCAGCGTCCCGAAGACGAGGTGGCCGGTCTCGGCGGTCTCGATGGCGATGGCCACGGTCTCCAGGTCCCGCATCTCCCCGACGAGCACGATGTCGGGGTCCTCGCGCAGGGCGGCGCGCAGCGCGTCCTTGAACGAGTCGGTGTGCTCCCCCACCTGGCGCTGGTTGATGAGGCACTTCTTGTTGTCGTGCACGAACTCCAGCGGGTCCTCGACGGTGATGATGTGGTCGGTGCGGTTCCGGTTGATGTAGTCGATGAGCGCGCACAGCGTCGTCGACTTCCCCGATCCGGTGGGACCGGTCACGAGCACCAGGCCCTTCGGCAGGTGGCAGAGCTGCAGGATCTCCTTCGAGAGCCCCATCTCCTCGGCGGTCATGATGCGGCTGGGGATCACGCGGAAGACGCCCCCCATGCCCTTGCGGTCCATGAAGAAGTTGCAGCGGAAGCGGGCGAGGCCCGGGATCTCGTACGCGAAGTCGGTGTCGTGGCGCCGCTTGAACTCCTCGCGGTTGCGCTCGGGGGCGATGGGCCAGAGCATCCGCTCGGTGTCGGCCGGGGCCAGGACCGCGCGGCCAGGCAACGGCTTGACGTCCCCGTCGTGCCGGACGATCGGGGGCGACCCCACCGAGATATGGAGGTCGGAGGCTTTCATCTCCACCATCACGCGGAACAGCTCTTCGATCTCCGCCGCGGGGCCCGAGCCGCGCGGCGCAGGAGAAGGTGCCGCGGCCGGAGTGGGAGCGGGAGCGGCCGCCGCGACCGGTCGGGACGCGCCGCCGACGGCGAAGGTGGCGAAGGTCCCGTCCGGCCGTCGTTCGGCCCGCGCCCGCACCGGCCCGACGCCCGGCACGTCGAGGCCCCACTCGGCGAGGCCGCCGGCCAGGGCCTGGCGCGCGTCGGCGGTGAGGACCGGGGCGAGGAGCTGGTCGATCGTGGACGGGGTCTGCTCGGGGCCCTGCACCTCCCGCTCTCCGGCGGGAGTCAGGATCACGATGCGCCGGCCGGGCACGAGGCGCACTTCCCGTCCCCCCGCCTTGACGCTGGCCAGCAGGATCCGGTCGAGTGACACTTCTACCCCTCCCGGATCTCTATGACGCGCGTGATGTGGCGCTTCTGCACGAGGTGGCGGCGCGGCCCGTCGGTCAGGGCCAGGAACAGCTCGATGCGGTTCAAGTAGTCCTGGACGCGCTGATGGTTCTCTGGCATGTCGATGTGCAGGAAGCCCTCGATCCGCCTTTCTCCGCACTCGATGGCCACCCGGCGTTCCAGGCCGATCGCGACCTCGCCCTCCGGCCCGTCGCTGACCTGGAGGGTGACCATGATCACGGTGTGTTTGTTGAGCATGACGGGCACGGCCGCGTCATCGGGAAGGAAGGGGAAATAGGGCAGGGGCTCGTTGATCCACTCCTCGGGCCTCATGGGACCGCTGTGATGCGAGGCGGCGGCGGGGACGAAGATGCGGCCCGCGAACGTGCGCCCGTCGACGCACGCGACCTCCGCCGCGAGCGCCACCGTCGGGACACGGAGTTCGCTCATGCCGGCGGCATTATCGGCTCTCCCCGCCTTCACCCGCAATGCGGCCGGCGGCCCAGCGGATCTGCCGGGCCAGGCCGCGCAGCAGGGTCGCCTCGCGCGGCGTCGGTCCCGCGCGCGCGAGCAGCAGCCGAAGCTCGGCCAGGATCGCCCCCGGGTTGTCGCGGCTGAGATACCCGATACCGACGAGGCCCTCCTCCAGCTCGCGGAGCGCCGACTCCAGCTCGCCCGCCGAGATGCGCGGCGGCCCCGGCGCGGCCGGCTCGCCGTCGTGGGAAAGACGGATCTCGTAGGCGAGGATCAGCACCGCCTGGGCGAGGTTCAGCGAGGGCTGCGCCGGATCGGCGGCGATGCGCACGCGCGCGTGGCAGAGGGAGAGCTCTTCGTCCGTGAGACCGCTGGACTCGGGGCCGAACACGAGGGCGGTCCGCCCGCCGGCCGCCCGCGTCGCGCCTTCGGCCGCCAGCCGCCGCGGCGACCACGCCGTGGGGTCCTCGCGGCCGGACGTGCCGGCCACGAACGTGGCGTCGGCCACGGCCTCGCCGAGGCTGGCGAAGAAGCGCACCGAATCGAGCACGTCCCAGGCGCCGTAGGCGAGGTTGCGCGCTTCCGGGCGGCCCAGCCCGGGGTCCTCGCCGACGAGGCGCAGCGAGCGAAAACCCATGTTCTTCAGCGCGCGGCAGGCGGAGGCGACGTTTGCGGGGTTGCGGGGGCGGACCAGGACCACGTCCACGGAGGCCGGATCCATGCCCGGATTATAATTTCAACGGTGAGAATCCTGCGCCCGGCCCCCCGCTGGCTCTCCCGGGCGGCGTCGTCGCTGATCGTGGCCGCGTGGCTGGCGCAAATGGCGCTGCTGCTCGACCGCTCCTACCTGAAGGCCTCGTCCCTCAACCTCGCGGCGGACCTCGCGCGCTACGGGTCGGGCGCCCAGTGGAAGGGCGTGTACTACCGCGGCGAGAAGATCGGCTTCATGGTCGGCCAGACGGTCCCCACGAGCGACGGCTTCGAGCTGCAGGAGGACGGGCAGCTCCAGATGGCGCTCCTCGGCGCCACCAGCGCGGCGCGCATCCACACCTCGGCGCAGGTCGACAAGGCGTTCGCGCTACGGTCCTTCGTGTTCTCGCTCGATCCGGGCACCGGCGCCGTGGCGGTCAAGGGCACGCTCGACGGCCGGCGACTCGACCTCACGGTGGAGACGCCCTCGGGCAAGCGAACGGAGAGCCGCCAGCTCGCCGAGCCGCCCGCCCTCTCGCTGAACCTCTCGCGGCGGCTGGCGGCCGAGGGGCTGGCCACCGGACAGCACCGGGAGCTGGCCGTGTTCGATCCCGCCACGCTGCGCAACGCGCCGCTATCGCTGGACGTGCAGGCCCGCGAGATCGTGCGCGCGGCCGGCCGCCCCGTCCCGGCCTTCAAGGTGCGCATGCAGTTCGGCGGGCTCGTCTCCACGTCCTGGGTCACCGACGTGGGCGAGGTCGTGCGCGAGGAGAGCCCCATGGGCCTCATCGTGGTGAAGGAGACGCGCGACCGGGCGACGGCGCTCGCGGTGCCGGGGGAGATCCAGACGGACATGCTGGAAGCCGCGGCGGTGGTGCCGGCGGGTCCCAAGATCGACGACCCCGCGACCGTCGAGAGGCTCCGCGTGCGCCTCGAGGGCGTGGAGGTGGGCGGCCCCGACCTCGAAGGCGGCGGCCAGAGCGCCACCGGAAACGTGATCGAGGTCCGCGACTCCCGGACGCTGCCGCTCGGCCCTCTAGATCCTGACGCGAAGAATTATCTGGCCGCGGAGCCGTTCCTCGAGAGCGACGCGCCCGAGGTCCGCGCCGAAGCGGCCAAGGCCGTCCAGGGCGTGGAGGGAACGCGGGCGCGCGCCGAGCGCCTCGTGCGCTACGTCAACGCGCTCCTCGACAAGAAGCCGACCGTGAGCCTCCCTTCGGCGCGTGAAGTGCTGCGGACCAAGGTCGGCGACTGCAACGAGCACACCGCACTCTACGTCGCCATGGCCCGGTCGCTGGGCATCCCGGCCCGGATCGCGGTGGGCCTCGTCCACCTCCACGGCGCCTTCTACTACCACGCCTGGCCCGAGGTCTACGTCGAGGAGCGCGGCCGAGGCGCGTGGATGCCCGTCGACCCGACGCTCAACCAGTTCCCGGCCGACGTGACCCACCTTCGCCTGGCCCGCGGCGGCCTGGAGCGGCAGGCGGTGATCCTGCCCATGATCGGCCATGCTCGGCTGCGGATCCTCGACCTGCAGGTGGCGCCGGGGTCCACGCCGGTGCTCGTGGGCCGCACCGCATCCGACATGAAGCCGATGGAGATCCCGCTTCCCCGCCGGGACGGGGGCGGTCGCGGCTGCTGGTCGCGGCCGCCGAGATAGCCATGATCCTCGTCGACAACCTCGTCAAGAGGTACGGCGGCTTCACCGCCGTGGACGGCGTGAGCCTCGAGGTGGCGCCGGGCGAGATCCACGGATTCCTGGGGCCCAACGGAGCGGGCAAGACCACCACCATCCGGATCATCGCGGGGCTGCTCAAGCCGACCTCCGGGCGCGTCCTCATCGACGGCCAGGACCTCGCGAGCCATGCCGAAGCGGCCAAGGCCTCGCTCGGCTTCATCCCCGACCGGCCCTTCATCTACGAGAAGCTCACCGCGGGCGAGTTCCTGCGCTTCCACGGCGGGCTCTACGGCATGGACGGCGACGGCATCGACCACCGGGTGGCGGAGGTGCTCGAGCTGTTCGAGCTGACGCGGTGGGAGGGAGAGCTGGTGGAGAGCTTCTCCCACGGGATGAAGCAGCGCCTGGTGATGTGCGCGGCCTTCCTCCACCGCCCGCGGGCGGTGCTGGTCGACGAGCCCATGGTCGGCCTCGACCCGCGCGGCGCTCGCCTCATCAAGCAGGTCTTCCGGCACATGAGCGCGCGGGGCGTGGCCATCCTCATGAGCACCCATACGCTCGAAGTGGCCGAGGAGATGTGCGACTCGATCAGCATCATCCAGAAGGGTCGCATCATCGCGCGGGGCACGGTGGAGGACCTCCGGCGACTCGCGGGCAGCGCCGACGAGCAGCTCACGCCGGTCTTCTTGAAGCTCACCGGCGGCGCGGGCCTGCAAGAGATCGACGAGGATCTGTAGCGTGACGAGTCAGGCGTTTCCCTACCTGCTGCTCCCGACGTTCTGGGCCGCGCGGAACCGCGCCCGCCGCCGCGAGCCCGGCGACTCGGCGCGCATGATCCTCTTCGGCGGGATCGGAGTCGGAGTGGCGGGTGCCATCTTCGCCGTCGTCTTCTGGCTCACCTGGCAGCTCGATTACTACGAGGAGCTCGGCGACTACCTCATCCGGCTCGGGCTTTCCTGGCTCTTCCTCACGTTTCTCTCCTTCCTGGCGTTCAGCGGCATCGTCACCGCGCTCTCGACCTTCTTCCTCTCCGAAGATCTCCGCCTGCTGGTCGCCGCCCCCGTGGCTCCCGCGCGCCTCTTCTATTCCCGCTTCGCGAAGACCGTGGCGCAGGCCTCGTGGATGGTCGCAACCTTCATGGCGCCGGTCCTGCTCGCCGTGGGCCTGGCGCGCTGTGCCGGCCCGCTCTACTACGTGGCCGGCCTGCTGAGCCTGCTTCCCTTCGTCGTGATCCCCGTGGCCCTGGGCTCGATGGTGACCCTGCTCCTCGTCAACGTCTTCCCGGCCCGCCGCGCCCGAGACGTCTTGATGCTCATGGGGCTCCTCTTCGCGGTGAGCCTCGTGATGATGCTCCGGTTCCTGCGGCCGGAGCGCCTGCTGAACGTCGAGACCCTGCCTGACGTGACGGCCTTCTTCGCCACGCTGCAATCTCCGGTCACCCCGCTGCTGCCCTCGTTCTGGGCGGGCGAGACCGTGTTCTCGGGCCTGCAAGGCGGCGTCGACTGGCTCCACGCGGGCGCCCTCTGGACGACGGCCCTCGCCTTCACGGTCGTCGCCCGGGCGGCGTTCGGCCGCTACTACTTCGCGGGGTGGAGCAAGGCGCAGGAGGCCCGCAAGGCGCGGTTCACGCGCATGCGGGGCCTCGACACCCTGGCCCGGAGCCTGCCCGTCCGCCCGCTCGGCCGCAGCCTCCTCCTGAAGGACGTGAAGGTGTTCCTGCGCGACACGACGCAGTGGTCACAGCTCCTGCTGCTGCTGGCCCTCGTCCTCGTCTATCTCTACAACTTCCGCGTGCTGGACCTGGAGCGGATCCCGTACATGGGAGCGATGGTCAAGAACGTCTACGCGTTCGTGAACCTGGCCATGGCCGCCTTCGTGCTGTCGGCGGTGGCGGTCCGCTTCGTGTTCCCCGCGGTCTCCGCCGAAGGGCCCGCCTTCTGGATCATCCGCAGCGCCCCCGTCCCGATGCGGACGTTCCTGTGGTCCAAGTTCTGGACCGGGCTCGTGCCCATCCTGCTGCTCGCCGAGGCCCTCACGATCGTCTCCAACGGCTTCCTCGGCGCCGATCCCTTTCTGCGCGTCCTGGACGCGGTCGCCGTCTTCTTCATGACGTTTGCCCTCGTCGGACTCGCCACCGGCATGGGCGCCCAGCACCCGCGCTTCAACGCGGAGAACACGACCCAGGTGGCGGGCTCGTACGGCGGGATCGCCTTCATGGTCCTGGCCGTGCTGTACATCCTGGCCATGATCGCGCTCCTCGCCTGGCCCTCGTCCATCTACCTCTGGCACCGCTTCCGGGAAGTCTCGGTCCCCGGGCGCGACCAGGTGTGGATGGTCCTCTCTGGCTTGCTGGCGCTCGGCCTCAGCGCCATCACGTTCTGGATGCCGATGCAGAAGGGCGTGCGGGCCCTCGAGGAGCTGGGTTAAACTGGAGGTTCGTTCCGGGGGGAAAAAGGTGCTCCTGAAGGCGGACTTCCATATCCACAGCCGCGAGGACCCGCACGACTTCATCCGCTACACGGCGGTGGAGCTGCTCGAGGAGGCCTCCCGCCAGGGCTTCGACGTCATCGCCCTCACCTGCCACAACAAGCGCATCCATACCGAGGAGCTGGGGCGGCGGGCCGAGGGCCTGGGCATCCTGCTGATCCCGGGGGTCGAGGCCGCCATCGAAGGCAAGCACACGCTGCTGCTCGACATGCCGTACGCCCGGCTCAGCGTCAGGAGCTTCGAGCACGTCCGCGCCCTCAAGCGCGACGGGGGCCTCGTGATCGCGCCCCATCCCTTCTTCCCCGCCCCGAAGTGCCTGAACGGCAAGCTGCGGGAGAACCTCGACGTGTTCGACGCCATCGAGTTCTCGCACTTCTACACGCGGTCGCTGGACTTCAACCGCAAGGCGGTCGAGTACGCGCACCGGATGGATCTGCCCCTGGTCGGGACGTCCGACTGCCACCGCCTCTGGCAGCTCGGCACGACCTACACGATCGTGGAAGCCGCGGCGAAGACGATCCCGGCCGTCTTCGCGGCCATCCGCGCGGGACGGGTTCGCGTGGTGACCGCCCCCCTGCGGCCGCTACACCGCCTTCGCGAACGCGGCGCCAGCCTGCTAGCATCAGCCCGATGACCCGTAACCCCACACGCTCCGTCCGGGTGGGCGCCGTGACGGTGGGCGGCAGCCATTCCGTGGCGGTCCAGAGCATGTGCGCGACGCGCACCCAGGACGTCGACGCCACCGTCGAGCAGGCGGAGGCCATCCGGAAGGCCGGCGGCGACGTCGTCCGTGTTGCGGTCGACAGCACCCGGGACGTGGCGGCGCTGGCCGAGATCCGGCGGCAGACGAAGGCCAACCTGGTCGTGGACCTGCAGGAAAACTACCGTCTGGCCGCGCAGGTCGCTCCCCACGTGGACAAGGTCCGCTACAACCCCGGGCACCTCTACCACCACGAGAAGGACAAGCCGGTGCGGGAGAAGGTGCGCTTCCTGGCCGAGGTGGCGCGCGAGCACGACTGTGCGATCCGCGTCGGGGTCAACTGCGGCAGCGTCGATCCCGACACGAAGGCCCGGCACCCGGAAGACGACGTGGCGGCCATGGTCGAGTCCGCGATCGACCACTGCCGGATGCTCGACGAGCTGGGCTTCGAGCGATACGTGGTGAGCCTCAAGGACTCGCATCCCCGGAAGGTGATCGAGGCCAACGTGCGCTTCGCGGCCCTCCGGCCCGACGTCCCGCTCCACCTGGGCGTGACGGAGGCCGGCATCCCCCCCGAGGGTGTCGTGAAGACCCGAGTGGCCTTCGAGCAGCTCCTCACCCGCGGGATCGGCGATACCGTCCGCGTGAGCCTGACCCTGCCCAACCCGCGCAAGCACGAGGAGGTCACGGTCGGCCGGCAGATCCTCGCCGACATCCAGGCCGGCCGCTTCCGCTCCGTGCCGGTCTTCGACGACGACCGGCTCAACATCATCTCGTGCCCTTCGTGCTCGCGCGTCGAGAACGAGCGCTTCGTGGAGCTGGCCGAGGCGGTGAAGGCCATGGCCGTCTACGCCGAGCGCCACGCGCTGACGATCGCGGTGATGGGCTGCCGGGTCAACGGCCCCGGCGAGACCGACGACGCCGACCTCGGGCTCTGGTGCGGGCCGACCCACGTCAACCTGAAGCGCAAGACCGAGACGGTCGGCGCCTTCACGTACGACGAGATCCTCGGCCGCCTGCGCCGCGAGCTGGATGGGCTCATTGCCTCGCGCACGGGGGCGGCGGCCCCCTCGCGCTAGCCTAGCGCGGAGGACGGACCGGCGCGCCGCCGCCGGCGAGGTCCGCGTCGACCATCAGGCGCACCAGCTCCTTGAAGGTCACCTTCGGCTTCCACCCGAGCACCGTGCGCGCCTTGGTGGAATCGCCGAGGAGCGCGTCGACCTCCGCGGGCCGGAAGTACTTGGGATCGACCTTCACGAAGTCCTTCCAGGCGAGGCCGACGCAGCCGAACGCCTCCTCCAGGAACTCCCGCACGGAATGCGTCTCCCCCGTGGCCACGACGTAGTCGTCGGGCTTGGCCTGCTGCAGCATCCGCCACATGGCTTCCACGTAGTCCTTCGCGTAGCCCCAGTCCCGCTTGGCGTCGAGGTTGCCGAGGCGCAGCTCCTTCGTCGTGCCCTGCTTGATCGAGGCCACGCCCATCGTGATCTTCCGCGTGACGAAGTTCTCACCGCGCCGCGGTGAGTTGTGGATCCAGCCGAGGCCGATCCCCGCATGGAACGTTCCGGAGGCTGTCTCCAGATCGAACAGCCATCCACGCTCCCGCAGCTCGTCGATCTTGACGACCTCGTCGAGCGGCCGCTGGAGATGGGCGCCCTTTTGGCCCTGCGGGCTCGGGCTGTTCAGGTTGATCTGGTAGTAGACGCGGTCCTCGCGCTGCTCCGTGCAGAGAATCGTCCACTGCCCGAGCGTCACGTGCGCGAGCCACCAGAGCCCCTGCGCCAGGACCGCCGAGTTCGTCTTGAAGCTCTTGAAGAGGTAGGTGCCGTGGCCGGCCGCGAGACCATCGCCCTCGTTATAGCCTGTAAGAAATGCGCAGCGAGCGGCAGCGGTAGCGTTCAGTATTCGGAATGGAACGCGCTTCTGGCCTCGCCTTGTGTACAACTGGTCGCGCAGCCACTCGCAATACGAAGGGCTGCCGGTGAGATCGAGCTGTATCGGAGCCTCGCCGCCGACGAAGCCGGATCTCCCCAGCCGTGACGAGGTCTGCCCGC
>Ga0070706_100005122_pt1 | contig 12505 bp, 12 predicted proteins | sample KBSK5501metaG_FD_65476 | JGI IMG/M metagenome (GOLD analysis project Ga0070706, IMG submission 65476) | Corn, switchgrass and miscanthus rhizosphere microbial communities from Kellogg Biological Station, Michigan, USA - KBS K5-50-1 metaG | ecosystem: Host-associated > Plants > Roots >...
CGGGACGGGATGACTACGGCCTGCCACCGATTGACGTCGTGATTCCCGACGACGCCAGGGAACTCGACCGTGATGTGCAGGCGTACCAGCGCGAGCTGCGGGCCCAGCGCCGGCGACAGCGCGCCAGGCGCCTGCGCGGTCCGCTGACCCGGGACGGGATGGTGCTGCCGCTGCTGGCGGGCTGCCTCATCCTGGCGCTGATCACCAGCACTCTGCTCATCATGTTCGCCGCCGACCAGACCGGCATGCCGGATCTGGGGACCCACAGCGGCGCCGCGCCGGCGCCGAAGCACCAGCCGACGACAGCCCCGAGCCACCCGGCAGCAGGGCAGCTCGGCGGGCCGCTGCCCGGCGCGCTGATCGTCCTCGGCGGCAGGCATACGCCGGTGCGCGCGATCACTGCCGCCGGGCCGTCCGTGCTGGCGCTGATCCCTCTGCACTGCGCGTGCGCGCCCGCGCTGCGCGAGCTGCGCGTCCAGGCGGCTCAGGCGCACGTGACCCTCTACCTCGTGGGGACAGGCGGGGACCAGAAACAGGTAGCACTGCTGGCGGCCCAGGCCGGGCAGACGCCCGCCCGGGTGGGCGAGGACGTTAATAACGTCCTCGGTCGCGTCTTCGATCAGATATGGCTGACCGCGATCCTGGTGCGCCGGGGCGGTGCCGTGTACACCGTCGCGCGCGACATACCGTCACGCGGACAGAATCTGGCCGCCAGCCTCCGGCAGCTCGCCGCGGCCGGGCGGTAGGACTCCCGCGGTCGGCGGGAGGCCGGCGGCTGCCCTGATCACCGCGGCGGCTACGCTGTTGCGTCGTCCGAGTGCCTCGCTTCACAACGACGAGGAGCACGCCGTGATCCGGAGCCGGAACAGGGCAGCCAGGCCGCGCCGCCTGCTGGTCCTGGCGATTGCCGTGCTGATCCCCGCACTCGCCGGATGCGAGGCCGGAAACAACGCCCCGACGCAGCAGTTTCATCAGCCCACCGGCGGCGCTGGCGTCGTGCACGACAACATCGCGATCAGGAACGTTTTCGTGCTCGGCGCGCCGATCGGCGCGACCGTGCCGGCCGGCCAGTCGGCGGGGTTGTTCCTCGCGCTGATCAACGACGGATCGCCGGACAAGCTGCTGAGCATCTCGGCGCCGGGAACGGCGAGGTCGGTCGCGCTGCCCGGCGGCACGGTCAGCCTGGCCAGCCAGCAGGCCGTGCTGCTGACCGGCCCGGAGCCGAAGGTCATCCTCCAAGACCTGACCCGCCCCCTCATCGGCGGGACTTCCATCGTGCTGGTGCTGAACTTCCAGAACGCCGCGAGCCTCACGCTGCAAGTCCCGGTGATACCGCAGGCAACGTACTACTCGACGTACTCGCCCCCGCCGACCCCGACGCCCACCCCCGCGGCCACCCCGGGCAGGCACGCCAAGCACAAGGCCAAGCCCACAGCTACTCCGTCCCCGTAAGTGCCGGATGCGAGGGCCGACCACCGGCCGGCCCGAGCAGACGGCAGCGGCTGCGACAACGGAGGCAAAGCACCGTAAGGCGATCACCGGCGTATGCCGGATGCGAGGGCCGGCCAGCGGCCGGCCCGAGCAGACGGCAGGGGGGCTCCTGGGGGGCGAAGCCCCCCGGTCTGGGGGGTTCGGGGGGTTATCCCCCCGGACAGTTCAGCCAGACGGCTCGAACTTGTAGCCCAGGCCGCGCACGGTCAGGATGTGCGTCGGGTTCGCGGGGTCGGCCTCGACCTTGGCCCGCAGCCGCTTGACGTGGACGTCGAGCGTCTTGGTATCGCCGACGTAGTCGGCGCCCCAGACCCGGTCGATGAGCTGCATCCGGGTCAGTACCCGCCCGGCGTTGCGCAGCAGCACCTCCAGGAGCTCGAACTCCTTGAGCGGCAGCTGCACCTGCACGCTGCGGACGGTGACGACGTGACGGTCGACATCCATCCGCACCGGTCCCGACTCCATGATCGAAGTGGCCGGCTCGTCGGAGTCCCCGCGGCGCCGCAGCACCGCGCGCATCCGGGCGACGAGCTCCCGCGAGGAGAACGGCTTGGTGACGTAGTCGTCGGCGCCGAGCTCGAGGCCGACGACCTTGTCGATCTCGCTGTCCTTGGCGGTCAGCATGATCACCGGGACGTTGGAGCGCTCCCGCAGCGTCCGGCAGACCTCGCTCCCGGGCAGGCCGGGCAGCATGAGGTCGAGGAGCACCAAGTCCGCCCCGCTGCGGTCGAAGGTCTCGAGCGCGTCCGGGCCCGTCGGGCAGACGGCAACCTCGAATCCTTCCTTGCGGAGCATGTAGGAGATCGCGTCGCTGAAGGAATCCTCATCCTCGACCACGAGCACTCGTGTCACGTCACTGCCTCCTGGCAGATCGAGCCATCGCCGGTAGGGTGCCGCCGTTGACCATGACGGCATTGGTGGGTCGCAGGGGGAGCCTGAGGGTGAAGGTCGACCCAGCGCCCTCTTTGCTGACAACCGTCACCTTGCCGCCGTGCGCGGCGGTGACGTGCTTGACGATGGCCAGGCCGAGGCCCGTGCCGCCGGTGGCCCGCGATCGGGCCGCGTCTACCCGGTAGAACCGCTCGAAAATCCGCTCGAGGTCGCGCTCGGGTATCCCGATGCCCTGATCCGCCACGCTGATCTCGACCGCATCGCGGCCCGCCCGCTTGGTGGCTACGACCACCCGGGTCTTGTCCGGGCTGTAGGCGACCGCGTTCTCCAGGAGGTTACGCAGGGCGGTGACGAGCAGGTCCTCGTCACCGAGGACGCACAGGCCGTGGGAGCCGCTGGCCGCAAGCTCGATGCCGCGTGCGCTCGCCTTCATCCGGCACCGGTCCAGGGCCTCGGCCACCACGGCATCCAGCTCGACCGGGACCGGGTCGGGAACTGGCTCGGCCGCCTGGATCCTGGACAGAGTGATCATGTCCTGCACCAGGTTGGTGAGCCGGGAGGCCTCCTGCCGCATGCGGCCGGCGAAGCGGCGGACCGCCTCCGGGTCGTCGGCCGCGTCCTCGACCGTCTCGGCGAGCAGCGCGAGCGCGCCCACGGGGGTCTTCAGCTCGTGGCTCGTGTTGGCGACGAAGTCCCTCCGGACCTCTTCGACTCGCCTGCTCTCGGTCTGATCCTCGATCAGAAGCAGTATCAGGCCCCCGTCGCCGACGCCCGCGCCGCCCAGCGGGGCGACGCGCACGGCGAAGCTCGTGGTCCTGCCACTGTCAACGTTGGTCGAGACCTCCATCTCGCCTTCGCGGATCTCGCCGTCCCTGCGGACCTGGCGAGCCAGGGCCAGCAGTTCCTGTGCGACCAGCTCCTCGTCCTTGACGAGGCCGAACGCCTGCGCGGCGACGCTTGCCTGCAGCACCCGGTCCTCGCTGTCGAGGACGACCGCCGAGGAGGACAGGACCGAGAGAACGGAGGCTACCCCCGGCGGCAGGCGCGGAGGCTCCGGCCGCTCAGCTGGGTCTGCCTGGGCCTTCACTGGCACCCTGATCTTCATGCGGGAGCGGGTCCCGCTGCTCGGCTACCGGGTGCAACCAGGGCCCGGGGGAAGTACCTATGCCGGCTGTCGCGTTGCGCCCATTTGTCAGCAGGCGTACCCGCCCAGCACACATTCACCCCCAAGCCCACGGTTTGATGGTAGGACGCGGGCGGCTGCTGCGCACCTGGCATGGGTCCACGACATGCCGTTATTCGCGAGATGTTCACGTGCCCGATATCAAACATCCACGCTGAGCCCGGTGCCGCGAAAGGTGCGAGCCGTCCCGCGGCGCCGTGCCCCGCCGGCGCGCTCACCGGCCCTGGCTCTTGACCGCCGCCGCCCCCTCGGCCGCGGCGACCGGGTCGAGGTAGCGCCCGCCTCGGGCCTGCGGGCAGCACCCCGCGTCGAGCTCGTAGACGAGCGGTACGCCGGTCGGGATGTTGACCTCGGCGATCTCCGCGTCCCCGATCTCGTCCAGGTGCTTGACCAGCGCGCGCAGCGAGTTCCCATGCGCTACGACCAGCACGGTTCCCCCGCTCGCCAGGTCGGGGATGATCGCGTCGTGCCAGTAGGGCAGCATCCGGCGGGCCACGTCCTTCAGGCACTCGGTCCTCGGCAGCAGGTCGGCCGGAAGCAGCGCGTACCTGGGGTCGCGGGACTGCGAGTACGGGTCGTCGTCGTCGATGGGCGGCGGCGGGACATCGAAGGACCGCCGCCACAGCATGAACTGCTCCTCGCCGTACTGTTCCCGGGTCTGGGCCTTGTTCTTGCCCTGCAGCGCGCCGTAGTGGCGCTCGTTGAGCCGCCATGAGCGCCGCACCGGCAGCCAGAGCAGGTCGGCCGCCTCCAGCGCCAGGTGGGCGGTCTGGACGGCACGGGTCAGCACCGAGGTGTGCACGACATCGGGCCGCAGGCCCGCCTCGTTGAGCAGCCTGCCGCAGTTAACCGCCTCGTCGACGCCCTTGGGGGACAGCCCGACATCCACCCAGCCGGTGAACAGCCCCTCGGAGTTCCACACGCTCTCGCCGTGCCGGACCAGCACCAGGGTCATCATGCTGGAGAGCCTAACGGGTGCCGCCGGCCGGCCCAGCCCGGAGCGCGCCGCTCCCCGGCTGCGCGCGGGGGCCGACCACGCGTCCCGTGTCCGGGGAACAGGATGCTGCGGCCCGGGGTTGATCAGTCGCGGAGGTGCATGCCCGTGCCGCGACGCTTTCCCCGGCGGATCGCGACCGTCAGCGTCCATACATCGCCGCTCGAGCAGCCCGGAACCGGTGACGCCGGCGGCCTGAACGTCTACGTCGTCGAGGTGGCCAAGCGCCTCGCCGCCCGAGGCGTGGAGGTGGACATCTTCACGCGCGCCGTCTCTCGTGACGTGCCGCCCGTGGCCGAGCTCGCGCCGGGGGTGCTGGTGCGCCACCTGGTCGCGGGGCCGTTCGAGGACCTGGACAAGGCCGACCTGCCCGGGCAGCTCTGTCACTTCACCTTCGAGGTGCTGCGGGCCGAGGCCGCCCACGCGCCGGGCCGTTACGACATCGTGCACGGCCACTACTGGCTATCCGGCCAGGTCGGCGCCGTGGCCAAGGAGCGCTGGGGAGTCCCGTTCGTGCAGTCCATGCACACCCTGGGACGGGTGAAGAACGCCGCGCTGGCCGCGGGCGACACCGCCGAGCCCGCGGCGCGGATCCGCGGCGAGGCCGAGGTCGTCGCCGCGGCCGACCGCCTGGTGGCGAACACCGACGACGAGGCGCAGCAGCTCATCGGGCTCTACGACGCCGATCCGTCGCGGGTCCGGACCATCAATCCCGGGGTCGACCTGGCGGTGTTCAAGCCCGGATCCAGGCTCACGGCCCGGCAGCGGCTCGGCCTGCCCGCGGACGCGGTCGTTCTCGTCTTCGCCGGGCGGATGCAGCCGCTCAAGGCCCCGCACGTGGTGCTGCACGCGGCGGCGCAGATGATCCGGGACGACCCCAGCCTGGCCGACAGGCTCAAGGTCGCGTTCGTGGGCGGGCCCAGCGGAACCGGGCGCGCGAACCCGGACGGGCTCACCGAGCTCGCCGCGGCACTCGGCGTCTCCGGCCTGGTCCGGCTCGAGCCGCCCTGCCCGCAGCCCGAGCTGGCCGACTGGTACCGGGCCGCGACCGTGGTCATGGTGCCGTCCTGCTCGGAGTCGTTCGGCCTGGTAGCCATGGAGGCACAGGCCTGCGGCACGCCGGTGGTTGCCGCCTCGGTCGGCGGCCTGCGCACGGCGGTGGCCGACGGCGTCTCCGGCGTGCTCGTCGACTCCCGTGACCCGGTCCGCTACGCGCGCGCCGTCCAGGACCTGATCGCGCGGCCCGCGATCCTGGCCCGGATGTCCCGGGGCGCGCGCGAGCACGCGTCCCGGTTCAGCTGGACCGCTACGGTGGACCGGCTGCTGCGCCTGTACGCGGCGGCCATGTCCGACGCGACCGAGGCGGTGGACGCTTGAGGGCCCGGCTTTCCGCGGACCCGCCCTCCGCCGACAGCACCGGCGCCGGGAGCGCTGGCGCCGACAGCACTGGCGCCGCGGCTCGCCGGGCGGTCGAGGCCGCGCTGGCCGAGCTGGGGCTCCCTTTCGAGTCACCGCGGCCCGGCGGCTACCTGGTGCGGCTGGAGGGCCAGCACAAGCTGGCCACCATGACCTGGCTGATCGTCGGGACGCACAGCCTCCACGTGGAGGCGTTCTTCTGCCGTCAGCCGGACGAGAACCACGCGGCGTTCTACCGCTTCCTGCTGGAGCGCAACGGCCGCACGTACGGCGTCCACTTCGCCGTGGACCCGGTCGGCGACGTCTACCTGGTGGGACGGCTGCCGCTGGGCTCGGTCACGCCGGACGAGATCGACCGGGTGCTCGGCTGCGTGCTCAGCTACTCGGACGAGAACTTCGACCCCGCGCTGACGCTCGGCTTCGCCTCCTCGATCCGCCGGGAGTGGGCCTGGCGGGTGAAACGCGGCGAGAGCCTGGCCAACCTGCAGGCGTTCGCCAGCCTGGCCGACCCCGGGGGCGACCGCAACGGCCGCGGCCGGGCCGGAAGCTAACCGGCCGGTCAGTGGTGGCCGGGCGGGGAGACTGAGCCTGGCGGCGGGATCATGCCCGGGCCGGAGACGTTGCAGGACAGCGCGCCCGGATCGACGTCGAGCAGCGGCTTGGCCAGCGACGGCGGCGTCAGGAACGCCGGCCGTCCGTCCAGGTCGAGCATGTCCAGCAGGTTCCTGGCGTTCGCGTCCCGGAAGGTCATGGCCGGGAGATTCCACTTGGCCTCGACCAGCGCGCAGATGCTGGTGTGGTCGTAGACGTGGTGCGAGACGTGGTGCGGCCGGGACCAGGGCGAGACCATCACGAACGGCACCCGGAAGCCGTACCTGGCGAAGCCCTCATAGAGCGACTGCCCGGCGGGGACGGCCGGCGGGATGTCGTCCGGGGGGATCGCCCGGGGCGGCGGCACGTGGTCGTAGTAGCCGCCGTGCTCGTCGTAGGTCCAGATCATCAGGGTCTTGTCCCACGCGGGGCCGGTCATGAGCGCGGACGTGACCAGCGCGACGAACGCCTCGCCCTGCGCGATGTTCTGCGGGTTCTCCTCCGACTGGACGCCGTAGTCCGGCTCGACTATGGAGAAGCCCGGCAGGCTGCCGGCCGCAGCGTCGGAGAAGAACTGCCCTATGTGAACGGTCTTGGCGGGGTTCTTGAGGAAGGCCGGCGGGAAGAGCAGCGTGCTCGCGGCGGGCAGCGTGGTGCCGGCCACGTTGCTGGTGTAGTAGTCCTTCCACGTGATGCTGGCCGCGTCCAGGCGGTCGAAGATCGTCCCGTTCGGCGGGTAGTCGGTCGCGTTGGGAGTGGTGTCGTTCACCTGGCCGATCGACGTCGCGCCGATGAGGTAGCGGCGGTTCGGGAAGGTCTGGCCGAGCACCGAGCAGAAGTAGCGGTCGGCGAGCGGGAACACCGAGGCCAGCGAGTAGTAGAACGGCTGGTCGTCGTGGTCCCAGTAGCCCATCGAGACCGGGCCGCTGAACGACTCGACGAAGCCGTCGAGCTCGCCGTTGTTGTAACTGACGTGGCTGGTCAGCCAGTCCTGGCCGGGATGCCCGCCCAGCTGGCAGGTGGTTGGCATGTGGAACGCGTGCTGGATGTCGCCGTTGGCGTACGGGTTCGTGGCCCGCGGCAGGCCGTGCCGGAGCCGGAACCCGTCGGCACCCTCGCGCCGGAGCATGCCGAGCCTGTTGTCGTAGGAGTGGTTCTCCATCATCACCACGACGATGTGCTCGATCTGCGGGATCGTGTCGGTGCCCATGGGGAGCTTCGGGTAGGGCAGCGATCCCGGCTGCCGCAGCACGCGGGAGTGCTGCGCAGCCGCCGCGGCCGCCGAGCTCAACGCGCCGGTCCCCGCGATGGCACCAGCCGCCAATCCGGCCTTCAGCAGCCCGCGCCTGCTCGGTCCGCCCCCGGATTCCCCGGCGGTGCTGCCCTGCTTCGCGCTCATGACGACCTCCGACTGTGCTGGCTGATAATGCCTGTCTGCTCTCGGCCGACGGGCCTGGCCGAGTCTTCCGCGTCGGAGCGACCAGCGGGGGATTTCGCGACAACGAGCAGAAGACGCCTACATGTCCGGAAAGTCAACCAGCCCGGCGGCCGGCGCGCCAGGCCCCGCAGCCACCAGCGAGCGGGAGGCAGGAGGCACACTGGTAGCAAGAAGGAAGCAGCGGCTGGCCAACGAAGGCCGCACGAGCCCAAGCCGGGAATTCCCGGGCAAGGACCTTCAGCGAACCTGAACCGGACATACAGCCGTTCCCAGGTTAAGGTCGGCATGCTGGCTGCCGGGACCCGCGCGGGGGGCGGCGGGCCCCGGGCGGCAGGAAGGATCGCGTTATGCGCCGGGACGACGTGCGCTATGCAGCGGTCGCGCGCGACGCTGGCATTCGCAGGATCAGCAAGCTCACCTGGCGGGCCGGCGCGGTCGGCGTGGCGTGCTCGGCGCTGATCGCCGTGGCGTTCGGGCATCACACAGCCGTCCAGCAGCCGAAGACCGGTAACGGCAACGCCGGGCATCCCGCGATCGTGATCCCGGCCCAGCCCCCGGCTCCCGCCCAGGGCGCGGGCCAGGTGACCTCAGGAGCATCGTGACTACCCTCGCCGTGGCCACCGACACCTTCAGCGTGTTCGGCACAACGGCGACTCTGCTGGTCGGCGAGCCGGGGACGATAGCGATCGCCCGCGCGATCGCCGATGCCGAGCTGGCGGTCGTCGACCTGGCCTGCAGCCGGTTCCGGCCGGACTCCGAGCTCTCCCGGCTCAACGCGGCCGCTGGCGCGGTCACCAGCGTCAGCGAGCTGTTCGCGGAGCTGGTCGGGGCGGCGCTCCGCGCGGCCAGGCTCACCGACGGCGACGTCGACCCGACGTGCGGGCGGGCGCTGGCGAGGATCGGCTACGACCGCGACTTCGCGCTCCTCCAGGCCGCGGCGCCGGAGGCCCGCGCCGGGCAGTCGCGAGCGCGGGCCAGGCGGCCGGGCCGCGTGCCCGGCTGGCGCAGCGTGCAGCTCGACCGCGGGCGGCGGCTGATGCAGCTCTCGAACGGCGCGCAGCTCGACCTGGGGGCGACGGCCAAGGCGTGGGCCGCGGACCGCTGCGCGGAGATCATCGCCGCCGAGACCGGCTCGGGGGTCCTGGTCAGCCTCGGCGGGGACATCGCGGCGGCCGGGCCGCCGCCGGCCGACCGTGATGGGGCAGGTGGGTGGGGGGTGCGCGTGACCGACGATCACGCCGCCGGGCCGGAGGCGCCCGGGCAGACCGTCACGATCCGCTCCGGCGGGCTGGCCACGTCGAGCACGACCGTCCGCGCGTGGGCCGTCGGCGGCCGCCGGATGCACCACATCATCGACCCGGCGACCGGCGAGCCCGCCCGGTCGTGCTGGCGCACGGTCAGCGTGGCGGCGGCGAGCTGCGTCGACGCCAACACCGCCAGCACCGCGGCGATCATCCGCGGCGAGGCGGCCCTGCGCTGGCTGCGGGACGCCGGCCTGCCCGCCCGCCTGGTGCGCCACGACGGGGCCGTCGAGACCACCGGCGGCTGGCCGCACGATCCCGGCCCGGCCGGGCAAACGTGACCCTGCTGGCCGCTCAGCTGCGGGCCAGCCAGGTACTCGCCGTGCGGGTGCCGCCGGGCGCGATCGTGGTCAACTCCTCGACGCCGCTCTGGTACCTCACCCGCGCCACCGGCCTGGTCGCGCTCGTGCTGCTGACCGCCAGCATGGCGCTCGGCCTGCTGTCCTCGGTCCGGTACCAGCGCCCGGCCTGGCCCAGGTTCGTCACCGCCGGGCTGCACCAGAACACCGCACTGCTCGCGCTGGCCTTCATCGCGATACACGTCGTGACCACGCTGGCGGACAGCTACGCCCCGGTGCGGGTGCAGGACGTGGTGATCCCGTTCATCTCCGCCTACCGGCCGCTGTGGCTGGGGCTGGGGGCGGTCGCCTTCGACCTGATGCTCGCGCTGATCGTCACCAGCCTGGTCCGGACCAGGCTCAGCTACCGGTCCTGGCGCCTGGTGCACGGGGGTTCCCACCTGGCCTGGCCGGTCGCCGTGCTGCACGGCCTCGGCACCGGGTCGGACACGCCGGTGCGCTGGGTGCTCGCGGTGACCGTGGCCTGCGTCGCGCTGATCGCGGCGCTGACGGGATGGCGCCTGGCCTACGGGTGGCCGTCGCACGCCGGCGCCCGCCTGGCGGGCGCGCTCGCGCTGGTGCTGGCGCTCATCGCGGGCGGCGCGTGGCTGACCGCGGGGCCGCTGCAGCCAGGCTGGGCCCGGCGGGCTGGCACCCCGCCGCAGCTGATCCACGGCGGCCGGACCATCACGCGGCCCGCGGCCGGCGGCGCCCGATGAGGAACGCCCCGGCCGGGCTGCCCAGGCTCATCCCGCCGGGCGGGCCGTTGTCGCTCGCTGAGCACCTGGCCCGGTACGGCCCGGTCCCGTTCCGTGACGCCGCGGGGACGGACGGGCGGGGGCTGATCGCCGAGGTGGAGCGGGCCGGGCTGACCGGCCGCGGCGGCGCGGCCTTCCCGGCCGGGCGGAAGATGCGCGCGGTCGCCGAGACCGGCCGCCGGGCGGGGCCGCTGCACAGCCCGGTCGGCACGGTGGTGGTCGCGAACGGCACCGAGTCCGAGCCGGCCAGCGGCAAGGACCAGATGCTGCTTGCCCGGGCGCCGCACCTGGTACTGGACGGCATCGCGGTGGCCGCCGAGGCGGTCGGGGCGACCCGCGGCTACCTGAGCCTGCACGCCGGGAACGACGAGCTGGCCCGCCAGCTGGCCGCCGCGGTCGCCGAGCGCGATCGCGAGGGGCTGAACCGGGTGCCGATCCAGGTCTTGGCCGCTGCGGGCGGATACGTGGCGAGCCAGGAGACCGCCCTGGTCAGCCACTTGAACGGCGGGCCGCCGAAGCCGACGTTCGTGCCGCCGCGGCCGTTCCAGAAGGGCGCGCACGGCCGGCCCACGCTCGTGCAGAACGTCGAGACCCTCGCACACATCGCGCTGATCGCGCGGTTCGGCTCCGGCTGGTTCAGCGAGATGGGCGCCGGCGCCGGATCCGCGCTGGTCACCGCCGGCGGGGCGGTCCGCAGGCCCGGCGTCTACGAGATCGCCCTCGACATGCCCGTCGGCGACCTGCTGCGCCAGGCCGGCGGGCCGTCCGAGCCGCCCCAGGCCGTCCTGGCCGGCGGGTACTTCGGCGGCTGGCTGCCCTACGAGCAGGCGCTGGGCGTCCCGGTCAGCGACCCGGCGCTGCGCGCGGCCGGGGCGACGCTGGGTCCCGGGGTGCTGGTGCTGCTTCCCGAGTCGGCCTGCGGGCTCGCCGAGACCGCTCGCGTCGCCGCCTACCTGGCCAGCCAGAGCGCCGGGCAGTGCGGCCCGTGCCACAACGGGCTCCCCGCGCTGGCCCGGGCGCTCGGGCAGCTGGCGTTCGGCCCGCCCGATGCGCGGGCGCTCGGCTGGGCCGAGCAGCTGCTGGGGCTGGTGGCCAGGCGCGGCGCCTGCCACCTGCCGGACGGGACCGCGGCGTTCGTCGCGAGCTCGCTCCGGACGTTCGGGCCCGAGCTGCGCCTGCACGGCGCCTCAGGGCCGTGCCCCCGGGTCCGGCGCAGGCCCGTGCTCCCCGCGCCCTGGCACGACGGTAGCGGCAGGTGAGCCCGGAGCTGCGGGTCAACCCGATCGCATGCGAGGCGCACGGGCTGTGCACCGAGCTGCTGCCCGAGCTGATCACCGCGGATCCCTGGGGGTACCCGATCATTGCGCCGGGCCCCGTGCCCCCCGGCCTGCTCCCCCTCGCCCGCCGCGCGGTCGCGGCCTGCCCCACCCTCGCCCTGCTGCTCGGCGACCCTGAATAGGGCCGGGGCGACTCGGCTGTCCTGGCCGGGGACCGGTGCTCTAGGCTCGGCGAGGGCTGGCCGACACCGTCGTGACCGGCTTCAGGGCGTCCGTTATGGAAACTGATCGTTCGTCCACGATGCGGAGGCGAGTTGATGGGTCCGCTCGACGGGGTCAAGGTCATCGAGATCGCGAGCCTGGCACCGGGCCCGTTCGGCTGCATGATCCTCTCCGACCTCGGCGCGGACGTGCTGCGGGTGGACCGCGCGGAGCGCTGCGGGCCCGCCGCCACCGCCCCGCCCGACCCGATGAGCCGGGGCCGGCGGTCGGTCGGGATCAACCTGAAGGACCCCGACGGGATCGAGTTGCTGCTGCGGCTCGCCGAGCGGGCCGACGTGCTCGTGGAGGGGTTCCGGCCCGGGGTCGCCGAGCGGCTCGGGTTCGGTCCCGAGGTGTGCGCGGCGCGCAACCCGCGGCTGGTGTTCGCGCGGATGACCGGCTGGGGGCAGGACGGCCCGCTCGCGCCGACCGCCGGGCACGACATCGACTACATCGCGATCTCGGGCGCGCTGTCCCTGGTCGGCCGGGCCGGCGAACGGCCGGTCCCGCCGGTCAACCTGCTCGGCGACTTCGGCGGCGGGGGCATGCTGCTCGCGCTCGGCGTG
>Ga0070706_100005123_pt1 | contig 12505 bp, 12 predicted proteins | sample KBSK5501metaG_FD_65476 | JGI IMG/M metagenome (GOLD analysis project Ga0070706, IMG submission 65476) | Corn, switchgrass and miscanthus rhizosphere microbial communities from Kellogg Biological Station, Michigan, USA - KBS K5-50-1 metaG | ecosystem: Host-associated > Plants > Roots >...
GAATTGTACCTCTTTTCTCTCTTCGCGCATAGTCTTTTTATGTACGTGCTCCGTAGGTAGATAGAGGCAGAGAGTAATTCATTCTACTCTTTTCTGACTACATGCTGTCACGCAGATAATCATCACCTGGCCAAATGTCTCAAAGAGATCCGTTTATAGTTTCGTTCAACAGGTCGGCTTCTGTTGAGTCCAGGGCGTCTAAAAGCGTAACTACTGTTATACCTCAATCACGACGGGGAGGACCAGAGGTTGGCTGTGGAATTTTTTGAAGATAGAACGTTCGGCAACGTCCCCGATTATTCTCCTGACGTAGACCCGGTTTGTGATCGTGCCTTTTTGAGTGGAAAGCGCTTTTGCTATGTCTTGCTGTAAGAATTTCGTCAGGTCTTTTGTTGATTCAGGCAATGAGGTCCCCCGCATGATGACTTCGGGTTTCCTCGCTAATTGACCGGTAGAAGCCTTGATTTCTACCAGCAGGATCACTACTCCCTCCTGTGCTAACCGTTCACGGTCACGGATCACGTACCTTTCCAGTTCTTCCCCCGATACTTCATCGACGTAGACATTTTTCACCGCAATTTTCTTGCCCAATTTGGCGTGTTGAGCAGTAAATACGACTTCCTGCCCCTTTTCAATCAGAAAAATCTGATTTCTTTTGTAGTGCATTTTTTCACCGAGAGTACGGTATGCGATCATATGTCGATACGTTCCGCTGATTGGCAGGAGGAATGTGGGCTGGGTCAACGAAATTAACAGCATATGATCGCCGGAAGAGCCATGACCGGAGACATGGAAGGAGCCACTGGCACTATCCGAATACAGGACCGTTGCACCTTTTTTTGCGATCGCATCTACCAACGAACTGACCGCAAGTTCGTTGCCCGGTATCGGATCAGCGGAGAAGATCACCAGATCATTGGGTTGCAGTCGTATGTCTTTGAATTCTCCCCCCGCTATGCGTGTCATAGCAGAGTTTTCCTGGCCCTGGCTTCCCGCTACCAGCAGCATGACTTGATTGCTCTTATAGCGGGGTATGTGCTCTATTGGGATTTCAGTTCCCCGTTTGATATGCAGATAGCCGAGTTGTTGTGCGATGCGTTTGGCTTTGATGATGGATCGACCGACAAAACAGACTTTACGGTTGAGCTTTTCCGCCGCCTCAATCGCCTGGTTCAAACGGGACACATTGGAAGAAGTGGTCGTGATAAAGACCTTTCCTTGATAGTCACGCATCGCTTTTGCAAAATTCTGCGTGAGCATCTCTTCCGAGGGAGTAAAGCCGGGTCTTTCCGCGCCAAGGCAATCAGAAAGAAGGGCCGTGATGCCTTGTTGTGCTGCCTGTGTTATTTTGAGAAATTCCGTTCGTTTCCGGTCAGCAGGAGTCAAATCGAATTTGTAGTCGGCGCCATGGTAGAAGTTGCCTGCAGGTGTTTCAATGAAAAGGTGTGCCGCATCTGGGATGGAGTGTGTGACATGGATGAAGGTAATGGTGAAGTCACCGATCTGCATGGTGCCAGGAGTAAATGGCACCGTCTGGACAACAGGCTGAGTATGGAATTCGGTCAATTTTTCATTGGCAAGAGCGGCGGTGAGCGGTGATCCGTACACAGGGAAAGACGGCAATTGCGGCAAAATAAACGGCAAGGCGCCGATATGATCTTCGTGTCCATGGGTCAACAGCATACCGACGATGTTCTTTTTGGCTTTGCCCTCGGGCATACTATTCTGAAGGAGATAGGTAATATCGGGCAGGAGTAAGTCTACTCCCAACATGGGTTCATCGGGAAACCCTAAGCCGCAATCGACAATTAGGATCTGGTCTTTGTACTCATAGACATACATATTGCGTGTGACATCTTCAACTCCTCCAAGCGACAAGAATTTGACCGTTTCCGGCTGCATTTCTTCAGTTATTTGAGTGTGTTCTGTTGCCATGTACTGCTCCGGTAGACTGGAAACACATTTCGTCGTTGTTCATGCATGTCAGACTGCTGACTCTACTGCTTCCAATGGCTTTCAAACTCGGCTGGAGGGAGTTAGCCCACGGTAGAATGGATGCGCTTGTACTTGTACACCTCGTCGAGAATGCGTCTGAGTTGTTGTTTGAGAGCAGTATAATCCTCATCTTCAGTTCTGTCTATTAGCTCTGTTGAAAACTGGCGGGAAGTTTCATTTATCGATTAAAACCAACTAAATCGCATTGCCTCACGAAAAATCGTCTTTGTCCTCTTCACAAAACCACCTCTAATCGAAGTGTTTTCCACCTCTGCAACAAGATCAGCTCTACTAGTACATATGTTCGTAAATTGGCTTTCCTGGATACTATAAGAAAGAATACTACTACTGGATGCTAAGGGCAATCTCTCGACTATCAGATATGTCGACAAAGAGCAAAGGAAAGGAAGGTAATATGGCCAAGCGTGGAAACGGCGAGGGGTCAATCTACTACCGAAACTCAATTGGAAAGTGGGTAGGAAGTGTTACTCTAGGCACAGGCAAACGAAAAGTATTCTATGGCAAGATATCAACTTTGAGACGGGGATACTACAAGTACGCCGTGTTCTATCACGTGTCCCAACGAATATGCCAGAGCGGGAGCATGCGTATGTGAAAGCGGAACCAAAGACATAGAAGAGCCGTCGAAGCGTGATGATTGCGCCTTTTGCGCTTGAGGCTTTGAAAAGGCATCGTGTGAGTCAACTGGAAGCGAAGTTGAAAGCAGGCGAATTCTGGCAGGAATATGACTTTGTGTTTTGTACCTTACACGGTACACATCTCAACCCCAATCACGTCGTTGAGGAATTTAAGAAGGTACTCAAACAGGCCGGGCTACCAAATATCCGCTTCCATGATTTACGTCATAATGCAGCGACACTTCTCCTTAGTCTTGGTGTACATCCAAAAGTCGTACAAGAATTGTTGGGCCACATCCAGATCAGTATGACGATGGATGTGTACTCTCACGTCCTTCCAGGTATGCAATAGGATGCAATGAGTAAATTAGATGCTGCACTCCTACGGCCAGAAAGGAATGATGAGAAGCAGAAGTAGAAGACAGAGCCTCAAGATCAAGAGGAGGATGAGCTGAGTAATCCCAGTTGCTACATGGTTAATACATAAAGGGAGAGATGCACAGAAATGAAATATCCCAAGTCGCTTGTATCCTGGCTTTGGACGATCAAAAATTGTAGCTGGTAGCGCATACGGGATTCGAACCCGTGATCTCCGCCTTGAGAGGGCGATGTCCTAGGCCGCTAGACGAATGCGCCACGCCTTAATGGGTGCCTTAATAATAACGCGCCTATGATCCCTTTGTCAATAGCTTTGAGTGCTTGAAATCGTTTCGCGTTTAACGGCTGGTCCGGCCAGAAATGAGGAAGAGACAGCGATAGTGCTAAAAATGAGAATTGAGCCGAAAGCGAGGGTAAAATTACCTGTGTGCTCGAAAAGAAGGCCGATGATGGGAGGCCCTAAAATCACCGTTGGAACCGAGATCACGCTTACTAACCCCTGAGCAACACCCTTGCCAACGTCACGCAGGCGTGCTGCCTCATTGAAGACTGAAGTGTAGGGGATAGTTGCTCCGATGGCAATCAAAGCCATACCTGCTACAACGAGAAAGGGTAGGTGCAGTGGCAGAGCCAGGAAGGCCACACCGATAAAGCCCATGATCGTGCCTAACCGCAGCAATGGAATAGCCCCTATAATTCCACGGCCTATTAAGATGCCGCCCAATGGTCGAAAGAACATGCCCGTCAGAAGTGCGAGTGAGCCAAGTGTAGCAGCTAATCCTAGTGACAACCCGTATTGATAGGCAAGGTACACGGCGATCCATGCCGCCACAGCGTTGCCAAGGCCAAACGTGCCCATATGTGAAAGACCGAGCGTCCAGACGGCTGGTGAGCGTAGACCTGCCTTTACATCTATCCTGGTTGGTGTGTGTGCCGCCTGACCATCATTGACAATTAACCAGGTGATGACAACTAAGATGGCGAGCAGCCCCCAGAATAGGAATGCGCTACGCCAGCCAAACCAATCGTACAGCAGTGGCGTGAATAGCAAGCCAAGTGCGGAGCCGACCTGTACGGACCCGCCGTAAAGACCTTGTGCCAGTGATGAGTGTTTGCCCATACTAGCCGCAACGCCTGCTCCTGCTACAAAAGCTCCTCCAGCGCCGAAGCCAGTGATAGTGCGGCAGAAAAGTATCCAGGTGAAATTTGGAAAGAGTGGAAGCAGCACTCCGCCTGCCGCCATGAGGATGCTTGAGCCAATAAGTACAGGTCGTTGCCCAAAACGATCCGCTAACGCGCCAGCAGGGATATACATTACAGCTAATCCAAGAAATAATAGTGTTGACATTAGACCAGCTTGACCGTTATCAATTTGTAGATCTGTACGCAGAATGGGTATAAGTGGACCGTAATTGGTGTAGTTAACTGCAGTCACAGCCGAGGTCAGGCAAAGCGCACCGATACGCAAAGGGATGTTGCTTGGTTGCCTGCGTTTTGCGGGTTCTTGAAGCATTTCGGCTGCAAAAACTGTGGGTGGTTGTGACATGCGTCGGGTTCTCCTTGGTGTCGTTGAAAGAGGTACATGTTTCTTGACGCCATTATATCATCTGATATCGGCCTACCAGTTTACCGAAAACAGGCCCGATGCGCGGAGACCACCATCCCACTACAAGGGTCTCAAGCCCACTCCTCTCCACACCCATTCATACAAAGATTACGAAGAGAGCATTGAAAGCGCGAGTATATTGCATCGTGAGATGCGCTCTTGTATACTCGTAATAACTGGAAAGTAAAGCACAAAGATAGTGGATGCACTATACATTCGAGGTCTTTTACGAAGAAACTTACGGCACGATTTGAAGATGCTTTGGTCTTTGCAACGCGGTTTCATCAAAGGCAAAACAATGTGGACTGTATTGAGTACGGTGCAGTATTTGATGTGAGTGCGAGGTACCGCTACTCATTATGGCGTATATGGTGTGCTTACCAACCACGAATTGTTTTCGTTTTGCTCAATCCGAGTACTGCCGATGGAGAGAGAAATGATCCAACTATCCGGCATTGTATTGGTTTTGCGCGAGCATGGAAGTTCGGTTCTCTGGAGGTAGTGAACCTGTTTGCTTATAGAGCGACCGATGCGAGAGAGCTTTTCAAGCTGAACGATCCCGTTGGAGAGGAGAATAATTACTTCCTCATGCAGGCAGTTGAACGATGCTCAACCGTTGTGGTTGGTTGGGGTACCAGGGGAACTTTGCTTGGCAGAGATAACCAGGTCATGTCCTTGCTTGCTGGTAGAAAGGATGTGTATTGCCTGGGTAATACAAAAGATGGGCAGCCGCGACATCCTTTGTATGTAAAAAGTGATATTATCCCCGTTCCATTTTGTGTTCAATTGTAGCAATGAGACACACTTATTGTGCCTGGTAATGCTGTTCAAGTAACTGTTTGATTGAAGCCAATTCTTCTTTCATAGCCGCCAGTTCAGCTTCCAGGTTGCTCGTTTCGTCCTCGTCATTTTCCTCATCTGCGTCATTGTCTTTGTCGTTCTCATTTTCTCCCGCTGTTTTCGCTTTCCTTCTACTCTGAAGGGAAAGAAACGTCGTCGCGAGATAGCTTGATAACACGCCAATGATGCCAAGGCCAAAAAACATCAGGATGATTGCCATTGATTGTCCCAGGGTTGTAACGGGAAAGTAATCACCGTAGCCTACCGTTGTAATAGTGACGAAAGCCCACCAGACCGCATCATGATACGTTTTGATATTTGCGTTGGGAGCGCCTTGTTCAGCTAGTAGAACAATCCAACTGATAGTGAAAACCAGGAACAGCGCAATGACAAGGGTAAAGAGCAGCGTGCTTTGAGCGAGACGTCTCGTTAGCATTCGTTGTAATTCACCGCCTGTCATTTTCCGCAATAAACGGATAATTCGGAACAGCCGGGCGACGCGGAAAATGGCAAACGCGGAAAGTGGAATACTGCCCAGCAGATCAAGCCATCCTCCGCCTTTGAGAAAATATCCCCATTTGTTTGGGGCCAGGCGAAGGCTTCGAAAGAAATCGAAGAGGAAAACGGCACACAGGGAGTCTTCTAAAATTAATAAGACGTTTTTATCCGACTGTGATAAGTTTCCGAAATAAAGGGGAATGAGGATAATGAGGGAGAAAATAGCTAGTAAGCCTATGACTAAATCATAGGTTGTAATTTTTCTGGTAGGACGATTTGCGGTTTTATTGTTTGTGGTAGGGTTTGCTGCCATTTTCAGTTGGTCCTTTCAAGTTTTTGCAATTCTTTGATGGTAATGGCCCAGGCGTGGGAATGTGGGTCGATCACGTCGAAATGATCAACTCCTTCCAATTCGATGTAGGTTACTGGGTCGTTGAGGGCTCTGGCTGCATTTGAATATGCTTGACTGACCTGGAGAGGCACGCTCTCGTCGTTTGTTCCGTGTATGAGCACCTGTGGAACTCCAAGTGGCAGCATGGCGGCGGGTGAGGCTGCAATATAGCGTTCAGGTACCTCTGTAAAGCTTCCTCCGAGTAGCTCAACTACTGCGCCATTACTCAAATGAAGTCGCCAGGCCATTTCGAGATCAACAACTCCTGCGAGACTGATTACTCCCCTTAACACCAATGGAGTAGCAGTTTCTTCGTTATCGGCCGGTATTTGTGAGCTGGCAAGCGGGCTGTGATGAGCGACTTGAGGTATTCGTGGACGGGCTGCTAGCCAGAATGCCAGGTGACCACCTGCAGAGTGCCCGATGGGTATCACACATTGTAGGTCTAGCGTATAGGATGGCGCAAGTTTGCGTAAGTAGTCGGTGGCCAGGGCTACATCCAGGAATGTTCCGGGCCAACCTCCACCAGAGTTGCCTATTCGTCGGTACTCGATATTCCAGGCAGCGTAACCACGTTTTGCGAGGTCTTCAGCAAGACTATTCATGAGATCAAGTCCGTAACGCGCACGCCAGTAGCCGCCATGAATGAGGATGATGATTGGGTGAGGACCGGGTATGTTGGGTACATAAAGGTCTCCAAATTGTTGAGGCTCCGGGCCGTATGCTAGGCGCAAGAGTTTGATAGAAGAAGATTTTTTTGCTGGCTGCTCATTTGGGTTATGAGTGTGCATATTGTTACCTCCTTATGCTTATAACAGAAGCATAACATCCAAGTTTAAATATGCAAGGCTATCCAGATTCATGCACCTGCCCGCCTTGTCTGCCTTTCATTTGCGGTGGTATACTTCTTTTTGGGTCAACCCATGTAACACCTTCACGTATTTTAATATGTTCGTGTACTGTTTGTGTTGATCTGTGATAAATATTGGCAAGTTTAAGGAGGAATTGAACCTATGGCAAAAGCAGAACGACGAGCTGAAGTCGAGTGGCAAGGCACTTTGATACAGGGTAGCGGAACGATAGTTAGTGTTGGTAGTGGTGCAATCGGGAATCTACCGGTTACCTGGGCATCGCGCACTGAGCGTTCCGATGGCAAGACCAGTCCGGAAGAACTGCTAGCTGCTGCTCACGCTTCATGTTTTGCAATGGCTCTCTCAAATGGACTGGCACAGGCTGGTACACCAGCGGAGCGCTTACATGTTACTGCGACCAGCACGTTTGAGCAAGTTGAAGGTGGATTTAAGGTGTCAACCATGGCACTTGATGTAGGTGGTAAAGTTCCAGGATTAGATCAAGCCGGTTTTGAAAAAGCGGCCCAGGCGGCTGGTCAGGGCTGTCCTATTTCTAATGCGCTGCGCAACAATGTGGCAATTAGCGTCAATGCCCACCTGGAGAGTTAGCAAATATAGAGTGAAAACATTGTAACAAAGGCGGCCGTAACAGGTCGCCTTTGCTTTCTATTTTTAGTCTCAAAGTATACGAATGAACTGTTTTCAAGAAGCTCCCGTATAGTTTGTTGAGGATTGCCAATGCAATCTCGCTTGAAATGTTAATTTTTTTGTTGTCAATTGAAACCTGCATAAAATCTCAGGAGTATCAATATGTCAGATTACCTGGACCTCTATGACTATCGTTGCCGCGTTGCGGATATGTATCGTTTGCGTAGACAAGCTACACTTACCGGGGAAGATGCTGTAATAATATTACAGCGTTTTCGTGAGGCCAGGGATGAGCTGTTCGCAAACCATCCGCAATCTGCATTGGATGAAGAGCAGAAGCGGAAATTCCACGGGCTGCGCTATTTCCCCTATAACCCTGCGATGTGTGTAGAGGCTGGTATTGATACAGAAGTTGAGCCTGTACAATTAAGCGTTGCTATGAATGCGGAAGAAACGATGACCATGACTACGATAGGTCGACTGCATTTCACTCTCGAGGGAGTGAGAGCGGCACTCTCACTCTACTGGTTGAACATTTATGGAGGCGGGCTCTTCCTGCCATTCCGTGATACAACCAGTCCTGCCGAAAGCTACGGAGCTGGACGTTATCTCTTCGACACGATTAAAGGGAGCGATTTCCTGGCGACCCCTGGTATGTTGGGAATAGAGCGTATCTTGCTTGACTTCAATTACGCCTATAACCCATCGTGTGCTTATAATGATAGATGGGTTTGTCCACTGGCTCCAGTTGATAATCGCCTCAAGATACCTATACGCGCGGGGGAGTTGAAGTTCAAAGATTTATAGAGCTGCCACAAGTGGCGGGAGCACCACTCCCGCCTTTTCGTTGATTACAATTTCGGCGTAATCGTCCAGGGGTGTAGGTTGCAGGTTAATGATAATTAGAGGGACATCGTTTCTAAGTGCAAGGCTTGGCAGAGTAGCGGCTGGGGTAACTTTTAAAGAAGAGCCAACCACCAGGAACAGGTCACACGAGAGCGCGAGTTCCCTGGCTCGTGTAAGCTCTGCATCTGGGACGCGTTGACCAAAGAGGATGGTGGCGGCTTTGAGAAATCCTCCACAGTCTGGACAAAGCGGATCGATCTCACCAGCATCAATACGCTGCTGAAGTTCGTTGATCGACGAGCGTTTACCACAGAGCGTACAGGCCGCGGCGCGTGATGTGCCGTGCATCTCAACTATATGTTCTGCGTTATTGCCAGCGTCATGATGCAGACCATCGAAGTTCTGTGTGACAATACCAAGTAAGCGGTTCTTTCTTTCCAATTCCACTAGAGCCAGGTGAGCCGCATTGGGGCGAGCGGATAAAACCTGCGCTGAGAGATTACGTCGTGTCTGCCAGTATTGTTGACGAGCCTCTGGTTTATTGATGAAGTCCTGGTAACTGATAGGTGGCTGTTGTAACCAGATGGAACCAGGGCTACGAAAATCGGGTATGCCAGATTCGGTGCTGATGCCTGCTCCAGTCAGCGCCATAATACGTTGAGCTTGCTTCATGAGTTCGGCAGCAACTTGGATTTGTTGTTCGATGTTTTGCATAGCTTGTTTTGGTTTGATCGTCCTAAACAATCGGGTATATCACCAGGTGGTAGATGCCAAACAAAAGCATTCCCAGGGCAACCACCAAAATCACGGCTCTGATCGTATTCCACTTGAAGTTCTCGGCGATAGCGGTGAGGAACAAAACCACTGCCAGGAAGACGGTGTTCAACACATATGCATCGCCTTGCTCTTTGGCAGCCTGTCCTTCATCGAAGGTTTTAGCTGCCTTAGCATCAAGCTGGTCGGCTGTATCTGACAGCCCGACCTTGTATTGTGGCATGAAGAGCGGACCGGGAGGCGCATTCGGATTGTTGAACGGATCGAGTGCCAACCAGGCTGCGAATGTCGGCCGGAACTCAGGCCTGAAGCGATTTTCATACATGTTTGCCAGTTTGGTATTACCCTGGGTATAAGCGTTGAGCCAATTGTTGACGAGGATAACGTCGTAGAGCCTGTACTGCCCTGCAAGTGTCGAGTCACGAGTTGATTCCACCCGCAGAGCGCTAGCTTGAGCATACTTGGTGGATTGCTCACCAGCCCAGCGTGTAGCCTGATAGCCGCTCCAGGCCGTTGCCACAGCCACCACACCCAACATGATCGCTGTTACTACCTCGAACCAGCGCTCAGTGCGCTGCTGACTGGTCAAAGGTTGTTTTTGTTGCTCATTGGAAACTGGGGTAGACTGTTGGGTACGATCGTCTTGCTGTTCCTCGTTACTCTCGGACACAGGGATAGATTGCAGGGTAGGATTGTCTTGCTGTTCATCTTTGGTCTCGCTCATGCTTCAGTACATCGCGCAGCGGCGATTTGCTCCTTCCAATAGTGATGCATCCAGGCGACAGCAGTCAGCATGTTTAGTATTGTACGTTGGACACGTCACGATAGCAAGAAAAGACTGAGCTTCTATGGAATGGCAAGTTGGACGGAAGTCACGGTGAATGTCGCAGTTGAGCCTGAAACATATAATGTCAGTTGACCACCAGTATATTCGGAATCGCTAATGGATTTGTCTGGAGATGGACTCATCGGAACAGTCTGATTATCGACCTTGAAAAAGAACTTGCTACCTTGAACGGTTGCCTGTATCGTATGAAGCTGACCGAAACCGGTCTTGAAATCTGGTACAGGATTGGTAGATCCGCCTAATTTTGTTGCTTTAGTTGCAACATTTGGATTGTATTTCTGTACAGTTGAGATACCATTCGCTTTGATGCCAAAAGCATAGCAAGTCACATTGCCACCATTTCCATCATCCCTTTCTCGAAATGCCAGGCCGAACCAGGCGTTTTGGTCACCCTGGTTCTGGTTCATGGTGACTGTTAAAGTGAATGAATCAGGCAGCGTACCAACAACGGGATGAGGAAAATAGGTATCTGGTCCACCATTGATTTGAATATCATACTGATTATTTACAATTCCTGTTGTCAGGCCACCTATCGTACCAGCGGTCCAATTACGAGTAGTACTGTGGAAGTTTTCTGTAAAAGGTGTCACAGTTGTCGATGTGGTGTTTTGATTGGAGTGAAGTCCCGGAATAACACCTTGTTTCACTAAGAGCAAACCTGTTGATACAAATAGAATGAGCGCGATGACGATATACCTTATCGGTACTTTGCCCACAGAACGTGGTACAGTTGGCTTAATAAGACTTGTACTGCCAGGATTCGTAATACGAGAGGAAGAGCCATAAGGCGGTGTCGCTCCGTAATTTGATGGTTGTTGTGGATGAACGTTTGCACCAGTATAAGCAGGTGGAGACTGTGCACCGTAGTATGAGGGAGTCGCAGTGATCGGACGATTCTGCGATGGCGTGGTCAAGTTTTGGACTGGCGTGATGAGATTACCAGGCAAAGAAGCTGAAAGCTGATTTGTAACAAATTGGTTAGCGCTTTCCAGAGCCTGCGCCATGGTCTCAGCAGATTGAAATCGATCTTCAGGGGCCTTTGCTATGGCCTTCGCAGTGATCTGTCCAAGTATCTCTGGTACATAAGGATTCACTTCACGGACGGGCTTTGGAGGTGTATAGACATGCTGGAAGAGCAGTCCCTGGATGGTAGTTGAATGGAAAGGTACCTCTCCAACTAGCATCTGGTAGAGAACGATGCCAAGGGCGTAGACATCGGTGCGGGCATCGACCGGTTTGCCATTGATCTGTTCAGGGGAAATATATTCGGCGGTCCCCACGATTTGATCGACGTTGGTGAGTGATGGGTCGTTTCTGACTTCGCCTCCTGTGATACCGAGCATCGTTGCTTCGTGGCGGTTGTCATACATCTTGGCAATTCCGAAATCTGAGAGCAGGAGTTGATTGCGGTCGATGGACGAAACGAGCATGTTTTGTGGTTTCACATCGCGATGTACGATACCGCGCAGATGCGCATGGTACAAGGCTCTGGCCATTTGCTGGCAATTGAGGATAGCCTGCCGTGGGTCGAGTGCATGTCCGCCGCGTAACTGATCGCGTAAAGTTCCACCACCCACGTATTGCATTACAAGATAGGTGAGGTTGCCGATCTCGCCGAAATCGTAGACTGCGACAATGTTGGGGTGTTGCAAACTTGCGATCAGTTGAGCTTCGCGCTCGAATCGTGCTTTGAACCCCTCCTGGTCAGCAATCTGTGAAAGGATGACTTTGATAGCTACCTCGCGCCGCAAGCGCGCGTGGTAGCCTTTGTAGACCCGCGCCATACCTCCTTCACCCAATTTGGACTGGATAGTGTAGGCACCCAATTGCTGTCCAATAAAGGGATCATTCTCCATACCTGTTCCTCCTCTGTCATCCCGCAATACAATACCATTCTACAGTAACAGCATTTCCTGGTCCTGTAAAGGTGAGAATTCCCTTTGTCGGACAATCGCTTCTCGGTACAGTAATTTGCACTCGGATAGTTTGTCCTGGCGAGAGAGTGCTACCGGCTGGTTTGAAGTTCATGCCTTTTAAACCGCTGCCGCTTGCAGACCAGTTCAAACTCAGTTTTGAAGAGGTGTTAGTTAGCGAGAAATAACAAATGTAATATCCTGCGGTGGTAAGAGCGCATTGCTGGTTGGCAAAGATGATTTTAGGCGTACCTGATAGGATTGGAGCGGGTATGACAGT
>Ga0070706_100005124_pt1 | contig 12503 bp, 10 predicted proteins | sample KBSK5501metaG_FD_65476 | JGI IMG/M metagenome (GOLD analysis project Ga0070706, IMG submission 65476) | Corn, switchgrass and miscanthus rhizosphere microbial communities from Kellogg Biological Station, Michigan, USA - KBS K5-50-1 metaG | ecosystem: Host-associated > Plants > Roots >...
AAATGTTCGGCGTTCGACCTTGTAACCTTTCACGGTTTTAACTTTCTAACTTCCCAGCTGCCGCTGCACTTCCTGACTCAACATCTTGCCATCGGCGCGGCCAGCCACTTTCGCCTGCAACGCTTTCATGACCGAGCTCATCTGTGCTTTTGAAGTCGCGCCAAGTTCGGCAATCGTTTCGCGCACAACCTTGGCAAGCTCATCGACGCGCATCGCTTGCGGCAAATACGATTGCAAGATCGACAGTTCCTCTCTTTCCTTAGCCGCCAGTTCAGCGCGCCCGCCTTTCTCGAAGCTTTCGACTGAGTCCTGCCGCTGCTTCACTTGTTTGCGAACGACCTGGGCCGCTTCCGCATCGTTCAGCTCCGCTTCCTTACCCGATTTTTCGATCGCCGCGTACTCGAGCGCGGATTTGACCATGCGCAGGGCGCCGACCTTGACCGCGTCCCTGGCGCGCATCGCTTTCTTTAAATCTTCGTCGACACGCTGCTGGAGTGTCATCGCTTCAGGCTACGGCAACGGTTTTGCCGCGCAACTTTTCTCAGGCGCAAAAATTGCCTAACGAATCGCGATCGAAGGCTTTGCTACAAAGTTGCGCTTTGGCACGGCGATCTGCTCAGGACGAGTGGCCCCTGGAATTTCAAGCCAACCGGCTTCGTCAAAGAACCACGACCGGCGCTCCAGTTTGACGAAGAGCGCGTGCGCTGGCGAAAAGACATCGATCGGGACTGTTAGCTCGCCAGCGAAAGCGTTGCCGTGAAATCGCGCCGCGCCAACGCGCTGGTCAATAGTGCAATCGAACATTTCGATACGTGAAGAGCGAACCGGAAGGCGCATGGTCACGCAATGCAACTCGCCAGCAGCATCGTGTCCCAAGACAACAAGTGTAGGTTCTCCGGCGCTCATTGGTTTAACGGCAAGCCGCAGTTCTATCCGTAGCCCACGCGGTTGTCTCGAAATCGAACCAATCGAGCCATCCGCTACGGTCGCTTCCTGCGCACGCAGCTTTAGCAACCGCTCGGGCCGGGCGGCGTATGCGAGAAATCGTCTGCGCGACAATTTTAGCTGCGTTTTGTGACAACGGATCGCCCGAAGTTTGGTTGCGGTCTCGGTCGCTGACTGCCGAACTCGCCGCGCGCGATCAAGAAACGCCCGACTCCTGCCATGGACGGTGTAACTCCACACCGGCAAGTGCGGTTCGTGCGAAAAAAATTCGCTCAAAACAAGCCGAAGCATTACCGCCAGCGCGCTGTGGTCGGGATGCGTATCAGCGATCGAGGGGACGAGAAGATGCGTCGGCATCCAATCGGTGGTGATGGCCGCGAAACGCTCGAGTATGGATCGACAATCGCGCATCAACAGGTCCGTCAGCTTTTGATCGGGCAAGGCGAGAAAGCGCGCGGCTGACGCGCTCACTCCGAGAACTCGCAGCGCTGCAAGCGCTTCGGCGCGCCGGAGTTTTCCCCAGCGTTTCCGATCGGTTGCGTTCAACCGCCACTTCCCTTCGAGGACGCGTTGCGGCCACGGATTGTCGTCGCCATCTGTGGCATAAACGACTCGGACGGCTGTACCCGCGCGGATGGCGCGTTGCAGAACGATACTGCAAGCAAGCGCTTCGTCGTCTGGATGCGGCGCGATCAGCATCAAACGCGATTCCGAATCCAGCGTGGCGGTCATCACCGGCTGGATGTTGTCTAGCAAAAGCAAGCAAGACAACCTCTAAACGACATTGTCAGGTATAACATTAGCGATGCCAGCGATCGAAGGGCGTGAAGTGTCGATCCACCGCTCGCGACCAGAGCAATACGAGCTTGTCCGATATCGATACCGATTCAAAAGTATGCGGCCCTACCGTAAGGAACCGCGCGCCGTCGTACGAAGTGCCGTCGAGCGTGCCTGAGACGGTCGCGTTGCGAGAGATAATTTTGTAAGACGCAGGAATCACGACCTCGAAATCAGAGCGATGAGGATTTTCAGGCGAAAGCTCCAGGATCGCGCCGGCTACCCACAAGCTCTTGGTCACCGGCAGGTAATTGCGCTCCACGAATCGACGCGTAGAAGCTGGATATCTGTTGATCATGATCGTCGCTACCACGCATGTGTGGGTTTCAATACACCGCTGCGGAGCAATATCCATCATGATTCCACGCTGGATGGCCTTCATTGTGATCCGTTCCAGAACGGGACGAAAACAGCGCTGGCGAAAAATGGTCTCCCCTTTGCAATCGAGTACGTAGTCGGACCCGTCGGTCAGCGCGAGGACGGAGCGGAGCATAGCAGTGTGGTGCCTCGTCCGGTCTTCCCAAAATCGCCGCGGCTGGACCAAGAGAAAAAATTCCGCAAGGGCAACGAATGCCGGCAGCGGCATCAGCCGGAGGATACGGGAAATCTTCCAATCACGCCCGGACAATTTGTCGGAGATATCGAGCAACGCGCTGCTAAACAAGACGAATACGAGCGGGTAATTTGACCGATAGGTCCTAGAGATTGGAGGCCAGAAAACCTGGAGCGCAATAGGATAAGATACGCAGAGAAGCAGAACAAATATGCGCCGAAAAGCCAAACCAGGGCCACCCGGGACACTGCTGATCCATCGTACCGCACAAACAACAATGAGCAATACCATCGTAAAGACCACGACCGCTAAGGTGGGATGGCTCTTGTAAACGAACTGATTTTTGTAAATAAGATCCGCCAAAAAATTGAAATCGAAAACGCCATACCGGAAATCGCGCCAAGTGCCTTTGAGCGCGAAAAAAATCATGATAATCGCGGGAACCAACACGGTCCCAGCGAGAAATGAAGCGGTGCACTGGAGAAGATACGTGATGGATTTGTCTAACTTTTCGCGACCAACGAGGACCAGCGTCAAAGGCGCACTGACTAGCAACGAAAGCAAGAAAACAGTCGATTTCATCGATACGCCGAAACAAAAGCCGAATAGAAGACCTGCCGCCAACGCCCGGCGCGCAGTCATCGAGCCGCGCACCAAAACAGTGATGCACAACAACCAAATTGGCGTCCACAAACTGTCCGTTCGGAACTCAATAGCGGCGGAATATCCGCGATAGAATACGACTCCGATCACCGCCCAGATACCGGCGCGTCGGGAGAAAAGTTGTGTCCCGATTTGGTAGGTGCACCACGCCGCGACGAAATACATCGGCAAAAGCATGTAACGCATCCAGTAAAGAATGGTCGGGCGCTCCCCAATCAGACCGGCGATGGGCGCGAACATGATGTGAAACAGCGGCATATGATTGTCGAAGTTGTCGCGATATTGCACGAACCCGCGGGTCCACTCCCAAATGACGTGAAGATGCTGTGGCTCATCACCGTCGAATCCCCGATGCAGCACATTTCGGATTGCTAGAACGATCATGAGGGCGAGCAGAAACGCGGCGGCGATGAACTCCGCTCGACCGGACATGTCGAAGTAATCTGCCCCGCGTTGCACGAGAGCGCGCACACGAATTCTGGGCGGTCGAACCGGTGTGATTGTCGATCTTGCTTGCTCGAGCGGCATCTCGAATTGAACTCGCGCGATTAGCTCGACGCGCGAATCATGCCTGCGCATTTGTGCACCGATTCCGCGTCACTCACCGAAACAACATCGACATCTTTGCGTGTGCGCTTGAGCAAACCGGCCAGCACCCCGCCGGGACCGAGCTCAACGAAGAAATCGCAGCCAAGATCGACAAGTCGTTCCATGCAATCGAGCCAGCGCAATGTCCCGGTGACTTGGTCTTGCAAGGTGCGGCGAATCTCAATCGGGGTTGTCACTTCCGCGCCGGTCACATTGCTAATCACAGGAAAACGCGGCGGCTGCACCGGGACATGGAGCAGAGCCGCGCCCAGCTTTTGGTAGGCGTTTTCCATCAGACGCGAATGATACGCGCCGGCGACATTCAACATCGTTGCGCGGCGAATCCCATGTTCTTTAGCAAGGCCGACCGCTAGTTCCACCCTCGCTTTCTCGCCTGAAATCACGATCTGTCCCGGCGCATTAATGTTTGCAACATCGACATCTGCGTCCGCGGCCAGCGCGCGCACCGCGTTTTCATCCGCGCCGATCATCGCCGCCATCGCGCCCGAAGTCGCCGCGCAAGCTTCGTCCATCAACTCGCCGCGCCGCTGCACGAGTTTTAGTCCGTTTGCGAAATCAAAGGTGCCCGCCGCGGCGTGCGCGGTCATTTCGCCTAACGACAGGCCCGCGGCACCGCCAATTGGAAAATTGCCGGCGAGTTCGCGCAAGATCGAAAGGCACGCCAGTCCATGAACAAAAAGCGTCGGTTGGCAATTCAAGGTTTTCGTCAGCTCTTCGATGGGACCGTTCCACGCAATCTCACTCAGCTTGCGTCCGAGAATTTCATCCCCCTTTTGAAACAGATCGGCCGCGACTGGAAATTCTTCGGCCAAATCGCGCCCCATCCCAACGACCTGCGCACCTTGCCCGGCGAAAAGCAGCGCGATTTTCATGGCAGGCTTACGATGCTGAGTCCGCCGTTCTAATCAATGGCAAACGCTCGACACCGTTTACATTGAGTCCGAAACGGAGTCGGGTTGGTCGGTGCTTCAGCGTTGGAGCTTTTGACAGACACTCAGCTGGAAGTTTTAGCGACGTTCACTTCCGACCGAAGACAACCCTCTGGAGGTAGCCGAGGCAGTCTAACAATCGCCTTGCACGAACTCTCCTTTTTTATCGCTTAAACGCTCTTGCTTGTTTAGTTTCGGATCATGAAAACCGCATATCTGTTGTTCGTTCCATTCTTGTGCTTTTCTTCGTGCACAATGTTCACTCACGGCGGCGCCGAAAAACTCAAGGTCGTCAGCGAGCCATCAGGAGCAGACGTTAGGCTCTCGTCTGGAGAAAAAGGTGTTACGCCGGTGACATTCGCGAAAAGCCGGAAAGAACATTTCACCGTTACGGTGAGCAAAGCTGGTTACGCTGCCCAGACTATCGAAGTGTCATCTCTTAAACCAAATCCGGTTTCGATCCATCTCGTGCCGCGCGGAAAATCGTCCATCAAATCTGCAGCGCCCAAGACAAAACCAGAAGGCGCGACCACGCCGACGAAAGAGCCGCAGGAGGCGACCGCAACTCCAACTCCAACCAGCTCGCCGACACCCGAACAGACAGCGCCAGAGACGACAAACACTCCGAGCACGGAGCCTACACCTGAGCAGAAGCCAACGGAGACGACAGAAACACCAGCGAGCTCGCCCCCGCCCGAATAAGACGCAAGGTTCATAGCCGTCCGCGTTAAGTGAAGGCCGTAATCGGACCTCTGTTTGCGATTGCGCTCTTTGCGTCTTCAGGTTTCGCAAAAAGCGCAACTTCGGATTGGCTGGAGGCGCCGCGGCCTGCTTATCCTCTGCGCGCCGCGCTGGAAGGTGCCGCTGGTGAAGTCAAGCTGCGTGTACTTCTGAAAAGCAATGGCCGGGTTCAAGATGCCACCGTCACAAAGAGCAGTGGAAAGGCAGTATTAGATCATGCGGCCCGGGCCGCGGTTCTGAACTGGCGATTAAATCCATTGGCAGCGATGGCAAAGTAAAGAATGTGGCGATAAGAGAAATTACGGGATATGCAATCCTCGATTCAGCTGTGGTAACTGCGTTTCTTCGTTGGCGTGCGGCACCGGAGCACGCAGGAGATCAAGTTGATATTCCGGTTACGTTTGCAATAACTGGAGTGGTTCAAGGCCGATGGTCGATCGGAAAACCTCACCCTGTCGGCCCGTAGGCGGACGCGCCGCGATACGTTTTAAACTTGCGCAGCGAGATTGACTCGCGAGCGTAAATGCGATTGTCGATCTTATGGCTTTCACGGTGCGCGAGATTGAGTCGCCGGACCCGGTGACGCGCGTGGTGGCGGCGGACGCGAAGTTGCGCCACGCGGAGGACGACATCGGCGAGAAGATGGTGCTCAACATGGGGCCGTCGCATCCGGCGACACACGGCGTTTTACGGCTCGTGCTCGAGCTCGACGGCGAGATCATCACCAAAGCAACGCCGGACGTCGGCTTCTTGCATCGCGGCGACGAAAAAATTGCCGAGAACATGCAATACAATCAGTTCGTGCCATATACCGACCGGCTCGATTACATCGCGCCACTATCGAACAATGTCGCCTACGCGCTGGCGGTCGAGAAATTGATGGGTTGGGAAATTCCGCCGCGGGGCAAAGCCATCCGCGTGATTTGCTGCGAAACGGCGCGCATCTCGTCGCATCTGCTCGGCTTCGGTGCGATGGCGCTCGATCTGGGCGCCATGACGGTTTTCCTCTACACGTTCACCGAGCGCGAAAAACTTTACGATCTTTTCGAGCTTCTGACCGGCGCGCGTTTCACGACTTCATACACACGAGTCGGCGGACAAATTCGCGACTTGCCGGAAACTTTTATCCCGCGACTCAAAAAATTTCTCAATGACTTCGAACCGCAACTCAATGAATGCGATAAACTGCTCACACGGAATCGCATTTTTGTCGATCGAACCAGGGAGATCGGAGTCATCCCGAAAGATCGCGCCATTGCCTACGCGCTTTCCGGTCCAAATTTACGCGGCAGCGGCATTGAACATGATTTACGGCGCAAACATCCGTATCTCGATTACGAGAAATACGATTTCGATGTGGTGATCGGTAGCGCGGGCGATTGCTACGATCGCTACCTCGTGCGCCTCGAAGAGATGCGGCAAAGCGCGAAGATCCTGCGGCAAGTGATCGACAAATTGCCCACCGGACCGATTAACGTTGCCGATTGGAAAAATATGACGCCGCCGAAATCGCAGGTGATGACAAAAATGGAGGAGCTCATTCACCATTTCATCGTCGTGACGGAAGGGATCGACGCGCCGCCGGGTGAAGTTTATTTCGCAGCGGAAAATCCAAAGGGTGAACTCGGTTTCTACATCAACAGCAAAGGGGGCGGCGTGCCCCATCGATTGAAAATTCGCGCGCCCTCGTTTGTTAATCTCAGTATCCTGCCGGAACTTTTGCCCGGCTGCATGGTGAGCGATGTTCCCGCCGTGCTCGGAAGTCTGGACTTTGTCATGGGCGAATGCGACAGATGAACATGTCGATCTTGAAATTGCTGCCGCGGATCGCAATGACGTCGGTGGTCGCGCTCGTCCTGCTTGTTGGAAATTCGTGCAATCCCGGCAAACGAATCACGAAAGCCAATGTCGACGAGGTCGCGGAGGGAATGTCGAAGAAACAGGTGGAATCGATTCTTGGCCCGCCCACTTCCATCGACAACAAGGACTTCGTCGTGATGAAGAAAACGACTTACGTTTACCGGCAAGGCAAAGACTCAGTGACGATCGTTTTCAAAGACGACAAGGTCACGGACAAGCAGAGCACGTTGTCCGATTAATTTTTCTCTTCCGTGGACTCGACGAGCACATGCGTTCCCGCCGAGTTGGAGCGGAAAACGGATGAAGCGATCGGGCATTACCCTCCCGATCAAAAACGCAGCGCGGCGCTGCCACTGTTGCATCTTTGGCAGGAGCGTTTCGGGTTGATCGGCGATGACGCGGTAACCTGGATCGCGGCCAAGCTCGGGTTGCAACCAATCAATATTCTCGAGCTGGTCACATTTTATCCGATGTTGCGCCAGACGCGGGCGGGCAAAACGCACATCCGCGTTTGCCGCACGTTGAGTTGTGCGCTGGCCGGAAGTTATCAGCTGATGGAAAATTTATGCGCAGCCACCGGAATCACGCGCAAGATCGACAGCGAAGGAATGCACAATCCCATTTCGTTAAGTGAGGACGGAAATTACAGCATCGAATTCGTTGAGTGTCTGGCCAGCTGCGGCACTGCACCGGTGTGCATGATCAACGAGGATTTACATGAAAATGTGCTACCCGATTCTGCCACCGATCTTCTCACCAAGCACCGATCACGAATCACCAATCACCGATTTCCGCCGCATCCACTCGAACATCGGCTGGTTTTCAAAAACATCGGCCGCACTGATTGGAAGATCGACATCGACACGTACATCGACGATGGCGGCTACGAACAGCTGCGCAAAGCCGTCACGATGTCGCGAACCGACATCGTCAGCGAAGTACAAACTTCCGGTTTGCGCGGCCGCGGCGGCGCCGGATTTCCGTGTGGCGTGAAATGGAGCTTTATCAAGCCGGACGAGAAAAAGCCGGTCTATTTAATTTGCAACGCGGATGAATCGGAGCCCGGCACGTTCAAAGACCGTTACATCATTCACGAGGATCCACATCAATTGCTCGAAGGGATCTTAATTTCGTGTTTCGCCCTCAACGCACGCACGGCCTACATATATATCAGGGGCGAATTTCCCAAAGGCGCGACGATTCTCGAACGCGCCATCGAAGAAGCGCGCGCGCACAATTTTCTGGGCAAAAACATTCTCGGCTCAGGATTCGATGTCGATGTTTATATTCATCGCGGCGCCGGCGCTTACATTTGCGGCGAAGAGACCGGCCTGATCGAATCGCTGGAGGGCAAGCGCGCTTATCCGCGTATCAAGCCGCCGTATTTTCCGGCTGTGCTTGGTCTTTACATGTGTCCGACGATTGTGAACAACGTCGAGACGCTTTGCCACGTGAAGCACATTGTCGCAATGGGTGGCGCGAAATACGCGCAGCTTGGCCGGCCGAACAACACCGGCACGCGCATCGTTTGCGTCAGCGGCGACGTGCAACAGCCGGGTTATTTCGAAATCGAAGTCGGCACCGTCACTATGGGCCAGTTGATCTACGATATGGCGGGCGGGCTGAAATACGGTCGCACGCTCAAGGCGGTAATTCCGGGCGGCAGCTCGGCGAAAGTTTTGCGCGCCGACGAAAGATTCAAACTCAAACAAAACCAACCCGACGGATCGACAATCGAACGCGAGATGTCGATCGACGAGATCCCGATGGATTTCGACTCACTCACCGCGGCGGGTTCGATGGCCGGCTCGGGCGGCGTCATTGTCCTGGACGATTCGCGCGACATGCTCTGGACGCTCAACAACATAAATGAATTTTACGCCCATGAATCATGCGGTCAGTGCACCCCGTGCCGGGAAGGCTCGCTTTGGATGAAAAAGATCACCGACCGGATGTTGCGTGGCGGCGGTGTCGTGCAAGATCCAAACACGCTCAAGACAATTGGCAATAACATTGCCGGCCGAACCATCTGCGCTTTCGGCGAAGCGTGCGCATGGCCGACGCAGAGTTTCGTCGAAAAATTTCCCGAGGAGTTCGCCCTCCGCGCGCAAAAACCCATCCCGCCACCGCTGCCGCCCGAATACACGCCGGAGGAATTAGTTGAACGCGAAACAATTCCAACCACTTCCCTCGCGCACGATCCCGGTTGGGAAAAGGCCGGTGCAGCTGGAACGATTTAAAATCAATCTGGAAGCCACGAAACTAGGAATGGAATTAGGAAATACAAAGTTGACCGAGCCAATCATCGCGGCCGCTATTCGGGTTCACAAGGTGCTCGGCCCAGGTTTCCTTGAAATCATGTATGAAGAAGCATTAGCGATCGAGCTTGCAAGCTCCGGCATTTCTTTCGAGCGCCAAAAGCTCCTGCCGATTTTTTATCGTGAGCACGCCATTGGAGAACATCGTCTCGATCTCGTCGTCGAGGGAAAAGTCATTGTCGAACTAAAGGCGATCTCAGATTTGGAGGATATTCACTACGCCATCGTGCGTTCTTATTTAAAGGCAGCCAATCTTAGCGATGCTTTGTTGCTTAATTTCGCAGCTACCCGTCTGATCGTGAAACGCGTCGGACGCGAGTACGATCCCAAAGCAACCAATGAAGAGATGTATCTTTAATTTTCCTAGCTTCATGGTTTCCAGATTCATTCATGCCTAACGAATCTTCAGTTCCAATGTTCAACGTCCAGGTCGATGGCGTGTGGCACCAGTTTCCCAAAGGCACGCGGGTGATCGAAGCGTGCGAACAGGCCGGCAGCTACATCCCGCGTTATTGCTACCACAAAAAACTCAGCGCACCGGGCAATTGCCGGATGTGTTTGATCGAGATGGGCATGCCGAAACTCGGACCGGATCGCAAACCGGAACTGGGCACCGATAGCAAACCGGTAATCAATTGGATGCCGCGTCCGCAAATTTCCTGCGCGCAGGACGTCAGCGAAGGAATGGGCGTCCGCACAAGTTCGCCGCTGGTGAAAGAATGCCAGCGCGGCGTGATGGAATTCCTGCTCATCAATCATCCGCTCGACTGTCCAATTTGCGATCAAGCCGGCGAATGTCTTTTGCAGGAGTTCAGTGTGGAGTACGGCACCGCGGAGTCACGTTTTTTGGAGAACAAAGTAAAGAAGCCAAAGAATGTCGAGCTCGGGCCGCGCGTCACACTCGATGATGAGCGTTGCATTCTTTGCTCGCGGTGCATCCGTTTCTGTCAGGAGATCGCCAAGGACGACGTGCTCGGTTTCGTCGATCGCGGCAGCCACACCATCTTGACCGCCCATCCGGGAAAGCGGCTGGAAAATAATTATTCGCTCAACACCGTCGATATCTGCCCGGTTGGCGCACTCACCTCGACAGATTTCCGATTCAAAATGCGTGTTTGGTTTTTGAAGGAAACGAAAAGCATCTGCACGAGTTGCGCGACCGGTTGCAACACGATCATTGGCTCGCGCGAAGACATAATTTACCGCCAGACGCCGCGCGAAAACGATGCGGTGAACTCTTGCTGGATGTGCGATTACGGCCGGTTGAACTTCGATTATTTGCAATCGGAAAAGCGATTGCTCGAGCCGCGCATTTTTTCTGGAAAAAAGTTGGCGCCAGTGGATTGGAAGACGGCGATCACGGATGCCGCGCTGCAACTGAGACAATTTAACGGCTGGGAAATCGCAATCGTCGCGTCCGGACGCATGACCAATGAAGAGCTTTGGTTAACGGCGCAGATTGCGAAATTGCTCGGCGTTCAGTCCATCGACATTGTGCCGCGCACCGGTCCTGGCGATGACATTTTGCTGAGCCAAGATCGCAATCCGAACACAAATGGCGCGCGATTGCTGCTCGGATTGAGTTCGGATCCCGGCGCACAATTGCCAGCAATTGCCGAAGCGGTGAAGTTGGGACAAGTAAAAGCCCTGGTCGCGCTCGGCGAGAATCCAACCGCATTCGGCATTTCGACCAAACAGCTCTCGCAGCTGCCCGCATTCATCGTCATGGATATTTTGTCAAACGCGATCACCGAACATGCGACCGTTGCTCTCCCGGCATTTGGCTTCGCGGAAAAACGCGGCTCAATGATCAACGGCAAAGGCCGCTTGCAGCGATTGAATCGCGCGGTGCGTGCGCCCGGAGGTGCGCGAGATGACTGGGAAATCTTGCGCGATCTGCTTCAGGCGCTCGCCGGCAACAACGGAATTTACTCGATCGAAGATGTTTTCGGGCGAATGAGTGAGGCCGTTCCGGAATTTGCGGGATTGAGTTTGAGTAAAATCGGCGACCTCGGCGTGGACGTGCTGCGAACCGAGGAATCCGCCGCTCCGCCTGCGGGACCGTCAGACGAAGAGGAAATTGAGGAGGGCGCCTCTGCGCAAGTTCGACGGCGCAAAGAAAGATCGACATGAACTCTTTTTTCATCGCGACTTCGCTCCTGAAAATCATCGGAATGATCTTCGTGGTGATTTTACCGATGGTTTCCTATGCCGTTTATGCGGAGCGCCGCGTCAGCGCGCTGATGCAAGACCGGCTGGGCCCAAATCGCGTCGGACCTGCCGGATTGTTTCAACCGGTTGCGGATATTTCCAAGCTATTCTTCAAGGAAGATTTCGTGCCGCGCCAGGTAAACACTTTTTATTACTGGCTTGCACCCTGTCTGGCGATGGTGCCGGCGATTATCACCATCGCGGTCGTACCGTTCGGCAGCACACTGTTTGGTGTGCCGATGGTGATCGCGGACATCAACGTTGGAATTTTGTACGTCTTCGCCATCGCCTCCTTGGGCGTTTACGGAATTGTCCTCGCCGGTTGGGCCTCCAATTCCAAATATCCGTTCCTCGGCGGTGTGCGCTCGGGCTCGCAAATGATTTCTTACGAACTCTCGCTCGGCCTCGCCGTCATCCCGGTTTTTCTGCTCGTCGGAAGTTTGCGCCTAACGAACGTCGTTCGCTATCAAATCGAACACGGCTGGATGATTGCGCCGTTCGTCGGCGACTGGACAAACCTCGGCAAATGGCTGCTCGCGCTCCCGATGATCATTTCGTTTTTTGTTTTCACCATCGCGGTCTTCGCCGAGACTAATCGACTCCCGTTTGATTTACCCGAAGCCGAGCAGGAACTGGCCGGCGGTTATCACACGGAATATTCGTCGATGAAGTTCGGGCTTTTTTTTCTCGGCGAATATGCGGCCATGATCACCGGCTCGGCCGTCATCGTCACATTATTTCTCGGTGGCTGGCACCTTCCGCTCCCCTCCTGGCATGGCGCATTTCACTGGGTCCTTGTCGATGGAACGGCCCCCGGCTGGCGCGGCGTCATCGGCG
>Ga0070706_100005127_pt1 | contig 12498 bp, 10 predicted proteins | sample KBSK5501metaG_FD_65476 | JGI IMG/M metagenome (GOLD analysis project Ga0070706, IMG submission 65476) | Corn, switchgrass and miscanthus rhizosphere microbial communities from Kellogg Biological Station, Michigan, USA - KBS K5-50-1 metaG | ecosystem: Host-associated > Plants > Roots >...
GGGAGCGTTCCCTCCACCCGGATCGTGACGCTATCGCACGTCGACGGCGCCTCCGGCGCGATGACGACGGCCGTGAGTTCGGCGTGGGCCGCCGGCGCCGGGAGGCAGAGCGCCGCCACGAGCGGCCCGATGGCGGCGAGCGCGGCCGTGACGGCGCGCGCGCGCCGGAAGAGTCGCCAGCGTGGTTCTGGATTCTCGGGACGGGTCATGGCTTCGATCTCCCTCGAAACATCCGGCGCGGAGGGGGGCGGGCCGGTGGAGGGGAGCTACCGCGAAGTCCGGCTCCCTAGTTTGAGACCTCGGCGAGGTCGTCGTCCATCTCGCCGTCGTGGTCGTCGTCCATTCCGATCTTGATCGCGTGACGGATCGCCTGCTTGATCCAGAAGTCGTTCTCGGCTACACGGGGATCGAGGAACTGGCCCTCGCGACCGGTCAGGAATCGCGATAGGTCGAAGACGAGGAACGCGGTCGCCGGCGTCTCCGCCAGGACCGTGAAGTTGCCGCGGATCATGAATTCGTTGTCGATTCGGGCCGAATAGACGAACGGGCCCCCGCCGTCGCCGCCGATCGTGCCCTCGAGACGAATCGTCGCGCCGATCAGCGAGGCGTACGTGGACGCCGGTCCGTCATCGGGGCCGAGCGCGCGGAGGTGTCCTTGCACGTGCTCGTAGACGCCCGGCGGCACCATCTCGGTGTCGAGGGACTGCGCGGTCTTGTTGAGCAGATCGACCACGTACGGTCCGTGGAATCGGGCCTGCCCGTCATCGCCGCCGTCATCGCCGACGTCCAACGTATCCGTGTCGTCGCCTTCGTCATCGAGCGCGAAGTGGACGTCGCGGACGACGAGGAGGGCCTGCGTGAACGTGACGGGGATCGTGTCGCTGGCGGCGGGGGCCGAGAGCGCCGACGTGGTGAAACGTTGCGCGGCGCCGCCGACTCCGGCGGCCTGAAGCGTCAGCGGAACGGGCTTGACGGGCGACGTGGTGTGGCCGCCACATCCGGCGAAAACGAGCGTGAGAACCAGCGAAAGGTATGCGAAACGTGAGATCGGGGGGAGGTAAAGCGTGCAAAAGCCTTTCCTGTTCATGGCCTTACGTCTCCTGGCGCGCGGTGTCGTGGTCGGCCCAACCCCCAGGCAAGGTCCGTAGTTCAACATGATACCACCGCTTGGCGGCGCGGTCTTCCAGGTGCGGTTCACACGCCGATGTGCGATATTCGCCCGCCACGGCCCACGGCCGGCCGGAGCAACCCAGGAGCGTCCATGATCCGTCCGCGCGCCGCGCGCGCCGCCCTCTTCTTCGCCCTCGCTTTGGTCGCGCTTCACGGCGCGCTCCTTCTTTCCCCGTTCGCGCCGTCCGCATTCGGCGAGGACGCGAGCACCCGGCTTCCAAGTGACGTCGCGCCGACGTTCCAGTCGGTGCGGCTCAACCTGAATGCGGACAAGACCGACTACACGGGATCGACTCGAATCGAGATCGTGGTCCGGCGGGAAACCGCCTCGATCCGTTTCCATGCGGTCGAGATGGAGTTGAAGCGGATCTCGCTCCGGGGCTCTCGTGGAGTCGTGGCGCTCGTGCCGGATTCCCTCGGGGGCGGCATCGTGGCGGCGAGAGCCCCGTCGCCCATCGCGCCCGGCGCGTACACGCTCACGATCGAATTCGCGAACGACTTCGATACCCGGGCGGCCGGACTCTACCGGCTCACGTCGGAGGGCCACGCCTATGCCTTTACCCAATTCGAGGCCACCGACGCGCGGAAGGCGTTCCCGTGCTGGGACGAGCCCGCGTTCAAGTTCCCGTATCAGCTGACGATCGCCGTGCCCGAGGCGCATCGGGCCGTCTCGAACACGCCGGTCGAGAAGGAAACGGTCGCGAAGGGTATTCGAACGGTCGTCTTCGCAAAGACGAAGCCGCTTCCCTCGTACCTCATCGCGATCGCGACGGGGCCGCTCGAGTTCACGCCGATTCCTGGGCTTCGGGTGCCCGGACGCGTCGTCACCCCCAAGGGCGCCTCGGCACTCGCGGGCGTCGCGGTGAAGATGACGCCCCCGATCTTCGACGCGGTCGAGAAGTACTTCGGAATTCCGTATCCCTACGAGAAGCTCGATTTGATCGCCGTGCCGGAGTTCTCGCCCGGCGCCATGGAGAACGCAGGCGCGATCACGTACGGCGACCGCTTCCTCCTCTTCGACGAAAAGACGATCAGCGCGGCCGAACGAAGCACGCTCGCCATCTTCACCGCGCACGAGATCGCGCACATGTGGTTCGGCGACCTGGTGACCATGAAGTGGTGGAACGACCTCTGGCTCAACGAATCGTTCGCCGAATGGCTCGGAGACAAGATCGCCGACCAGGTCCAGCCGCAATCGCAGATTCAGCTCGAAGCGCTCACCGAGCTCCAGAGCGCGTTCGTGGCGGACGCTCAGATCGCGACGCACGCGATCCGCCAGCCCGTCGCGAACATGGAGAACCTATGGCAGGCGGCCGACGAGCTCGCGTACAAGAAGGGGCAGGCCGTCCTCTCGATGACGGAGCGCTGGCTCGGGCCGGAGACGTTTCGGAAGGGCGTCGTCGCCTACTTGAAGAAACATGCGTGGGGGAACGCGGAGGCGAAGGATCTGTTCGACGCGTTGAGCGCCGCATCGGGGCAGGACGTCGGCTCGGTGCTCGCGACCTTCCTCGATCAGCCTGGAGTGCCCGTCGTGCGCACGGAGCTGGGAGAAGGAGGGACCGTCACGCTCTCCCAGGCACGCTTCCGGAACTTCGGAGCAACCGTCCCGCCGACGCTCTGGAAGATTCCCGTGACCCTGAAGTGGGAGGCGGCCGGGAAGTCGCGCACGAAGACCGTTCTCCTCGACCGCGAGCGGATGACGGTGCGCCTCGAAGGGAGTGCGCCCGACTGGGTGCATCCGAACGCGGACGAGGCGGGCTATTACCGATGGAGCGTCGATTCCCGATCGCTCGATCGCCTCATCGCCGCCGCGCCGACGGAACTGAACGCGCGCGAGCGGATCGGGCTCATCCAGAACGCGACCGCGCTCCTCGACGCGGGTGAGATTCACGGGGACAAGTACGTGAGCCTGCTCGCCGCCTTCTCCGGCGAGGAAAACCCGGCCGTTCTGACGGCGCTCACCGCCACGATGACCCGGATCCGGAACACGTTCGTCGACCCTGGAACCGAGGGGGCCTTCGCCGCCACTCTCCGGCGGGTCCTCGGGCCGGCGCTCCGGCGGTACGGCATCGACCGGGTCGCTGGCGAGGCGGAGGCGGTTTCGCTCGTTCGGCCACACCTCCTCCTGTGGCTTGCGAACGAGGGGAAGGACGAAGCCGCGCTCTCGCGCGCCGAGCAGCTCGCGCGGGCGTTTCTCAGGGACCGGAACTCGGTGGACCCCTCACTCGCCGGCCCCGTGCTTCGCCTCGCGGCGCTTCGGGGCGACGAGTCGCTCTTCGAGGAGTATCGGAAGCGATTCGAAACGACGACGGTCCCCACCGACCGTTACCCGCTTCTCATCGCGCTGGGCTCCTTCCGCGATCCGGCGCTTCGCGAGCGGGCCCTTCGTTACGCGCTCACCGGGCCGCTTCGCCCGCACGAACTCTTCTGGATTCCGAGCGCCGTGTCCGACGATCCGCGAACGCTGGACCAGGTCTGGGCGTGGTGGCAGGCCAACTACGACGTCGTCGCCGGGCGAATGCCGCCCGAGTATGCCGTCTACATCCCGTATGCGGTCGGGGGATGCTCTGAAGAACGCGCGCGGCAGGGTGAGGCTTTCTTCGCGGATCCAAAGCACAGCCCGCCGGGCACGCTCAAGGAGTTGGCCAAGGTGACGGAGGCGGTGCGCGATTGCGCGGGCCTTCGGGCGCGCGAGGGCGCGGCCGTGGCGCGGGCACTCACCGAGCTGGCGCAGGCCAAGTAGCGGCGCGTCACATCATCTGGTGGAACGGGACCGAGGTCCACGCGCCGCCGTCATCCCGCACGAAGACCGAATCCGGGCGAAGCGAGCCGCCGCCGAACGTCCGGCGTCCGACCGCGCGCGCCTCTCGGCCCATGTGGTCCGCGAGATCGGGGGACGGGACAAGCAGCACGACCACGTCGCCGGAAGACGTGAGGACGCCGACCGGGATCCCGAGTTTGGCGCACGCCTGAGCGCACGCTTCGATCGTTCCGTTCGGCGTGCGATGATCGTCGGTCGCGTGCGCGGGATCGAGGGAGTAACAGTGCGTGTCGACGAGGATCCCGGTCACGGTCGACGGTGCGGCCGCCGCCGTGCCCGACCCCGCCCCCGACGGCGTTCCGACACCCGGCGCGGGGCGCGAGGCCGCGAGGCCGCCCGCGCAGCCGGCGACGAAGAGGGGCAGCAGGATCGATAGGATTGCGGAGCGTCTGCGATCGGACATCGAACGGAGTACGCGGGAGACGCATCCGTGGGACGAAAAAAGGGGTGGGGCGCAAAGGCCCCAACCCCTTTTATCATAATTGGTTGCGGGGAGAGGATTTGAACCTCTGACCTTCGGGTTATGAGCCCGACGAGCTACCAGGCTGCTCCACCCCGCACCGTGATACTGTCGCAACGCTGGCATCGTGTAAAGCCCATTTCTGGATGAGCGATCGGCGCATCGAAAGGCACATGATCGGTCGAACGATTTCACGGTACCGCGTCTTGGAGCGGTTGGGGGCGGGGGGCATGGGGGAGGTCTACCGTGCCCACGACGAGCGCCTGGAACGCGACGTCGCGCTCAAGATGCTGCGGTCGGCCCCCGGCGGGCGCCTCGACCGGGACCGGATCCGCGCGGAAGCGCGCACCTTGTCCCAGCTCAATCACCCGGGCATCAGCACCGTCTACGACGTCGAGTCCTCGGACGGGCTCGAGTTCCTGGTGCTCGAGCTCGTGGAGGGGGAGACGCTGGACCAGGCCCTCCGGCGTGGCCCGCTCCCCGAAGCCACGGTCCGAGACTACGGCGCGCAGATCGCGAGCGCTCTGGCCGCGGCCCACGATCGGGGGATTGTGCACCGCGACCTGAAGCCCGCGAACATCATGATTTCCCCGAGCGGCCGGGTGAAGCTCCTCGACTTCGGGCTCGCCCAACACTGCGGCGCGACCGCGGCCGCCGAGACCACCGATGGGAGCGACCCGGGCCTCCTCGTGGGTACGCTCGCGTACATGTCGCCCGAGCAGATGCTCGGCCGGACGCTCGACGGGCGAAGCGATCTCTACTCGCTCGGCGTCGCGCTCTACGAGATGTCGACCGGCCGGCGCCCGTTCGAAGCCGAGCTGGCGACCGCGCTCATCAACGACACGCTCAATACCGTGCCGCGCGCCCCGCGCCACGTGGCGCCCTCGCTCTCGGATGAATTCTCGCGAATCATCATGGCGCTCCTGGCGAAAGACCCCGGCCAGCGTCCGGAATCCGCGGCCGCCCTCGCCTCGGCCCTCCTCGGCGGCGCGGGGAGCGCGGTCCCGGCGGGCGTCGACACTTCGGCCGGCGGCGTCGCGGCTCCGCGCGCGATCTCTTCCCTGGCGGTTCTGCCGCTCACGAACCTGTCCGGCGACGTGGAGCAGGAATTCTTCGCGGACGGCATGACCGAGGAGCTGATCCTGAATCTCGCCAAGCTCGGGGCGCTCCGCGTCGTCTCGCGGACCTCGGTCATGCAGTTCAAGGGCGGCCGCGCCGCCGTGCCCGAGATCGCGCGCGCGCTCGGCGTCGACGCCATCGTCGAGGGGGCCGTCATCCGCGTCGGCGACCGCGTGCGGATCACCGCCCAGTTGATCGACGCGCGCGACGACCGGCATCTCTGGGCCCAGAGCTATGAGCGGGACCTCCGCGACGTGCTCGCGCTTCAGTCCGAGGTGGCTCGCGCCATCGCCGAGGAGATCCGCGTCAAGATCCTGCCGCTCGAGCGGGACCGGCTGGACCGCGCGCGGCAGGTGGATCCCGTGGCGTACGAGGAGTATCTCCGGGGCCGCTTCCACTGGAACCGCCGCACGGAAGAAGGCGCGCGAAAGGCGCTCGAGTGCTTCGAGCGCTCGATCGCGCGAGATCCGGGGTACGCCCCGGCATACGCCGGTCTGGCCGACGCCTACGACACGCTGGGCAATTACGACTACCTTCCGCCCCACGAGGCGTTCCCGCGCGCCGACGCGGCGGTGACGCGCGCCTTGGCCCTCGACGACTCGCTGGCGGAGGCTCACGTTTCCCTCGCATCGCTCCGTTTCAACGCGCGCTGGGACTGGGAAGGGGCGCTGGCCTCCTTCCGGCGGGCTCTGACGCTCGACCCGAAGAGCGCCGCGGCGCATCACTGGTTTGCGGATCTACTCTCGGCGGTGGGCCACGTCGATGAAGCGATCGCCGAGGCGGCGACGGCACGTTCGATCGATCCGCTCAATCTGATCGTCAATACGGGTTACGGGCTCCACCTGTTCTACGCCCGCCGCTTCGGGGAGGCGATCGAAGCCCAGAAACGGACGCTCGAGCTGGACCCAACCTTCGTGCCGGCGCTCCGGAGCCTGGGTGGCGCGTTGGAACAGGCCGGTCGGTTCGACGAGGCGATCGCGATCTACGAGAGCGCCCTCGCGCTGCCGGGAGAATTCTCGGCCAAGGGCCTTCTCGCGCATGCGTGCGCCGTCTCGGGGAGGGAGGAGCGGGCGCGCGAGCTGCTCGCCGAATTGACCGCGGCGTCCGGGTCCCGCTACGTCGCGCCCTATTCCCTGGCCGCGATTCGCGTGGGATTGGGCGAGCACGATGCGGCGCTCGAGCTATTGGATCGCGCGTGGCGCGGGCACGATCGCGGCATGGCGTGGCTCAAGGTCTCGCCGCGCTTCGATCCGCTCCGCGGGCATCCTTCGTTTCAGGAGATCTTGAGGCGGCTTCGGCTCGACGACGAATCGATCGCGGACCTGTTTCGGTAGGCGGGTGCGAGGTACCGGGCGAGGTCGACGTTCCTAGGTGCTGTCCCCGTCGGCGTCCTTGTAGCGGTAGAGGATCTCGTCCTTCTTCACGAGGTGGAAGCGCTCGCGGGCGACCCGCTCCTCGAGCAGCGGATCACGCGCTTCGGCCTTTCGGCGCTGCTCGAGCGTCTCGACCCGCACGGCCAGATCCGCCTTCCTCCGGTTCAGCGCGTCGGTCTCGTGCTTCAAAGTCGAGATCCGGAAGACGCCCGAGTCGCTCCCGATAAAGGACCAGGCCAGCCAAGCAGCCAGGGCGATCGCGCCGATCCAGAGACCGCGGTGTTTTTGCCGCATCTCGGGCGGCGGGAGGCGGAGGAAGCGCCGGGTCGGCTCCTTCCGCGGCGGCTTCGGCGGGCTCTGATAGGGCGAACGCATCATGTCGCTAGGCCCTCGCCCCCGCGCCCGCGGGAGCCACGCGCGCGCCGGCCGCCGCGCCGGGGCGCGGGAAGGCCGCCGCGCCCGGATAACGGGCCTCGTCCGCCAGCTGTTCCTCGATCCGGAGGAGTTGGTTGTACTTCGCGACCCGGTCGCTCCGCGAAAGCGAGCCGGTCTTGATCTGTCCGGCGTTCACGGCGACCGCGAGGTCGGCGATCGTTGCGTCTTCGGTCTCGCCCGAGCGGTGCGAGATCACGGTCGTGTAGGCGGCGCACTTCGCCATCTCGATCGCGTCGAGCGTCTCGGTCACGGTGCCGATCTGATTCAGCTTGATCAGGATCGAGTTCGCGATGCCTTCGTCGATTCCCCGGCGAAGAATCTCCGGATTCGTCACGAAGACGTCGTCGCCGACGAGCTGCACGGATGCGCCGAGTTGTCGCGTCAGGAGTTTCCAGCCGTCCCAATCGCCCTCGGCGAGTCCGTCCTCGATCGAGACGATGGGGTACTGTTCCGCGAGCCCGCGGAGATAGGCCACGAGGTCGGCCGACGACATTCCCTTCTTGCCGTCGAGCGAATACGTGCCCTTTTCAAAGAGTTCCGACGCCGCGACGTCGAGCGCCAGGGCCACGTCGTGGCCGGGCTTCATCCCGGCCTTCTCGATCGCGCGCATCAGGTAGTCCAGGGCCTCGGCGTTGCTCTTCAAGTTCGGCGCGAACCCTCCCTCGTCGCCGACCGCCGTCACCAGACCCTTTTCGCTCAGGAGCTTCTTCAGGGTGTGGAAGACCTCGGAACCCATCCGGAGTGCCTCGCGGAAGGAAGGCGCGCCGACCGGAACGATCATGAACTCCTGGATGTCGAGATTGTTGTCCGCGTGGGCCCCGCCGTTCACGACGTTCATGAGCGGGACGGGCAGCGTCCGGGCCCCGGCGCCGCCCAGGTACCGGTAGAGCGGAAGCGCGTGCGCATCCGCGGCCGCCTTGGCGCACGCAATCGAGACGCCCAGGAGCGCGTTCGCACCGAGGTTCTTCTTGTTCTTGGTTCCGTCGAGATCGATGAGGAGCCGGTCGATGGCGGGCTGGTCCGCCGCGTTCTCGCCCACCAGGCGGGTCGCGATGGTCTCGTTCACGTTGGCGACCGCCTTCGTGACGCCCTTGCCGAGGTACCTCGCCGAATCGCCGTCCCGAAGCTCGAGCGCCTCGCGCGACCCGGTCGACGCGCCGGAAGGAACCGCCGCGCGCCCGATCGAGCCGCCCGCCAGGGCCACCTCCACCTCGACCGTCGGGTGGCCCCGGGAATCGAGGATTTCGCGCGCGTATACGGATTCGATTTCAGTCATGGTGAGAGTCGCACGCTAGGGCGCGGCCGCGGCGCGCGTCAAGGGAAAAGCCTTGACCGTAACCTCGCGCCCGCCTACGGTCCGCGCCCGAACGCCCCCGCCTGGGGGCTGTCTTTCGGGGGCCGGATTTCGGTACTCGGGCGAAACTTGGCGGCGCTATGGGGCGTAGAGAGCGTGACGGTCCCGCGATGAGTCGACGGTAGTGGAAGGCGACGAGCGGGAGCTGATTCGGCGGTGTCTGGCCCGGGACGAGCGAGCCTATCGGGAGCTGGTCCGGACCTACCAGGGCTCGGTGACAAACCTGGCCTGGCGGATCACGGGAAACGCCGACGACGCAGCCGAGGTGGCGCAGGAGACGTTCATTCGGGTCCTCCGCTCCCTCCAGACCTACGATCCCGAACGGCCCTTTCGTTCGTGGCTGTTCAAGATCGCGTCGAACCTGGCCCTCGACCTCATTCGGCGCCGGAAGCGGCGACCGATCGGGCTCGAGGACCTGGCGGACGAGGACGGCCCGGCGATCGAGGCCGTGGACACCGGCCCCGCTCCCGACGAAGGGATGCGGAAGGAATGGGCCGGGGCGCGGTTCGCCGCACTCGTGGCCGCGATGCCGGAGCACTATCGGGCGATCCTTCACCTTCGCTACCGCGAAGAGTTTTCGTACGAGGAGATCGCGGCGACGCTCGGAATGCCGCTCGGGACCGTCAAAGTGCGGCTTCACCGGGCGCACGAGGCGCTGCGAAAGAAGTTGAACCCAGAAGGGGACGCGACGTGAAAACCAACCTGACCTGCGACGCCTGCCGGATCGAGCTGACCGCCTACGTGGACGGCGAGCTCCATCCCGCGGTCGCCCGCGTGATCGAGGATCACACGGCATCGTGCGCGTCGTGCCGAGGCCTCCTGGCGCAGTACCAGGCCATCGCCGAGAGCGCGCGCCGTCTGCCGTCGATCGAGGCGCCGGCCTGGCTCGCCGATCGCGTCGTCGCACGAGTCACGCGCCCCGCGCGGCTCCGCGTGCTCTGGACTCGCGTGAGCGCGGCCGCAGCGGTGGCTTCGTTCGCGCTGACCGTGGGCGTGATCGCGTTCTGGCCGCGCCTCTCGGCGCAGCTCGGATTGCCGCAGCCGGGCACGTGGCTCGCGAGCGGCCTCGACGGCGTGCTCAACCTTCTCGTGGCGGCGCCGAAACGGCTCGCCATGGACGTCACGTTCTACGAGCCGATCGCGCGCCAGATCTGGGTGGCGATCTCGTCCCTGTCGAGCATTCCTCGCGCCGCGTTCCTCGCCCTCCGCACCTCGGAGGCGCAGGCGACCGGCATCGCGCTTCTCACCCTGGGGGTCGCGTTGTACCTGATCCTGCGACCGTCCCGCAGCCATGAAAGGGGGATCGGCCATGCGTGCCTATCGCTCTAAAGTGCGAGCGCATCTCGCACAGGGCATGACGAAATCGCGCCTCGCCGTCCTGACGACCCTCCTCCTGCTCGCCCTTGCGGCGACGTTGGGGCTGGCTGCGGTAGTCGTGGAGAAGGCGCGCGCCGGCGATTCGACGGCTGTCGACGACGGCGGGTTCCGCGTTCGCGTCGTCGAGGAAGGCGGGAAGGGAAGGACCCGAGGGAAGATCGCGCCGAAGGCTCCGGACACGCCGGACGCGCCGAAGGGAGCCGACACGCCTGAGGCGCCGGATGCCCCGGATGCGCCGGACGAGCCGGACTTCGATTTCAGCCACACCAACGCCAACGATCTCGTCCGGTTCGGCGAGGACATCGAGATCCCGGCGGGCAAGGTGGTCGAGGGAGACGTGGTCGCGATCGGCGGCGACATCACCGTCTACGGCCGCGTCCGCGGCGACGCCGTGGCCGTGGGGGGCGCGGTGCACGTGAAGGATGCCGGCGCGGTGGAGGGAGACGCGGTCAGCCTCGGCGGCGGCGTCTCGACCACCGACAGCGCCACCGTCGGCGGGAGCAACGTGTCGATCGGCAAGTGGGACTTCGCCCGGCACGGCTGGCACATGCTGCCCGCGCTCGGGATGTTCGGTGCCCTCGGAGTCGGCATGTGGTTCCTCAAGACGATCGCCGAGATCCTGCTCACGCTCTTCTTCGCGTGGGTCGCCCTGCTCTTGCTGCGGGATCGGATGCTCCGGGCGAGCGAGGTTCTGGGGCAACAATTCGGCCGCTCGTTCCTGATGGGCCTCCTCGCGTGGGCCGGCTTAGTGCTCGCGGTGCCTGTCGGCGTCGTGACGCTCCTCGTCGCCGGGGCGATCGCGATCGTAATCCTGTGCGTCACGATCATCGGCATCCCGCTCGCATTGCTGCTGGTGGTCGCCCTGGTGCTCGCGATCATCGGCCTCCTCGTGGCGGTCGTGCTCGCCGCGTTCCTCGGCTACGTGAACGGCTCCATGTACCTGGGCCGCCGCGTGCTCGGGTCCCGGTTCGGCGCCGCGACCAACCCGATCGTGGCGATCCTCGGCGGCCTCCTGACCGTGGCCGTGATCAAGGGACTGAGCGAGATCCTGGGCACCCTGGGATTCTTCCTGGTCCATCCGTTCAGCATTGCGTTCGCCATTGCGGCCGGTGCCTTGACGTTCATCCTGACGACCGCCGGCCTCGGCGCGTACGTCGTGAGCCGGTTCGGGGGCGGGCCATTCGCGACCGTTACGATCGGCAAGAGCGCGGGCAGCTCAACCACATACAATTGGGGGTCCGGCACGCCGGGAACGCCTCCGCCGCCCGCGGGTCCCGCGGCGCCGCCGAGCCCGCCTCCGCCGCCGGAGCCGCTCAGCTAGGGCAGGGTCGCCCGCGGCCCCGCGAGTCGCGCTGGAACGAAGCGCTCGCTCTTGACGAGCGCGGTACGATCGCCGAGCCCCGAGAGGCCGGCCGCAATCCCGAGCAGGGTGCGCGGCAGGCCTCCCGTCGTTTGCTCGGCGTCGGGCGTATCTCCGGCCAGCCAGTCCTCGACCTCGCCCAGGTCCTCCTCCGTCACCGGACGGATCGTGACCCGCACGCTGACGTAGTACGTCCCGGTCGAGTCGAGCGCGGAGCGGGGAACCACGGCCAGGCCGTGCTCCTCGAAGAGCCACGTCTTGAGCAATTCGAGCGACGCCACGGACCGCGACGACGCCAGGACGCCGGTGCCCGATCGGACGCGAAACGCCTTCGCCCACGGAACGTAGGCGACCTTGTGCTCCCGCTTCAGCGCGACGATCGACTTGTCGAACCAGAACGAGCGCCGCTTCCAGACGCCCACCTCGTAGGCCACCGTGGCCGGCATCCCCTGGAGGAGGGTCTCTTCCAGACGCGGCGTGAACGGCGTGTCGACGCGATAGGAAACGGAGATCGCGCCCTTCACCGACTCGACCGGGTCGACGATCAATCCCAGGTCGTTGGACGCGATCGACACGGGCGCCGCGATGAAGGAGGTCGCGGCGAGCGCGAGGCTGCTCAGGATCGCCGCGCGGAAGCGAAGGAGGCGGCGCACGGCAGTCCTAGAAGGCCGCGCCCAGGCGGACGCCGACCAGGATCGGCGCGTTGTCGCGCTGGAGGTCGCGCGCCGCCGTCACGGCGAGCCCCGGCTCCTGGAGGAGCCGGATTCCGATGCCGCCGTCGAGCGCGGGACGCTGCCGTTCGAGATTCCCGGCGCCGAACCACGCGGCGCCCCAATCGAGGAACACCATCCCGAACACGTTCTTCCGAAGCAACCAGTAGCCCTCGCCGTTCCCGAGCAGGAATTGATCGCCCGCGAAGGCCTTGTATTCGTGCCCGCGAAGCGTGCCGATTCCGCCGAGGTGCCAGATCTTTTGCGACGGCAGCGTTCCTTCTCGCGTCGACCCGGCGACGATCCGCGCGCGCCCCGA
>Ga0070706_100005130_pt1 | contig 12496 bp, 8 predicted proteins | sample KBSK5501metaG_FD_65476 | JGI IMG/M metagenome (GOLD analysis project Ga0070706, IMG submission 65476) | Corn, switchgrass and miscanthus rhizosphere microbial communities from Kellogg Biological Station, Michigan, USA - KBS K5-50-1 metaG | ecosystem: Host-associated > Plants > Roots >...
TGACCCCGGCCCGGATGGCGGCCTTGTAGGGGAATTCGTCGGTGCCGTGCAGCGCACTTCGCGGCACGTCCAGCGTCACCGGCTGCTCATCGGTGTTCTGTGCGGCGTCGGCCGCGCCGAGCCCGGGGAAGTGCTTGGCGGTGGCCGCGACCCCGGTGGCCTGCTGCGCCTTGATGAAGTCGGCGCCGAGGTAGGAGACCTGGTGCGCGCTCGTGCTGTAGGAGCGCCCGAACTGGTCGTCGAAGTCGCCCGGCGTCCGGTACACGTCGAGCACCGGCGCCAGGTTCACGTTCAGGCCGACGCTGGCCAGGTTCCGGCCCGCGCCCCGGCCCGCGTCCTTCGCGGCCGCGACGGGATGGAGCGCCTCGCCGATCTGTCTCTCGGACAGCTCGGGCGCGCCGGGGAGCCGCCGGACCAGGCCGCCTTCCTGGTCGGTCATGAGCAGCAGCGGGTAGCGGCGCAACGGGTTGCCCGGGCTGGCGTTGGCCCGGTCCAATGTGGCGACGGCCCCGGCGAGCTGGGACGGGCTGGAGATGTTGCCGCCGAAGAAGATGACCCCGGCGACCTTGCCGGCCCGGATCCAGCGCAGCAGCCGGGGGGGCGGGGTGAGCCCGCGGTAGCTGTAGATCACCCGCTGGCCGGCCAGTTGCGCGGGCGAGAGCGTCGGCGTGGCCGGCGCTTTGCCGCCGGTGGCCTGGCGGGGGGCGCCGGGTGAGCCGGAAAGCGCCGACTTGGCCGCGGACGAGCCCGCCGCGGCATGCGAGGCGGGCTGGTTGGACCCGGCCGACCGGACCAGGCGGACGCCGGCCACGCCGGCCACCACGGCGGCGCACAAGGCGACGACCACCGTGAGGACGGTCCGCAGCCGCCGACGGCGGGCAGCCCGGGCCGGTGAACGGTCCCGGGCAGGCCCCGCTCCGCGCGGCTCCGCCGGGGTTGTCATATATCCCTCAACGTCGTATGCCACGTTCGCAGTCCTGCCCCGGTCCTGCGACCCCCGCCCTGCGTTTCCCAACGGTAGACGTTATCAACCTGGCCCCGGGCACCGTGCTCAACTGCGTCAGCGCCGGCCAGACCCGGGTCACCGGCTACCGGGGGCCGGGCTCAGCCGTAGAACAGGCGCTCCATCACGGCCCGGGCCCGGCGCGCGGCCTGGCGGTAGTCCTGCATCAGGTTCTGCGCACCGCCGGACGGGTAGCCCAGCACGGAGGCGACCGCCGCCAGTTCCGCGGTCCGGGCGGGCAGCACGTCGGCGGCCCGGCCGCGGACCAGCACCACGGCGTCCCGGATCCGGGACGCCAGCCGCCACGACCGGGCCAGCACCGCCGCGTCCTCGTGCGTCACCACCCCGGCCTTCGCCGCCGCGGCCAGCCCGGCCAGTGTGCGCGTGGTCCGCAACTCCGGCACCGTGCTGGCGTGCCTGAGTTGAAGCAACTGCACCACCCACTCGACATCCGAGAGCCCGCCGGGGCCCAGCTTCAGATGGAGCGCCGGGTCGACGCCGCGGGGCATGCGCTCGGCCTCCATCCGGGCCTTGAGGCGCCGGATTTCCAAAACGGAAGCTTCGGGGATGCCGCCGTCCGGGTAGCGGATCTCGTCCGCCAGGACGGTGAAGCGGGCGCCCAGATCCGCATCGCCAGCCACGGGCTCGGCGCGGAGCAGGGCCTGGCTCTCCCAGGTCCCCGACCATCGCTGGTAGTAGGCCCGGTAGGAGGCCAGGGTCCGCACCAGCGGCCCCTGGCGCCCTTCGGGGCGCAGGTCAGGGTCGATGGTCAGCGGTGGATCCAGGCCGGGCCGGGCCAGCAGCGCCCGCAGTTCCTCGGCGGCGGCGTGCGCGGCCTCCGTGGCCTCCTGCTCATCGGCCCCGGGCAGCGGGTCGTGCACGAACATCACGTCCGCGTCGCTGCCGTAGCCGGACTCGTGCCCGCCGAATCTGCCCATCGCGACCACGCAGATCCTGGTGGGAAACCCGCCCCGGCGGTCCGCCACGGATCGGATCGCCACTTGCAGGGCGGACTCGATGGTGACCGCGGAGATGGTGGTGAGCGCCTCCCCGGTCTGCTCCGGGCCCGGCCGGATGAGCAGGTCGGCCATGGCGGTCCGGAGCAGCTCACGGCGGCGCAGCGCGCGCACCGCCGCTACCGCGTCCTCGGCCTGCGCGTGCCGTCCCACCAGCGCCGTGGCCTCGGCTTGCAGCGTGGCCCGGTCCCCTGGCGCCAGCCGGGCGTCGTTGACCAGCAGGTCGACGGTTTCCGGCTGGCGCAGCAGCAGGCCGACGGCGTAGCGGCTGGAGGCGAGCAGCCGCGCCATCCGCTGCGCCACGGTCATGTCGTCCCTGAGCAGCCGCAGGTACCATGGCGTCTGCCCCAGCGCGTCGCTGACCTGCCGGAACGCCAGCAGCCCCGCGTCCGGTTCTGGCGCGTCGGCGAACCATTCCAGCAGCAGCGGCAGCAGGGTCCGCTGGATCGCCGCCCGCCGGGACACCCCGGCGGTCAGCGCCCCGATATGCCGGAGGGCGCCGGCCGGGTCGGCGTAACCGAGCGCCTCGAGCCTGGCCTCGGCGGCCTGCGGGGTGAGCCGGGCCGCCTCGCCGGGCAGGCTGGCGACCGCGTCGAGCAGCGGCCGGTAGAACAGCTTCTGGTGCAGCCGCTGCACCTGGCCGGCGTGCTCACGCCACCGGGCCAGCAGTTCGTCCGCCGGGTCCAGGCGCACCGGCACCCCGCCGGTGGCCTGCTCCGGCCCGTCCGGCCCGGGGCTGGCCAGCCGCAGTGCCCGGCCCAGCATGCGCAGTACGGCGGGATCCTCGGGCATGGTGTGGGTCCGCCGCAGGTTCCTGAGCTGGAGCAGGTGCTCGACCGTGCGCAGGAAGCGGTAGGCGGAGGCCAGCTCGGCCGCGTCTGGCCGGCCCACATACCCGCCCGCGGCGAGCATGGCCAGGGCCGGCAGCGTGGCCGGTTCGCGCAGCGACTCATCCACCCTGCCGTGCACGAGCTGGAGCAGCTGCACGGCGAACTCGATGTCCCGCAGCCCGCCGGGGCCCAGCTTGAGCTGCCTGCCCGCGACCGACGCGGGCAGGTTGCCGATCACCCGGCGCCGCATCGCCTGCACGTCGGACACGAAGTTCTCCCGCTGCGCCGCCTGCCAGACCAGCGGGCCCGTCGCGGCCGCGTACGCCGCGCCGAGCGCGGCGTCCCCGGCGACTGGCCGGGCCTTCAGCAGCGCCTGGAATTCCCAGGTCTGCGCCCATCGCTGGTAGTAGGCGCGGTGGCTGGCCAGGGTGCGGACCAGCGGGCCGCTGCGTCCTTCGGGCCGCAGGTTGGGGTCCACCGGGAACAGCGCCCCCTCGGGGGTGCTCTGCGAGCAGACCTGGATCAGGCGCGCGGCGAGCTGGGTGGCGGTGCGCAGCGCGGCCGCCTCTCCCCCATCCTCCGCCGGACCGGTCCCGGGCTCCGCGACGAAGATCACGTCCACGTCGCTGGCGTAGTTCAGTTCCCGCGCGCCGCACTTGCCCATGGCGATCACCGCCAGGCGGCACGGCACCGACCCGGGCGGCAGATTGGCCCGGGCGATCGCCAGTGCCGCTTCGAGCGCCGCCGCGGCCAGGTCGGCAAGCTCGGCGGCCACCTGATCCAAAGACGCTTCCCCGGTGAGGTCGCGCGCCGCCAGCGCCAGCAGCCGCCGCCGGTATGCCACCCGCAGCGCCGCCACGGGGCCCGGAGCGCCCCGGCCGTCGGTCTCGCCCGCCGCGGCGCCCGCGGCCGCGGCGCTGCCGCCGGTGACACCCGCCACCGGCTCGGGGTCCCCGGGCCGGGCACCGACCGCGGCGAGCAGTTCGGCCCGCACCTGCTGCACCGCTGGCGCGGGCAGGTCGTCGGCGCCGGCCAGCACCCGCCAGTGGCCGGGGTGCCGGGCCAGGTGGTCCCCGAGCGCCGCGCTGGCCCCGAGCACGGCCGCCAGCCGGCCGCGCAGCCGGGGGTCCTCCGCCAGCGCCCGCGCCAGTTCCGCGTCGCGCGGCAGCCGGGCCAGCGCGGCCAGCGCCAGATCGGGGTCCGCGGCGGTGCTCAACGCATCGATCAGGGAATCCTCCGCTTGGCCCCCGTCCACGGCCAGGTCCCCGATGAGCAGTTCCGCCCGCGCCGGGTCCGCGAAGCCCAGCCGGGCCAGCCGTGCGGCGGTGGTGGTCTTGCGCGGCACGCTCACCTCAGCACCGTAACCGCCCGCCTGCTGGTTGCTCAGGGCTGGGCGGACCGGACGCCGGTAGCGATGGCGCGGGCCACGACCTGGGCGGCGACCGCTTCGACGGCATCGACGGGCGCTTCGACCGTGCCGGTGGCGAGGCAGAACATGGTGTCGCCGTCGTAGAGCGTGTGCGCCGGGCGGACCGCGCGGGCGATGCCGTCGTGTGCCACGGCGGCGACCCGGATGGCCTGTTCCTTGGTGAGCCGGGCGTCGGTCACCACGGCCCCGATGGTGGTGTTGCCGCCGGGGATCATCGGCGACGAGTAATCCCAGGCGGTCAGCGGGGCGACCCACTCGTGCCGGTCGTCGTCCCAGATCCCGCCGAGGCTGTTGGCCACCATCACCGCAGCCACCACCGCGCCCCCAGCCTCCGCGCAGGCGACGCCCACCCCGCCGCGGCGCGGCTCGTTGCCGCCGGCCTTGGCGACACTGGCCCCGGTGCCCGCCCCCACCGCGCCCATCCCGGGGCTCGTGGTCGCCGCCGCGCAGGCCGCGTAGCCGGCGTCGGGACCGGGCCGTGCCATCGGGTCGCCGGCCAGCAGGTCGAAGATCACCGCACCGGCCACGATCGGCACCGCGACGGTGCCGAACATCAAGCCGATGCCCCGTTCTTCGAAGTAACGAAGCACCCCGGAGGCGGCGGCCAGGCCGAACGTGCTGCCGCCGGTGAGCAGGATGGCGTGCGCCCGTTCGGTGACGGTGCCCGGGCGCAGTCCGTCGGTGTTGATCGTGCCCGGTGCCCCGCCCCGGACATCCACCCCGGCCGCGGCGCCGTCGGGGACCAGCACCACGGTGCACCCGGTCTGGCCTTGCGCGTCGGTCCAGTGCCCCACGGACACCCCTGCGGGCAGCCGGGCGCCCGCGTCGTGCTGCGTGGTCACGTTGCCCCTCCAGGCGGCGGTCCGCCCCCGGCTCAGAGAACAGGCAGGTAGCGGTCCAGTTCGAACGCGGTGACCTGATGACGGTAGTCCCGCCATTCTTCCCGCTTGTTGCGCAGGAAGAAGTCAAAGACGTGCTCGCCGAGCGTCTCGGCCATCAGCTCGCTGTCCTGCATCACGTTCAGTGCCTCGTCCAGGCTCTGCGGCAGCGGCTGGATGCCGAGGATGCGGCGCTCGCGTCCGGTGAGCGCCCACACGTCGTCCTCGGCCTCGGGCGGCAGTTCGTAGCCGGCCTCGATGCCCTTGAGGCCGGCCGCCAGGATCGCGGCGAAGGCCAGGTACGGGTTGCAGGCGGAGTCGAGCGACCGGAACTCGATCCGGGTGGCGTTTCCCTTGTGCGGCTTGTACATCGGCACCCGGACCAGCGCGGACCGGTTGTTGTGTCCCCAGCAGACGTAGGCAGGCGCCTCGCCGCCCGCCCCGGCGGTCCGCTCTGCCGCGCCCCACAAGCGCTTGTAGGAGTTCACCCACTGGTTGCACACCGCGGTGATCTCGGCGGCGTGCTTGAGCAGGCCGGCGATGAACGCGCGGCCGACCTTCGAGAGCTGGAACTCCGCGCCCGGCTCGTAGAAGGCGTTGCGGTCGCCCTCGAACAGCGACATGTGGGTGTGCATGCCCGAGCCCGGGTGCTCGGTGAACGGCTTGGGCATGAACGAGGCGTACACCTCCTGCTGGAGCGCCACCTCCTTCATCACCAGCCGGAACGACATGACGTTGTCGGCGGTGGTGAGCGCGTCCGCGTAACGCAGGTCGATCTCCTGCTGCCCGGGTCCCCCCTCGTGGTGGCTGAACTCCACCGAGATGCCCATCTGCTCCAGCATCTGGATGGACATATGCCGGAAGTCGTGGGCGATGCTGTGCGGGGTGTGGTCGAAGTAGCCGCCCGAGTCGATCGGCGCCGGCCGTTCGCCCGGCTCCGGCTTCTCCTTGAGCAGGAAGAACTCGATCTCGGGGTGAGTGTAGAAGGTGAAGCCGAGATCCGCGGCCCGGCCGAGCGCGCGCTTGAGCACGTACCGGGGGTCGGCGTACGACGGTGACCCGTCCGGCATCATGATGTCGCAGAACATCCGGCCCACCCCGGATTCACCGCGCCACGGCAAGAGCTGGAACGTGGACGGATCCGGCTTGGCGATCATGTCCGCCTCGTAGACCCGCGCGAAGCCTTCGACAGCCGACCCATCGAAGCCGATCCCCTCGGCGAACGCCCCTTCTAGTTCCGCGGGCGCCACCGCGACCGACTTCAGGAAGCCGAGCACGTCCGTGAACCACAGCCGGACAAAACGGATGTCACGCTCCTCAAGCGTGCGGAGCACGAACTCTTCCTGCCTGTCCATGTTCTTCCTGCCTCGCTGGTCAGCAGCCCGGCCGAGCGCTTGCGGATCACAGCAGCCCCCGGTCCCGGCTGGATCGGGCCTCCCTCATAGTGTGCCGCCCGCCTGTTTCCGGCAGGTTACATGCCCCTGCCCCGGGGGCGCGGACGCTGATCGAGCCCGGGCCTGAGCAGTACCCGGAGAGGTCCGCGGGCGCCGGTGCCTAAGCTGGCAGTGTGGCAAAGCTGAGGATCGCGCTCGCCCAGGTGAACTCCACGGTGGGTGATCTGGCGGGGAACGCGCAGACGATCGTCGAATGGACCCGCCGGGCGGCCGGGCGCGGCGCCGGCCTGGCCGTGTTCCCGGAGATGATGCTGACCGGGTACCCGGTGGAGGATCTCGCGCTGCGCGCCTCCTTCGTGGACGCCTCCATCGCGGCGCTGCACGACACGGCGGCCCGCCTGGCTGCCGAGGGGCTCGGCGGCGTGGCCGTGGTCACCGGGTACCTGGGCCGGGACACCGGGCTGGTGCCGCGGGTCGGCCAGCCCGCCAGCGCGGCACAGAACGGCTCGGCGCTGCTGTACGGCGGCCAGGTGGTGGTGACCTCCGCGAAGCACCACCTGCCCAACTACGGGGTGTTCGACGAGTACCGGTACTTCGTGCCGGGCAACACGCTGCCGGTGTTCCGGCTCCCGTGCGGCCCGGCGGGCGCCGCCGTAGACGTGGCGATCGCCATCTGCGAGGACCTCTGGCAGGACGGCGGCCCGGTGGCGGTGACCAGGCAGGCCGGGGCAGGCCTGCTGGTGGTGCCGAACGCCTCACCGTACGAGCGGGGCAAGGACGCGGCGCGGCTTGAACTGTGCGTGAACCGGGCGGCCGAGGCGGGTGCCACGCTCGCCTACGTCAACCTGATGGGCGGCCAGGACGAGCTGGTCTTCGATGGCGACTCGGTGATCGTGACGGCCAGCGGCGAACTGCTCGCCCGCGGGCCGCAGTTCGCGGAGGCGCTGGTGGTCGCCGACCTGGAAGTGCCCGCTGCCGACCCCGGCGTCCCGCCCGGCGACACGCCCGCCGATCCGTGCGATGGCACCCAGATGACGATCCACCGGGTGGTGCTGCCGCCGCTGTCCGGCCCGGAACGGGCCGCCCAGCCGCAGTCCACCGAAGGCACGAGCCCCGTGTGGCCGAGGCTGTCCCCGCCCGCCGAGGTCTACGCCGCGCTGGTCACCGGGGTACGGGACTACGTGGAGAAGAACGGGTTCGGCTCGGTCATTGTCGCCCTGTCCGGCGGGATCGACTCGGCGCTGACCGCGACCATCGCGGCCGACTCCATCGGCCCGGAGCGGGTGCACGTCGTCCTGATGCCCAGCCGGTACTCCTCCGCGCATTCGGTGGGCGACGCCGAGGACCTGGTCAAGCGCCAGGGCCTGCACGCGCGCACGGTGCCGATCCAGCCCATGGTCGACGCCTTCCAGGCCGAACTCGGCCTGCACGGGCTCGCCGCGGAGAACCTGCAGGCCCGGGCCCGCGGCGTGATCCTCATGGGGCTGTCCAACGCCGAAGGGCACCTGGCCCTCACCACCGGCAACAAGTCCGAGGTGGCCACCGGGTACTCCACCCTGTACGGCGACTCGGCCGGCGGGTTCGCACCCATCAAGGACGTCCCCAAGACCCTGGTGTGGGACCTGGCCCGGTGGCGCAACGCCGAGGCGGCCGGCCGGGGCCAGACACCGCCGATCCCGGAGAACTCGATCACCAAGCCGCCGAGCGCGGAGCTGGCCCCCGGCCAGCTCGACACCGACTCGCTGCCGGACTACCAGGTGCTCGACGCCATCCTCGACGACTATGTGGTCAAGGACCTCGGCGTGGCCGGGCTGGTCGCCGCCGGGCACGACCCGGCGCTGGTGGACCGCGTGGTCGCGATGGTGGACCGGGCCGAGTACAAGCGGCGCCAGTACCCGCCCGGCCCGAAGATCACCCCGCGTAACTTCGGCCGGGACCGGCGGCTGCCCATCACGAACCGGTGGCGGGAACCGGGCCGGTCCCAGTCCCGCTGAGAAGGCACGGGTGTTCGCGGCTAGCTCAGCATCAGCACCGCGTAGCAGGCGAGCCAGTGCTCGACGTTGTAGTCATCCCCGACGACGTGCGGCAGGGCGGCCCCGGCGTGGATGCGCGCGGCGGCCACGGCGGAGTCGATCCGCGGGTCCCCGTCGGGCAGTGACTCGGCGATGCGGCGCCAGCCCCAGGCGCGGCTGGCGTTCAGCCCGTGCAGGTGGGCGATCGCCCCGTCGGACGGGTCCGACACCACCGCCGGGGTGAACAGTGTGGCGGGCTCCCCTCCCGCGATCCCGGGCAGGAACACCGACAGCCAGGTACCGAACTCGCCCCGCGGGAAGACCCTGGCCATCAGCTCGGCCTCGGCCAGGGCCGGCGACAGGAAGTCGTGGCCGGACGGCTCCCAGGCCGCCGGGTACATCGTGTCGCCGCCGAACCAGGCGTAAGCCTTGGCGATGATCGCCTCCAGCAGGGCACCGTCGCCGGCCGCGGCCTGGGCCTGCGCGTAGTCCCAGGCCCGCGCCATGCCGAAGGCACTGTTCTCGTGCACGCCGTAACGGACCGGGTAGGTCGCCTTCGGCAGCCAGTTGAGAAAGCACCCGGTCACCGCGTCGGCGAAGGGCTTCAGGGCGGCCGCCCACTTCTTGCCGTCCGGGTCGTCCAGGGACTGCGCCTCGTGGACGAGCGCCAGCGCCCAGCCCCAGCCGTAGGGGCGCTCGCCCAGGCCGTTCCTGCTGGCGATGAACTCCGTCTCGGCGGCGAGGGCCACCGGCCGGAAGTGGGCGTTCAGCGCGGACCTGATCTGCTTGGCGGGGATCACGTCCTCCGCGATGCGCAGCAGGCGCAGCAGCAACCAGTGCATCTCCACGCACGAGTGCCAGTCGTAGCTGCCGTAGAAGGCGGGGGTGCGGGCCTTGGGGCGGAACGGGAAGTCGCCGGGGGCGGTCATGTTGTGGTAAACCCCGGATGGGAACTCGCGCCGGATGTTGGTGAGCGCCACCTGCGCGTAGTTCGGTGCCTCGGCGCGCAGCAGCTCACCCCAGTCGTCCGCCAGTTCCACGTCTCACCTCCAGTGCTGTCCCCGCGCCCTGAAGGCCCGAGCGTAGCGCCCGGCCCCGGCGGGCGCACAAGCCCGCGCCGGCCGGCTGGCAGACTGGACGTATGGCGCTCGACGAACGGCACCGGGTGCATGCCAATTCTTTCGGCGGGGCCGCCGACATCTACGAGCGGGGCCGGCCGCTGTATCCGCCCGAGGCGATCGACTGGCTGGTCCCGGCGCACGCCACCCGGGTGGCCGACGTCGGGGCCGGCACCGGGAAGCTGACCCGCCAGCTTCGTGAGCGCGGCCTGGACGTGATCGCCGTGGAACCGTCGGCGGGCATGCGCGAGCAGTTGCGCCGCGCGGTGCCCGGGGTGCCCGTGCTCGGCGGCGCCGGCGAGCAGATCCCGCTGGCCGATCACAGCGTGGACGCGGTGCTGGTGGCCCAGGCGTGGCACTGGGTCGACCCGGAACGGGCCGTGCCCGAGGTGGCCCGGGTACTGGCCCCCGGCGGCCGGCTCGGCCTGCTGTGGAACCGCCGGGTCGAAGACGAGGACTGGGTCGCCGAGCTGAGCGCCATCATCGGCAGCCGCGGCACACCGGGTTCCACCCGGCACTTCCCCGACATCGGGCCGCCGTTCGGGCCGGTGGAGCGGCGCAGCGTGGAGTGGCTGCACCGACTGTCCCGGGCGGAGATGACCGACTGGGTCGCGTCCCGCAGCTACGTCATCACCCGGCCGGACGCACAGCGCCACGACGTGCTCGGCCAGGTCCGCGACCTGCTCGACACGCACCCGACGCTGGCTGGCGACGACGAGATCGCGCTGCACATGGTCACCCGCTGCTCCCGCGCGGACCTGCCCGGCTGAGCCGCTGCCCGGCCGCCCCGGCGCCGTCAGCCGTCCGCCGGGCCGGCCAGGCCGTGCAGGAAACGCTCGACCTGCGCGGCGTCTGCGGCCAGAGCCGCCGCGTCGGCCTCGGGCAGCGGCGCGAACGGGGTGAGCGCGACCTGGCCGCCGGGCATGCCCCAGGTGCCGACGGCACGCCCGGCGACCATCGCGAACGGGCGGAACAGGCCGTTGATCGCGACCAGCTTCCCGTGCGGGCCGACGATCGGCTCCCGCGACGCCCAGCCCAGCAGCACCGGGTCGTAGGCCCCCAGCAGTCGCGGCGGCGGCAGCGGGCAGTCACCGCTCCCCGTGCCGTGCCGCCCGGCCAGGCCGGCCAGGCCGTCGTCACGGTCGGCGAGCCGTCCGGTGATGGCGGCCAGGCCGCGCCGCGCGTCGCCCAGCGGCAGCCCGGCCCACTTGGCCAGGTCGCGTTCGCCCGCCGGGCCGTGGCTCGCCAGGTAGCGGGCCGCCAATTCGGCCAGGGCCCGGTCCCGGTCGAACACCGCCGCTCCCCGCGGCCCGGGCGGCTCGCCGAGCCAGTCCCGGACCAGCGCGTAGGCGTGCTCGCGCCCGATCATCGGGCCCCGCACGGCGATCCCGCGCAGGCTCGCCAGCACGAGCAGGTGGACAATCGCCTGGCCCTGGGTGCGCACCCCGGTCCTGGCGATCCGCTCCCCGAGCTGCGCCCGGGTGAGCGGCCCCTCGGCGGTCAGCGAGCGTTCAATGACGGCGACCCCGCGCTCCGCGTCGTCCGGCGGGACGCCTTCCTGGGCGAGCCGGCGGGCGTTGCCGGTAAACAGCTGCGGCGTGGTGAGCGGGTGCAGCCACCAGTAGTCCTCGGCGCGCACCAGGTGCAGCGTGCCGCGGTTCAGCCAGGTCACCACGACGGAGCGGGCCCGGGTCAGGGCGTCATCAACGTCCGCGGCCGACCGGGCGCGGCTGCGGGCCCGCACCGCCAGCCTGGCCCCGCGCTGGTCCTGCGCCTGCACGGCGAGCAGATGCCCCGCGACCTGCACGGTGCCCTCGGCTGGCGGCCCGGACAGCAGCTGGGCAGCCAGCCGCTGCGCCAGCCATCGCGGAGCCGGGTCCGGTGCTGTCACGGGGCGGGAAATGGGCCGGGTGTCGTCATACCCCCTGTGTTAGCGCGGGGCGAGGCCGAGCAGCAACTCGTCGACGACGCGCTCCACGTACCCCGGCGGGAAGCTGCCCGGGTCGTACTTCCCCCGGGCGAGCACGGCGCCGGTCAGCATGAACAGCGCTACCTCGATGTCGGTGTCCGGCCGCAGTTCGCCGGACGCCACGCCGCGGCGCAGCACCGACCTGATCACCTCGCGGCGCGGTTCCAGCATCGTCTCCACATAGCGCGCCATCAGCCGGGGGTACTTCGCCCCCTCGCCCAGCAGCAGCGCGAACTCCCGGGCCCGGCGCGGGTCAGCGACCGAGTCGCGCATGGCGCCCAGTATCGTCACCAGGTCCTCGCGGACCGACTCGCCCGCGGGCTCCGGCAGCGGGTTCTGCAGCGCCCCGATCGCGTCCAGGAGCAGGTCTTCCTTGCCCGGCCAGCGGCGGTAGATGGTCGCCTTGCCCACCCCGGCGCGGGCCGCCACCCGCTCGATGCACAGGCCCTCGGTCCCCGACTCGGCGAACACGCTGAGGGCGGCGTCGATGATGGCGCGGTCGGCGCGCTCACTGCGGGGCCGGCCGGGCCGGCGCGGGCCGGTCCCCGTGGCCTCAGTTCTTTCCGTGCTCACCTCGGCGGGAGGCATCCGCTCATCCTTCCATCGCGACGGAGCCGCCCGGGCCGGCCACGCCGTCCGCCGTTCCCTGGCCGTTGCGCGAAGCCGCCCCGTTGGGCGAGGCCGCACCGTCGAGCGAAGCTTCGCCGTGGACCGATGCCGCCCCCGCGAGCGGGGCCTCACGCGCGAGCACCGGCTCCCGGGCGGGCGCCACCGCGGGCGCCGCCGCTGCGGTTCCGGCCGCGGGCACCGGCCGGGCAGCCGCGGCGCGGCCGGGCATCCACCGCAT